>Ga0302319_10005201_pt1 | contig 26271 bp, 15 predicted proteins | sample Bog_T0_2_FD_203319 | JGI IMG/M metagenome (GOLD analysis project Ga0302319, IMG submission 203319) | Peat permafrost microbial communities from Stordalen Mire near Abisko, Sweden - Bog_T0_2 | ecosystem: Environmental > Terrestrial > Soil > Wetlands > Peat | place: Sweden: Abisko, Stordalen Mire...
TTCCAGGTGGACGCGCAGTTGGGTGTACGCCTCTATCGCGGACTGCGGCTCCAGGTGCAAGGCCTGAACCTTAACAACGAGGTTTTCGGCTTCTACAACGGCAGCGAGCAGTACATGACGCAGCGGGAATACTATAAGCCAACCTACGAAGTCAGCCTGAAATGGACATCCGGTCTTGAGAAGTAGAGCCACAAGTGGGCGTCTCGACATGATCGCGGCGCCCACAGATTTTCCATTTCCTCCAAGGACATTTAAATGCGCGCAATTTCCCTGCTCGTTCTTCTGGGTTGCTCTCTCTCGGCAACTTCCCAGACTTCAGCACCATTGACGCTCTCCAGGACAATTTCTCTTCCGGGCATCAATGGTAAATTCGACCATCTCGCGATCGATATCAAAGGCAATCGTCTTTTCATTGCAGCGACCGGAAATCATTCCGTAGAGGTGATTAACCTCAAGACGGACAAGGTGCAGCAGAGCATTGCCGGGCTCGGCAAGCCTCATGGCCTGGCGTGGGTGGAAGCAACAGGTAGCCTATACGTCGCGGATGGAACGCTTGCGGATTTGAGCGTCTATAGCGGCACGCCGCTGGCGCTGAGCGGAAAGATTAAACTCTCCGACGATGCGGATGACATGGTGTACGACGACGCCAATCGCATGCTTTATGTAGGTCACGGTGGCGATGCGGCGAATCCTGCCAAAGTCGCGGTTGTCGATACTGAGCACTTCACGCTCGTCGCAAATCTTCCGGTGGCAACGCATCCGGAAGCGCTGGAGATTGATCCGCAGAGCCGGCGCGTCTTCGCAAATATCGCAGAGTCGAATGAGGTCGCGGTGATCGGAGCGAAGAGCAAGGACATCGTCGCACATTGGAAGCTGACCAAGGCCGGGGACAATGTACCGTTGGTGTTCGATGCAGACCATCATTTGCTTTTGGTCGCGTGCAGGACGCCGGCAACGTTGCTTGCTCTGGACGCAGGCACAGGAAAGGAACTAGTGAGCGCGGCTTCAGCGGGGCAGGCCGACGATCTGTTTTATGATTCTTCCCTGCATCGCATCTATCTGATCAGCGGCGCCGGCGAGGTGGATTCATACCAGGTGGGCGAGGGAAATTCGCTGCAAGTTCTGCCGGCAGTCCACACCGTTTCAGGAGCGAAGACTGCGTTGTTTGTGCAGTCACAGAATGTGCTCTATGTCGGTGTGCCGGGCACAAGCGATCGCGCAGGCGAAGTGCGCGTCTATAAGACCAATGTTCAATAAGGAATGTTGATATGGATTGCTTATCGCGCAAATTGCGGCAGATTATTCTTGGTTTTTGTCTCGCAGCACATTTGGCTCTTCCAGCACAAACGCACACTGAGGATCTGCCTGCGAACAAGGGGAAGGACGACCTGGGAGCTGGTGCGGCCAAGTTGAAGTTTGTCGTCATGGTTAGCCGCCACGGCGTGCGTTCGCCTACCGGCAAACTAGATCAATTGAACCAATACTCTGCCCAGCCGTGGCCAGCCTGGAGTGTTCCACCCGGCTATCTCACAGCGCATGGCGCAAAACTCATGACGCTGTTCGGAAGCTACGACCGCGAGTTGTTCGCCAGTCAGGGGCTGTTGGCAGCAACGGATTGCTCCGACGCGGGTCGTGTCGCGATTCTTGCCGACTCCGACCAACGCACTCGCGAAACCGGCAAAGCTCTTGCCGAAGGGCTTTTGCCTGGCTGCCCTGTCGAAGTTCATTCGCTGGCCGAGGGAACAGCCGATCCGCTTTTCCATTCGATGGATTCAGGGGCGGGATATGCCGACAAACAGTTGGCGCTCGCCGCAATTTCCGGACGTATAGGCAACAATCCTGCCGGATTGGCAGAGGCCTATCGTCCTCAGTTACTGGCAATGGAAGAAGTGCTGACGGGAAACAAGCGGGAGGGTGCAACCGCCGCTGCGGATGCTCGTCCTAAAGCGTCGCTGTTTGATATTTCGTCTTCCTTAGGTCCAGGCAAAGGTGATCATCTCGTTGATCTGCACAGCCCTCTGGGGACCGCGGCTACCATGGCCGAGGATCTGTTGCTCGAATACACGGAGGGGATGGCCGATGTTGGGTGGGGACGGGTTGGAGAGCAAAAACTGCGCGAACTCATGCAACTGCACACAGCCAGCGCCGACATTGAACGGCGCACCAGCTACATAGCCCGGACGCAGTCCTCCAATCTGCTTGCGCACATTCTCGACTCCATGCAGCAAGCGATCGCGCAGAAGCCTGTTACAGGGGCGCTCTCGAAGCCTTCCGATCGCCTGCTGATCCTGGTGGGGCATGACACTAATTTGACCAATATCGCCGGAGCGCTTGATCTTTCATGGCTCATGGACGGGCGTCGCGACGATACCCCTCCAGGCTCAGCGCTGGTTTTCGAAGTCTGGGAGAAGGAGGCAGGCGATTACTCCGTTCGCACCTACATTACAGCGCAGACTCTCGACCAGATGCGCAATACCACACCCTTAAGCCTGGCAACACCGCCGGAACGCGAAGCGGTCTTTGTGCCCGGTTGCAGCGGGGCTGATAGCTCATGCGGGTGGAGCGCATTTCAAACTACCGTCCACGCGGCATTGGTACCAGGTCCGATCAAATAAACAGCTATTACAAATCCAATTTTGCATTCAAGGGGTCAAGGGAATTCGACCAATTGCCGGCTCCGCTGAACGGGTTGAAGCCCATACCCTTCGCCTTATTTCGGATCATTCGACAGGCCCTTAGAGGAAGAACTCAACTCCGCTAGCCGTTTTCAACACGGGCTTTTATATCCAGGTACGCTCTTTCGATGAGCCTGCTGAGCGATGCGGCGTCTGTTGCTATGCCCGGTCTGAGCTTCACGTGGCGCATGAACTTGCCGGTGCCTTGCAACAAGCATGCCGGATCGGGCAGCGTCGCACCTTGAAAGAACCCAACGTTAACGTGCGACGTGAATACGTTGACGTAGCCAAAGGGCACATCGCCAAGGCATGCGACCGGACAGCCGTCATGCAGGATTTCCCGGACTTCGTCTCCGCATTTTCGCATCACCTCAAACCACTCACGCGCGATGGCACCCAATTCACCTCGATGCTTATTCATCCAGGCATCGATGGCGGGATCGCGCTCGAGAACGCCGTTGAATCGCAACAACTCCGTTTTCATCATCTCTCCACTTTCGCATTCGGATCCGGGTTTTAAGGCGCTCAGTGTAAGGACTACGGGCGCATCAGAGATGCATTCTGACACGTGCGGTCATCTGCATTGCGGATTCTACTTGCCGGAGTTTCCAGCTTCAGAGAGTTTTGCGTAAGATGCTTTTGCTGCCTTGAGCAAAGGAAGATCGGAATCGGCATCATGCCAAAGCGCAAGAAAGGTTGCGTAGTCGGCTCGCGCTTTAGCCTTGTCACCGGCCTGGGCTTCCGCCTCAGCCAAACCCTGCCGGGCCAATGCACCGGTGGGGAAGTTTCTTGTGACTCCGAAGTGATCCAATATCTTCTGAAACTCCGCGGCGGCGTTCGCGCTATCTCCAGCGGCGAGGTAGGCCCGGCCTCTTATATAGACTGGCACGAAATTATTTGTGCCGCTCGCATCGTAGCGGGATGTTCCAGCGAGCGCTTCAACAGCTCGGTGAGCGCCTTCGGGAGATTTTCCATTGCCGAGCAGACTACATGCCCTGATCATTGCAATGGAAACCTGCACCATCGTGTCACTTGGGAAGCGTTTGTTCAAGTCATTCACGATCAGTGCCGCGTCTGTCTTATCTCCAGCCAAGGCCAAAGCGATGCCTGCATCGGATTCAGTGCCTTTGTCTTTTGAAAGCGCGAGGCCAGCCTTCGCCCTCTTCTCGGCGATGGCAATGTTTCCAGCCAAGGCCTCCAGTTTTGCCTCTTCGGCCAGATAGCCCGCTTCGTCACCGATTTTCCCTGCGCGCCGGGAATCCTCGGATGCCTGATCGCTCAGGCTGCGTGCGCGGGCAAACTGCCCCTCAAACCCAGCGCTATAGAATTCAAGCTCGAGAGTGAGACCGGTCCAGCCTGTTTGTGAAACGATCAATGCTGCCTCTCTTGCGACTGCGGCGGTGTCGTGCTGCATGAATGCAATTTCGTAGAGGAAGTAATGAAGCACTGCCGCATTGCTGTGGTCAACGAGCGCAGCCTGAAGAATAGCCTTCGCCTCGTCCACCCGATTGAGATAAATAAGTGTGGTTGCCAGTTGGGTGGCATTGTTCACGGGGGTGCCAGGGCTTTCGCGGGCGCTCTGCTGCGCGATCGGTAAGGCTTTGTCATATTCGCCTGTGGTGAGATAGAGCTTCAGCAGGTTTGGACCAGGTTCGGGGTCGCGCGGGTACGTTTGCGCCCAGGTCTCAAGCAATTTGCGGGCAGCATCCAGATTGCCGGTCGCGATCTGTTCATAATGAGAAGCAAGGTAGAACTGCTCGCGATCACTTACCCGGTCGCGCAGTAGATATGCCTTGCGAGTGTATTCTCCTCCATCGGAACCGGCTGCTGCGCAATTGCCCAACTTGCCGTAGGCCATCGCAAAGTCCGGATCGAGAGATATGGCGTGCTTAAAATGCTGAATCGCAGCAAGACAATCACCGCCGTCCTGTGCTTTGGTTCCGAGACTATAGGCCTGGAGGGCCTCAAGCGACCCAGTAGTCACATCCTGCAGCGGGGTGTTGTACTTTTGTTGCGATTCGAGTGACTCACCTAGACTTCGCCGGAGCTTGTCCGCGGCCAGTCCAAGGGCTTTCAAGACATGCTCCTTGCTGTCAGCTGTTTCCTGGTCCTGGGCCAGCGTGTTGCCTGTCTGGCACTCGAATGCTTTGAGGCCCAGCACATACTGGCTTCCCAATTTCGCAATCGAGCCTTCAATAGAAGCGGCGCTCCCGGTGCGTTGGCACACCTCGCGGGCCAGCGATGCCGTCAGTTTCGCATCCTTTGGCTGCATCATCAGCTTCATGGTTTGAGAAACGCGAGCATCGGAGACAACGCCAAGGTAGGGAGACTGTTCAAGCTGGGCAGCCAGACCTTCGCGGAGGGCTGAGTCGAAGACCGGATCGCCGGTGGAGTTGGTGAACTCAGCAAGCACGATATTGCCATTACCGGCCAGCTTCGGTTGCCGGCTTCGAAACCAGAAGAGGGTTCCGGCGGCGGCAAGAAGCAGAATAGCGGCGACACCCAGTGTTATCCACCAGCGCTTTGCGTGCGCTGGCTTCCTGGGTGGAGCCGCAGGAGATAACGAAACTGCGATTTGCGATCCCGAGTCGCGCTTCAGCCGTTTCAAGTCGGCGCGAAGTTCCGACGCGTGCTGATAGCGAATATCGCGATCGGGTTCGAGCGTTTTTGCGATGATACGGTCCAGTTCCGGAGGCACCTGGCGGTTATAGCTCGATGGCGGTCCGGGAGAACGCTCGGGAAGCCGGCCGGTGGCAGCACGATAGAGGACAATACCGAGGCTGAAGAGGTCTGATCGCGGGTCGAGGTCTTCGCCGTTGATCTGTTCCGGCGACATGTAGCCGGGGGTTCCGGCTGTCTTTCGCTCGATACGGGCATTCTGTCCGTTGGATCGGTTTTGTTCATTGGTGAGACGCGCCAATCCGAAGTCCAGAATCTTGGTCTGACCGCGTGTGGTGAGAAAAAGATTTCCGGGCTTCAGGTCGCTATGGACAATTCCGTGCGAATGGGCGGCTTCGAGGGCGTCGGCAACTTCAATACCCCACTCCACCAGCGAATCGACGGGGACGCTCTGCTCGGCCAGGCGATGCTCCAGCGTTGCTCCTTCGAGCAGTTCCATGGCAAGAAAGGGCTGGCCGGCAATCTCACCAACGTCATAGACCGTGCAGATGTTGGGATGGTTCAACGCCGCGGCGGCGCGGGCTTCTCTCTCGAAGTTTTCGCGGGAAGCCTGGTTGCGGGCAAAATCCATGGAGATGAACTTGAGGGCGACGCTGCGATGCAAACGGCGATCGCGCGCGCTCCAGACCTCACCCATCCCGCCGCGACCAATCAGTTCCAACATCTCAAAGCGGGAGTCGTCCTTTCCTTCCGCAGGACTGCCCGAGTCGGGACCAATTTCGAATAGCACGGCATAGCCGCCGACCGGTATGCGAAATCGGATTGGATCCTGCATTCCGGGCGAGGCGTAGTACTTCTTGAGCCGCGACCGCAGACGACCCACCTCGACTCGGACTGTGGAATGAATGCGCGGGTCGAAGGAGACATCCCTGCCCCAGACCTCGGTGGCGATCACAAACTCCTTTAACCCGTCCGCCTCGCCGCGCAGCGTGGACTCCACCAGAAACTCGAGCAAGCGCCGGTGGCGCTCGCTGTCGCGAAACGACGGCGCACCCATCAGAGCGCGCAACTGGGTGCGCACAGCCAGGGGGTCGAGGGAGGCATCGTTCATCTCCGGCATTCATGTCCTCGTCGGCTTGACGACCTAAGTGATTGAAAACAGGAAGCAACGTGGGATGCAACCGTTGCATAGGCGAATGAAACTTCACAGGGAATTCTATGCCTGCCATGCTGCGAACGTTGAATCGGAGTTCCCTTGGGCTTCAAACAACTTTAAAGGAACTCCTGGAGAAAATCATGACAATTCCACGGATCATCCTCCCGCTTGCGCTTGCGGCTCTTGTCTTTCCGGGCGCTCAGTTGTCCACGGCGCAATCAACGGACGCTCAGTCAATTTCCACTACGCCGATTGCCGCCAGCGCGTCTACGGCTGTCCCTGCGCTGGTTCCCTTTAGCGGCGTTGCGCTTGCCGCCGACGGCAAACCGATGCAGTCCGGAACCGGGATCACCTTCATGATCTTCAAGGACGAGCAGGGCGGTGACGAGCTTTGGTCGGAAACGCAATCCGTCGATGTTGATTCTGCCGGCCACTATAAGGTTCAACTGGGAGCGGGCAGCCCAAATGGCCTTCCCGCGGAGTTGTTCTCTACCGGCGAGGCTCGCTGGCTCGAGACACAGATTGCCGGAGAAAAGACTCAGGCGCGGGTGCTGTTGTCCAGCGTGCCATACGCCCTGAAGGCCGCCGATGCCGAGTCTCTGGCAGGTCATGCGGCGTCTGATTTCGTGACTCAAAAACAGCTTGCCCAGTTGGCCCAGTCGCCTGCTTTTGCGGGACAGTCTGGCCAATCTGCAAATGGCGTTCCTGAAGCGCAGCCCAATTCTTCAGGCACGGTAACCGGATCGGGCACCACGGGTACGGTTCCTTTGTGGACCGGTGCGCTGACTCAGGGCAACTCGGAAATCACCCAGGTAGGCTCTGATGTCGGCATCAATGAGGCTACTCCCGGTGCGACACTGGATGTGGGTGGAACTGCGACATTTCGCGGGACGACAACTCTTCCTGCGGAGGCGACGGCAACGACCTCGGCGGGCTACCGTTCGCAGCTCCTGGACTTCACCGACAGTGCCTGGTCGACAACGACCAACGCTCCGGTTGCTCAGTCCTGGAGGATCTATGCCACCGATTCAGGTAACGACACCGCCGACCCGCTGAGCACTCTCAACTTTCAGTTTCAGAATGGAGCGGGGGCCGCAACACCGATCGTTCTCTCTGTCGCGCAAACTGGAGTCATCAACTTTGCACCCACACAAACTTTTCCCGGGACAATCAAGAGCGTCACTGCGACGAGCCCGGTTACCGCAACTACCACCTCTGGAGCCGTTAGCCTGGGTCTGAACACCGCGGCTCTCGAGTCAACGCTGAACAGCACCTACGCACAGTTGGGCGCTGCGAATACGTTCAGCAAACCGATCACCTTCGCGGCGGGGCAGACGTTCCCCGGTACGGGCACAGGCAACGGGACCATCACAGGCGTTACTGCAGGAACAGGATTGACCGGCGGCGGCGCTGCCGGAGCAGTCACGCTGAATGTGGACACGACCAAAGTGCCGCTGCTCGCCTCAGCCAACACCTTCACCGGCGCAACCACGCTGCAAGGAGGAGTGAGCCTGCCGGCCCTGGGAAGCGCTGAGCCTGGCGGGCCATCGTACAACTCGGCGCCGGTTACGTTCACCGCGTCAGCCATCAACTCAAGTGGAGGACCGGGAAATGTGGTTACCCCGACGTTTCAATGGCAGGCTGAGCCATTCGACAGCGGCGCTATTGGTGGAACGGCACACCTCAACCTCCTTACCTGGGATGGGCAATCCGACTCCGCCCTTGCTGAATCCGGTCTTGCCATCGACACGTTTGGCACAATCCTGTTCAGCTCAAGCCAGACTTTCCCCAACACCTTCACAACCATCACCGCCGGATCGGGGCTGGTCGGAGGCGGGAGCGCCAAGACCAGCCAAACCGTCACGTTGAGTGTAGACACGACCAAGGTGCCTCTGCTCGCTTCGGCCAATACCTTCACCCAACCCATCACTTTCGCCGCAGGGCAGACGTTTCCTGGGACAAGCACATTGAAGAGCGTTTCGGCTACCTCTCCACTGACCGCCGAGACTCTCTTTGGCAACGCCAACTTGTCGCTGAACACGACGGCGCTGGAGACCACGTTAAACAGCGTGTACCCGCGACTTGCGGCGGCCAACACGTTTACGGCTCCCATCACCTTTGCGGCGGGGCAGACATTTCCAGGGACCGGCACATTGAACAGCGTGACGGCCGCGTCGCCGCTGACGGCTTCCACCACTGGCGGGGTCGCCAGCCTGTCGCTGAACACCGCTGTGCTGGAGAGCACTCTGAACGGCGCCTACGCGTCCCTTGCGGGGTCGAATGTCTTCACCGGCATCACGCAATTCAACGGTGGCGGCTTAGCGGCCACCGCAAGTGGCAATACCTCCGTTAAAATCGCCGTCTACGGTGCAGGAACAACAGGCGATGTCGGTGTCGAGGGCACTTCCGATTCCTCCGCCGGTGTCTGGGGAACATCGACATCTGGCACTGGCGTCTACGGCGTATCGGGAACCGGAGACGCAGTCGCCGGCACCTCAACCGACGGGCAGGGCGGGTCCTTCACCAATAACAGCAGTGCTTCTGCGGCGCTCTACGCCTCCAACTCCGCGTCAGGCGATGCCATTGCGATTAAGGGCGTGACGAATGGCAACTTCGGCGAAGCCATTGTTGGCGCCGCCACGGGAAATGATGCGATCGGCACCTGGGGGAGCGCCACAGGCAACGGCGGCATTGGCCTCTACGGTATCTCCACTGGGACTTTCGATGCCTTTGGTAGCGCATCTGTTGGCGTACAGGGCCTTGCAGCCCAGGGTATTGGAGTTCTCGGCAGAGAGGCTGCAGCCAGCTCATCTTTCAACGCTTTGGAAACCTACGGGTATTCGGCCGGCGTATGGGGCGACACAGGTGTGGCAGGCAACGGGGTAGTCGTTGCTTCCGTCGCCGGGACCGCGGATGACAATTCCGCAGCATACTTCTACAACAAGAGCGCAGGCTTTTCAACGGTAGTCGCCTACAACGAATACCCCGGCAGTACTGGCCTATTTGAGCTCGTCAATGCTTCCAGTCCAGCAGGTACATGCGGCATTGGCGGCAGCGGCGATCTGAGTTGCACAGGGCAACTTAAGTCGCTGGTCAGTGCCAGCGGAGGCGCTCGCAAGGTTGAGACCTACGCCATGCAGTCCCCTGAAAACTGGATGGAGGACTTTGGTTCGGGCGAGTTGGAACGCGGAGTTGCAGTGGTGAAGCTTGATCCTGTGTTCGCCGAGACGGTTGCCGGCGATGCAAATTATCACGTCTTCATCACTCCCAATGGAGACTCAAAGGGGCTCTACGTGATCCGCAAGACCGCGAACAGTTTCGAGGTGCGTGAGTCGGGCGGCGGCGTGTCTTCACTCACCTTCGACTATCGCATCGTTGCCAAGCGCCGCGGTTATGAGGCACAGCGCCTGACCGATGTTACCGAGCGTTTCAATGCTGCAATGAAATCCAGAGATCTCTATCAAACAACGAGCAAACATATTCCAAGTGGCACTGGCGATCATCACCCCAACCCTGCCCGGCCGGTGGCGGTTCCCGCGATGCCTCCAACGCCAACGGCTTTGAAGTTGCCCCAGGAACGGAATGCGGCAATCCACTAGCCAATGTCCTCTGTTACGTTTCTTCGGTTGGATTCGAAGGACCAGACAATCAGCAGATAAACAATGCGGGCCGGGCCGGCATGGGCAATCAAGCCCATTTGCCGCTCGGCCCGAGACATGATTGTGCATTGCGCCGAGCAACGATTTCCGAACCAAGGAATACCAGTGCCACCGGTTGATGCGAATCACATCGGGAACTGCGTAGAATTGGCTTTATGAGTGATAGCTCCGAGAGCCAGGACCCGGCACACCTTCCATCTTTCCTGAAGAACACACCATGTTTCGCGCAACTCTCTCCTGAAGCCATTTCTTTGCTGGCAAATCAAATCGGTGTTCGCGTTCTGGAGGCTGGAGAGGTGCTGGCCAACGAGGGAGAGCCGGGAGATGCGCTCTTCCTGGTTAAATCAGGCAGTTTGACGATAACGCGGAAGGCGCTGAACGGGCATCCGACACTGCGGATCGCAAAGGTTAAAACTGGAGAGATTGCGGGAGAGTTGAGTCTGCTCACGGGCCATCCGCGAGCTGCGACAATTGAGGCCGCGGAGCCGACTACCGTAGCGGTGCTCGGCAAAGAGGGCTTTGACAAGCTGCTGGCTCAATTTCCCGCGGAGATGGCGGCATCCGTAGACTGGATGGCCGAGCGGTTGCAACGGTACCAGATCGCAAACGCAATTGAGGAGAGCCGTTTTCTGCTGGACCTGAGCCCCGATTCCAAACGCGATCTTGCTGTGAGTTTCGAGGCACTCGACCTTCCCGCTGGCCAGATACTGTTTCGTGAGGGCGAGCAGGGAGACACGCTGTACCTGATTCTGAGCGGCCGGGTGCGCATTGAAATCGGAAGTCAGATTTCCGCGACTTCGTCCATCGAGAAGTCTGGCCACTTCATTGCCGAACTGGGCAAAGGCGATCTGCTCGGGGAAATGGCCTTGCTGACCGGCGAGCCGCGCTCCGCGACAGCGGTGGCGATCCGTGATACCCAACTTGCAAGGCTCGACCGCCGAGCTTTTGACCGCATCGTCGCTGTTAATCCGCAACAGATGTTGAGCCTGGTGAGCCGTCAATTGTCGGGACGATTGCGCGCGCAGAATGCAGGGCGGAAAACGGAAGGCCGTCCGCCGGTTTCGATTGCCGTGCTTCCACTTGCTCGCTCAGCGGGAACGTCCGGCGCATCGGAATTTGCGCGCGAATTGGCTCGGCAGCTTTCGGCTTTCGGACCTACACTGCACCTCAGCTCGGCAGAACTCGCACGCATCCTTGGCGGAGATCCGTGGAGAACAGGCCGATCGATTCGAAACGGGTCCGGAACGAAAGACGGGATGCAGATGAACGCGGTTTCTGAGCGGAGGCTGCTCGCCTGGCTTGGCGACCAGGAGATGACATTCCGACACGTCGTCTATGAGGCTGATGCGAGCGACACCCCTCCGAGTCCCTGGACCTCCCGCTGCCTGCGACAGGCGGATGTGCTGCTGGTGGTTGCGGATGCTGCGAGCGATCCTTCGGCGTGCGCCCAGGACTTTGCAGCGCACGCCGAAAGAATGGACTCTTCGCTCAATCGCACTCTCGTCCTTCTCCATGGCAATGACGCTGGAAGCCAGATGCTTTCAGGCAAGACCGCCGTATGGAGGCGCGCCCTCGGAATCTCGGCGCACGAGCATGTCAGGCGCGCCAAACCTGCGGATGTGGGCCGAATTGCCCGTGCGTTGAATCGGCAGTCGGTCGGCCTGGCGCTTGGTGGAGGCTTCGCGCTCGGTCTTGCGCACATCGGAGTCATCGATGCGATGCGCCACCTTGATATTCCCATCGACTTTGTCGGCGGCACCAGCATGGGAGCCATTATCGGCGTCGCCTGCGCTCAGGAGTTTTCCCACGCCCAAATGCTTGAAGTCATGGACAAAGGGTGTGCGCAGGCGCTCAAAGGAGACTTCACCTTGCCGATTGTCTCGCTGTTAACGGGCAGGAAGGTTGGCCTGGCGTTGGGCAAATATCTGGAAAATCTGGATATTGAAGACCTATGGCTGCCGTACTTCGCCATTTCCGCCAGCCTGGTTCATGCGCGTATGGTGGTGCATCGCGAAGGGAGCGCTCTGCGCAGCGTGCTGGCCAGTTGCCGCGCTCCGGGGATGTTTCCGCCACTGGAATGGGATGGCGATGTACTGGTCGACGGTGGCCTGGTGAACAATATTCCTGCCGACGTGATGCGCGAGTGTGTAGGCGGCGGAACGGTTTTTGCAGCCGATGTCTCCCCGAGCAAGGAGTTCAGCGCCGGTGCGGAATTCGGCATGAATCTATCCGGCTGGAGGGTGGCGGCGCGAAACGGCAATCCTTTTCGCCGCCAACAACGGATTGGCACACTTGCCGATGTCCTGATGCGCATGATCCGACTGGGTGGCGTAGCGCACGACCGGGAAATCCGCTCCAAGGCCGACCTCTACTTCTCGGTTCCATTGCAGCGGTTTTCAATTCGCGATTTCCATCGAGGTGAAGAGATGGCTAAAGTGGGCTTCGATTACGCGATCAGGACACTGGAAGCCTGGATCGGCGAGCACGGACGTCCATGGCTCGGGCAATCCGGCAGTGCGCCGAATCGGGACCAGGGCAAAAAGCTTTCCGAGCCTATGCTGTAGCTTATTATTCTGGGGACCGAATCCACTTGGATTTTACGCAGACATCGATCCTGGAAATGGCTCACGTCCTGTTCGTGGACATCGTGGGCTACTCGGTGCTGCCTACGGACACACAGCGAAAAGCGACACTGCAATTGCAGCGCGCCATTGCGGCCAGCGCAACCTACAAGCGCTTTCAGGACAAAGACAGCCTGATTGTGCTGCCAACCGGGGACGGCGCAGCACTTGTCTTCTTCCGTGATGTGGAGGCGCCTGCCCGATGTGCACTTGAGTTGGCAGCTGAATTACGACCGAGCGCCCTTCCAGTTCGAATGGGTATCCACACCGGCCCTGTCTATCGCATCGCGGACATCAATGCCAACCGCAACGTCTCAGGCGGCGGCATCAATGTGGCACAGCGCGTAATGGACGTCGGCGATGCCGGTCATATTCTGCTTTCAAGAGCGGTTGCAGAGGTACTTATGGAGCTGAGTGCCTGGAGCGGCCGCCTGCACGACCTGGGCGAAACTGCCGTAAAACATGGCCTTGTTCTTTACCTGTTCAACCTTTATACCGACCAGGCTGGGAACCCCGCCATTCCTGAGCGGTTTTCGACCCCAACATCGAAATCGCAAGCCCATCCCGCACCGCACCCTTCGAATCCAGGTCCCGGCTCTCGCGGTTCAATCTCGAACCATTGGAGTTCAGGTGACATTACGACGGTTGACACTCCAGCGAACACGCCAGCTCCCGGAGTTGAGATTCTGCATTACCGAATTCTGGAGCAGATCGGGGCCGGCGGCATGGGAGTTGTTTTTGCAGCGGAAGACCTGCGTCTGAATCGGCGCGTGGCTCTCAAGTTTCTGCCTGCGACGCAGGTGGAGGGCAGCCAGGCCAGCGAGCGCTTTCAGCGTGAAGCGCGCGTGGCCTCCGCTCTCAACCATCCGAATATTTGCACTGTCTATGACGCCGGGAACGCGGGTGGGCTGGACTATATTGCCATGGAACTGCTGGAAGGGCGCACGCTGAAACAGGAGATCGCGGAGGGTCGCCGCCCCATCCAGCAATACTTTCGCTGGGCAATTCAGATTGCCGACGCGTTGGACTGCGCGCATGCGAAAGGCATCGTCCATCGCGATCTGAAGCCGGGCAATATCTTTATCACTACGCGTGGCGATGTAAAAATTCTGGATTTCGGCCTGGCCAAACTTACCGCGCCTGAGACCGCTCAGACTCTCCCTGTCAGCGGCCGGGCGGCTGAAATATACTCCGGCACCGAACTGACGTTGCCTGGTGTACCGCTGGGCACGGTGGCCTATATGTCGCCGGAACAGGCGCGCGGCGGCACGATCGACCAGCGCACAGACATTTTCTCTTTTGGCCTGGTCCTTTATGAACTTGTCACTGGGAATATGCCTTTTCCGGGTGGAACCTCGGCGGTGATTTTCGATGGAATTCTCAATCGCGAGCCGGCGCCAATCGAATCAATCGATCCGAATGTTCCTTCGGAACTCGAATCCGTCATTTTGCGCGCACTCGAAAAAGACCCGGCTGATCGTTATCAATCGGCCGCGGAGATGCGAGGCGATCTTGAGGCGTTATCCACCGGATCGTCGTCAAGCGCGGGCCGCGTTTCACAAAGGCCGCGCTCTCAATCTCAAGCTCGCATCGGAAATCGGCAGCGGAGGCAGGTCGAGACGAACTTGCCGCGCTGGATCTGGGCTGTCGCCGCGATAGTCCTTTTGGCTGGTGCAGCGGCAGGTTGGTTCTGGATGCGCCAACGTGTTAAATCGACAGCTGGCACCCCCGTGCCGCGGCTGCCACACCAGTTGACATTTTCCGACGCGGACTCCGCGGTGCAGTCTTCCGGCATATCGCCCGATGGCAAGTACGTGGCCTATGGCGACCCCACCGGTCTCTACCTCCGTCTGATTGCAACCGGGGAGACCCGCAAACTGGCCGACTCAAAATATGTGAGCGCCATGTGCTGGACGCCGGATACCAGCCGCCTGATTATTGCGGAGGGTGGGGCGGAGATCAACAGCACCTACCTCTCCGTCGTCTCAACCACTACCGGCGACAAGCGCAAACTCATCGATCATGCGTCTGTGGCGCAGGGCTGTGCGTCACCGGATGGATCGCGCCTGGACATCATCCGCACCGACCTTGCGCAGGTTTGGACCATCGGCATCAACGGCGAAGAGCCGGCCAAAGTGATGGATGTACCCAAAGGCCGCGAGCTGCTGATGGTTACCCTGTCGCCCGATGCCAAATGGCTTGCGGTAATGATCGATGCCGGGGGCAAGGTGCCCATGATCGAAATCTGCGCTCCCGATGGGCACAACTGCAATACCGTGATTGAAGCTGCCGGCCTTATTGGACCCGGCGGGACAGCGAACATGTCGTGGGACCACCATGGCAGCCTGATCTATTCCCGAGCCGAGCCGGTTCCGAACCAATACAACTCCCGTATCTGGCGGGTCGCGGTGGATGCCGACGGGCGAGCAGGCGAAGCACAGGAGTATCTCTCGCTCACCGGTGAATTCCCTGCCGACCTCACTTTCACCAGCGACGATCGTCATCTGACGTATACCGCGTCGCACCTCACTGCCCGACTGCGCCGAGCCGATCTGACAGGCAGCAAGCTGACGAATGAACGCCCGCTCAATGGCGAGCAAGCCTATGAAACGCCGTTTGCGTGGACTCCGGACGGAAAAAGCATCCTCTCTTTCTCCACGCGCCCCGATGGCCTGCAACTGCTGCGGCGCGATCTTTCGTCCGGCAACATAGTGCCTCTTGCCAGTGGCTCACTACGCGGGGCGGCGGCGATCACAGGGGACGGCGCCCTGGTTCTCTATTCGGCAGGAGCGACGAAGTCCGATGCCGTCCCAACCCGTCTGATGCGAGTTCCTGTGCAAGGAGGACTTGCCGAAGTGGTCCTCGATCACATACACCCTGTTCAGGCTGCCTGCGCCGGAGTCTCTCTCTGCATCCTTGAGGAAAGACAGGGCGACGAATTGGTAATCTCGGCGCTTGATCCCCTCAAAGGACGAGGGAAGGAGTTTCTGCGCATCAAAAACGATGTCTTTGGCCTGATGGATATCTCGCCAGACGGGAAACAGATCATCTATGGCCATCCAGAGCGAGACCAATATGTCACCGTCTTCGATTTAGGCACGCATCAATCTCGCCAGATCCATATTCAGAGCTTCGGAAACCTGGACGATCTGGGCTTCGCACCGGATGGGCGGTCGCTCTACATGTGTTTCTGGGCTCCCGGTTTCACTCTCGCTAAGGTCGGTATGGATGGGCACGCGCAACCGCTTCGAGAAGCTCCGCTTGGGCTCACCGGCTTCGCCATATCACCGGACGGGCGTCAGATTGTATTCGGCGAAACACAGGGCGAAGCGAATGTCTGGCTGGCGGACCGGGAGTAGCGGGTCCAAATGGCTTGGAGAGCCTCGAACTTCATCCTTGTCCGATTTTGTTTGCGACTCGGGTCAAAGGGAAGGAAACGGGCGGAAGGTGAGGGTACTACCCATCACTTGGTAGCCGCTTCCACCGTGATATTCTTGGGTTTCCGGAGTTGAGCCCGTTGAGCACCTTGTTCGTCGATCTCGCGCAGCCTCTGTTTGGCAGTATCGCGCACGCCGTGGGTAGTCAGCCCTGTAAATTTCTCGCAAAAAAACAGTCTGATACGGTCAACGTTTTGATTTTAAAAGGCAAGTAATCGATGCACCTGATTCTGTTTCTTCTGTTTGCCGGATTTTGCCTGGCTGGGGCCATTAATCTCCTGCTCCAGAGCCATCCCATCAACAGCGCCCTGTCGCTGATTGTGGTGATGACTTCGCTGGCCGTCCTTTACCTGTTATTGGGCGCTGAGTTTCTGGCCGCGGCGCAGGTGATCGTGTACGCCGGCGCAATTATGGTCCTCTTCACTTTTGTCGTCATGCTGCTGAATGCCGGCCGTGAAGAGCGCACCATGGGCAGCCGCACCTACCGCGCTGTTGGATTTCCCGCGGTGGTTGCGCTGCTGGGCATTATCGCTACCGTCATTCTCCGCGCGCATGAGCTTGGTACAGCCAGCCTGCGGGACGGCATCACCACCACCGAAGACCTGAGCAAGGTCCTCTTCACTGAACTGCTGTTGCCCTTCGAGGTAACTTCTGTGCTCATCCTGATCGCCATTCTCGGCGCAGTTGCGTTGGCTCGTCACGGCCACGGAGACCCCGACGGAGAATCTGAAAGGACGGCGGCCAAGTGAGTTCCCTCTTTTCGCAAGACGTTCCTCTGTCCTGGTATCTGCTGCTAAGCGCGGTCTTGTTTGCTCTCGGCGTACTCGGCTTTCTCATTAAGCGCAATCTCATTACGGTATTCATGTCCATCGAGCTGATGCTCAACGCTGTGAATCTTTCCTTTGTCACGTTTGCCCACCAATGGCACGCGGTGAAGGGCCAGATTTTTGTCTTCTTTGTGATGATGGTGGCCGCGGCGGAAGCTGCCGTTGGCCTGGCCATCATTATTGCCGTCTTCCGCGCTAGAGCTACTCTGGCCGTCGACCGTATCGACCTGATGAAACTATGAACGGATCCAACTTCTATCTATGGTTTATTCCGGCTCTGCCGCTCGCAGGATTCGTCCTGAACGGACTCCTCGGTCGTCGTTTGCCTAAGGCACTCGTAACTGCAATTGCTCTTCTTGCCCCGCTTGGCTCCTTCCTCGCGGTCTTGAACGCAGGTTTTCTGGAATTCCTTCACACAAATCCACAAATCATGATTCCGTTAACCATCCATTTGAACGGTCATGACGTATTGCTCAGACCGGCAGCGAATCCCTATTCATACGTTGAAACCTTCGGCACCTGGATCAACGTCGGCACCCTCCACATCGACTTCAGCTTCGTGCTCGACCAGCTTTCGCTCATCATGCTCCTCGTCATCACCGGCGTAGGCTTCCTGATTCACATCTACTCCGTCGGCTACATGGCGCATGACAAAGGCTACGCGCGCTACTTCAGCTACCTGAACCTGTTCCTGTTCTTCATGACGGTTCTAGTACTCGCCGGCAATGCCTTGCTCATGTTTGTCGGGTGGGAAGGAGTCGGCCTCGCGTCCTACTTGCTGATCGGCTTCTGGTTCAATAAGCCGTCAGCCGCAGAAGCAGGCAAGAAGGCCTTCATCGTCAACCGCATCGGCGACGTCGGCTTCCTCATCGCCATGTTTTACCTGCTGCTCAACTTCGGCACGCTCACCTTCAGCGAGATCGCGACGAAGCTTGGTCAGGACCCGGGTTGGACCGGCGGAGTAGTCACCGTGATATGTCTGTGCCTGCTCCTCGGCGCAACGGGAAAATCCGCTCAATTGCCTCTCTACATCTGGCTGCCCGACGCGATGGAAGGCCCGACACCTGTTTCGGCACTTATTCACGCAGCCACAATGGTCACCGCCGGCGTCTACATGATCGCCCGCAACCACGTGCTCTTCGACCACTCGCCATTTGCGCTGAACACGGTTGCCATTATCGGCGCGGCGACTGCACTCTTCGCAGCAACTATCGCTCTGGTCCAAACAGACATCAAGCGCGTGCTCGCCTACTCCACCATCTCGCAGCTCGGTTACATGTTCCTGGGCTGCGGTGTTGCGGCATATTCAGCAGCGGTCTTCCACCTCATGACGCATGCCTTCTTCAAGGCTCTGCTCTTTCTGGCCGCGGGCTCGGTCATCCACGCCATGGGCGACGAGCAGGATATGCGCAAGATGGGCGGGCTGCGAAAAAAACTGCCCGTTACTTTCTGGACCATGACCGCTGGAGTTATCGCCATCGCCGGCATTTATCCTTTCGCCGGATTTTTCTCCAAAGACGCAATCCTTTACTCCGCATTCCAACAAGGCTCACTCGGCAAGGCTCTCTGGTTCGTCGGTCTGCTCACCGCACTCCTGACGTCTTTCTACATGTTCCGGCTCTGGTATCTAACGTTCTTCGGCGAATCGCGCAGTCCTGAAGTTCATCCGCATGAGAGCCCATGGTCCATGCTTGGACCGCTTGTGATCCTGGCGCTTCTTTCCATCACGGGCGGCTGGATCGGCATGGACCGCTTCGGCAGCTTCCTCGGCTCTGTGACTGGCGGCACTATCGACCCAGCCACGGCAGCAGGGGGCAAAACGCTTGATCTCGCACTCAGCGGAGTTGCAGTCGCAGTCGCGCTCATTGGCTGGTATATCGCTTACGCCTTCTATAGCCAGAAGCCGCAGCGACCCGCGGAGCTTGCTGCCGCACTTCCTTCGGGATACAAGCTGCTGTCGAACAAGTATTACGTCGATGAGTTCTACGGAGCCACAGTGGTCAAGCCGCTCCTGGCTTTCTCGACTTATTTCCTGGGCTGGGTGGTCGACAAGGCTATCCTCGGCGGGTTGGCTTGGCTGCTTGGCGGCATCTCGCTATTCTCCGGTGCGTTATTACAGCGCTGGCAGTCCGGCAACATACGATCCTACGCGGCATGGCTGGCGGCGGGTGCTGCGGCGTTGCTGCTTTTCGTCGTCGTGCCCTGGTCTTTTGTGCTGTCAAGGTTAGGAATTCATCTCAATTGGGCGGGGCGCTGAGAATGAACGCGATAAATCAATCGATTCTCACACTGATCCTGCTGGTCCCTCTGGCTGGGGCGATTCTTGTGGCGCTGGTTCCAGATCGCGCCAAGCTGCCCAACTGGATTGCCCTGCTTACATCGCTTCTGACGTTCGGCCTCACGCTTCATTTGCCTTTTCACTATGATGTGCAGCAAGGCGGCTTCCAGTTTGTTTTCGGCAAATCCTGGATTGACAGCCCAGCCATTAACTACCACGTCGGCATTGATGGCCTGAGCCTATGGCTGGTTGTCCTGGCAGGCTTATTAGCCCCCGTCGGCGTGCTTGCAAGCTGGAATGCGATCAAGGAGCGGCGCAAGGTTTTCTTCGCGCTTTTCCTGGTGCAGCAAACGGCGATGTTTGGCGTGTTCGTCTCGCTCGACCTGATGCTCTACTACGGCTTCTGGGAGCTATCGCTGGTGCCAATGGCCATCCTCATCGCCATGTACGGTCGCAAGGACGGCCCCAAGGCCGCGCAGAAATTCTTCCTGTTCACCTTTATTCCTTCCGCGCCGTTGCTGGTGGCGATATTGTGGCTCTACGCACGGAACCACACCTTCGACTTTGAAACGCTGAGGGTACTCATCGCGAATGGCCAGTTCCCTGCCAACGCGCTTTGCTGGGCAGCATTTGCGTTTCTGTTTGCGTTTGCCGTCAAGGTTCCAGTCTTCCCACTGCACGGCTGGCTTTCAGATACCTACAGTGAAGCGCCGGTAGCCATGTCGATGATTGTCGCGGGCAAGCTTGGCCTCTATTCCATGCTGCGCTTCCACATTGGACTGTTTCCGGTACAGGCTCATGCCGCCGCGCCTTATCTGATTGCTCTTGCCGTTATCGGCGTCCTTTACGGCGCGTGCCTGGCGCTTGTGCAACGCGATTTCTGGAAGCTCATCGCCTTCGCCGCTGTAAGCCATCTGAGCCTGATCGTTCTCGGCATCTATGGCTTCACATTCATTGGTTCGACGGGTGCGATCTACCAGATCCTGAGTCATGGCGTCGTCGATGCAGCATTGTTCTTCCTTCTCGGCGTGCTCTATGACCGCTACGCGACCAGCCAGATTGCAGCTTATGGCGGCGTGGCCAGCAAGCTTCCAAGCACAGCAACGCTCTTCGTTCTGACAACGCTGGCGATGATCGGCCTCCCCATCCTCAGCGGTTTTGTGGGTGAATTCCTGATCCTCTCCAGTACTTTCGGAGGAGTCAGCCGCGGCTGGGCCGTTGCAGCCACATTAGGCGTGATTCTGGGCGCAACCTACATGCTATGGCTCGTGCAGCGCATCTTCTACGGACCACAAAGCGAGCTGATCGCATCCCGGCCTGCCGACGATTTGCACTTCCGCGAACTGGCGCTGCTCTGGCCGCTCGCCGTTCTCACGCTGGTCATGGGAGTGGCGCCATCCATCTGGTTGTCGGCAATTCAACAGGGTGTACACAGGCCGCCGCTGGTCACTCATTACAGGCTGGAGTCCGGCCCTCGAAGAATGACCATTACCGTCGTTCCAGCGGGAGGCCAGCGGTGAATCCAGTGCCCGATATTTACCGTATCCTTCCCGAAGTCATCCTCACACTGACCGGCGTAGCCGTGATGCTGATCGACGCGTCTCTGCCGCCGGGATACCCGCGCCGTTCGCTTGGCTGGGTAGCCGCGATCGGCACCACGCTTGCTCTCTGGGCCAGCCTGTGGCAACTTTCGCTGCCCCAGGGCACGGGATTCTATGGCACCGTCGAAACCAGCGCATTCACCATCTTTTTCCATGTCCTTATCTGCGGAATTGTACTGGTGGCCCTGCTGCTGTCGCTCGACACATTGCCTGAGGACAGCCATCATCAAGGTGAGTATTACGCACTCATTGCTTTCGGCGCAGTAGGTATGTGCCTGCTTACGAGCGCGGTCGAGTTGCTCGTCGTCTTCATCGCTCTCGAAATCTCTTCCATCGCCACCTACGTTCTTGCCGGGTACCGCAAGCAGACAGCACGCGGCCCTGAAGCTGCCATCAAATATTTCCTGCTCGGCTCGTTTGCCACCGCGTTCCTGCTTTACGGAATTGCACTGATCTTCGGCGCCACCGGCACAACGCAGATTTACAAGATCGCCGAACTGGTGCCGTTGGCTTTGAATCAGACAATGGTGCTGGCGGGCATGGGTTTGATGCTGGTGGGAATCCTCTTCAAAGTCTCTGCCGCTCCGTTCCATGTCTGGACGCCGGATGTATACGAGGGCGCACCTTCGCCGGTAGTCGCTCTTCTTTCGACTGCTCCCAAAGCCGCGGCATTTGCCGTACTGCTGCGCGTCACCTACGAGCTCTTTCCGACACTCCACTTCATCTGGTCGCCGCTGCTCTGGATTATCGCCGCGCTTTCAATGACAGTCGGCAACCTGGCTGCGCTCCGTCAGCAGAATGTGAAGCGCATGCTCGCTTACTCCTCGATTGCCCATGCGGGCTATCTACTGGCGGCTTTCGCCGGTGCGGGCACAAGCGGCATCGCGGCAGCAAGCTTTTACATCGCAGCTTACGCGGCCATGAATGTAGGCATCTTTGCCGTCATCACGGTGATCAGCGGCTACGACGAATCCATGCCCATGGTCGAGGATTATCGAGGATTGCTCTATCGCTCGCCTATCCTCGGCGCTGTGCTGATTTTCTTTCTTGTTTCGCTGGTTGGAATCCCATTCACCGGCGGTTTCTTCGGCAAGTTCTACTCTTTTTCAGCGGCGGTGGACGGTGGGGCCGTAGCGTTGGCGATTATCGGCCTGCTCAACTCTGGATTGGCGGCAGCTTATTATCTTCGCCTGGCACTGATGGCCGCGCAAAGGCCGGATGGAAGCAAGTCCCAGACGGAAATTCCAGAGCCAAGGGTGGGTGCGGCGGTGTTCGCGGCTCTTGCTATGGCAGTTGCCGTCACGCTGATCCTCGGCATTGCGCCCAATGAAGTGCTTCGTGCCGCAGAAGCAGGGGCGCATACTCTCCAGACGCCTGGGCCGCGTCCTGAAGTCCACGGAATCGTGATCGAGCGACTGCAAACCGGGGTTGAGCGGCCACCGAATCCGTGAATCTTTCGACGGCGATCGCAAATCTCCCTTAGTTATTGCCTAATCGTCGTTTTTGAGCGAGTCGGACTCTTTAGGAAACAACCAGGAAGCCGCCCGCTGCCTGAAGAAATTCGATGCGCACACGCCAAGCGACTTTGCCCTGGGTTTTGGCTTCAGCATACTGACGTAAAACGACACGGCTAGCTGAAGCACCTGCTCATCCGCGAAGTGGCTGCAAACCCACTCGCGTGCTGCCTCACCCATACGACGCCTCCGCACAGGATCATGAAGCAACTGAAGCACTGCCTCGCTTATCGCTTCCGGGTATCCTGGCGGAATTAAAAGACCGGTAACCTCCGGCACCACCGAATCCCTCGATCCGGTGCATTCGGTTGTTATGACCGGTATTCCAGTCGCTGCGGCTTCCAGCACGGCGTTTGGGAATCCCTCGCGCCAGGTGGGCAGAACCATCACGTTCATAGCGCGATAATAGGATGCTGTGTCGGCCACAAACCCGGTGCAATGGATGCGTGGATGATTCGCTATTCGTACCCGCCACCGATCATCCAAGGCATCTTCTGCGACATCGAACCAACCCACGAGCAACAGGTGAGCATCGGGCTCATGCTTCAGGATCGTGTCAAACGCTTCAATCAACTCGGGGACTCCTTTGTCCCTGGTCAGCCGGCCTACAAAGCCCACAACTGGCGCATTTTGTGGGATCTTCAAGTGCTCTCGCAGATAGCTCGATCCAGGGAAAAATCGCTCTACATTGACCCCGTTGCTGCTGCCGTCGCCAAGGATGTGCATTTTAGCCGCCGGCGCGACCCCGAGCGCTAGCGCCTGGGTTTGCATACTTTTGCTATTGCAGAGTACGGATTGTACGCACGCGGCCGCCGTCCGTTCAGCCATTAACAAAACAAAATGCTTGAGGCCCGTAGCCGTCTCCAATTTAAGGCCGCGCAGCATGTAGACTCTCGCAGGCACCCCGGCAAGCAAGGACGCAATGCTGCCAAGAAGGCCGGCTTTGGGGGTGCTGAATTCACTCAGATCCGGTCTCAGCCTCAATAGAAGCCGCCAGAGACGGACCAGAGACACCAGGTCGGCAAAAGGCGCAGGTTCGCGTCGCATGGCAACGCCAATCGCTTCAATGCCTTCGGTTGCGGCTATGCGATCGAGCAGCTCGCCGGGACTCGAAATCAATGTGACGCGAAAGCCGGCCTCGCGCAGGGCTCGCAATCGCCCTGTAAGCGTCAGGCAGGTCTGTGGATGGGTAATGCCAATGACGATGTGGTAGGGTTTTTGCGATCCGTCAAACACCATTCCTGTAACGAATTTAGATGTGTTGGAAGCGTACATTCATTGCCTTCATTCCGGACGATCCTTAAGCAGGTTCATCGAACCTGGTGGGATGGCCATGTTTCAACGCCGGGGTGAAGGTCGCTTCTGACTCGCGATGAAATGTCTCTGCGCGGCTATTCGACCGTCTTGATAGGGTATCTTGAAGAAAGTGGAAACACTGGACCACTTCTGGACAGTATTACTGAATGAAGCAGGGAATACTGAAGTATCAAGTACCTGACTTATATTCGCAGCCCACTAGAGAGCCACACAACCACTCGCCTAACTATCCTTCTGCTCATTCCCCATCTGGGTGGAGGGGGTGCCGAAAAGGTATTTGCTCTGCTGGCGAAAGGACTTTCCCAGAAAAAGTATCAGCTTCATTTGGGCCTGATGACAGGAGCGGCGGTCCCCGCAGATGGAATTCCCGCTGGCGTGACTGTTCACACTTTGGCCGGACTACGAGTACGTTCTTCAGCATTTCGACTGCTTGCGCTGGTTCGCCGTGTGAAGCCTCGACTGATCCTTTCCGGCATGTATCATCTGAACTTCCTGGTATTGCTTTTGCGGCCATTTTTCCCTCGGCCTGTTCAGGTATTTATCCGGCAAAACGGGACCGCGAGCGCGGCATTGCTCGACGGCAAGCTGCCTGTCTACACACGCCTTCTCTATCGCCGGCTTTACTCGCAAGCGGACCGCGTGATCTGCCAGTCTACTGCGATGGCGAACGACCTGGCCCGCGAGTTCAGCGTTCCCGCGAGTAAGCTGATCATTTTGCCAAACCCCATTGAAGTAGACGCGATTCGCGCGGCGATCCCGAGGTCTCCTGCGCAGTGGACGGGCCCTGGCCCTCACTTGCTGGCTGTGGGCAGGCTTTCGCGAGAGAAAGGCTTCGACCTGCTGCTCGAAGCACTCGTCCACGTCCGTAACCAATTTCCGCATGTAGACCTGGTGATTGCGGGTGCTGGCTCGGAGGAATCTGCCTTGAAGGCTCAGTGTCGTGCACTGGGCCTGGAATCCGCTGTTTGCTTTGCCGGACACGTCGAGCAGCTTATGACATACTTTTCCGGCGCTACGGCATTTGTGCTCTCTTCGCGGCATGAAGGACTACCCAACGCACTCTTGGAAGCGGCCGCAGGTGGATTACCGATCGTTGCTTTGCCGGCTTCGGATGGGATTCGAGATCTGCTCCGAGGAAAAAAGGGGACGTGGCTTGCCTCGGAAATCTCCGCTCCTGCATTAGCCGCCGCACTGCTTGCGGCGCTCAAATCGATCGATGCAGGGCAGAGGTTTCAACATGCATTCATTGATGAATTTCGGTTCGATCGCGCTATTCGAGCTTATGAAGACCTGATCGATTCATCTCTTTCCGACGCCTCGATCAAAGGGCGAAAGTGAAAAAGCACATTGCCGTGATCATCCCAGGTCTCGACCGAATCGGCGGTGCGGAGCAGCAAGTGATCTTGCTTGCCGGTGGCCTGGTCCAGCGCGGTTGGCGGGTGAGCGTTGTGGCACTCTCCGGTAACGGAGGAAGCTCCGCCTCAGTATTGATCGCCCAGGGAGTTCAGTTCCTAAGCCTTGAAATGCGCAAGGGTCTTGCTGATCCGCGAGGCTGGATCCGCTTTCACCGTTGGATACTCCGCGAACGGCCTGATGTGGTGCATGCCCATCTGCCTCATGCCGTCTGGCTTGCGCGGTGGTCGCGACTGGGTGCGCCGATGCAAGTCCTGGTCGATACGCTGCACACTTCCTCGACAGGTGGAATGGGCCGCAAACTGGGCTACCGTTGGAGCAACTGGCTGCCGAACGAAGTGACTGCGGTCAGCCTTGCTGTGGCGGATGCGCACTTGCAGACGCACATGGCGACTGAGGACAAGATACTCGTGTTGCCGAACGGCGTGGATGTAGATCTGTGGAGGCCCGATGCCGTTGTCCGGGCCGCAATGCGAGAGGAGCTCGAGTTGAAAAGCGAATTTCTCTGGTTCGCAGCGGGGCGGCTTGATCCGGTCAAGAACTATCCGACGATGCTCCATGCAATGGCAAAACTGCCAGCGGCGGCGCACCTTGTCATTGCGGGTCGGGGGCCGGAAGAGGGCACGCTGCGCCGCATTTCAGCGGAACTCGGGCTCGATCAGCGCGTTCGCTTCCTCGGCTTCGAACGCGATGTCCGGCGATGGATGCAGGCTGCCGATGGTTTTGTCCTGTCCTCGCGATGGGAGGGCCTGCCCATGGCGCTGCTCGAGGCTGCGGCCTGTTGCGTGCCTGCCGTTGCTACCGATGTTCCCGGCACGCGCGAAGCCATCGTCGATGGAAAGACGGGCTTGTTGGCGTCGGCAGGCAGCGCGGTGGACCTTCAAGCCGCAATGACAAAGATGATGTCGATGCTGCCAGAGGAACGGATCTTAATGGGCGAGCGGGCTCGGGCTTTTGTAGTGGGATCTTTCAGCCTCAATGCGGTTCTGGATCGATGGGAAGCGTTATACGCGAATTTGCTTGAGGGGAATCCAACTCCGACCCGCTGGAGCAAATCAGAACGATGAAACCGCCCTGCGCGTAATAAACGACACCTTGTGCAACACGCGTCCTCTCGTCAAGAACTGCCGGACTGGTGGTAATCTTTGTTTCGA
>Ga0302319_10005202_pt1 | contig 26271 bp, 20 predicted proteins | sample Bog_T0_2_FD_203319 | JGI IMG/M metagenome (GOLD analysis project Ga0302319, IMG submission 203319) | Peat permafrost microbial communities from Stordalen Mire near Abisko, Sweden - Bog_T0_2 | ecosystem: Environmental > Terrestrial > Soil > Wetlands > Peat | place: Sweden: Abisko, Stordalen Mire...
CGACCGCGACAATACATCGGGCATGTTCGTCGTATCCTTTCTCCTCCACGCCTTTGCCCCGCCAGGTCAACTTGATCCCCAGTTTGTGCGCGGCTAGATCGATGAAATCGCGCACGCTGTGCTGCTCACCCGTGGCGATTACAAAGTCCTCCGCTTCTTCCTGTTGCAGCATCAGCCATTGCATCTCTGCATAGTCGCGCGCGTGGCCCCAGTCGCGCAGTGAGTCCAGGTTGCCCATAAACAGAGATTCCTGTAGTCCGGCTTTGATGCGTGACAGCGCACGCGTAATCTTACGGGTCACAAAGGTCTCGCCGCGCCTCGGCGATTCATGGTTGAACAGGATGCCGTTGCAAGCATAAATTCCATATGCTTCGCGGTAGTTCACCGCAATCCAATATGCGTACATCTTCGCTACCCCATACGGAGAGCGGGGATAGAACGGCGTAGTCTCCGTCTGCGGAATCTCCTGCACCTTGCCGAACAGTTCGGAGGTCGAAGCCTGGTAGAAGCGGGTCTTCTTCTCAAGCCCCAGAATGCGGATGGCCTCTAGAATTCGCAGCGTCCCGACCGCATCCGCGTCTGCAGTGTATTCTGGCTCTTCGAACGAAACTGCCACGTGGCTTTGCGCCCCAAGGTTGTAGATTTCGTCCGGCTGCACGCTTTGGATGATGCGTACCAAACTGCTGGTGTCTGTCAGGTCTCCATAATGCAACACAAAACGTCGGTCCCGGTCATGCGGATCCTGATAAAGATGATCGATGCGGTCCGTGTTAAACAGCGAACTGCGGCGCTTTACACCGTGAACTTCGTATCCCTTCGAAAGCAGCAACTCGGCAAGATACGATCCATCCTGTCCAGTAATGCCAGTAATCAGAGCTTTTTTCATTGCATTCATTATCTCTCAACTTCGAATTGCGCGCGAGAGCACTTACCCGCTCACTGCAGGCAGAAGTCAATCCTGACTTTTTGTGGGAAACTCACTTATTGGGAGCCGCCGGATTCAAGGCGAACGGTCAATGAGAAGCCGTAACAGTGCGCGACAGTCAATCCGAGATAAGAGGTTCGATCTCTGCATCATTGGCGGAGGTGCAACCGGGCTCGGCTGCGCGCTCGACGCGCAGCTTCGTGGTCATTCCACCGTTTTGATCGACGCGGGAGACTTCGTCTCATGTACTTCGTCGGCCTCCACCAAACTGGCGCATGGTGGAGTTCGTTATCTGCAGCAGGCCGTGGCAGACCTCGACTACGGACAGTACTCTATGGTGCGGAAAGCTCTGCACGAGCGTACGCATATGCTACGTTCCGCTCCTTTTCTCGCCCATTCGCTCGAACTGTTGGTGCCGTGCTTCAGCATCTGGGAGATCATATATTTCACTGTCGGAATGAAGCTATATGACTGGCTGGCAGGCTCCGCGAGCCTGTCTCCCAGCCGCACCTTCTTCAAGGCCAAGTCGCTAAGACGGATGCCGTCCCTGCGTAGCGAAAAGCTTGTAGGCACGGTCTCCTATGCCGACGGCCAGTTCGACGATGCCCGCTTCGGAATCGCCCTGGCACAGACCTTTGCGCAGCAAGGCGGCGAGCTGCTCAACTACGCCAAGGCCACAGGCTTCGGCAAGAATGCTGAAGGAAAACTCTCCTCCATGGAGGTCGAAGATCAACGCACCGGAGAGCGTTTCCAGATTCATGCAAAGATCTTCGTGAACTGTACGGGACCATTCGCGGATCATCTCCGCCGGATGGCGAATCCCGCGCTTTCAGAGCGCCTTCGGCTGAGCAAAGGCGTACACCTGCTGCTTCCTTTGGAGGCGCTGCACAGCGAATCCGCACTGCTCATCCCAAAGACGGAAGATGGCCGGGTGATCTTTGCGATTCCATGGCTTGGCCGTTTATTGGTTGGAACCACGGAAGAGGACGCAGAGCTGACGGACGAAATGGTGGTCACACCTGCAGAGATCAGCTTCCTGCTCAAGTACATCAATCATTACTTGAATGCGAACCTGACGCCGAAGGATGTGCTCTCGGCCTTTGCCGGAGTACGTCCGTTGGTGAAATCGAGGGTGAAACACTGGAGTAGTTCCCGTGCGGGGTATGACGATACAGTGAACACCAGGAAACTGATTCGCGACCATGAGATTGAGGTCGATGAACATAGCAATCTCATCAGCGTTCTTGGCGGCAAATGGACCACCTACCGCGTCATGGCCGAAGACGCCATAAATCATGCTGAACGAATGATTTCCGGCAAGCCAGGCACGTGCAAGACGCTGGAGTTTCCGCTCACTGGTTCCTCGGGGTATACGTCTAATTACTGGAAGAAGTTGGTAGAGGATGATCAACTATCGCCGGAAACTGCCCGCCATCTCGCCCAGAAGTTCGGCACCGATTCACTCAAGATCATGGAGTTGACCAGGCAGAGCCCGCAACTTCTGCAGCCGTTTGTCGAGGGTGGCATTCCCATCTGTGCAGAGGCCGTATACGCGATTCGCGAGGAGATGGCGCAGACCATCGAAGATATTCTCTTGCGAAGAATTGGCGTGCAATTCCATAGCTGGAAGGAAGCCGTGCAAGCCGCACCCATGGTGGGTCAACTGCTGGCCGCGGAGTTTGCCTGGAGCGACGGCCAGACCAGCGACGCGATCGACGCCTACCTTTCCTCAATTCGGCATTTGCTCCAGCACGCCGGCATAGAAGAGTAGTCGGTGGTTTTCGTCCTAGGCTTCGGGTTTCGCCGGGAGTGTCCTCGGATGGCTACGGGCCGAACGGTCCACGCGCTCCCAGAAGGCCATGAAGTAATCCACGGCCGAGAGCAGCGAGACCACCAACATGAACCAGATTGAGATCCGGGCAATCAATTCGACACCAATGATGAAGCCGAAGAAGTTCCACTCGTACCAGCCGTGAGCCAGAATCGCGGAAACCACGGCCACAATCTGCAGCACCATCTTGAGCTTGCCTATATCGCGCGCCTGAATGGCAAAACCTTCGGTGGCGGCCACGGAGCGTAGCCCGCTAATCAGGAATTCGCGCCCCAGCACCAGCACCACAATCCATGGCGGCATCAGGTTTGGCGTGAAGCGAACCAGCAGGATTAGTCCGGCGGCAACAAGCAGTTTGTCGGCCATGGGGTCCAGCAGAATTCCCATGCTGCTGATCTGTCCATGTTTACGCGCCAGATAGCCGTCCAGCCCATCGGTAATCGAGGCGAGGATGAAGATTCCGGCGGCCAGCAACTCCTGCTCTCCGCGCGGAAAGATGTTGGTGGAAAGAACCCAAACGAGGAAAGGGATACAGCCAATTCTGCTTAACGTGATCGAATTGGGCAGATTCAGCAAATCGAAGCCATCCCCAGGCTCTGCAAGGTCACTTAAAAGTATGCGGGAACAAGCACTGAAAAGCAACGCACCCAGACTGCAACGATTCCACGTTTGCCGATATCTGTTTGTCGCTCCGGCATGGGCTGGTTATACTTTCTGCAAACAATGGCCAGCATTCTATACGGAGTCAACGGGGAAGGGGCTGGGCACTCAACCCGTTCGCGGGAGATTATCCTTCACCTGCAGAGCCAGGGCCATTCCGTGGTGGCCGCTTCGTTTGACCGTGGCGTGCGCAACCTGGCTGACATCTGCGAGGTGCAGGAGATACACGGCTTCCGCTTCACCTACATAAACAACCAGGTGCGCTACAATCGCACCCTCGCCAACAATCTTTTCCATGCCCGCAAGGCCACGAAGAGCCTCCGCGATCTCACCCAACTCATCGACGAGCGGGGCATTGAACTCGTGATCACGGATTTTGAGCCGCTCACCTCGCGCGCCGCCCGGCGCCGCAAAGTTCCTGTCATCTCCATTGACAATCAGCACATCCTCACGCACTTCATGGTCGCAACCCCACGCCGCTACGCAACCGATGCCGCTGCCGCCAAGCTGGTGACGCGCCTGATGACTCCCTATGCAACGCACTATCTGGTAACCTCATTTTTCGACGCACCGGGACGCCGCAAAAACTCCGAACTCGTTCCGCCCATCCTGCGAAAGCAATTCCATGACGCGGTGCCGAGCGACGATGGAGCGATCCTTGTATATGTCACCTCACCGGCCCCTGCGCTGGTCAAGATCCTGACTTCCGTCCGAGCCGAGTTCATTGCCTACGGCTTTGAACGCGAAGGGCGCGAGGGCAATATTCTGTACAAGAAACCAAGCTTCGACACTTTTTTCCGGGATCTGGTTCATGCCCAGGCGATCATCGCGAATGCTGGGTTTTCATTGGTCACCGAGGCACTTCATCTTGGGAAACCGTACCTCGCCGTCCCGGTTCGAAATCAGTTCGAGCAGATATTCAATGCCTTCTGGCTTGACCGAATGGGGTATGGCGCTTTCTGGGAAGTATTGACCAAGGAGCGTGTTGAATCCTTTCTCTTTAACATTCCTCAATTTCGTGAGAAGCTTACCGACTGTCCAAGGAAATCGAATTGTGAGCTGTTCAAGAAACTCGATTCGCTGATCGCTTCCTGCCTCCGGCGGTAGGGAAAGGGAAGCGCGAACTATGCTTCTTAAGTTCGTCATAAACACCCGGTATTGGAACACCATGAAATGGATTTGAATCGCGATAAACAGGGATCAACGCTACCGCAACGCTAGGAGGAAAACGGATGATTCAGTTTCTGATTTGTATCGGTGCACTCGCCTTTTTAATGCTGGTGGCCTATCGCGGCTTCAGCGTTATTCTCTTTGCGCCAATCGCCGCTCTGGCGGCCGTTCTGCTCACCAGTCCACGCGCCGTGCTACCGGTTTACAGCGGTCTGTTCATGGAAAGCATGGTTGTCTTTGTCAAACTCTACTTCCCAGCCTTCATGCTCGGTGCAATCTTTGGCAAACTGATCGAGATCTCCGGTTTTGCCAAGTCAATTGTCAGGGCAGTCATTGGCATATTGGGTGAGAAGAGCGCCATATTTTCCATCGTGGTCGTCTGCGCCCTGCTGACCTATTTCGGCGTTTCTCTGTTTGTTGTGGTATTCGCAGTCTATCCGTTCGCGGCTGAAATGTTCCGCCAAGGCAATATCCCCAAGCGCCTCATTCCCGGAACCATCGCGCTCGGCTCGTTCACCTTCACCATGGACTGTCTGCCGGGCACGCCGCAGATCCAGAACATTATCCCCACCACATTCTTCCACACCACCATCTACGCCGCTCCTATCCTGGGCACGCTGGGCGCGGTTTACATCTTGATCATTGGAATGTCGTACCTGGAGTGGATGCGCCACCGTGCGCACGTCGCGGGCGAGGGATACGGCACAGGCCACATCAATGAAACAGTGATAGAGGACACCGGTAAACTGGTAAATCCGTTGATCGCGGTCTCGCCTCTGTTTGCGGTCGGCATTGCAAACTGGGTGATGACGAAGAAGGTGATTCCGACGTTGTACGGGACCTCCTCATCGATCATGTTGAACCCCATGGCCAAGCCGATCCTGCAGGATGTGACCAAGTTGAACGGCATCTGGTCGGTCGAAACGGCTCTGTTGATCGGCATCCTCCTGGTGGTTATCTTCGGATTCAGCAGGGTGGGAAAACAGTTTGCCGAAGGCAGCAAGTCGGCGATTGCAGGCGCTCTATTGGCTTCCCTGAACACCGCCTCCGAGTACGGTTTTGGTGCGGTGATCGCGGCTCTGCCGGGCTTCCTGATCGTGCGGGACGCGCTGTCTCACATCCCCAATCCGCTGGTCAATGAAGCCATCAGCGTCAACATTCTGGCTGGTATTACCGGTTCGGCCTCCGGCGGCATGAGTATTGCCCTGGCGGCAATGGCAAACCAGTTTATTGCTGCGGCGAATGCTCACGGCATTCCGATGGAAGTGCTGCACAGGGTAGCAGCCATGGCCTCTGGCGGCATGGATACAATGCCCCACAACGGCGCGGTCATTACGTTGCTGATGGTGACCGGACTTACTCACCGGCAGTCTTACAAAGACGTTTTCGCCATGACATGCATCAAGACATCCGCTGTCTTTGTGGTCATCGCGGTCTTCTACCTGACGCATTTGGTGTAGGCTGCGCAGGTTGGTTCGTGCTGAGGAAACTCGGTGCGCGGTGAAAACAGAAGCAATACTCCGGGGCGCGTCTTCCTCCATCGCGAGCAGACGACCCCGGATTTGTTTTGTCGCTAGCTTCTTCGCTCGCGGAAAAAACTTTGCAGAATCTCCGTGCAGCGGCCCGCCAGAACTCCCTCCGTGACCTCTACTCGATGATTCAAGCGTGGATGGTTGATCACCTGCATGATGCCGCCAACCGCGCCGGCTTTTGAGTCGCGCGCGCCGAACACCAGCCGGTTGATGCGCGCATGGACGACCGCTCCGGCACACATCGCGCACGGCTCCAGCGTGACATATAGCTCGCAGTTGCTGAGGCGGTAGTTGGCCAGTTCGCGCGCCGCGTCGCGCAACGCCTGCATCTCCGCGTGCGCCGTGGGATCGGCGAGCGTGATCACCTGGTTCCAGCCGCGCCCCACGATGCGCCCATCGCAGACCACGACCGCTCCGACCGGAACCTCTTCGCCAACGGCGGCCATGCTGGCAATCCGCAGCGCCTCCTCCATCCAGCGCTCATCGGAAGCTATGTCGCGTGTGCTTTCGTCAGGAGGCATACAGGCGTCCTAAGCAGGCTCCTGCTGGGTCATGCAGTGGATCGCACCAAGTCCCCAGATCAGATCGCCGCAATAAATCGGAACTACGCCATGCCGGGGCAGCGCTCTCTGAATCACATTCAGCGCTTTCAAATCGTTCGGATCATCAAAGGTCGGCACCAGCACCGTGTTGTTCGAGATATAGAAGTTGGCGTAGCTTGCGGGTACGCGCTGTCCTTTGAAAAGCACTGGCGCGGGCATCGGCAGCGGAATGATATCGAGCGCCTTGCCAGCAGTGTCGGTCATCTTGCGCAGCCTTTTCAGATTCTCTTTAAGGATGATGTGATTCTCATCCGCCTGGTCGGCTTCAAACGCCGCCAGCACCGTGCTCGGTCCGACGAAGCGCGCGATGTCGTCCACGTGGCCGTGAGTGTCATCGCCAACAATGCCGCGCTCCAGCCATAGAATCTTCTTCACTCCGAGCATGCGCCCCAACGCGGCCTCAATCTCATCGCGCGTCACGCCAGGATTGCGCTGCTGCACCTCACTAAGCAGGCACTCCTCGGTAGTCAGTAGCAGGCCACGTCCGTTTACGTCGATCGAGCCGCCCTCAAGAACCATCTGGCGCGCGCCATCACCAGCAGAAATCGCAGTCTCAAAGGCTTTGCAATCACGGAGCGCCGCAATCTTCTCCGGCAGCGCATTGTCCAACTGCCAGTTTCTGTACTTCGCCCACGCGTTGAACTTCCAGTTGGTCAGTGCAACCTCGCCAGCTTTGTTCTTTACAAATATTGGTCCGGAGTCGCGTAGCCATCCGCGATTGGTCGGCCACGGGTGAAAGCCGATCCGGTCTTGCAAGGCGGGCAGCACATTTGCATGTGTCAATATGGTTCGCGCCTCAACCTCAGCCTTGGCGTCATTGACGATCAACTCCACCCGCGCTGCCCGCCCCAGGTGCCGCACAATCTCGGCGTACACGTACGGAATCGGCGCGAATTTCCCGGGCCAGTCGCTACGATTGTGGGGCCATGCCAGCCACGTCGCGCTTTGCGGTTCCCACTCTGCAGGCATGCGGAAGCCCAACGCGGCTGGGGAGTGTGCTGCAATGTTTTTCGCCATCTACTTGCCGAACCTCTGCGTGATCGGCCCGTATGCGTCAATGCGACGATCGCGCAGGAAGGGCCAGTTGCGGCGAATCTCCTCTTGCAACTTCACGTCCACCGTGCCGATGAGAATCTCTTCCTGCTCGTGCGAAGCCTTTGCGATAATCCTGCCGAACGGATCGGCGAGGAATGAGCCTCCCCAGAAATCCAGCCCCGCGCCACTTACCTCGTTGCCGCGAATGTTGCCCGTCTCGTGTCCCACGCGGTTAACAGCCGCGACATATACGCCGTTGGCAATGGCGTGCGCACGCTGGATGGTGAACCACGCATCGTACTGCGCCGCGCCCCACTCCGCCTTCTCCCCTGGATGCCAGCCAATGGCCGTTGGATAAAAGATAATGTTGGCGCCCTGCAGTGCGGTCAGCCTCGCGCCCTCCGGATACCACTGATCCCAGCAGACCAGCGTTCCAACCGAGCCTTCCTCCAGTTCAAAGCTCTTGAAGCCGAGGTCGCCAGGAGTGAAGTAATACTTCTCGTAATAGAGCGGATCGTCGGGGATGTGCATCTTGCGGTAGGTGCCGCGGATTTCGCCGTCGCTGCCGATGATGACCGCCGTGTTGTGGTAGAGCCCCGGTGCGCGCCGCTCGAACAGTGAAAGCTCAATGGCCACGGTTAACTCGCGGGCTACGGCGCAAAAGCGAGCGGTGCTCGGTCCCGGAATCGCCTCAGCCAGGTCAAACAGGGCGGTGTCTTCGCGCTGACAGAAATACTGGGTCAGAAAGAGCTCCGGAAGGCAGATGACCTTCGCTCCACGCCGGGCCGCCTCACGGACGTGCTCTACGGCGCGCTCCAAGTTGTCCTCTGGTTCGGAGGAGCAGCGTATCTGTACCAGGCCCACCTCGAATTTCTCGGCTGCCACTTATTCCTCCAACACGATCAGTGTCATCTTAGAATATCAAAGCCAAAGGTGCATCCAATGGTATCCTTTTCATCTGGCTAGGAACTACTATGACGACCCTGCCGAAACGCGTTGACGACCAGACGGTGCTCTCGAATGAGTCCATTCGCGAGGCCGAGGAGATTTTTAACAGTCACCTCAAGCGCGTCGGGCTCAAGCACACCGGGCAGCGCGACGCCATCCTGCGCACATTTCTGGAAACTCACGACCATCTCTCAACCGAAGGGTTGCACCAATTGGTCAAGCGCAGCGATCCCCGCATAGGATTCACCACGGTGTACCGCACGCTCAAACTGTTGACCGAATGCGGACTCGCCAGCGAGGTTGCTTTTCACGACGGCGTGACGCGCTACGAGCACCAGTACAATCGGCGCAGCCATCATCACATGGTATGCACCGAGTGCGGCAGTTCGGTTGAATTTTTTTCGCCGGAGATCGAAAAGCTGGAAAAAGACATTGGCCGCAAACATCATTACATTACTACGCGCCACACTTTCCAGGTCTACGGCGTATGCGACCAGTGCCAGCACAAGAAGCAGATGCGGTTCAAACGCTGATCTGGAACTGGTTGCGTTTTGTTTCGCACTCCGGACTTGACACTCACGGCGGGAACATTTATCTGTTAGGGCTTCCTTCAGTCGCGTAACGGCTCTAGCGCGTTTTCAGAAAGGGAACCATTGATTATAAAGGTCTTCTATCACGATAAATGCTTTGACGGAGCCTGCTCGGCATCGCTGTTCACGCGCTTCTACCGCGAGCGCATCCGCCCCGGCGCGGGGTTCCAGTACCAAGGCTTGCTGCATCGTGCGGGAGCGCTGTTCAACATCGATGACTTCAGCGGAGACGAGAACGCGATTGTCGACTTCAAGTATCTAGCCTCGGAAAAACTGACGTGGTGGTTTGACCACCATGAGAGCGCATTCCTCACGGAAGAAGACTCGGAATACTTCGAGCGGCAGCAGACCAACAAGCAGTTCTTCGATCCCGATTTCAAGTCATGCACAAAGTTTCTGGCCACGGTTGCGCAAAGCCGCTTCGGCTTTGATATGGCTCCGGTAGAGGAGCTGGTGCAATGGGCTGACATTGTGGACGGCGCGTCGTATGAGAGCGCCGAAGCCGCCGTGGGGATGAAGGAACCGGCGATGCGCATCACCATGGCCATTGAAGCCAATCAGGATCCGGCGTTCATTCCGCGCCTCATCGAGTTACTCGCCTATCGCTCGCTGGAAGAGATCATTACCACGCCGTTTGTTGCCACGCAGATTCCTCCGCTGTTGGAGCGGCACCAGCGCTCGATCGATATCATCCGCAAGCACAGCGCCTGCGTCGATCAGACGATTTACTTTGACGTGACCGGATACGACCTGGAGGGCTACAACAAGTTCATCCCGTACTACCTGCATCCGGAGAGCGTTTACAGCGTGGGACTGAGCAAGAGCAGCTTCCGCGTGAAGATTTCGGTGGGCTCAAATCCGTGGACACCCGCGGAAAACATGATCAATCTCGCCAAAATCTGTGAGCGCTATGGCGGTGGAGGACACGCACGCGTAGGGGCCATCAGCTTTCCTCCTGGAGAGTTCGCGCGCGCCACGCAGGCGGCTGATGAGATCGTTGCAGAGCTGCGCACGCACGCCCGCAAGCATCACGCGGGATAGTTGGACGTATTATCGCTGTTCGTGGCGGCATCGTCTCGGCGAGGGCACGATTGATTTTGTAGGTAATGGTTGAAAAACCGAAGGTTACCGGTCAGATAACAGTTGAGCGAAGTCGCGAACGATTGACTGATCGGTTACACTGCTAGGCTATGGCATTGACGAGCAAGTTACTCCTGAGTCTCTCGTTCAGCCTCGCATTGCTCTCCCCGGGAGCTGTGGTTCTCGCCCAGGGCGGACGGAGCGGTGCCGTGCCGAATGGTGCGAAGGTCGATGCACCCGATCCGGCGACAAAATCTCTCACGCCACAACAGCGCTTCGCCTGTGACGTGGTGCGCTCGGCGGTCGCATTGCCGCAGAGCACCCCGCAAGATCGTTTGCGCGTGCTGACTTCGGCGGCGCAGGTGATTGCTCCGATCCGTCCTGCGCTGGCAAAGATTTATAGCCGCGAAGGTCTGCGAGTGGAACAGGAGTTGATCCAGCGCGGCGAACAACCTGTGAGCTCGATGCTGAGTTCCGGCCCAGTGGATTGCAAAGCCGTGCAGACTCTGGTGGAGAGCATTCCGGCGCAGCGCGTGGACGCTTCGGAGACCACGCTGGTGGCGGCGATTGGAGTTTGTCCGGCGGTGAAGGGAATCGCGCAGCGGCTGGTTGATGCAGGACTCGAGGAGCACAAGCTGGCTCCGCGCGCTACCCTGGCGCTGATGGAGCGCGTGGGACTGAGCTCGACGTGGTCGCAGGAAAAGTTTGTGAAACTCTTCGATTCGTTGCCTGCGGATGCGGCCCAGATGGCGCATGAGGCTCCGAACCTGGCGGCAATGTATGCGAGCGTGGCGGGCACGGTGAACGCAGGAGCGGCGCAAAAGACCGGGCTGAGTTTTCTGCTGTGGCTGGGTAAGCTGCCACCGAGCGGAGACCGCTCCATCGCCGTGAACGTCACGACGGGAGCGATGAAGCAGGCGCTCGGCGAAAAAGCATATGAGGACGCGATGGCCAGCGATGTGGGCGCACGGCAAGTTGCGCAGAGCGCGGGCGGAGACGCCGAGATCTCGCTTCCGGTAGAAGAGTCCGCTTCCGTGTTGAAGGCAATGCAATCGGCAACCGAGGACCGGACGAAGGAGTTGGAGGCGCTGCCTCCGTCGCAGCGAGCGCGTGAGGCGGCGGCAAGTGGCTTTGCCAGCGGCATCGGCGGCGATGGCACGCTGGCGTCGCGCTACTTCGATCTGGCGTTCATGGCTTTGAATTCGGTGTGGAGTGATCGCGCCAAGGTGAGTGACGCTGCGGGAGTAGTGCAGGAAGTCAGCGAGGCGGCAGCGCAGGTGAATTCGGTGGATGCCTTGCGGCGGACGCGAGGACTGGACGATCCCACGGCGCAGGCAATCGGCATGATCTCCGTGGCGCGAGTTGTAGCCAGCAAAGATGAAAGCGAGGCGACTTCAGCGAGCCGCTAGGACTACGCGACTGGCACTGATTGCTGAGCAACGCCGCGCTTGGCAAGCAGCAGGCCGATCCAGCAGCTTACTGGCCAGGTGATTAGCCACGACAACCAGTACCAGTGCGGCCAGGCCTTGCTCCAGTTGGGAATAGTCGCGGCTACGCCCATTGTTTCTCCGAGGATAAAGAACCAGAATACATGCTGTGCAGCGCGGCTTGCAGCAAGTCGGGCGCAGAGCCAGGCACAGAGAATCGAGATGACCACGAAGAATGCTGTGCTCGCTATGAGAGCGGTATCGGAGGGGATCCGGCCCTTGACGAAATCTCCCGGGAATAGATGCGAAAGCAATGGGTCTGTTCCCATCACAAGGACGACCGAGAGCATGTAGCTGCCAACAACCACTCCGATGGACTTTAACATTTATTCCCCCACGTGAGCGTGATTCATCCCAGTTAGTTACTGCGGTGTAGATTGCTTGCCAGCGCAGTTGCCGTTGAAAAAGCCAAGTGCCTCACCGTGCTGCGCAAATGGTTTCGGAGGCAGGTACGTGGCTCATTCTTGCCCATTTTTCGCTATTCGCTCTTCCCAGGCTAGAAGTGCCAGGGGATGGCAGGGACGGGGCACCGAAATGCGGGTAGAGACTCAACTGCCCCGCGTCTTCAGGAACGCGGGGCATGGAAAGCGAGAGAGTCGTGCTGGCTCAGGCGACTTTGCCGAAGCCGGCAATGGGTTCAACGGTCAGCCGCGCAACTTGAGCGCGCTGAGGCTCGGGGGAGAGCAGCTTCATCTTGTTCCAGTCGTACGGAAACTCTTTGCCGCAATCGAGGCATACGACATAAGTTTCCTTGGCTCCAGCAACACGCGATGTGCCATTGGTTTTCTTCGCCGTGATTGGGAAACTGTAATTCTTGTGCCAGCAGCCGAAGAGCATGTCAAGTACATTAAGCATGTGATCTACCTCCTGGTTCCACGACTCGAGCCCTAGCCCCTTACCTTGGCTCTCTTACTTAGATTCCCATCCGGGTATAAAGGTTCGTTAATCGCCGAAACTGAATGTGCCGCGCTATGTGTAAGTTAGGTACATGCACAAGAGTTATTATTGCGAGCTTGATGACGTGTACAGCGGATTGTCCGTTATTTACGGGCCAATGCGCGAAATCCCCTGGGTTGGCGGCCTGTCACGATGGGGCGCTGATTGGATGACCTTGCAGCAGTGCGGAATGTTTGAGCTTCGCGTGGGGCCTTCTTTGCGTCCGGATGACCCCAAAGAATTGGACGACGGGTGCGATACAATCGGCGTTAGCCATGTCATCTGATTTTGTTCATCTGCATCTTCATACGGACTACTCCATGCTGGACGGCGCCTGCGATACCAAGGTGCTGTGCAAGCGCGCCAAAGAGCTGAACATGCCTGCCGTCGCAATGACGGACCACGGCAACATCTTCGGCGCGGTCCATTTTTTCAATGACGCAAAGGCCGAAGGGATCAAGCCGATTCTCGGCTGCGAGCTTTATGTCTGCAAGAAGGAAGATCACCGGGCAGAGCCGCAGGGCGACAGCTACAACCATTTGATTGTGCTGGCGGAGAACGAAACAGGCTACAAGAATCTGACGAAGATCTGTTCGGAGGCGTCACTGCACGGCTTCTATTACAAGCCGCGAGTCAGCAAGCGCTATCTTGCAGAGCACTCCGAGGGACTGATTGGATTGTCAGCGTGTTTGAAAGGCGAAGTTGCCGAGCGGCTGATGGAAGGCAAGTACGAGGCCGCGCGCACAGCAGCCAAGACGCTGGAGGATATTTTTGGACGCGGGAATTTCTTTCTGGAGATACAGGACCAGGGATTGCCCGAGGAGAAGAAAATTCAGAAGGAGCTGCTCCGGCTGGAGAAGAATCTCGACATTACGATGGTGGCGACCAATGACAGCCACTACATTTGCGAAGACGATTGCCGCGCGCAGGACGTGATGATCTGCATTCAGACCGGCAAGTCGATCAACGATCCGAACCGGATGAAGTTCCAGACCAACCAGTTTTTTGTGAAGAGCTATGACGAGATGGCGAAGGTCTTCTCCGGCTACGAACAATTTCTGACGCGCACGGTTGGAATTGCGGAGCGCTGCAACCTGAAGATGGTGAAGGTGGAGAATCCTTTTCCGAAATTCGATGTGCCGGAAGGCGAATCGATTGACAGCTACTTTGAGCGGATTGCGCGCGAGGGTATGGGGCGGCGCATGAATCTGCTGCGCGAGTTGAAGGAGCGGGGCAAGCTGCGGCACAGCTTTGGGGAATACGAAGAACGCTTGAACCGCGAGATTGGCATCATCAAGCAGATGAAGTTTCCCGGCTATTTTCTGATTGTGTGGGACTTTATCCGCTATGCGCGTGAGCAGGGAATTCCGGTGGGTCCGGGGCGCGGATCAGCGGCGGGATCGCTGGTGGGCTACGCGATGGGCATCACCGACGTCGATCCCATCCAGAATGATTTGCTGTTTGAGCGCTTCCTGAATCCGGAACGCGTCTCGATGCCCGACATCGACGTGGACTTCTGCATGAACCGGCGCGGCGAGGTCATTAGTTATGTGACCGAAAAGTATGGACGCGAGCAGGTAGCGCAGATCATCACCTTTGGTACGCTGGCGGCGAAGGCGGCAATCAAGGATACAGGGCGCGTACTGGATATGCCCTACAACGAAGTGGACCGCATCGCCAAGATGATTCCGGGCACGCCGGGAATGACGATTGATAGAGCGATGGAAGACGTTGCGGCGTTCAAGGATGCGTACACGGGCGACGAGGCGATCCGCACGCTGGTGGACACGGCGAAGAAGCTGGAAGGAATGGTGCGCAACTCAGGCGTACACGCCAGCGCGGTGGTGATCGCTCCGGTGCCGTTGGATGAACTGGTGCCGCTGTACAAAACGAAGAACGATGAAATTGTCACGGCCTATGACATGAAGGCAGTGGAAAAGATGGGCCTGCTGAAGATGGACTTCCTCGGGCTCACGACGCTGACCATCATTGACGACTGCATGAAGCTCATCAAGCAGACGCGCGGCGAAACCGTGGTGATGGAAAAGATTTCGCTGGAGGATGCGGAGACATATCAGAAGGTCTTTCACAAGGGACAGACCTCTGGGGTCTTCCAGTTTGAATCCGACGGCATGAGAGACGTGCTGCGGCGCTATCAGCCGACGAACGTGGAAGACCTGACGGCATTGAATGCGCTGTACCGTCCGGGTCCGATTCAGGGCGGCATGATCGATGACTTCATCGAGCGCAAGTGGGGACGCAAGAAAGTTGACTACATGCTGCCGGAGCTGGAGCGGCTGCTGAAAGAGACCTTCGGCGTAATCGTGTATCAGGAACAGGTGATGCAGATCGCCAACGTGATTGCCGGGTATTCGCTGGGCGAGGCGGATTTGCTGCGTCGGGCGATGGGAAAAAAGAACGAAGAGGAGATGGGCAAGCAGCGCGAGCGCTTTATGCAGGGCGCGGCGGAGCGAAAGTTTTCGACGGAAAAATCAGGACGAATCTTTGATCTGATGGCTGAATTTGCGGGCTACGGATTCAACAAGTCGCACTCGGCGGCCTATGCGCTGGTGGCCTATCACACGGCGTATCTGAAGACGCACTATCCGGTGGAGTTCATGGCGGCGCTGCTGACTTCGGTGACAGGCAAGACCGAAGACGTGGTGAAGTACATTGCGGAATCGCGCGAGATGGGGATTGAGGTGCTCGCTCCGGACGTGCATGAATCGGCTGCGAACTTTACTCCGATCCTTTCGCCGGAAGGTTACAAGATCAGGTTTGGGCTTTCGGCGGTGAAGAACGTTGGGCACAACGCGATTGCTTCGATTGTGGAGGCTCGCGGGACGGGACGCTTCAAGGGGATCTACGACTTCTGCGAGCGCGTAGATTTGCGTCAGCTCAATAAACGCGTGCTGGAATCGCTGATCAAGAGCGGCGCGATGGATTCGCTGGGACGGCGCTCACAACTGATGGACGCGCTGGACAAGGCGATGGAGCAGGCACAGAAAGCGGCGCGGGATCGCGACGCGGGGCAGCATGGGCTGTTCGGAGTCTTTGAAGATGCGAACCCGGTGGCCGGTGCGGCGGAGGGGCTGGGGAATACTCCGGACTGGGAAGAGAGTGTGCGGCTGGCGAACGAGAAAGAGATTCTGGGCTTCTGGATCAGCGGACATCCGCTGGAAAAATACACGGACAAGATTGAAGATCTACACGCGCTGAAGACGACGGAAGTGCTGGCGATGAAACGCTCGACTCCGAAGAATGAAGATATTTCAGTGGCGGGACTGATCACCGGCGTGCGCGTGGCGAAGACTCGCAAGGGCGATCTGATGGCCGGGCTGGTGCTGGAAGATATGCATGGGCGCGTAGAGGCCGCAGTGTTTCCGGAGGCGTACAAAAAGTTGAGCGAGAAGGTGAAGCTGGAGATTCCGGTGCTGGTGCGGGCGGCGGTGCGAGTGGAAGAAGATGCGTCGCCAAAGCTGTTCATCAATGAGATTACTCCGCTGGACGAGGCGAAGGTGAAACTGCCGCGCTCACTGCGGATTGCGATTCAGTTGCCGGATGCGCTGCCGGAGACGGTGGACGCGCTGCATGGGTTGTTCACGCGATCAAAGGGCGATGCGAAGGTGCTGTTCGACCTGGTGCGTCCGGGCGAGTTCGTAGTGGTGATGGAAGCCGAAGGCTATAATGTGTTAGCAGACCGCGCGTTCATGAAGAGCGTGCAACAGTTGTGCGGCGCCGAATCAATCAAGGTCATCGACTAGGACGAGAAGAACGCATGGAAGCTGGAACGAAGACCGATCAGGAACTGGAAAAAGTGGAGCGCCAGATTGCGCAGCTCGAAGAGGTCGCGAGCGGCAATCAGGAGGCGCAGAAACAGCTAAGGACCTTGCACGACCGGGTGGACGGACTGCGACGGCAGGTACACGCGAACTATGACGCGTGGAAGCGCACGGAGCTGGCGCGGCATCCGCAGCGTCCGTACCTGATGGACTACGTGCAACATATGTTCACGGATTTCTCAGAGATTCACGGGGACCGCGCATTTGGCGACGATGCGGCGCTGGTTTGCGGGATGGCGCGCTTCCAGGGCGACCCAGTGCTGGTGGTGGGTACGCAAAAAGGCCGCGACACCAAGCAGAAAATCCACCAGAACTTCGGGATGCCGAATCCCGAGGGATATCGCAAAGCAATCCGGGCGATGAAGATTGCGGAGAAGTTCGGGCGGCCTATATTCACATTGATCGATACACCGGGAGCGTTTCCTGGACTGGGCGCGGAAGAGCGTGGACAGGGCGAGGCGATTGCCTACAACCTGCGCGAGATGGCGCGGCTGAAGGTTCCGATTCTGGTGACGGTGACGGGCGAGGGCGGCTCAGGCGGCGCGCTGGCGATTGCCGTGGGCGACAGGGTTTTCATGCTGGAGAACAGCGTGTACTCGGTGATTTCGCCGGAGGGCTGCGCGTCTATCATGTGGCGCGATGCCAGCAAACGCGACCTTGCGGCACAGGCCATGCACATTACCGCGCCTGACCTGCTGGGCTTTGGAATCATTGACGCGATTGTGCCCGAACCAGAGGGAGGCGCGCACACCGATCATGCGAAGACCGCAGAAATCCTGGGCAAGGTGTTGGCAGAGAATCTTGCGGAGTTGCGAAAGCTGAGCACGGCAGAGATGCTGGACGCGCGCTACGAGAAGTTCCGGACGATGGCGCAGTTTTACAAGGAAGAATAGCGCGAGCGGAAGCTTGAGGAATGCGAGTGCGGGGGAGAACATTTCCCCGCTCTTTTTTTTGCGCGAAACCTTACGGGCATGAGTGATCCAGCCTGGATCAACGGCGTATGGGCTGGCTTGTGTTCTGGCACCGGAGGGCAAGCTGGATGAGGCGTTCACGAACTTGCAGTATGAGGTTGAGCACGCGCTGGGGGCTGAAACCCGGCAGACTTGCGCAGGATTCCAAGCTTAAACCTCTGCAAAGAGATCCGCGCTTTGCGGAGCTTGTAGCAACTTCGCGCCAGCATGCAGTGGCGCCTCAAGAGACGAATTAGGGCAGTTGCAAAAATAGATACAGACAGTTACCGGCCATCGGCCAGGGCACGAATCATGGCGATGGGTTCGTTCATGATATGAATCGATTTGGAGATTGCCGGGAACGCGAAGGTATAAATAATTCCAAGCATTGCCATTAGAGCAAGTGCGCTACTGCGAGACGTCTTCATTTCTCAACTCCCACGTAGATATAGAAAAAGACTTATCCGATGTGAGTAACTTAATACAGATAGGTGTGGCTCAGCCTTAGGGAAGCGCATCGCGGGCTGTCGAAGGTAATGGGGTTTTGTTACTAATGGAATCAATCCCGCAATAGGAACAGGAATACGGCGAAGTTAAGCACGAATGGCCATGTCCGAAGACGTGGCCATTGGTGCAATTGGGCCGACCAAGCTTACATGTGTACCAGTTCGGCGGGAGCTTCTTCGGGGATGGTGGAAGCAGCCTGGGGTGTGGCGTGGCCGCGCTTGGCTCCCTGGTTGTGCTTGGGATCTTTGAGGAGGAAGACCATGGGAATCATGGCGAGGAAGACGACAGCCATGATTTTGAAGGCTTCTACGAAGGAGAGCATGGCGGCCTGTTGCTGCACCATTCCGTAAAGTGCGCCAAGAGCGCGTCGCGAGGCGGTTGCAGGGTCTGTGCCCCTGGTGATGAAGAATCCGGTGAACTGGTGCAGCCGTTCATAGGTGCGCGGCTGCCCGGGAAGCAGATGTTCGATGAGGCGGTTCTGGTGGAACTGCTGACGGCGGGCGAGCAGGGTGGTCATCACGGCGATTCCAACGCTGCCGCCGATGTTGCGCATGAGGTTGAAGATGCTGGTGGCGTTGCCCATCTTCTCCCGCGAGATGTGCGACATGGCGGCGGCCGAGAGTGGGACAAAGACGAGGGCCATGGCACCGCCCTGCATGACCTGGGGCCAGAAGATGTCCCAGTATCCAGCGTTGAGATTGAGGCTGGAGAGCATGAACATGGTGGCTGCACAGACACCGAATCCGATGACCAGCAGCTTGCGCACGTCCACCTTGGCGGCGATGGCTCCAACCAGAAAGGTAAGGAGCAATGAGCCAAGGCCGCGCGGAGAGAGCGCCAGGCCGGCCTGCATGGATGGATAGTTGAGCAGCGTCTCAAGATATTGCGGCAGCAGAACCATGCTGGCGTAAAGGCAGAAGCCGACGGCAGACATAATGAAGACGCCGACGGCGAACGAGCGGTCTTTGAGCGAACGCAGATCGACAATGGGATGGGCAACCATCATCTCGCGAATGACGAAGGCGATGAGTCCGACGATGCAGAGGAAGGCTTCGATGCGAATGTCGCGCGAGCCAAGCCAATCCTTGCGCTGTCCTGTGTCAAGCAGTATTTGCAGGGAGCCGAGACCGAGGGCGAGCAGGCCGATGCCCCAGAGGTCGACTCCGCTATCGCGCTTGAGCTTGATGTACGACGGGTCATGGATGAAACGCGTCATCATCCACAGCGAGAAGATGCCGACGGGAATGTTGAGATAGAAGATCCAGCGCCAGGTGTAGTTGTCGGTAATCCAGCCGCCAAGGGTGGGGCCGACGATGGGCGCGACGATGATTCCGAGAGCGTAGGCGGCCATGGCTTGGCCGTGCTTCTCCTTGGGGAAGGTCTCAAAGAGGATAGCCTGTGCGAGAGGTTGCAGTCCGCCTCCGGCTAGGCCCTGGAAGACGCGGAAGACGATGAGCTGCGAAAGAGTGGAGGCGGTGCCGCAGAGCAAGGAGGCAAGGGTGAATCCGGCGACGCAGAAGAGCAGCATTCTGCGGCGGCCAAAGTAGCTGGCCAGCCAACCTGACATGGGCAGAATGATGGCGTTGGCGACCAGGTAAGAGGTGACGACCCAGGTGCCTTCCTCATAAGTGGCGCTCAGGTTTCCGGCGATATGAGGGATGGAGACGTTGACCACCGTGGTGTCAAGGACCTCCATGAAGGTGGCCAGCATCACGGAGATGGTCACAATCCACGGGTTCACATGGCGGGCGGCAGAGGTCATGGCGAGAAAATACTAGAGCGATACATCGCAGCTTAGCACGTTGGGAACACAGGTCTGTGACGGAGAGCACCGGAGGGAGGTATTTTGAACGGGAGTGGGGGTCCAAGGAAAGAGCAACTACCCAACCCTCCGCCATAGAGCTGCTGCGCAGCCGGGTACGCGGCAACAGGCTTAGCGACGGGTACGGGCCAAATGATGGCCCTTCCGGTCGCTGACGCTGGCCGCTCCGGCTGCGGGCGCATAGGCGTCGGGTAACGCTGGCGCTGCCGGCTGCGGGCGCACAGGCGTCGGGTAACGCTGGCGCTGCCGGCTGCGGGCGCACAGGCGTCGGGTAACGCTGGCGCTGCCGGCTGCGGGCGCACAGGCGTCGGGTAACGCTGGCGCTGCCGGCTGCGGGCGCACAGGCGGCTGCCGTATAATGTCGGATGACAAGAGCACGCAAAGCTTTGCAGACAAGTCAATTGCGTGCGACTGAAGGATGGCTTTTCAATGGCAAGTATCGATGTTGCCCTGAACGAGGGCACCGACAGCCGCCAACATCGCGAGCCGGTCGTAAACAATTTCAGTATCCAGGTTGCTACTGTAAACGGATCGGGCTCACAGTCCGCGAACTCGGTCCTGCTTCGTACCATCTTCCTGATGGGCGTTCCCGTCAGCGGTAAGAACCTTTTCCCCTCGAATATTGCCGGATTGCCGACGTGGTTCACCATTCGCGTAAATAAAGATGGATTTGTGGCGCGTAAACGCGATTCGGAGATATTGGTGGCGATGAATCCGGAGACCGCGACGGAGGACGTGCGCGCGCTGAAGCCGGGTTCGGTGGTGGTGTATGACGAACCGCTGAAGCTGGACGCGGTGCGCGACGATGTGGAGTTTTTCGCAATTCCATATGACAAGCTGGTGGGGCCGGTTGCTCCGGAGCCAAAGCTGAAGAAGCTGCTGCGCAATATGGTTTACGTGGGCGTGCTGGCTCACCTGCTGCATCTGGAACTGGCCGAAGTGGATGTGGCGATCGGCAAACAGTTTGCCGGAAAAAAGCGCGCCACAGAGGTGAACATTGCTGCGGCGCGCGCCGGATACGACTACGCCGTGGCGAACTTGAAGCCCACGCGCTTCGCAGTGGAGCGCATGAATGAGAATGCGAACAAGATCATCATTGACGGCAACTCGGCTGGAGCACTGGGCGCGCTGTTTGGCGGAGTAACGGTGGTGCCGTGGTATCCGATTACGCCTTCCTCCTCGCTGGTTGAGAGCCTGATGGAGTACTTGAAGGAATACCGCGTTGACGCTGATGGGAAAGCGACGTTTGCCATAGTGCAGGCCGAGGATGAGCTTGCGGCAATTGGCATGGTGCTGGGAGCTTCGTGGTCAGGAGCACGGGCGATGACGGCAACGTCAGGGCCGGGAATTTCGCTGATGGCGGAGTTCACGGGGCTGGGCTACTACGCGGAGATTCCGGCAGTGATCTGGGACGTGCAGAGGGTTGGCCCTTCGACGGGATTGCCGACGCGCACGGCGCAGGGCGATCTGCTCTCCACGGCGTTTCTCTCGCACGGAGACACCAAGCATCCGATGCTGCTGCCATGCTCGGCGGCGGAGTGCTTTGATTTTGGGATTGCGGCATTCGACCTGGCCGAGCGGTTGCAGACTCCCGTGTTTGTGATGAGCGATCTGGATATTGGCATGAACAACTGGGTGAGCGAGCCGTTTACGTATCCGGAGAAGCCGCTGGATCGCGGCAAGGTTCTGAGCAAAGAAGATATGGACCGGCTGGGAAGTTTTGCGCGCTACAAGGATGTGGACGGCGACGGAATTGGATATCGCACGCTGCCGGGAACCGAGCATCCGAACGCGGCGTGGTTTGCGCGCGGCAGTGGACACAACGAGCGGGCGCAGTACTCCGAGCGTCCTGACGATTACGTAAACAACCTCGACCGTCTGAGTCGCAAATGGCAGACGGCGCGCACGATTGTGCCGGGTCCGGTGCTGGAGCACAGCGCGGCGGGGGCGAAGATTGGAGTGATCGCCTTCGGGTCGTCGCACTGGGGGATTGTGGAGAGCGTTGTCGAGTTGAAGCAGCAGGGAATTGAGGTGGATTACCTGCGGCTGCGGGCGTATCCGTTCAGCGAGGCTGTGGCGGAGTTCATTGCGTCGCACGAAAGGGTTTACGTGGTGGAGCAGAACCGCGATGCGCAGATGCTGCAATTGATCAAGATGGATATTGCGGCCGCAGACGTAGTAAGGCTGCGCAGCGTGCTGCACTACAACGGACATCCGCTGACAGCGCAGTTCGTAACCGAGAGCATTGTGTCTCAGGAAAACGCATCGCAGGAGCAGAAGTAATGGCTACCACACCGAATCCTCCCGTAAAGACGAACCGCATTGGACTTTCCGTAATTGACTATCGCGGGAGCAAGAGCACGCTCTGCGCCGGGTGCGGGCATAACGCGATCAGCGAGCGCATCATCGACGCGTTTTACGAGATGGGCATTGAGCCCGAACACGTTGCGAAGTTGAGCGGCATCGGCTGCTCGTCGAAGACTCCGGCGTATTTCTTGAGCCGCGCACACAGCTTCAACTCCGTGCATGGACGCATGCCGGCGATTGCAACGGGCGCGGCGGTTGCGAATCACAAGATGCACCACATCGGAGTGAGCGGCGACGGCGACACGGCCTCGATTGGCATGGGACAGTTCGCGCACTTGATGCGGCGCAACCTGCCGATGATCTACATCATTGAAGACAACGGCGTGTATGGATTGACGAAGGGACAGTTTTCGGCGACGGCCGATCTGGGATCGAAGCTGAAGACCGGCACCATCGCCGAGCTTCCGGCGATTGATACCTGCGCGCTGGCGATTGAGTTGGGCGCAACGTTTGTGGCGCGGAGTTTTTCAGGCGACAAGAAACAGTTGCAGGCCTTGCTGAAGGCGGCCATCGCGCATAACGGAACGGTGCTGCTGGACGTGATCTCTCCGTGCGTGACGTTCAACGATCACGAGGGCTCTACGAAGAGTTACAAGTTCATGAAGGACCACGAAGAGCCGCTGCATGACATCAACTTTGTTCCGGCCTTTGAGGAGATTGACGTGGAGTACGAGCCCGGCAGCGGAGTGGACATCACGATGCACGATGGATCGAAGATGCACCTGACGAAGCTGGAAGAAGACTACAATCCGACGGATCGCATCCAGGCCTTGACGCGTCTGGCTGAGGCTCGGGAGAACAATGAAGTGCTGACCGGGCTGTTCTATCTGAACGCCGGACAGCCGAGCTTTACCGATCTGCTGAACCTGGTGGATCGACCGATTGGCACGCTGCCGCAGGATGTGGTGCGTCCGGCGAAGGAAGTGCTGGATGGAATTATGGAAGAGTATCGGTGAAGAAGCTAGAGCGGCTCCGCCAAGAGATCAAGCTCGGACTTGACGAGATCAAGGCTGGAAAAGTGGCGCCGTTGGACATTGAGAAGATAAAGGCCGAAGGGCGCAGTCAACTCGCTGCGGGAAGGCGTAAGAAGAGTTGATACAGTTTTCAGGGCGCGGAGCAATCCGCGCCCCTTTCTTATATACGCAAAATGGATAGAGCCTAAGGAAAGTTCAACCGCCCCACTCAAGCCAACAGCGGGCTTGAATGGGCCACCCGCGTTAGCCAAAAGAGGGCGAACATGGGGCACCAGAAGCGCGAACCTCTATAATTCTGTTTGCAATCTGCATTCTCTTGAACGGAGTCCTTGTGGCATACAACGATCTGCGTGAATGGATAGCGGCGCTGGAAAAAGCCGGAGAGCTCAAGCGCATTAAAGCCGAAGTCGATCCGGTGCTGGAAGTGACCGAGATTACCGACCGGGTCTCGAAGTGGGGCGCAAAGAATGGCAAGGGGCCGGGCGGTCCGGCACTGCTGTTTGAGAATGTGAAGGGGCATCCGGGACACAAGATTTTCATCAACCAGTTTGGCTCCGAGCGGCGCATGAACCTGGCGCTGGGCTCGAACTCGCTGGATGAGATTGCGGAGCGCATTCATCAGATGATGGACGTGAAGACTCCACAGGGATTGCTGGAAAAGATCAAGATGCTGCCGATGCTGGCGGACCTGGGAAACATGTTTCCGAAGCGGGTTTCGAGCGGGCCTTGTAAAGAGGTGATCAAGCGCAGTGGATTCTCGCTGCTGGATTTTCCGATTCTGCAATGCTGGCCGCAGGACGGCGGACGGTTCATTACGTTGCCTTGCGTGATGACGCGCGATCCGCGGACGGGCAAGCGCAATATTGGAATGTATCGCATGCACGTTTATGACGAGACGACCACGGGGATGCACTGGCAGCGGCACAAGAACGCGGCTGAGCATCAGCGGGAGTTGATGCGCGCGGCAGTGGCCAACGGGCCGACGCTGGGCAAGACTTCGTCGGTGGATATTATGGCGCGCAGCGGCGGCGCCAGCATTGCGGTGCAGGGCAAGCCGGTAAACGGGCGCATGGACGTTGCGGTGGCAATTGGGACTGATCCGGCGCTGACGTTTTCGGCGATTGTGCCCGCGCCACCCGACATTGAGGAATACATGATTGCGGGCTTCTTGCGCGGCAAGCCGGTGGAAGTGGTGAAGTGCGAGACCAGCGACCTGGAGGTTCCGGCGAACGCGGAGATTGTGCTGGAAGGCTGGGTTGATATTGGCGAGATGAAGGTGGAAGGACCGTTCGGCGACCACACGGGGTTCTATTCGCTGGAGGATTTGTATCCGGTCTTTCACGTGGAGTGCATCACGCATCGCAAGAATCCGATTTATGCGGCGACCATTGTGGGCAAGCCTCCGCAGGAGGATGCTTGGATGGCGCTGGCGGTGGAGCGGATCTTTCTGCCGGCGGCGAAGATGATGATTCCGGAGCTGGTGGATTTCCATCTGCCGCCGGAAGGCGTGGCGCACAACCTGATGATCATCTCGATCCGGAAGTCGTATCCGGGGCAGGCGCGCAAGGTGATGAACGCGATCTGGTCACTGGGGCAGGCGATGTTCACCAAGTGCATTGTGGTGGTGGACGAAGATTGCGACGTGAAGGACCTGCGCGAGGTGACCTTGCGGGCGCTGAACAATATTGATCCCGAACGCGATATTCAGTTCATGCTGGGGCCGGTGGATTCGCTGGATCACGCCTCACGGTTGCCGAATTTCGGTAGCAAGATGGGCATTGATGCGACGCGCAAGTGGTCGACCGAAGGATTTGACCGTCCGTGGCCGGATGAGGTGGAGATGTCTGCGGAGATCAAGGAGCGGATCACGAAGCGCTGGAAGGAATTTGGATTGGAGTAGCGCGGAAGACCGCAGACTCGGTTTCAGTGAGTGCGATAGTGCATATAGGCTGCGGTCAACACAACCCAGATCGGTGCGGAGATTAGCATTGCGATAAACAGTCCTCTGAATGCCGCCAGAGGAGATTGCATTTCAGGAAGAGACACACGTCCAGTTTCCATATACATAGTGGCCCGGGCGCTGCCGTTGGCAACGACCTTATTAAATTGCGTGAGATGGTTGAGGCGGAATAAGCCTAACACATTCGTCTCCTCGTTCCAGAAATAACTCCGAATCAGAGCATGTGCGAGCGCGAAATGATTTGCCAGCGAAATTCGGCGCGGCGCAGAACCAAAGTTTCCGTTCGCCGGCTTTCCGTAACATAGACGGAAAACAGGTCAGGGCCTGTCTGCGCTGGACAACGCGAAGCGAACTCGATCCGCAATCGGCGGGTGCGAGTAATCCCAGAAGACGAGAAACGGCGCGGGATTGGGATAGGAATACGAATTCTGGCCGAGTAGCTGGAAAGCCTGGGCCGCGACCTGAGCATAGTCCGGCGTGACCGGGCGGGTGACGGCCAAGCCGTACATATCGGCATGATGCTCCTCCCAGCGGCTGAAGGAGTTGGCCAGCGGATCGCCGAAGAAGCTCAGCACTCCAGCGAGCAAGAACAGCAGCGGAAGCGAGGACCAATCGGCAAGCGAGCGAATATGCCAGGCGTTGCCATAGCGCTGGAGCACGGCCTGCGCCAGATGCTGAAGCACGTAGAGTCCCACGAACATGAGCAGCGCGGTGAAGGCGAGGCCAAGGTAGATGTGGTGCAGAACGTAGTGGCCCATCTCATGTCCGAAGACGAAAAGTGTCTGGCCGATGGTAAGGTCGCGGGCGGTGGTGTCCCAGACGACGATGCGCTTGGTGGCTCCGAAGCCTGTGACGTAGGCGTTGTAGGTGGTCACCTTGTCGCTGGCGTGCATGAGGAAGATGCGCGATTCGGGAATGTTGAGGCCCGCGCTGTGCGCGAGGTTGCGGAGCTGCGTGGTGAGCTCGGGACTGGTGTTGGCGAGAGGCTCAAAGCGATTAAAGAGCGGATCGATGATGACGGGCGCGGCAAAGACCATGGCTGCCATGATGGGC
>Ga0302319_10005203_pt1 | contig 26270 bp, 20 predicted proteins | sample Bog_T0_2_FD_203319 | JGI IMG/M metagenome (GOLD analysis project Ga0302319, IMG submission 203319) | Peat permafrost microbial communities from Stordalen Mire near Abisko, Sweden - Bog_T0_2 | ecosystem: Environmental > Terrestrial > Soil > Wetlands > Peat | place: Sweden: Abisko, Stordalen Mire...
GACGCACAGCGTGGACCATGCCGCGTAAACGTTGAATTTATTCATGAAATCCTTTTTACCGAAGACCGGAGCCGCCGTTGATGTCTCCGTAAATCACGCCGCGACCGCCGGTGGTGAAATAAACCCGGCCATAAATACGCGGGTCACCGACGATCATGGGAACGTCGGCGGTGCCGAACTGGTGCTGGTCGTCATCAATGCGAAGCCAGGTCTGGCCTTCGTCGTCGGAACGGTAACGGGCGCGAAGCCCCTTGATGTTGCCGAGCACAAAGACGGCGGGATAGGTTTTCCCGGGCGCGGCCTTTCCAAAACCAACCGCGTCCACGCCACTGACGCCCGTAATTTTCGTGAAGGAAACGCCGCCATCGGTCGAGTGATAAAGACCTTCAGATCGTGAACCCGCCCACAAATCACCTTCAATACCAACCACCGCCGACAGCACACCGCCACTGCGGGAGCCATCTGGGTTGGCTGCCAGTTCCGCCGCCGTGGCTGCAAACGTCGCGGCGGCATTGATGCTGACCATTATTTTTCCGGTCTGGCTGTCAAAAGAATAAAAACGCAGAGGATTGACCGGGTCGGCAGTGATTCTGGCCCCGGAATCAAGCCCCTGGCAATTTGTCCAGTTGGTTCCGCGATTATACGTCACATAGGCGGAACCTCGCTGCGGAGCCCAAACGATGGCGCTGCCGTCGGCGGATATGGCAAGCTTGCCTTGCCCGCCGTTTCCGCCCGGACAGTCGTGAGCCAGCAGCTCCCAGTTCTTGCCGCCATCTTCGGAGATTGCGGCGTGTACGAACATTTCCCTGCCGCCATTGCCGATGCGCACGATGATTTCAGGCTTTGCACCGGCGAACACGATGTCCCGCGTGCTGGAAAATCTTGGTCCGGTGAAAGTGCCATCCGCCGGTGAAACATTCACATCGTCATGGCGGAAGCCATCAATGTCACCCACGCCGCTGATCAAATGCGCGCCGGTTGGCGGACTGGCTAATGCGAGCGGCACGGTTTCTTCGAGCCCCTTGTCGAGAAAAACCCAGGTGACTGTTCCGCCGGCATCGGCGGCGGTGGCATTGGTGGAAGCCCATATGCCATAACCGGTGCCAAAAAGAATCTGGTCGGAATTATGTGGATTGACCGCCACAGCGCCCGTCCAATGCGGCGTGTGGCCCTGTGCGGTGTAAGGAGCCATGGAATAATCTAGCTGGCCATTGGTCGTCATTATTCCCTTCCAAGTTGTCCCGCCGTCGGTGCTGCGGAAAACTTCATCCTTTGGACCCCACCGGTCAATGCTCGTGGCCACGATGGTGGCTGGATGCAGCGCATCAACCGCAACCGCCCCGTAACCCCAGCCCAGCCGCTGGCCAGCTTCGGGCTTTTCCGGAGAGATGTCAGTCCACGAGCCGTCCTTGGCATTATATTTCCAAAGCGCGCCGTCAGTAACGTTGTTTGGGCCGGGAACATTTCCGTAACTCAAATAAAACAAACCGTCCGGCGACTGGACGAGATGGCTGGGCCGCAAACCGATGGGCTGGCCGGCGACCGGCTGCCAACGGATTCCGCCATCGTCGCTGCGGAAAAGATTGGTGCCGCCGGAGGAAACCGCTGCGTAAATCACAGGTGTTGGTGCTCCGCTGTGTCCGCTAAACGCATCAAAAACGACGCTGACAATGCCATAGGCCGTGTTGCCGCCGCCAAAACCACCGCTGCGCCGGACGCGGGCTGCCGCATTCGTTGAAGCGGAATTAGTGGAGGTTGCATTGATGACCAGAGGAGGTTGAACCACGCTGACATTGGGAAAGGACGCCACGGCGCTCCAAGTTGTTCCGCGATCGCTGCTCTTCCACAATCCGGCACTGCGCGAACCGAAAAACAAAATGGTGCCTTCATTCGGATCCACCGCCAGGCGTTCGCCGTTGGAACGTCCATCTTCATTGCCGCCCATTCTGAACGGAACTTCGCTGATCTTGAACGTCCGTCCCTGATCGTCCGAACACAGGATCGCGGCCTGGTTGTTTTTGTATGTGCCCGCTGCCAGAAAAACGCGGTTGGAATCGGACGGGTCCAGGCCGATACTTTCAATGCCGGTGTAATTGTTTTGGGCGGGACTCAACCAGTCGTTCAAAGGAATCCATTGCTGCCCGGCGGCGTCCCAGCGGTAGGCTCCGCCGACGTCGGTGCGCGCATACATTAGATCCGTCGCCGTTGGATGAAAAACAATGCCGTCCACAAAGCCGCCGCCGCCCATGGCCACGTTGCGCCAAACGTAGGGCCCCGCGGAATGGTTTTTTGCAATCTGAGCAAAAACGGCGCTGGTATTCCATAGCATTGCCACCGAGAACACGACCGCAATTTTCCCGGCGATTTCCAGCTTCAATTTCCCGTTCACTTTGCGTCTCCGGCTAAATGAATGTTCCAATTCACTTTTCCGGCCGACGGGTCGCTGGCAAGTTCAAAGACGCCGTTGTTCTTTGTTAGCGTGAGCTCGTGCAACTCGCTGTCGCCCGGCAGGTAAACCAGACCCTTCGCCGTCGTCGCCTCCTTCGCAAAAACCACCAGCTCGATTTTCGACCAGTCCATCTGGAGCGTGGACTGCGCAAGCGCAATGTGCGGCAGCACCGTGCCGTCACGCACCAGAATGATTTCAGGAATTATCTCCGCCTCAATTGTCTGCCAGCCGCCGGCGTAGGATTTTCCAGTCTGATAATCTATCCACGTTCCCGGCGGCAGATATACCGCGCGGCTGTTTTCATTTTCATGCAGCAGCGGCGCGACCAATATGCTGGAGCCATAGAGATACTCGTCGTCCACGTTCCAAGAGCCGGGATCGCCGGGAAATTCCAGAAACAGCGCCCGCACCATCGGCAGGCCGTGTTCGGAGGAATCCTTCGCCTGCGCATAAACGTAAGGCATGAGCTTGTATTTCAGCCCGTCAATTTCACGAAACTCGTCCATGAAGTTGGTTCCGTAAAGCCATGGCTCCTTCGGCGCGATGCCGTGGCAGCGGCTGTGCGAACTCAACATCCCGAACGCCAGCCAGCGCGCGAACAAATCCTTGTCCATGTCATCAACCGAGGTCGCCGTGAAGCCGCCCACGTCATGGCTCCAGAACGAAAATCCAGACAAGCCGAACGACAGGCCGCCGCGCAGTTCCGCCGCCATGCCGTCGTCGGTGCTCTCGGCGTCGCCACCCCAATGAATCGGATAACGCTGGCTGCCCGCCCAGGCGCTGCGCGCCCAGATGATGTTGTCACCGGTGACTTTTTTCGTGATGTCGGCGACGGCTTTGTTGTAGCGCAGCGGAAACAGGTTATGCTCGTAAAACCCGGTGCGGCCGTTGGCCCAGATACCATTGTTCGGCGCGGCTTCGCCGAAATCCACCTTGATTGCGCCCACGCCGAGGTTGAGCAGGTTGGCCAGCTTGCCTTGATACCACTCAACGGTTTTCGGATTGGAAAAATCCAGCACGGCGTCCTCGTAAGGCAAATTGCCCTTGGCATCGCGCACGACCAGATTTTTTTCAACGAGTTCGGGAAACAATTTGTTCTTCGGCACGAAATAGGGCAGCTGCCAGCAGGAAATATGGAAGCCGTCACTCTTCAAATCGGACAACATTTTCTTCGGGTCGGTGAAACGGGTGGTGGAAAATTCGTAGTCGCATTGCCAGTCGGTCTCAAACCAGCCGGTGTCCAGGTGCAGCACGTCGCAGGGAATCTTGTTCTCGCGCAGCTTCGCGGCGATGTTGCGCACCTGCTGTTCCGCGTTGTAGGTGCAGCGGCTCATCCACAGTCCAAACGACCACAGCGGCGGCATCGGCGATTTGCCGGTGAGCTGGGTATACTCGTCCAGGATTTCCTTCGGCGAACCGAGGAACACGAACAAATCCAGCTCGTCGTCACCGATCATCAGTTCGTTGACGCCGCTGAAGGCATTGCCAAAATCACAGGTGATCGGCGTCGTGGTGTGCATGAACATGCCGTAGCCGCGGCTGCTCATGAAAAACGGAATCGGCTTGTACATGCCCTGGTTTTGAATGCCGTTGGCGTCGTCCGTCCACAGCACGAGTTTCTGCCCGCGCTTGTCCAGCGAGGTGAAGGATTCGCCGCAACCGAAAATTTTCTCGCCGGGCGACAGCGTGAACGCGGCGTTCATGCTGCGCGAATAATCCGCCGCGCGCCGCACAAACGCAAACGGCATGATGGGCGTGAACGAAGTGACATTGTCCGAGGCGTGGTCCGTTTCCGTCAGCAATTTGCCGCTGGCGTCCCGGATGACGATGCGCCACGGGTTTTCCATGATCGCGATGGAGCCGAACTGGCTGGTGTAACGGTGCCCGCCGTCAATCTTCTCGTATTTCCAGGAACCATCCTTTGGCACCGGCCCGGCGAGCATCAGCTCCTCCAGCTGTTTGTGGAACTGCGGACCGCTCGTCGCGCGGATGCGCACTGTCCGCGGCGAAACAAATTCGATGGAGAACGGCAGCGACGGATTGGCGGCGTATTGGTCCTCGGGAAATTCATTGGGCGGCACCGGCTTGATGATGGCAAGCATGTTGTCGAACGCCTGCCGTGTGAAATACTGCGACCGCTGATAGGTGATGGTTCCGCGGCCGCTGGCCGGATCAAAACCGGCCAGCTTGTCCGCCAGAAAATAAGTGTCCGAGAAATCCCGGAAGTCGCCGCTGATGTCCACCGGATCATTGAGCAACGGCAACTGCGGATTGGCGGCCATAATGGTGGCGGAGGCAGACACGATCAGAAGGCTTGCGAAGGTGCTTTTAAGCAGAGTCATAATTGGCTAGTTTTTGATTTTGAGTCGGCGGTGTTGGACATCCTCAAAAATTTCGGCAGGAAAATCAAGCCGAAAGCTAAATCACGGAGTGACTCGCTGAATTTTCTTCCGTCGCCAGCCGGTGATGAACATGCCGTTGCCGTTCAAGTCCTGTGGCCACAAGGTCACCGACGAGGTGCCGGAAACCGTCCTTTCGTTCAACTTGATTTCCGGGAAAACCAGCGGCTCGAAATCCGGCTGGCTTGCGTTGAAATACTCCATCACTTCTGTTGTTTCCGCCCGCGTCAGGGTGCAGACGGAAAAAATCAACTTTCCGCTCGGCTTTACACTTGACGCAACATTCATCAGCAGGTTCCGCTGAATTTCCGAAAGTTCGCGGATGTCGTCCGGCGTGGTTGTCCAGCGCGCCTGCGGATTGCGCTGCCATGTTCCGATACCGCTGCACGGCGCATCCACCAGCACGCCGTCGAATTTTGTCTTCGTCGGCAGCTTCGCGACGCCATCCCAGAACACCGAGCGATAATTGAAAACCTTCGCCCGGCCGGTGCGCCGCTTGAGTTTCTGCAAACGCCATTCCGCACGGTCGCTCGCCCAAATCAGGCCTTTGTTCTGCATCAAGTCGGACAGATGCAAAGTTTTTCCGCCTTCGCCGGCGCAGGTGTCCCACCACGTCTCGCCGGGCTTTGGATCGCAGAGAAGGCTGACGACTTGCGACGCGATGTCTTGAATCTCAAATTCGCCTGCGTGGAATTCCGGCGTCTTGAACAAATCCTCCTCGTCGCGAAACAACAAGGCATCCGGCAGCAGCGGACTAACTTCCGCACCTAATAATTTTTCCGCCAACGCCGCCGCCGTGCCACGCTTGGCGCGCAGCCACAACTTCGGCTGACGTTGCAAGGACAGCAGCCACTCATCGCTCACGTCCATTTGCTCCGCCGTCCACGCGGGCACGGCTTTTTCGCGCAGCTCGGCCAGCGGCACATTGGATTCGTTGGCGCGAAACCGGTCGTCCAGCCGCAGCGCGAGGCGCATCTTGGATTCCACGCCGCGCTCGTCGCGCAGCCAGACGTGCCAGCGGTAATAGATGAAAACGGTCTTGGCGATTTCCGTCGCGTCGAACGGCGCGAGGTCTTTGATCTGCTTGAGGACTTCGCGCAGGGCAGCGTCCGCCGGCTTGTCCTTGCCGGTCTGCCGGATCACTTCCGCCGCGATTTCGTGAACTTTATGAATCACCACCGCAGCATACGCGATTGGACGGCGACAGCACAACGCAGACTGAACTAGGGAAGAGGGAAAATGCGGAGCAGCCTTCGAATTCGCCGGTCATTTTGCCTTGATTGCTCCGAAGGCGGCGAAACAACTGTTCTTGTGCAGAATCTCAACGTCTTCAAAGCCCACCTCCCGCAAAAGATCAATTTGAAACATAAGCGGCCGCGGTGAATCTTCCTGCGCGATATATGCAAAAACTTGATTGCGATAATTGGTATCCTTGAACGCCGCCAGGTAATTGCCGTAGCGTTCCCACATCAGCGATTGCACCTGCGGATCGGAATGTTCGATCAGATCCGAAATCCAGAATGAACCTCCCGGCCTGAGAGCTTTGAAAATTTTGGTAAAGACCGCCCGCCATTCTGATTCCGTGCGCAGATGGTGAAGAACGGCTGCCGCCAGAATGATATCAAATGATGAATCGCCAATGGACAATTCCCGGATATCGGCCTGTTTCGTCGTAACTTTGCCTGAAGTGGCTTGTATCACCCGGGCGAGTGCGCGATCAAGCATTGGGCGGCTGAGATCAATCAATATGGCGTCCAACTTTGGAAGTCCCGCACCGGTTTGAAACTTTGAAAGCAGTTTTAGCGTGTAATTTCCCGCCCCGCAACCGATGTCGAGAATCGAAGTCGCGTGCGGGGCCAGGCTGGCAGCCGTCGCGGCGATCAGATCCAAGGCCAGTGGCGCGTCAATCGTGGCGGACTGACCAGTTTCTAAATTTGAGAAGCGTTCAACATCGCTATCAAATCGTTCCCGAATTTGTTCAACGGAGGATTTATCACTCATCAACTCGCGCTTGAATTTACGCCTTCGCCACCAACTGCCGCAAGACATAAGGCAAAATGCCGCCATGCTGGTAGTAGTCAATCTCGATGGGCGTATCAATGCGGCACTTCACCGGCACGTTTTCCACGCTGCCGTCCTTGCGCGTGATCTTGAGCGTCAAATCCTGCTGCGGCTTGATGTTCGCGTCGAGGCCGACGATGTCGTAGGTCTCCGTGCCGTCGAGCTTCAGACTATAAGAGGTCGTGCCTTCCTTGAACTGCAACGGCAGCACGCCCATGCCGACGAGGTTGCTGCGGTGGATGCGCTCGAAGCTCTGCGCCACGACGGCCTTCACGCCGAGCAGGTTCGTGCCCTTCGCGGCCCAGTCGCGGCTGGAGCCAGTACCGTATTCTTGTCCGGCAATCACGATGAGCGGCGTGCCTTTCGCCTGATAGGCGATGGAGGCATCGTAGATGGAAGTTTTCTGGCCGTCGGGGCCGAGGGTGTTGCCGCCTTCCTCACCGCCGAGCATGAGGTTCTTGATGCGGACATTGGCGAACGTGCCGCGTGTCATGATGCGGTCGTTGCCGCGCCGCGAACCGTAGCTGTTGAAGTCGGCAAACTCGACGCCGTGTTCGCCCAGAAATCTGCCGGCGGGTGAAGATTTCTTGATGGCGCCGGCGGGAGAGATGTGGTCGGTCGTTACCGAGTCGCCGAAAATTCCCAGCGCCCGCGCGCCGGTGATGGGCTTGATGCTGCCGGGCTGCATCGAGAAATTTTCAAAGAACGGCGGTTCCTGGATGTAGGTGGATTTGCGGTCCCACTCATAAACATTGCCGACGGACGACGGGATTTCGTTCCACTTCGGATTCTGCGCGGCGAAATTTTTGTAAAGCTTGCGGAAAATTTCCGGCTTGAGCGCGGATTGCATGGCGTCGCGCACTTCCGCCAATGTGGGCCAGAGGTCGGCCAGATAGACCGGCGCGCCGGCCTTGTCCTTGCCGAGCGGCTCGCAGCTCAAGTCAATGTCCACGCGGCCGGCGAGCGCGAACGCGACGACGAGCGGCGGCGACATGAGGAAGTTCGACTTTACATTCTGATGGACGCGCGCTTCAAAATTCCGATTCCCGGAAAGTACCGAGGCGGTGACGAAATCGTTCTTTACCACGGCGTCCTCGATGGCCGGGTCGAGCGGGCCGGAATTGCCGATGCAGGTCGTGCAGCCGTAGCCGACGGTGTTGAAACGAAGCTTGTTGAGATACGGCTGAAGTCCGGTCTTCTTTAAATAATCGGTCACCACGCGCGATCCCGGGGCGAGCGATGCCTTCACCGCAGGATTCACCTTGAGACCTTTTTCGACCGCCTTCTTCGCGAGCAGACCGGCGGCGAGCATCACACTCGGATTGCTGGTGTTGGTGCAGCTCGTGATCGCGGCGATGAGCACCGAGCCGGTGCCGATGGTCGCTTTTTTCTTGGAAGCCATTTCGACTTTGGCCGATTTGGCGAAAACCGAGCGCGATTTGCCGAAACCATTTTCCGTGACAGGCCTTTGGATGGCGTTGAAAAATTCGCGCCGCAGATTGCCGAGTTCGATGCGATCCTGCGGACGTTTCGGGCCGGCCACGCTTGGTTTAACTGTTGCGAGATCAAGATCGACCACTTGCGTGTAATCAATCTGGCCCTTCTGCGGAATGCCCCAAAGTCCCTGTGCCTTGTAATAATTTTCGTAGAGCCGGCAATGTTCCTCGCTCCGGCCGGTGGCGCGCAGGTAGTTCACACATTCCCCGTCAATCGGGAAAAAGCCCATTGTCGCACCGTATTCGGGTGCCATGTTGGCGATGGTGGCGCGGTCCACCAGCGGCAACGCCGCCGCGCCCGGGCCGAAAAACTCGACGAACTTGCCGACGACCTTGGTCTTGCGCAGCATTTGCGTGACGGTGAGCGCGAGGTCGGTGGCGGTGACACCTTCGGAAAGCGCGCCGGTGAGGTGAACGCCCACGACATCCGGCGTGAGAAAATAAACCGGCTGGCCCAACATGCCGGCTTCGGCTTCGATGCCGCCGACGCCCCAGCCGACGATGCCGAGACCATTGATCATCGTCGTGTGCGAATCCGTGCCGACCAGCGTGTCGGGATAATAAACTTTGCCCACATTTAAAACGCCCTTGGCGAGATATTCCAGGTTCACTTGATGCACGATGCCGATGCCGGGCGGAACGACCTTGAACGTGTCAAACGCCTGCATGCCCCATTTCAAAAACTGGTAGCGCTCGCGGTTGCGGGTGAAATCCATATCCAGATTGCGCGCCATGGAGTCCGCCGCACCCGCGAAATCCACCTGCACGGAATGATCCACCACCAAATCCACCGGCACGAGCGGCTCGATGATTTTTGGATTCTTGCCGAGCTTGCCCACGGCCGTGCGCATCGCCGCGAGGTCCACGAGCAACGGCACGCCGGTGAAATCCTGCAGCACGATGCGCGCGACCACGAACGGGATTTCCGCCATGCGCGACTCCACCGGCTTCCAATTGGCGAGCTCCTTCACGTTCGCCTCCTGCACCTTCAACCCATCGCAATTGCGCAAGACGGATTCCAGCACAATGCGGATGGAGACGGGCAGTTTGGAGATCGGGCCGACGCCGGCGGCCTCCAGCGCGGGCAGCGAATAAAAATTTCCCTGTTTCCCGTTGCCGAGATCAAAGGATTGAAGTGTGTTGAATAAATTATGCGCGCTCATGTCGTTCCTTATACAAACTTAAAAATGACGAGGAAGCGCGGGCATGTCAAGCGAAGCGCGAACGGCCGCACTAGAAATAATACGAATGTCGCGCGCAGGCTGCGAAGCTGACCAAAGATGCGCGGATGTTTTTTCTCACTTCGCAACCTTCGCCGATTACGCGCGACATTTCCTTACATCAGTTCGCCGCCGGCGCGATGTGCAGCAAATCGGCGATGCGCTTTTCCAGCCGGTTCAAATCAAGCGGCTTGGTGAAGAAATCCTCGGCCTGCATCGCCACCGTGCGTTTGGTGACTTCGCTCGTGAGCGCGCTCATGAAAATGACCGGGATTTTTTTCGTGGAGGGCTGGCGGCGCAGGATTTCGCAGACCGACAGGCCGTCGAGATCGGGCAGCAGGATGTCGAGCAGGATCAAATCCGGTTTCATCTGCCGCGCCTGGCTCAAGGCGTGGATGCCGTCGTTGGCCACAATCAACTCATAGCCGTGGCCGGCGAGCTTGTATTGCAGCAACTCGATGAAATCGTTCTCGTCATCCACAATTAAAATGCGCGGCACCATTCAATCAACCTAGCCCGCCCTGCGCCAAGTGCAACAACAGCCGGGTTAAAACCAGGTGACGAATGGGAGACGAAAAAGGCGCACGAAAGACGCGAAGCCGGCGAAGGATTTCATAAATGGAATGCCGCCGTTATGACACCAAAGTCCAACGGCGGCAATCCTATCGCAAACCGGAAATTACTTCAGCTTTGCCAGCACCGCCTTGATGGCCTCGAAGTTCGGCAGGTCTTTCGGCGTCGGGGTTTGTTCACTGTATTGAATGACCCCGTTTTTATCAATGACGAACGCGGCGCGCGCCGCCGTGTCGCCCACGCCGGCGAGCATCGGGAACACCACCTCGTATTGCTTGATGACCACCTTGTTCAAGTCGCTGGCGAGCGTGACCTTGATGTTGTTCGTCTTGGCCCACGCCTCCTGCGCGAACGGGCTGTCCACGCTGATGGCGACCACGCCGGCACCGAGTTTTTGGTAATCGCCGAGGCCGGCGGTCTGGTCGCACATTTCAGTCGTGCAGACGCCGGTGAACGCGAGCGGAAAAAACAGGAGCACGGTGGTGCTTTTGCCGAAGTGGTCGCTGAGTTTCACGTCCACAAGGCCGGCGGCGGTCTTGGATTTGAGGGTGAAATCCGGGGCTTTGGAACCGATGGGAAGGGGCATAATGGTTTTTATTATTTGGTTTATAATTGCAACTACTGGGGTGAATTTTGCAGTTCGGCCGGCAGGTGTCAAATGTTTAGCCGCGCACCTTCATGAGTTGCAGGCAGTGCGTGAGGTAGGGCAGCAACTGCTTCTTGCGGGAGACCACGTTGCGCAGTTTGAACACGCCCGGCTGCGGCTCGGGATAGTCAATGCGGTCAATGAATTTCTTTTTTCCCGCGACGAGCATCAAGGATTCCTGGCCGACCACATCGGTGACCATGAGCGCGGAGAAGATGTAATTCCGTCCGCGCCGGTATTCCTCGAGCGCCGTGAGCAGCTCGTCCTTGCGCTTCCAGAACTGGTCGAAGCCGATTTCCTCGATTTGAGCGACACTGAAGGTGTGGCCGTTTTCGCGGTATTCCTTGGCGTCGGTCGTGATGGCCTGGGGCGCGGGCTTGAGCGTGAGCAGGGAGCCGGACGCAAACAGCCTGTCCGTGAATTCGCGCGCGTTGACGCCGGCGATCTTTTCCAGACGCGGGAGGATCTCCCGGTCGCGCGGCGTGGTCGTGGGCGACGTGAGGTTCAACGTATCGGACACCAGCCCGGCCAGCAGCAGCCCGGCGATCGGTTTTGACAGCTCAATGTCCTGCCGGAAAAAACAGTCGGCGACAATGGTGCTGGTCGAGCCGACGGGTTCGTTGCGGAACAAAATCGGCTGCTGGGTCGTCATCGAACCGAGCCGGTGATGGTCAATGATCTCGACAATCTCCACTTCCTCCGCACCCGACACGGCCTGCGAAAGCTCGTTATGATCCACCAGAATCAGCTTGCGGTCCACCGGCTTGAGGAAGTCGGCCTTGGAGAGGATGCCGACAGTGCGGCCTGCCGCATCGGTGACGGGAAACACGGCGAAGCCCGAGGCGGCGGCCTCGGCCCGGACGGCGCTCAACGGCGCGTCCTCGCGGAAGGACAGGAACTCCTCGTTCAGCATGTGGCGGATGGCCACCGCCGCGCGGCAGAGCGACGCCGTGGTCAACGTATCATGCGGCGAGGAAATGAGGCTGACGCGATTTTTTTTTGCCGCCTCGATGATTTCGGGATCAACGGGCGATTCCCCGGTGACGATCAAAACGCGGACACCCTTGCGAACGGCCACCTCCTGGACATTGGTGCGGTCGCCGATGACGACCGCCAGCTTGTCGAGCTGGATCAGTTCCAGGCGTTGTTCGAAGGATTCAATCCGCATGGCACTGATCATCAAAATCAATTCCTCCTCACGGGCGGTTTCATGGCCGACCAGCAACTGGCCGCCGAGTGTCTTCGTCAGGGTGTTCAGGGATGAAAGGACGCGCCGCGAATCAATCAGGCGGTTGGCCGCCGGAAAAAGGAATTTGCTGAGCTTGAACAGCGAGAGGAGGCCGCAACAACGCCGGTCCGCATCCAGCACGGGCAGCACGCGGATGTCATGCTCGTCCATCAAGGCCAGGGCCTCGGCGGCGGTCGCATTGGAGGTGACGCTCAAGATTTCGGCCTGCATGACGTCCCGCACCTTGGGGGAAACGTCCGCCACGAAACGGGGCGAGGGCACGCCAAAGGTTTCCAGCACAAAATCAATCCGCTCATTGGTGTCGCCGCAGCGTGCGGCCACGGCTTCCGGCATGCCCGTGCGGCGTTTGAATTCCGCATAGCCAATGGCCGAACAGATCGCGTCGGTATCCGGGTTCCGGTGGCCGATGACAAAAACTTCGCTCATGCAAATTATTTCAATGCCGCCAGCACTTCCGCCGCGTGTTCGTCCGGCTTTACTTCCGGCCAGATTTTTCTTATCCGTCCGTCCGGGCCGATCAGGAAGGTGACGCGGAAAGTGCCCTGGTATTTCCGGCCCATGAAAGTTTTTTCGCCCCACACGCAGTAGTCCTGGACGATTTTTTTATCCTCGTCCGCCAGCAGCGGGAACGGCAGCTTGAATTTCTCCACGAACTTGTCGTGGGCCTTCACGGGGTCGGTGCTCACGCCGAGGATCACCGCGCCGGCCTTTTTAAAATCGGTGAAATGATCGCGGAACGCGCACGCTTCCTTCGTGCAGCCGGGGGTGTCGTCCTTGGGATAAAAATAAAGGATGACATTTTTCCCCGCATAGTCTGCAAGCGAGATTTTCCCGCCGCCGTTCGCCGCCACGGAAAATTTCGGCGCGACGTCGCCCGCCTTCAATTTCAACTGTGCTGCCTTGGCCATATTTTATTTTTTAGTCGGAGAACTGGATGGATGCAAGCTCAACTGGCGCATGCCGTCCCAAACATATAACAGACCGGACAGGCCAGTGCAAATCCCGGTGCCGAGGCTGATGTATTTGAGCCAGCCGACGCCGAAACTGCCGCCCCAGTTGAGGAGAATCCACAGCACCAACGCCATTTGCAGCACGGTCGCCACCTTGCCGATGGGGCGCGGGCGGATCTTGACCTTGCCGACGGTAAGCCGGACGATGACCACGCCGATGGCAAGCAGCAAATCACGCCCGATGATGGTGCCGGTCAGCCAAAGGGGAATCTGTTCGAGACGTGACGCATGGTCGAAGCTCAACACGACGATGCCCGAAACCAGCAACAACTTGTCCGCGAGCGGATCCAACACCGTGCCCAGCTCGCTCCGCTGGTTATAATGCCGGGCGACGAAGCCATCCACGCCGTCCAGAATCACCGCGACCGCGAACGACAGCAAGGCAACCAGCCGGTGAACCTCATGGCCCGTCTCGACAAAATAAAGCACCTCAACGACAAACAGCGGTACCAGCAGGATGCGCAGGATCGTGATCTTATTGGCGGTCGTCATGCTCATCGGCACGAGACTGGCACATATTTCACCAATTGGCACGAACGGAATGGCACGGACCACTGCCGTTCTATTTCAGGGAAGCCATGTCAATGACGAAGCGGTATTTCACGTCGTTCTTCACCAAGCGGTCGTAGGCCTCGTTGACTTTCTGGATCGGGATGAGTTCGATGTCGGAGGTGATGTTGTGTTCGCCGCAAAAATCCAGCATCTCCTGGGTTTCCTTGATGCCGCCGATGAGCGAGCCGCTGAAATTTCGCCGGCCAAAGATGAGGCTGCCAACCTGGACGGCGAGCGCTTCCGCCGGAACACCGACCTGCGTGAGGGTGCCGTCCCGCCTCAGGAGGACTAGATAGGCGTTGATATCGTGCTGCGCGGCCACGGTGTCGAGAATGAAATGAAAACTGTTGAGCTGTTTCTTCATCTCGTCTTCATTCCTGGAATTAACAACCTCGTCCGCGCCGAGCCGCAACGCATCCTTGACCTTGTTTGGCGACGTGGTGAAGACGACGACGTGTGCGCCGAAAGCTTTGGCCAGCTTCACGCCCATGTGACCCAGACCGCCGAGTCCCACAATGCCGACCTTCTGACCTTTGGCAACATGATAATGGCGCAACGGGGAATAAGTGGTGATCCCCGCGCAAAGCAGCGGAGCCGATGCGGCAAGATTTAAGTTTTTCGGCACGCGCAGCACAAACGCCTCATCCACCACGACGCTGTCGGAATAACCGCCATAGGTGGTGCCACCGGAGATTTTATCCGGCGCGTCGTAAGTGAAGGTCGCTCCCTTTAAGCAAAATTGTTCGAGGTCCTCCTGGCAGTTTTCGCAGGTGCGGCAGGAATCCACCATGCAGCCAACACCGGCGATGTCGCCCTCGCTGATTTTTTTCACATGGGCGCCAACTTTGACAACGCGACCGATAATTTCATGGCCGGGCACGCACGGATAAGTGGTGCCGTGCCATTCGTTGCGGCTGATATGGACATCCGTGTGACAGACACCACAATACAGAATCTGGATCTGCACATCGTGCGCGCCGGGATCACGACGTTGAAAGTTGAATGGCGCGAGCGGCGTGGTCTGCGTCAGGGCCGCAAAGGCTTTGGCGTTATACATGAATTTACCGTTAGCACACCGGCGAAGATTTATCCAAGAAATGTTTTCACAAAAACGGCTCGCTGCAGCGCAAAATCCGGGCGGTGCCGGCGGCAAAAAAGGGTGAGGTTTTGGCAATTTTGTCCCAGAGTTCTTCGTTGACGGTGGGGCGTTCCCCGGTAGAATTTCGGCATCGGTTTAAGGAAATTGTTTCCCCAACATTTAAAATAAAAAAACTATGGCAGTCAAAGTAGCAATCAACGGATTCGGCCGCATCGGCCGGATGGTCTTCCAGGCGCTCTGCGATCAGGGCTTGCTGGGCAAATCAATTGATGTCGTCGCCGTCGTGGACGTGTCCACCGACGCGGATTACTTCGCGTACCAGATGAAATACGATTCCGTCCACGGCAAGTTCAAGCACACCGTCACCACGGAAAAGAGCAATCCCGCGCTCGAAGAACCCGACGTCATCGTTGTGAATGGCCACAAGGTCAAGTGCGTGGGCGCGGTGAAAGACCTCGCCACCCTGCCCTGGAAGGCGATGGGCGTGGACATCGTCATCGAATCCACCGGCCTCTTCACCGACAGTGAAAAAGCCAAGGCGCATCTTGCCGCCGGTGCCAAGAAAGTCATCATCTCCGCGCCCGGCAAAGGCGAGGTCAAGACCATCGTCATGGGCGTCAACGAAGGCGAATATGACGCGGCCAAGCACCACATCGTTTCCAACGCCTCCTGCACCACGAACTGCCTTGCGCCGCTCGTCCATGTTTTGATCAAGGACGGTTTTGGCATCGAGACCGGTCTGATGACCACGATTCACGCGACCACCGCCACGCAGAAAACCGTGGACGGTCCGTCCAAGAAAGACTGGCGCGGCGGACGCGCAGCCTCCGTCAACATCATTCCCTCCACCACTGGCGCGGCCAAGGCCGTCGGTGAAGTGCTGCCCAGCACCAAAGGCAAGCTTACCGGCATGGCATTTCGCGTGCCGACCGTGGATGTCTCGGTCGTTGACCTCACCGTCCGCACCACGAAGGACACGAGCATCGAGGAGATCGACGCCGCGTTGAAGAATGCGTCGAAGACTTATCTCAAGGGCATTCTCGGCGTGACCGCTGAAGAGCTGGTTTCCACCGACTTCATCCACGACGACCGCAGTTCCATCTACGACAGCCTCGCGACCTTGCAGAACAATCTGAAGGGCGAGAAACGCTTCTTCAAGATCGTGAGCTGGTATGACAACGAATGGGGTTACAGCAACCGCGTGGTGGATCTCGTGAAATACATCACGGCCAAGGGAATTTAATTCATCCGGCAAAAAGCAAACCGGCGGACTTGGAACAGTCCGCCGGTTTTTATTTGACGAGACAAATCGCCATGTGGAAACAAACGCCCATCATTTATTTGTCTGCGGTTCAACCTGGATCAACTTTTTCTTCTCCAGCTTTTCCAGTTTCGGCGCGATGACGACCCGGCAATAGCCCTGATTGGGATTGTTGTCGTAGTATTCCTGGTGATAATCCTCGGCCTTGTAAAATTTCTTGAGCGGCACGATTTCCGTGACGATGGGATTGCGGTAATTTTTCTGCGCCTCGATCATTGATTTTTCTGCCAGCAACTGCTGCTTTTTGTCGCGGTAAAGAATGATGGAGCGATACGACGTGCCTTCGTCCGCGCCCTGCCGGTTCAACGTCGTCGGGTCGTGCGCCTGCCAGAATACTTCCAGCAGCTGGTCGTAGGTGATCCGGGCCGGGTCAAATTCAATCTCGGTTACCTCGGCGTGGCCGGTGGTCTCGGTGCAGACTTCCGGGTAGGTGGGGTTTTCCGTGTGACCGCCGGCAAAGCCGCTGGTCACGGAAATGACGCCGGGCAGCCGTTCAAACACGGCCTCCATGCACCAGAAGCAGCCGCCGCCAAAATCGGCGGTTTCAGTTTTATTTGTGTTCATGGCATTGGTTGGTTGCGCCAGCGCGGTGAAATTCAACGCGCCGGCCGTCAGTAAAAAATATACGATGCTTTTCATTTCAGTTTCAATATCATCCGTCCGACCGGGTCGAAGCGAAGAACACTATACCATTTTTTGATCAATCCGCCTCCGGTTTGTCCAGCTCTTCGCCGGGCGGCAACCCGGCGAACTGTTCAAAATGCTCCGGGCGCAGCGGTTCGGAAATGACGTGCTCGCCGCCGAACCATTTACCGAGATCCACCAGCTTGCAGCGTTCCGAACAGAACGGCCCGAACTTTCCGGCAAACCAGTCGCCGGATTTTTTGCAGGTCGGACATTTGACCTGTCGTCCGGGTTTATTTGGTTTCGTTGGCAATGGCCTTGAGATCGTTGATTACGTTTGCGCTGTCGTCCGACGTCACGCCGCCATCCGACAAACATTTTTGCACGCCGTCGCAAACCATCTGCTGCTGCGCTGGGGACAGGTGCGAGCCATTGAAAACGGCGTGGATATACTGCGCCAGTTTCTGCCGCTGAGGGTGCAGTTTTTCATTCCCGGCAAAGACCGCCACCAGGTCCTGGGCTAGCCTAGCAACGGTCGCGGGCGACGGCTTCGCGCCCTGGGCCGCCGCCGCCAGATCAATTTTCAGCGGCTCCGTATTCGTCGGATTGGAATCAAAACCTTCAAAATCCACCCGCAGATTATTGATATTCCGCAAGGTAGCTTCGAGCGCGGGATCGGACGGCGCCGGCGGTGGGTTATATTGTGGCGGCGGAGAAGCCGGACTGGCCTCGTTCGGCTGGCTGCTTCCGCCGTTGGCAACGTCCCTGGCTTGTTGTTTGGCCATGTTGTAAACTCCTTGGGCAGAAATCGAACCGGCCGTCAACATCGCGCAAAAAAGGACAAGGAGCAGCTTCATTAGCTTTTATCTCATTTGGCAATCAAGGTTCGGTTCGCGCTCAGAACGGAAATGTAGTCTTCAAGGATGTTCTCCGTTTCGCCAAGCGCCGGATCCACAGATGAATGTTCCACTGGCGAATGATCCATGTGAACCGTTGGTGCGGCGATCAGTGAATTTGCCGAGGTGACCCCATTGGTATCTCCAAGAGCCAACGGAAATCCCGGCTTGTCGGCATTCTCGACGGTAATCTCGTAGATTTTAATGCCCGACGCCTTGCGGGCGGCACGTTCCTGGTCCCGCGCCTTTTGACGGGCCTGGTTGGCCTCCCGTTCCTTGATCTGCTCGCGCTCGTTGAGCGACACGGTTTTGTCGGCCTGCAATTTCTTGAACTGTTCGATGTCCTGGTTGATGTAAATAAAATCCTGGTTGGTGGCAATCCGCGCATCGGAGTTCTGGCGCAGCGCGGCGAGATAAGGTTCGACCAAGTTTAATTTGTCGTAATTCGCACTGGGAATAGTGTCCCATGGCAGGGCGTTTTCCAACGAGGTTTCGCCGATTTCATCGGAATAATTCAACACATCCGGCAGAATGATGTCCGGCACGACGCCCTTCATCTGGGTGGAGGCGCCACTGACGCGGTAAAATTTCCGGATGGTGATCTTGACGGTGCCGGGGTCGTTGGTTGCGGAGGGGTTGGCCGGCCAGACAAACGGTTTGAGTGGATTCAGATTTTGCACCGTCCCCTTGCCGTGCGTGGAAGTGTCGCCGACGATGATTGCCCGGCCGTAGTCCTGTAATGCGGCGGCGGCAATCTCGGCGGCGGAGGCGCTGAAGCGGTTGATCATCACGGCGAGCGGACCGTCATAGAGTACTGAGGGATCCGTGTCGGCGTCCACCGAGACATTGCCGTCGGGCGAACGCGCAAGAACCACCGGGCCATCCTTGATGAAGAGGCCGGTAAACTTGACGGCCTCCTCCAGCGAACCGCCAGGGTTGCTGCGCAAATCAAGGATGATGCCCTCCACCCTTGCCTGCTTGAGCTTTTTGATCAGCTTCGCGACATCGTCGGATGTAAACTTTGGCGTTGAGTGATCATTGCCGGACAAAGGGATCGTGGCGTAAAACGAGGGCAGCTCAATGACGCCAATCCGGTTGGTGCCACCACGCCCATTGGCCATTTCAATCAGCTTGGCCGTCGCTTCATGCTCCTTGTCATCCAGTTTGACCTCGTCGCGGGTGAGGGTCACGACGCGCCGCGCCGCGCGGTCGTCGGCGGGGCTGAGGGTGAGCTGGACACGGCTTCCCTTCGCGCCGCGGATCAACTGGACAACTTTGCCCAATTCCATGTCTACAACATCCACCTGCGGCTTGCCATCCTGCGCGACGGCAACGATACGGTCTTTTTCGGTCACCAGCCCGCTTTTTTCCGCCGGCCCGCCATGGATGAGCTTGCTGATGGTGCAATAACCTTCGTCGTCGGTCAGTTGCGCGCCAATGCCAAAAAGCGAGAGGCTCATGTTGATGGAAAAATCCTGCGCATGTTCCGTGTTAAAATAGTCCGAATGCGGATCGTAGGCGTGGGCGAGCGCCTCGAGATAGGCCTGCAAAACATCGGTGCTGTCCCAGTTGGTGGCCATGTGGTAATTCCAATGGTAATGCCGTGCCAGCGTTTCCGTGATCTCCACCAGGTTGGATTTCGTCAGCGGCTGCAGAACGCTGATGTTGGTCGCCGACAGCTCGCGGCTTAATTTTTCCTGCAAATAATCGTAGCGCAGGCGCTCGCGCCAGAGTTGTTTGGCCTCGTCCAGATCCTTCGGATAGGGCGCGTGCCGCCGGTCGCTGGCCAGCCGGTCGTCTCCGTTGAATTTAAACCGGTCCTGTTTCAGCAGTTCGTCCACATAGGCGTCGTGCTGCCGCAACCGCTCCAGAAAGCGCTGGAAAATGTCAAACGCGGGCGTGAGGTCGGCGATGCCATTGGTGGTGATGGTCAACTGGTCGAGATTCGTCCGGTAATGCGCAAACTCGTCAATGTCCGGCTGCAGGAAATTTTCGCGGCGCGGATCCAGCGTTTCAAAATAACCGTCCAAAAACTTTCCCGCCATCTCCTCGTCCAGCGGCAACTGCGAATAATGGCAGTTTTCCAACAACCGGGCGGTGACATAGGCGATGCGCCCGTCGTTTGGACCGGGCACCAGGCGCACGGGCGGGTTCGTGGCGGCTGAACCGGCCAAAATGGAAAAGCCAGGCCAGGCCAGGAAGGCGATGAGAAAGAACGTTTTAATAAAATGACGCATGATGATGTTTAGCTCAAATTCGACCCATTATAGCCCAATCTGTTCAGCAAAGGAAACTTTTTGAACAAAACGTCGGCGGAATTGTATAAATTCAGAATTGCAATTTTATTCTTTGTTATCACAATGTCGCTTCCAAAAATTAATTTTATGAAGAAAACCATTCTGTCCATCATCTCTGTTGCCGCTCTTGCTGCCCCGCTGTTTGCCGCCGACACGAACGTGTTGAGCGATGACAAATCCAAGGTCAGTTACGCCATCGGGATGTCCATTGGCCACAGTTTTCAACAGCAAGGGGTGGACGTGGATACGGCCCTGTTTCTGCGTGGGCTCAAGGACGCGCAGTCGGGCGGCACCACCTTGCTGTCGCCGCAGGAAATGCAGGCCACGCTGCGGGAGTTCCAGCAAAGCCTGATGGCCAAACAGGCCAAACTGCGCGCGGAAGAAGCCGCGACCAACAAGGCGGCAGGCGAGGCGTTTCTGGCCACGAATAAAAACAACCCCGGCGTCATCACCCTGCCCGACGGCCTGCAATACAAGGTTCTCACCGAAGGCACCGGCGCCGTGCCGGCGGCGGATTCGACCGTGACGGTGAATTATCGCGGCACGTTTTTGAACGGGACGGAGTTCGACAGTTCCGCCAAGACGGGTCATCCCGTCCAGTTTCAGGCCAACCATGTGATTCGTGGCTGGATGGAGGCGCTCACGCAAATGAAGGTCGGCTCGAAGTGGCAGTTGTTCATTCCCGCGGCACTGGCCTACGGCGAACCGGGCACCCGCGGCATTCCGCCGAGCTCGACCTTGATTTTTGAAGTCGAACTTCTCGACACCCAGGCCACGCCGCCGCCGGCTCCGCTCACCAGCGACATTATCAAGGTGCCGTCCGCCGAGGAGATGAAGAAGGGCGCCAAAATTGAAACAATCAAAGCGGAGGACGTTCAGAAAATGCAGTCGCAGTCACAAACGAACCATTAGCCCGTCTTTGAACATTTGCGCGGCCTCGGTGTCAATTCCACCGAAGTATGAAACTGTTTTTCAAGCCGCTTGCCTCATTTTTATCGGCCATTGCGGGCGCGCTGCTCGTGGCTGGCCTGTTTCACCTGACGTTGTGGGGCAAGGACACCCTGCCGAATATCACCGTCTCCGCCACGCCGGTTGATCGCGACGCCAAGCTGGGCACCAGTTACGCGCCCATCGTTAAAAAGGCCGCGCCGAGCGTCGTGAACATCTCCTCCACGCGCATCGTCCGGGAACAGGCCCGGCAAAATCCATTTCTCAACGACCCGCTTTTCCGCCAGTTTTTCGGCAACCGCATGCCGGATCAGGATGACGGGCCGCCGCATTCGCACAAGGCCGAGAGCCTCGGCTCCGGCGTCATCATTTCGCCCGACGGATATATTCTGACGGCCAACCATGTGGTGGAAGGTTCGGATGAAATCGAAGTTACCATTGCCGGTAGCAAAAGAATTTACACCGCGAAGGTCATCGGCACCGACCCGCCGACGGACGTGGCGGTATTGAAAATCGAATCGACCGGCCTGCCCGCCATCACGCTCGCTGACAGCGACCAGTTGGAGGTCGGCGACGTTGTGCTCGCCATTGGCAATCCGTTTGGCATCGGCCAGACGGTCACCAAGGGCATTGTCAGCGCGTTGGGCCGCAGCGGCCTCGGCTTCAATGGCTACGAAAACTTCATCCAAACGGACGCGGCGATTAACCCGGGCAATTCCGGCGGTGCGCTCGTTGACGCCGAAGGCCGGCTCGCCGGCATCAACACCGCCATCATTAGCCGCAGCGGCGGCAACCAGGGCATCGGTTTTGCCGTGCCCATCAACATGGCGCGACGAGTGGTTGAGCGTCTCATCAGCGGCGGCAAGGTTACGCGTGGTTATTTGGGTGTCCTGCCGCAGGACGTCACCCCTGGCCTGGCGCAACAATTCGCCCTGCCCAGCCAGAACGGCGCGCTCGTCGGCGATGTGGTGCCGAACACGCCCGCCGAAAAGGCCGGGATCAAGCCGGGTGACGTGGTCCTCGCGTTCAACGGGCAGGATGTGTCCGACGCCCACGGATTGCAGCTCGCGGTTTCCCAATGTGAACCCGGCAGTCCCGCCACGGTGAAGTTGATCCGCGACGGGGTTCAAAAAAGCATCACCGTCACGCTGGCCGAACTTCCCGGCCAGAACGTCAGCGGTTCGACCGACCAGAAAGGCCCGGGCATAGACAGTTCCAAAGCTGATGCGCTTGATGGCGTGACCGTGGACGATTTGGATCAGGATGCGCGGCAGGAGTTGAGAATCCCCGCCAGCGTGCAGGGCGCAGTTGTCACGGATGTGGATCAGGATTCCAATGCCGCCGAAGCCGGCCTTCAAAAAGGCGACATCCTAGTGGAAATTAACCGCCAGCCCGTGACCAACGCCGACGACGCTGTCAATCTCTGCAAACAGGCCAAGGGCGATCAGATCCTCCTCAAAGTCTGGCGGCGTAATGGGGGCATGGGCGGCACGCGTTACTTGAGCGTGGACAATACGAAAAAATAGCCAGATGCGGCTGACACGCTAAAAGTTTCAAGTTTTGGGTTTTCAGCCCGTCCGCCAGCTTGTAACTTCAAACTTGAAACGTGTAACTGCAAATGCCGGCCCAATTCAAAGACTATTACCAGACCCTCGGCATCCCGCGCACCGCGACCGCCGAGGAGCTAAAGAAATCCTTCCGCAGGCTCGCCCGCGAATTTCATCCCGACGTAGCGAAGGATAAAAAGAAGGCCGAGGAAAAATTCAAGGACATCAACGAGGCGTACGAGGTTCTCTCCGACCCGGACAAGCGCAAAAAATATGACGATCTGGGCGCGAATTGGAAGTCCGGCGCGGAATTCCGTCCGACGCCCGGCCACAGCGGATTCGGCGGCCAGCCCTTTCGTGGCGGCCGGCCGATGAGCAGCGACGATTTTGAAACGCATTTTGGTGGCACCGGTTTCAGCGATTTCTTCGAGCAGCTCTTTGGCTCGCGAATGCGTGGTAGCGCCGCAGGCTTCGGCCGGGGTGGAAACGCTTCGCCGGAGAATTTCGCCGAACAGAGCCGCGACATCGAAGGCGACATCATGGTTACGCTTGAGGAGGCCCGGCGCGGTTCCGTCCGCACCGTCACCATCCGCCGTGAGAACCGCACCGACTCGCACCAGGTGAAGATTCCGGCGGGCATCACTGATGGCCAAAGGCTCCGCATTGCCGGTCGTGGCGAAGGCGGTGGTGACCTGTATCTCCGCGTGCGGCTTGTCAAGCATCCGGACTTCGAGGTGGACGGCCACAACCTCAGTTACGAACTCGAACTCGCGCCTTGGGAGGCCGTGCTTGGCGCGGAGATTGCCGTGCCCACGCTCGATGGTTCGGTGAACATCAAGATTCCCGCCGGCACCCCCAGCGGCCAGAAACTCCGTATCCGTGGCCGCGGGCTCGGCAAAAGCGGCGACCTGCTCGTCAACACCAAGATCGTCGTGCCGGATAAAATCTCCGCCGCGCAGAAGGAATTGTGGGAATCGCTCGCCCGTGAATCCCAGTTCAACCCGCGGGCTTGATTTCAACGCCAAAACGCCGGGTGCCATGGCAGCGGTTGAATTTTATTTCCCGCGGGTTTGCTTCTTCGCGGCTTTGCGTTAAATATCTTTGATGAAGAAAATTATCCTCATTACCGGCGTCTCGCGCGGGCTCGGGCGCGCGATGGCGGAGGAATTCATCCGGCTCAGCCACGTCGTCATTGGCTGTGGTCGTTCGGAAAAGGAAATCGCGCGAGCGCAGAAGGAATTTCCCGCGCCGAACGATTTCAGCGTGGTGGATGTGGCTTCGGATGAACAGGTGGCCGCTTGGGCGAAAAAGGCTCTGGCCATGCATGGCGCGCCAGATTTGCTGCTCAACAACGCCGCGCTCATCAACCGCAACGCCCCGCTCTGGCAGGTTCCCGCGCAAGAATTCTCCGATGTGACGGACGTGAATCTCAAGGGAGTGGCGAACGTCATCCGCCATTTTGTGCCGGCGATGATCGCGCGCCGGGACGGCGTCATCGTAAATTTCAGTTCCGGCTGGGGCCGTTCGGCCGACGCGGAGGTCGCGCCATATTGCGCAACAAAGTGGGCGATTGAAGGGCTGACGTTGGCGCTCGCACAGGAACTGCCGCCCGGTCTGGCCGCCGTGCCGCTCAATCCCGGCATCATCAACACGGCCATGCTGCAAAGCTGCTTTTCCGGCAGCGCGGGCAGTTATCCGACGCCGGGGAATTGGGCCAAGATTGCCGTGCCCTTTCTTTTGAAACTGAATGCCGCCGACAACGGCAGGCAATTGACGGTGCCTGGCTGAACTTAAACCGAACTGCTGCGGCGAAGCGCGTGTAGTTGAGGCAACTTCAGATTGACATCCCCCAACTTCTAGGAAATTCTCCGGGTGTGCCAGAATTACCTTGGTTCGCAGCTCACACCAAACCCCGCCGAGAGAAAAAACTGGCGGAGTATTGCCAGCGGCAGGCAATCGCCACCACGCTGGTCACCTACCGCTCGGCACACAAATATCGCGGCAAGACCGTGGTCTTTAACAAGCCGCTGTTTCCGGGTTACGTTTTCCTCCGGCTGGAACCCGGACAGAAGGAGTCCGTGCGGCAAAGTGATCACGTTGCCAATCTGCTCGAAGTGTTCGACCAGGAAAATTTTGGCCGCCAGCTGCAAAACATTCTTCTGGCCTTGGAGACGGATTTGGAGGTGCGCCTGGCCCCGGTCATTGACGAGGGTACGCGCGTGCGCATCAAATCAGGACCGCTGCAGGGCATCGAAGGCCGCGTCGAGCAGCGTTATGGTCCGACCACCGTGCTCTTGCGGTTGGATTTCATCAGCCAGGCGGCGGCTGTCAAAATTGACGCCCACCTCCTGGAACCCACCTGAACGGCAAAAAAAATCAGGCCAGTCGTGAGAGACCGGCCTGATTTGCGGAAATATATTTTGTCAAGTTCAGTGAGCGTTACGCCAACTCACGCACGTGCAGCCCACCAGGCCCGGAAGCTCTTTCACGCTGAGTTCGTCACCAGTTAGTTGGTGTCGAGTCTGAAAAAGCCCTGCGGACCTGTCATCGGCAGAACGATGTTGTTGTTTGTTCCCGCAACGGTCACCGGAGTCCAGACAGGAGTTGCGAGATTGGTGGTCGTCTGCAACTGCCAGCCGGTAAAATTCAAAGGCCATGAGACCAACAGCGAATTGTTGGCCGTGGGATAGAGCGACAATGAGGGCGTGGCACTTGCCGAATAATTTGCCGCCACCAGAGTCAGATTGGTGTTGCCAAATTGGGGCACCAACTGCAAGCCGCTGCCGAGATCCAATCCATTCAGGCTGGTAAAGTTGCCGGCGAAGGAAGGATAGCTCAACACGGCAAAGTTGTTCCCCGGACCTGGCCTAAACCCATTTAACAAATTGACATTGAATGAGCCGGCAAATGTTGGACTCAAAAATTGGATCTGGCCATACCCGCTGCCCGGCGCAGTCCCGCCAATGCCAATCACCTGATTTGCCGATAAAGTCTCGGTGTAACTTCCATTGAACTGAAAAGTTCCACCCTGCACCTGAACGATGCCGCTGTTGGCAAACGGGACATTGAAGCCGGTTATCCCGCTGCCCACGCTCTTGATCACCGTGCCTGCGTTCTGAAACTGCGCCAGATTAAGACCATAACCGTCAATCATCAACTGGTTACATTGAACGGCCCACACCGCACCCGCCGCGTTCCAAATCGCGCCCAGGAAATTGCTCCCGTTATTGTAGATGGTCACGCTCCCACCCTGCCAGTTCACCGTCCCAGCGTTGGTCAAGGCACCTCTTACATCGTTGTCACTCCCGGTAAGGTTCAACACCCCGTTGGTCGCGATGACGCCCGATATGCGGTCCCCGTTCAGCGTCAGATTGCCCGCAAAATTATTCAACAACACTCTGGCATTAATGATCTCCACGGGACCCGGCCCCTGGAAGTTGGGCGTGGTGCTGATGGTCAGTGTGCCGCCAAAATAAATCGCCCCGATCGCGCTGGCCTGAAAACTCCCGCCCAGATCGCTGCTGACATTGAACTGAATGGTTCCTCCCTGCGCCTGCACGCTCCCGCTGTTGTCAAATGGAATACTGAAGCCAGTCGTCCCGCTGCCCGCGCTCTTGATCACCGTGCCCGCATTCTGAAACTGCGCCAAGTTGCCATTGAATTCTGAAATCATCAGCTGGTCACATTGAATGGCCCATACCGCACCCGCCACATTCCAGATCGCACCAAAATAATTGGTTCCGTCATCATAGACACTCACGCTCCCGCCCTGCCAGTTCACCGTCCCAGTGTTGGTCAACGCGCCGGTCACATCATTGTCACTCCCGGCCAGGTTCAACACCCCGTTGGTCGCGATGACGCCCGATATGCGGTCCCCGTTCAG
>Ga0302319_10005205_pt1 | contig 26264 bp, 26 predicted proteins | sample Bog_T0_2_FD_203319 | JGI IMG/M metagenome (GOLD analysis project Ga0302319, IMG submission 203319) | Peat permafrost microbial communities from Stordalen Mire near Abisko, Sweden - Bog_T0_2 | ecosystem: Environmental > Terrestrial > Soil > Wetlands > Peat | place: Sweden: Abisko, Stordalen Mire...
AACCTGTACTCTTACAGCATTCCCTGCGATAAGACCAAAACGGTTGCCAGCATCGACTGCCCCAACAACCGCAATGTAATTGTCCACGCTGTGACTACCTGTAAGTAACAATCAAAGACCGGAGTAAGTTAGCGGCGGCCTTAGGGCCGCCTTTTTTTTGCCGTGGCAGCTCCGAGTCTTTGTTTCACCCTCATTACCGGAAATTAATTACGCCTGGTACTGGTTCGTTATCCCTTACCCGACACAGGTACTAAGTCTTGTTACTGCATCAGTATGGCGGCTAGACTTCAATTGTAGGCGGGCAATGAATCCGCCTTTCGGAGGAACAATCAAATGTTCAAAAGTATTTTCCTGGCAGGGTTGCTCGCGGTGGGCGCAGGCTCCGTATGCGCTGCCGCCGGGGCCGGTTCGTCGCATGGCTTATCGGTAACTTCTCTGCTGCCCGGCGCGGGGCTGCTGGCCCTGGGCGTCTTCGGCCGCCGCAAGCGGCTCTAAGCGTTCGCCTGAGCAAGTCCCGATAAGGGCTTTCCTCCGCCGGTGTCCCGCTCGCGGGGCGCCGGTCTTTTTTCACCTCTTCCCGCGCACTCCTGCTCTAACGCCGCCGTCTCTCGCACAGCACCAGCTAAAATAGACCTTCCGCCTATGATCTCCCGAGCAGAAGCTCTCGATATGTTCCATTCCGACGATCTTATCGGGATTGGCATGGAAGCCGACTCGATCCGCCGGCGCCTGCATCCCTCCGGCGTCGTCTCCTACATCGTGGGCGGGCAAATAGACCATACCCTTCCCCGGGAAACGACTGGCGAAAAAATCCGGCAGATCCTCGAACTCGGTGGCACGGGGATCGCCCTCCGGGGCGGCATCGTTCCCGATCGCACCATTGAAGCGTTTGAAGACCTCCTGCGTTCGCTCAAACGAGAATTCGAAATCCGGATCCACGGTTTTTCCACCCCTGAACTTGTCAATATCGCCGATCTCAGCGGTCTCAGCCTGCGCGATGCGATCGCCCGCCTCCGCGATGCCGGTCTCGATTCCCTTCCCGGGGACGGAGTTGAGACAGCGCAGTGGGCCGAGGTTCACCGGATCGCTCACTCGCTCGGCATACCCACCACAGCCGAGATCATGTTCGGCCGCGGCGAAACGTTCGAACAGCGCCTGAACCACTTCGACGTCGTGCGCCAAATACAGGAAGACACCGGTGGCTTCACCGCTTTCATCCCCTGTTGTTCTCCTGAAACAACGGCGGTCGAACACCTCAGGACCCTCGCGATTTCCCGCATCTTTCTCGACAACATCCCGAATCTTCAGAGCTCCTGGGGCGCGCTCGGCCTCAAGACCTGCCAACTGGGCCTCCGCTTCGGCGCCAACGACACAGGCAATATCGCGATCGAAGGAAAGCGCCAGGCCACCGAGGAAGAACTTCGCCGGACGATCCGCGACGCCGGCTTCGTCCCCAAACAAAGAGACGCACTGTATCGAACTTATTTTCTGAACTAAGCCGGTTTCACGAGGATTCACATCAATAAAATCTGGTGAAATCCGCAAAGATTGCTGTTAGCTTAATTGAGGAGGAGATTCACTTTGACGCCCGCATCTCAACAACCACAGGCTCCTTTAACTTCTTTGCCGGCATGGAAGGCGCTGACCGATCATGCGCTGGCCATGCGCAACGTTCATCTGCGGAATTTGTTCGCGCAGGATCCAGGGCGCGCGTCGCGATTTTCGCTCGAAGCGATCGGGTTGTTTCTGGATTTCTCGAAGAACCGGATTACCGATGAGACTCTCGGGTTGTTGCTGGAACTGGCGCGGCAGTCCGGGCTTAAGAGCCGTATCGACGCCATGTTCTCGGGCGAGAAGATTAATATCACCGAGAACCGGTCCGTGCTGCATGTAGCTTTGCGCGCGCCCGAGTCGGAGAAGATTCTTTCCGACGGCGTGGACGTAGTGCCCGAGGTTCATGCGGTGCTGGACAAGATGTCGGAATTCTCGGATCGCGTGCGCGGCGGGGAGTGGAAGGGCTTCACGGGCAAGCGGGTTCGCAATGTGGTGAATATCGGGATCGGAGGGTCGGACCTGGGGCCGGTAATGGCTTACGAGGCGCTGAAGCATTACAGCGCGCGGGATCTTACGTTCCGGTTTGTCTCGAATGTGGATGGTACGGATTTCGCGGAGGCGACCCAGGATCTCAAGGCCGACGAAACCCTGTTTATCGTTTCTTCGAAGACGTTCACGACCCTTGAGACGATGACCAACGCCCGCCATGCTCGCGAGTGGACCCTCGCCGCCCTGGGCGATGAGAAGGCGATTGCGAGCCACTTCGTGGCGGTTTCGACCAATGCCGCCGAGGTGTCTAAGTTCGGCATCGACACGGCCAACATGTTCGGATTCTGGGACTGGGTCGGTGGACGGTACTCGATGGATTCGGCGATCGGGCTCTCGTCGATGATTGCGATCGGGCCGGATCACTTCCGCGAGATGCTGGCGGGGTTTCATGCGATGGACGAGCATTTCCGGAGCGCTCCTTTGGAGCAGAATCTGCCGGTGCTAATGGGGCTGCTGACGGTCTGGTACAACAACTTCTTCGATGCTCAGACGGTCGCAGTACTGCCTTATGACCAATATCTGAAGCGCTTCCCCGCTTATCTCCAGCAGTTGACGATGGAGAGCAACGGGAAGTCGATTACGCTGAGCGGGCAGCATGTGGATTATCAAACGGGCGCGATTTACTGGGGCGAGCCGGGGACGAACGGGCAGCATTCGTTCTATCAGCTGATTCATCAGGGGACGAAGATCATTCCCTGCGATTTCATCGGGTTTGCACGGTCCCTGAATCCTTCGGGCGACCATCACGACATCCTGACCGCGAATCTCTTTGCGCAGGCCGAGGCGCTCGCATTCGGCAAAACAGCCGAAGAGGTTAAGGCCCAGGGGACCGCGGACTGGCTGGTGCCTCACCGGACCTTCGAAGGGAATCGGCCATCGAATATGATTCTGGCGGAGAAGCTGACGCCGGAAGTCCTGGGTAAGCTGGTTGCGCTTTACGAGCACAACGTATTCACTCAGGGAGCCGTCTGGCAGATCGATTCGTTCGACCAGTGGGGCGTCGAACTGGGAAAGGTTCTGGCGATGAAGATTGTGCCGGAGCTCAAGAGCGATTCGGCTCTGGGGCATGACAGTTCGACGAACGCGCTGATTGAGCGGTATCGGGCGACGAAGTAGACCGCGCGGGGCCGTTTCGCGTCCAAATGGTATAATTCAACTGGATGGCAGCACCCTTCCCCGCGCCAACGCGGCCATTTCGCTCCCCCAACGCATTCCGGCCCTTCTCCGTGTTCAAACCAACATCCTAATGAAAGCAACTGTTCAGGTCAGCCGAGGTATCGAAAATCTCTTCGGTACCCGAGATGAAAACCTTCGCCTGATCGAAACCGGTCTCAGTGTCAGCACGAAGCTCGATAGCGACACCATCGAGATTGAAGGCGAACCCGAAGACGTAGCCCGAGCTGAGCGTATCTTTGAGGACTACTTCGCGCTCGTTCGCGAAGGGGTCATCTTCAAGAACGGCGATCTCAACAGCCTCCTTCGCGTCGTCACGGCCGATGCTGAGGTCACCCTCCGCGCGCTCGTCAACAGCGGCCGGCAGCGCAGCTTCGGCAAGAAAGTCCTCGCGCCCAAGACCGTCACCCAGCGCCGCTATCTCGAAGCCATCGAGCGCAACGACCTTGTCTTCGGTATCGGCCCGGCCGGTACCGGCAAGACATACCTCGCGGTGGCCATGGCAATCCAGGCGCTCATCTCGAAGCGCGTCAATCGCATCATCCTCACGCGCCCGGCCGTCGAAGCGGGCGAACGCCTCGGCTTCCTGCCCGGTACCCTCCAGGAGAAGGTCGATCCCTATCTGCGGCCGCTCTACGATGCGCTGTATGACATGCTCGAAGCCGAGAAAGTGGAGAAGCTCATCGAACGCCTGTCCATTGAAGTTGCGCCGCTTGCCTTTATGCGCGGCCGCACCCTCAACGACAGCTTCATCATCCTCGACGAAGCCCAGAACACGACGACCGAGCAGATGAAAATGGTGCTTACCCGCCAGGGCTTTAGCTCCAAGACCGTAGTCACGGGCGACCTCACCCAGGTCGACCTGCCCTCCGGCAAGCGCAGCGGACTCCTCGAAGCCTCGGAGATCCTCAAGGGCATCGAAGGCATCTCGTTTGTCTACTTCGACGAGCGCGATGTCGTTCGCCACAGCCTCGTGCAGCGCATTGTCAGGGCCTACGAGAAGTACAACGAAGCGATTGCCGGGCGCCAGCTTTCGCTCAAACTGGCCGAACCGGGGGTTCCTGTGGAAGCCCCGCTCGAGCCGGCGCCCACTGCATGAAATCCGATCCGCTGATAACCTGCCGGCGTAAGCCGGCCCATGTGGATTTATCCGCCGTTGAGCGTTTCGCAGAGACCCTCCGCAGCCGCGTGACCAAAGGCCGGGAGTTCCATTGCCTGATCACCGGTGATGCCGAACTCCAACAACTGAACCGAACCTACCGAAAGAAAGACTACCCGACCGATGTCCTCTCGTTTCCCGGTGAACCCCCGTACCTCGGAGACATCGCCATCTCGCTTGCAAGAGCCAGGGCGCAAGCCAGAGAGCAAGGTCATCCGGTAGAAGAAGAACTGAAAATCCTGCTGCTCCACGGCCTCCTCCACCTGAAAGGCCACGACCACGAAACCGACACCGGCCAGATGGCCCGAGCCGAATCCCGCTGGCGGAAACTCCTCAATCTGAATTCAGGGCTCATTGAGCGTGCTCCATGCTGACCGACCTCGCCCTGACCCTCGCGATCGTCATCCTCTTTGTCCTGGTGGCTCTCTTCGCCTCCCTGCAGACCTTCTACCAGGAAGGCATGCGGCTTCGCGCTCGCGATCTCCCCTCGCTGCAGTACTTCAAATCCGAATTCGAACCCCGCCTCAACTGCCGCTCTGAATTCGGAGCCCTTGCCTTCTCCCTCTGGAAGCACACCTGCCTTGTCGTATTCGCCATTCTCGTCCTCGCGAGAACCGTCGACGGAGAGCCCCTCAGGGCGTTCGAAATCGCCGAGTCGATCGGCATCGTATGGATCTCGATGCTGTTCTGTGCCTATATCGTTCCTCAACTCCTGTTCCGCCGGACCAGCGGCCACTGGCTCAGCGCATTCGTGCGCTTCTTTGCGATAGCAGCCCTGCTCACCCGTCCCCTCGTCGCCACCCTCGACTTTCTCAACTCCCTGCTCGACATCGTCAAACAGGAGCCTGCAGACGACGAGCCCAACACGCCCGCCGAAAACATCGAAGCGCTCATCAGTGCCGGCACCGAGGAAGGCCTCATCGAAGAGGACGACCGCAAACTCATCCAGCAGGTGGTGGCCTTCGGCGACAAGATTGTCCGCGAAGTCATGACCCCGCGCCCCAACATCGTCGCCATTCAGGCCGACGAAACTCTCGCACAACTTCACGAAATCGTTGTCTGCGAGCAGTATTCCCGCATCCCGGTTTACCAGACGACCATTGACGACATCAAAGGCTTCGTCCACGTCCGCGACATGTTTGAGGTCGCCGAATCCAGCCGCGAAACCCGACGTGTCCATGAACTGATGCGCCCTATCCGCCTCGTTCCCGAGACCAAGCCGGTAGACGACCTCATGCGCGAGATGCAGCAGGAAGGCGCCCACATGGTTATCGTGATCGACGAATACGGCGCCACGGCCGGACTCGCCACGATGGAAGACCTCCTCGAAGTGATCATGGGCGAAATCCGCGACGAGCATGAGCCTGCGTCCGACGTCACCGAGGACGGCCGCGGCGGCTTCATCGTCTCCGGCAATTTCGACCTGTCGCGCGTCTCAGACCTCCTTGTTTTCGAGCCTGAAGAAGAGCTGGAATCCACCACCATCGGAGGCCTCGCACTCGAGTGGCTGGGCCGTGTTCCGAAGCCCGGCGAAGTCATCGAACGCGACGGCATCCGCATCGAAGTCATTGCCAGCGACGACCTGCGAGTCGAACAGGTTCGCCTGTCGCCTCTGGCAGTTCTGCCGGAAACCAAAGAAAGTAAATAAATGACCCACCGCTCCGGCTTTATCACCATCCTCGGCCGTCCCAACGCCGGTAAATCGACGCTACTCAACGCGCTCGTGGGCCAGAAGGTCGCAATCGTTGCGGACAAGCCTCAAACCACCCGCACCGCGATTCAGGGGGTCATGACGACGGACCTTGCCCAGGCCATCTTCCTCGATACCCCGGGCATTCACCGGTCCGACTCCTCCATCAACAAACGCATGATGGACGCCGTCCGCGCTTCTCTTGAAGAACGCGACCTGCTCATCTTCGTCATCGACGTAACAAAGCCCTTTTGCGATAACGACCACAAAGCCCTCAGCGTGCTCCACAAGGAGGGACCGCCGGTAATCGCCGTCTTCAACAAGATCGACGCGCTCAAAGCGAAGCACGACATCTTTCCGCTCCTTGAGGAATACCCGAAACACTACGACTTTGCCGAATATCTGCCGATCTCCGCATCCGACGGCACAGGTCTCGACGAACTTCGCCTTCAGGTCGTCAAGCGCCTTCCCGAAGGCCCCGAATACTTCCCGCCCGATCACGTTACCGACCAGCCGGCTCGCTTCCTCGCCGCCGAGATCATCCGGGAGAAGATCCTGCTTGCGACTCGCCAGGAGGTTCCCCACTCCGTCGCCGTGATGGTCGATAAATGGGAAGAGACTCCGAAGATGGTCCGCATATACGCCACCATCCTGGTCGAGCGCGACGGCCAGAAAGCCATCGTCATCGGCTCGAAGGGGGCCATGCTCAAACAGATCGGCACCGAAGCCCGCGAAGAGATGGAAAACCTCTTCGATGTCCGCATGTATCTCGACCTCCACGTTAAGGTCGAATCCGGCTGGCGCGAAAAGGCCGCGTATCTGAATACCATCGACTGGCGTACAATGGCCGACAGAGATGATAAATAAAAGGCTGTTGTTCGCAATGCTCGCCGCGCCTGTCGCACTGGTCGCTCAGGATAAGAAGGCCACCGACGACTACATCAACGACGCAGTGAAGCAGAAACTGGCCGCCGACACGGTTGTCAAAGGCGGAGGACTCGATATCGAAGTCAAAGACGGAGTTGTCACCATCTCGGGTAAAGTCGCCGAAGCCCGTCAGAAATCCCGAGCCGAGTCCCTCGCAAAGAAAGTTCACGGCGTGAAAAGCGTCATCAATAACATCAAAATCGAAAAACTGTAGCGCACGCTTCAGCGTGCAGCGTCGAGTTCACTCGACGGTACTCAATGCCCCAACTCTTCGAAAACATCCAGGCCGAACGAGTAGCCTCCGGCTTGCTCTACGTCGATGGAATGGTCTGGGCTCGCGAAGGCTTCCTCGTCTTCTCCGATGTAGCAAAGAAGACCATCTATCGCCTCGACCCAGGCGTCCCGCCCAAACCAACCGAAGAAGACACCAACGGATCCCAGGGCCTCGCCTACGACACCCAGGCGCGGCTCTATGTCTGCGAGCCCGCCACCCGCCGCCTCGTCCGCATGGACCGCAAAGGCAAACTCGAAGCCCTCGCGGACGCATATCAGGGCAAAAAACTGAACGCCCCCAACGACGTAATCGTACGCAAAGACGGCCACATCTACTTCACCGACCCAGCTTTCGGCAGCGCCATCGACACCCGCGAACTCGACTTCAACGGAGTCTTCCACCTCACCCCCAAAGGCGAGCTCGACACCGTAGCGGAATGGAAAACCCGTCCCAACGGAATCGCTCTCACTGCCGACGGCAAAACCCTCTACACAGGCGATGCCGATCGCCACGCCCTGGTCGCCTTCGATCTCGATGGCCGGGGTGCTGCATCGAACCCGCGCGACTTCATCAAAAACATCGAAGGTGTTCCCAACGGAATCAGAACAGACATGACTGGCCGGCTTTACATATGCGCCAATGGCCTGCAGGTCTACTCGCCCGACGGCAAGCTGCAACAAACCATGCTCGGTAAAGAAATCCTGACGAACTGTGCCTTCGGAGATAACGACTTCGAGACCCTCTACGTTTCCGGCCGCAAAGCGATCTATAAAATCCGCCTCGGAGTTAAGGGAGCGTTGCAGTATTAGCGATTCACGCCGATACCCGCCCAGGCCCGTACTCGGAGTCGGAGCCCTGATCTTCAACGAGGGCCGAATCCTGCTCGTCGAACGAGGCCGCGAACCGCTCAAGGATTACTGGTCGCTGCCCGGAGGCTGCGTAGAAACCGGAGAACTCCTCTATGATGCGATTCGCCGCGAAGTTAGAGAAGAAACAGGCCTGGAAGTCGAACCCGTGCACTTACTGGAAGTCTTCGAACGCCTGATGAAGGACAATTCCGGTCGCATCGAATATCATTACGTCCTCATGGATTACATCTGCGAACCCACTGGTGGCAAACTCGAGGCCGCGGACGACGCCAGCCGAGTACAGTGGTTCACGCAGCAGGAGATCGAAACCCTGAAAATTACCGAAGGAACCCCGGCCGTAATCGCCAAAGGCTTCGATCATGATCAACACCAGCGCTGAAGCCCTCGAATGGGAACAGGTCCGAGCCCTTGTCAAACGCTACATCTCCACCTCAGCCGGAGACGCGGAACTCGAAGCCGTCAAACCCTCAAACGACCGCCACGCGCTCGAAGCTACACACAACGAAACCAAAGAGGCCATGGCCTTTTTAAGAGGGCCCACCAGAATCAACCTCAATGGCCTCCCCCCAATATCAATCTCCGTCGAGAAACTAAGGATCGAAGGAGCCACGCTCGAACCGCGCGAAATCTTCGACCTCATCATCTTCCTGGACCGAGCTGAAGACACCCGCTCCAACCTCACCGCCGCTATCGAACTTTTCCCCCTCCTTGCCGCCAAAGCTCAACGCATCGGAGACTTCCGTAACCTCCTCAAAGAAACCGAGGGCAAAATCCACGCCGATGGAACGATACTCGATTCCGCCAGCCCGCACCTCAGACGCCTCCGCCGCGAAATCGAAAAACAAAAGAAATCCATCCAGGACTCCCTCGAACGCTTCCTCAAAGCCAACCGCGACGACGGTGTGCTCCAGGAAGAATACATCACCCTCCGCAACGACCGCTTCGTAGTCCCCGTTATCGCAGGCCAGCGCCGCCGACTCCCCGGCGTGATCCACGGAGCAAGCTCTACAGGCCAAACTCTCTTCCTCGAACCGCTCGAAACCATCGATCTCAACAACGAACTCGTCCGCCTCCAGGAAGAAGAACTCCGCGAAGTCTACCGCATCCTCCGTGAACTCACGGACCGCCTCCGCATCTACGCCGAACCCATCCGCGAAGCCGCCGGCGTCATCGCCGCCCTTGACCTCATCTTCGCCAAAGCCAAATTCGGTGTCGATTTCGACTGCGTCATCCCCACGTTCGCCGGTCGCACCCTTGAAGTCGAAAACGCCCGCCACCCTCTGCTGGTGGATGTCCTCCGCCGGCGCAACCGAAGCGTTGTCCCGTTCTCGCTCAAACTCGATCAGGACTGCCGAACCCTCCTCATCAGCGGCCCCAACACCGGAGGCAAAACCGTGACCCTGAAAACCCTCGGTCTGATCGCGCTTATGGCGCAAGCCGGTCTGCCGGTACCCTGCACAGCAGCAACCCTGCCCGTTTTCGAGCAAGTCCTCGCCGATATCGGCGACAACCAGTCCATCGAACAGAACCTCAGCACCTTCTCCGCCCACATGTCGAAGCTGCGCGAGATGGCCCTCGACGTCACACCCGATTCGCTCGTCCTGCTCGACGAAATCGGCTCCGCCACAGATCCCGAAGAAGGCGGAGCATTAGGCGTCGCGCTGGTCGATCACTTCCGGGCCGCCGGAGCTTTCACGCTCGCCTCGACCCATCTCACCGCGCTGAAAATCTACGGAGCCAACACCAAAACCGTTCTCAATGCCTCCATGGGTTTCGACGAACAAACCCTCGATCCCACTTACCAACTCCGTATCGGCCTGCCCGGCAAATCCGCCGGACTCGCCATCGCCGAGCGCCTCGGAATGCCCGAAGACATTCTCAAACGAGCCCGGGCTTCACTCAGCACTCAGGAAGTCGAACTGTCGGACCTGATCGCCGAACTCCACAATCGCCTCGAAGAATCCACCCGCCTCAAAGAAGAGCTCGAACGCGAACGCCTCAAACTCGCCGCCCGCGAACGCCAGAATGCTATCGACTCCGAACGCCGCGAAGCCGCTAAACTCCGCGAACTCGAAGGACGCTTCGAAGAAATGGAGGCCCGCTGGCGCGAACGCGCGGATGAAACCCTCGCCAGAATTGCTGAGACTGCCGACCGACGCAAAGCCGTTGACGAAGCGCAGCGCCAAACCTCAAAGGTCCGGCGCGAGATGCGCGAAGACTGGGAAGCCATCGTGCCCACCGTCTCATCCGCGGCGCACAAACTCAAAATCGAAGAGGGCGCACGAGTCCGTGTCAAAGGCATTCGCGAGCCCGCGCGAGTTCGCCGCGATCTCGGCAATGGCAAGTTCGAAGTCGAAGCCGGCTTCATGAAAGTTCAGATCTCGGCAAGCGACATCGAAGAAGTCCTGCCCGAATCGAATGCCCCCACCGCATCGAAGCTGCCGAAGAATGTCCGCTATCAGTCCGGCCCGGCGTTAAGCCCGCTGGTCCAGGAACTCAACATCATCGGACAGCACGCCGAAGAAGCCATGGATAACGTTGAGCGCTTCCTCGATGCCGCCGTCATGGCCACCGCCGCGCGGGTCCGCATCGTCCACGGACACGGTATGGGGATCCTCAAACGCGCCGTCCAGGATCTGCTGAAGAAGAGCCCGCACGTCGAGAAGTTCTACCCCGCGTCACCCTACGAAGGCGGCAACGGGGCCACGATCGTAGAGTTAAAAGAGTAAGTGTAGAGTTAATAGATTAAGTGATCTCCTGCCATAATCTGACACGCCGCTTCGGCGATTTCACCGCGGTCGACAATCTCAGCTTCGATATTCCCAAAGGCGCCATCTGCGCTTTCATGGGTCCGAACGGCGCAGGGAAGTCGACGACTGTCAATATGCTCACCGGCCTGCTCGCTCCGACTTCGGGCGATGCCACCGTCGCCGGTCTCAGCATAATCACCGGAGGCGTCGAGCTCAAACGCCGCATCGGAGTGCTGCCCGCGAACCTCGGACTCTTCGACGACCTTACCGTCGAAGAACACCTCACCCTGACCGGCGATGTCTACGGCCTCAACAACACCGATACGAAGACCCGCACCGACCAGTTGCTCAAAGCCCTCGACCTCGAACACGGGCGCAACGTCTTCGCCAGCCATTGTTCGAGCGGCATGCGCAAGAAAACCGCCCTGGCGATGGCGCTCATTCACAACCCGCCCGTGCTCTTTCTCGACGAACCCTTCGAAGCCATCGACCCGTTCACATCGCGAACCATCAGCGACATCCTCACGCGCGTGGCTCAACGCGGAACCACGGTTTTCCTCACCTCGCACATCCTCTCGACCATCGAGCGGATAGCCAGCCACTTCATTGTCATTCGCGGCGGCAAAATAGTCTGGAACGCGACGGCCGCCGAACTGACGCGTCCTTTAGAAGAGATGTACTTCGACCTCGTCGAATATCCCCCGGTGGAGGACCTCGAGTGGCTCGGCTCCGGCCCATCCTGAAGGCGCTGAGCACCGCCGGTAAGCGGGAGCGAAAAACATTCCAGTCGATCGCCACGAACAACTTCTTCGTGGCCTCGGTGCTGATTGCGGATGCGGCCGGCTTCCTGTATTTACTGGGTGCCATCGCCGTCCTCTTCCCGCTGAGCGCCGACCCGATGCGCAAGGTTCCGGCTGACCGCCTCGCGCTCTGGCCTCTCGATAAGAAGGAACGCCGACAACTGAGACTGCTCTCTCCGTGGCTGAATCCTGTCACCTGGGGACTCGCCGCACTCGCCGCCTGGGGCGTAAAACACACCGAAAGCTGGACATTGTTCGGAGCCGCCTTCGTGCTCTTCGCCATCGGCTTCCTCGTGCCCTCGGTATCGGGCGAGCCCGCCTTCCTCCGCTGGATTCCTGCGCCCGGCGGAGCCTTCATTCAACTGATTCGCAAATCGCTTCGCGAGATGATGCTCACTCTCGACTTCTATCTCGCGCTGATGCTCGGCATATCGGCGCTCGCCTATCGGCTCTTCATGAAGTCGTTTCCCGAAGAAGGCCTGATGGTGATGACGGTGCTGATAGTACTCTCGCTGGCGAGTTATGCGCAATGTCTCTTTGGACTTGAATCGCAGGGAGGACTCACGCGCTACCGCCTGATGCCGCTGCACGGCTGGTACATTCTGGCCGCCAAAGACGCAGCCTTCCTGATCGTCGTGCTGATAGTGACCTTGCCCGCAGCACCGCTGGCAGGCCTTGCTGCGGGCCTCGCAGCATTGACTGTGGGCCATGCCGCTTCGCTGCGCGAAGGTCGCGAACAAACTCGATGGCGTTTCTCAAGCGGTGCATCGTTCGGCAACGGTGTGACCCAGGTACTCTTACTGGCAGGCGCCTGCGTCACTGAGTACCGCATTACGCCCTGGATACTCATTCTTTGTGTTATTTCCTGTGTTATTTCGGCCTTTTGGTACGGCAGGCAGCTCGAAACCTGATACGCTTACGGGGTACCTTCGAAAATTGGCTCTTCCTGAGAATCCTTCTTTTTAACCCCGACAATGGCATAACGGGCAATTTCATGCCGCATTTGTGGATGTTTTTGCTGCAGGCGCGAACACCGCCCGGCCATGAAGTAGTGCTGCTCGATGGAAATGCAAAGCCGATGACTGACGAAGAGATCGTGCAATTCGTCAAAGACGAACGCATCGATCTGGTCGGTATCGGTGCTATGACGCGTATGATTGCGCGAGCATATCGCGCTGCCGACGCTCTGCGTAAAGCTGGCGTCACCGTAGTGATGGGCGGACCGCACGTCACCGAATTGCCGGACGAGGCTCTCCCTCACTGCGATGCCGTTGCTCTTGGCGAAGCCGACGACACATGGCCGCGCATGGTCAACGATGCCGCTCGCGGCCAGTTGAAGCAGGTCTACAAACCTACCGACGCGTTCGGCCAGGAAAAGAAGCCGGATCTTGGTGAGTATCCTAAGATTCCCTGGGAATCGATTGAGCTCAACCAGTTCAATCAAATCCCTAAGATGCTTCGAAGCACCCTCAAGCGCTATGGCTTCGGACAGTTCCATTTGATCCCTATCGAATCGGGCCGCGGCTGTCCCTATGGCTGCGAGTTCTGCACTGTCACCGGCTTCTTCGGCGATTCGATCCGTTTCCGCTCGAACGAAAGCGTCGTGGACGAAATGCTGCGCCTCAAGGCCCGTGCCAAAGAGAACGATGGCAAGGTCGCGGTCTTCTTCGTTGACGACAACTTCGCCATTAACGTGAAGCGCACAAAGTCTCTCTTAAAGGCGATCATCGCGGCCAACGCTCAGCTTGCCTGGGTAGGGCAGATCAGCGCCAACCTCCTGAAAGACGAAGAACTGGTGGATCTGATTGCCGAATCAGGCGGTAAGTGGGTTTTCATCGGCATGGAATCTCTCGACCCAGTGAACCTGAAAGACGTAAATAAGAGCTTCAATAAGCCCGCCGATTATCACGCTGTGCTGGACCGGCTCGCGAAACGTAATGTTTACGCGATCACGTCCTTCATCTTCGGCCTGGATAACGATACGCCCGGCGTTGCTGAACGGACGCTCTCGGAGATTCGCGACTGGCCTCCGGGATTGCCCGTGTTCGGGCAGATCACGCCCTTCCCTTCCACTCCGCTCTATACCCGGCTGGAGAAGGAAGGCCGGCTGACGAGACCGACGCACTGGCTCGATTTCGCTCCGTTTCGCATGGCACACACTCCCTTGAAGATGACCGTGCCCGAAGTGCACACCGAGGTTCAGTACGCCTGGACCAACACTTACAGTCCCCAGAACACTAAGCGCGCGATGAGCAAGATTGCCGACGCACCCGCGCCCTATAAGATTAGTCACCTGGTCGCTCGGCTTTGCTTCCGTGGGATCTACTTCCCGCAGAAGGGCAATCTGGCCTGGCTTAAAGTGTTGATCGAAAACCGCGCTGTCGTTTACCGCGTAATCGTCGAGTCTTTCACCAACTGGCGCGGCACAGTTGCCGACGATGTGCGGCTGGACTTCGATGCCGGCGCGCGCGTGGCGGTTAAGCCTGCCGCGAATTAGGCCTCTGCCGGAACCAGCCAGCGAAACAGGAAGAAGTGGTGCCCGCAAAGTTCGCAGCGAAAAGGGCGCAGCAGCCAGTTCAGGGCGCGTTCCATGCCGTTACGCGTGCCCACGGTCCTGAAGTGAACCGAGCGGCAGTGGGGACACTGGGCGGAGAAGTTCACGCTGTCGCCACCATCGGTCTCTTGCGGAAAGCTTTCTTTCGCTCGGCTTCCTCGCGGATAGTGGAGCGCTGATCGGCCTGAGCCCGCATGTCCGATTCGCTCAGGCTGAGCGCGCGATCGCTAACGCCCTCCTCATGACGCCGCTCTAAAAGCGCGCGGCACAGCAAAGGGAGTTCCTGTACGAGGATTCCATAGAGCCGGATGGCCGAAAGATCCGCGGTAACGGTATACTCGGTTCTCTTCTGATCCGCGTCGATGCCCTGAAAGGCAAAAACGCGGCAGCGAGCGTCCGGTGTGAAGCCTGTGAGAATGAATTGCATGGCGCTTACTCCTTGTAATCTGTAGGGATTGCCAGGTGGGATTCAAGGCAGGCTGACACAATACTCGTTGGTTTCATTGCCGGTTCCCTGGGGTAGTGCCTAAGAGGGGAGGGTTCACAGAAACCGACTTAGTTCGGTTGATGTGGAGTTGAGCGAAGTTGCTCAGTGCTACCTAAGAGTAGGTTAAGTCACGACAAATGTCAAGCTTCGCTGACCTTCACCGAGACCTCCATGCCCGCATAAACATTGGCCGGACCGGAGTACGTTCCCCATAGCGGCAGTACGTGGTCGGGCGACCAGGCGACTGCGACCCGAATCAGATTGCGGTTGCCGACGATGCTGTTAGTGGGGTCGAAATCGATCCATCCCGCTCCGGGCAGGTAGGCCTGCATCCAGGCGTGAGTCGAGCCGCCACCTTTGAAGGAGGAACCGCCCGGCATGTAGATATAGCCGCTCACGAACCGCGCGGCCACGCCCAGTGAACGCAGCGCATCCATCATCAGAACCGCAAAGTCGCGGCAGCTGCCCCGGCGCTCGCGCAGGGTTTCCGAAGGCGTCTGAACCCCCTTCTCGATGCGCCGCGTGTAGATGAACTGTTCGCGAATTCCATAAGTGATAGCGCGCAGGATCTTCAGCGTGCCGGTGCTGTCGGAGTCATCGAGGAATTGCAGCGCCCAGTTTGAGACCGCTTTGTCGGGTTCGTTCCGGGTTAGCGCAAGGGCGAGGTTGGGAAAGTCTTCGTCGGAATAGCGAAAGGGATAAGAGCGGGCGTAGTCTTCGAGTTGGTACTCGGGGGGCGAGTTCTCGAAGTGATCGAGCGTTACTGTGCTTTCGAAGCTGAGCTCGCGGGTCCTGCCTTCAAAGGTCGCGATCGCCACGGAGTTATCGAAAGGGTCGTGCAGCCAGCGCAGATCGGTGGGCTCGGGGGTAATGATGAGGTTGGTCTCGATGAGACGGAGGTCGTGGCTGTCGCGAGGCCGGAACATCATGCGATGCTCGCCAGGATAAACGGGCTCGCCGTACGTGTAGGTCGTAGAATGCCGTACGGTGAGCCGCGGCATCAGGCCGCTGCGCTCGTTGCGATCTCATCGGTCCACACGCGGAAGCTCTCAAGGATGTTGGGTCCGAAAGTAGTGGCAATCGCGACATCGCACGCATCGCGGCCGCGCGCCATCAGGACCCGGCCCCGCCGCGGCGTGTTATTGCGCGGATCGAACATGTGCCAGCGTCCGCCGATCCAGGCTTCGAACCATGCGGCAAAATCGCCGGCGGCATAGGGCGGCGCCTCGCCGACATCGCTGAGATAGCCCGTGCAGTAGCGCGCCGGGATGTTCATGCAGCGGCAGAAGGCGATGGCCAGGTGGGCATAGTCGCGGCATACGCCGGTGCGTTCGCGGAAGGCCTCGGCCGCGCCGCGGGTAGCGCGCGCGTTTTGGTAATTGAATGCGATGTGGTTATGAACGTAGTCGCAGATCGCCTGTACGCGCGGGTAGCCGGGCGCAATGTTGTGGAAGAGCTGCCAGGCGGTATCGGACAAAAGATCGGTTTCGCAATAGCGGCTTCCGAGCAGGAAGGTGAGGGTTTCTTCCGGCAGATTCTGAACGTCGTCCTGCCAGGCCGCGTAAGAAACTTCATCCGGTTCGCCGGTATCTCTGACGATGCAGTTCGTGCTGAGACGCAAACGGCCCGGTGGCGCCACGATCCGGTTACAGCGATTCCCGAAGGCATCGCGGTAATTGATCACGGGAAGAAAAGGCTCGGTTAAAAGGACATCGGGAACAACGAGATCGAAGGCCCTCGAATGGTGGATGTTCACGACCAGAATGATGGGCGTGGGCTGCGGGAAAGAATAGATGAGTTCGTAGCCGGCTTGCAGTTGCATAAATAAAGCGGTTTGGGACAGGCGCCGATGCGCCTGTCCCGTCTTTCGTCAGCTTTCGTCTTCCGGCGCCTGGCAGATCATGGCTTCGGTGGTGAGCATGAGCGCGGCGATGGACGCCGCGTTCTGCAGGGCCGAGCGCGTGACCTTGGCCGGATCGATGACGCCGGCCTTCACCAGATCTTCGTATTCGCCGGTGAAGGCGTTGTAGCCGAAGTTGGGCTCGCTCTGGTTGCGGATCTTGTCAACCACCACAGCGCCTTCTTCTCCGCCGTTGTTCACGATCTGGCGAATCGGTTCTTCGCAGGCCCGGCGCACGATGTTGACGCCGAAGTGCTCATCGCCTTCAAGTTTCAGGCTCTCCAGGGCCATGGCCGCGCGAAGCAGCGCGATGCCGCCACCGGGGACGATGCCTTCTTCCACGGCTGCGCGCGTGGCGTGCAGCGCGTCTTCCACGCGGGCTTTCTTTTCCTTCATCTCGGTCTCGGTAGCTGCCCCGACTTTGATGATGGCAACGCCGCCGGCAAGCTTCGCCAGACGTTCCTGAAGCTTTTCTCGATCGTAGTCCGACGTGGTTTCGTCGATCTGATTGCGCAACTGCTTAATCCGTCCTTCGACGGCCTTCTGTTCGCCTGCGCCATCGATGATCGTGGTGTTGTCTTTATTGATCGTGATGCGGCGGGCGCGTCCCAGATCTTCCAGCTGAACGCCTTCGAGCTTGATGCCCGTCTCTTCCATGATGGCTTTGCCGCCAGTCAGGACAGAGATATCTTCGAGCATCGCTTTGCGGCGATCGCCGAACCCGGGGGCTTTCACGGCGCAGACATTGAGAGTGCCGCGAAGCTTATTGACCACCAGCGTGGCGAGAGCTTCGCCTTCCACTTCTTCGGAAATGATGAGCAGCGGCTTGCCCGAACGCGCAATCTGTTCGAGCAGGGGAAGGATGTCCTTCATGTTGCCGATTTTCTTCTCGTGGATCAGGATGTAAGGATCTTCGAGCACGCATTCCATGCGTTCCTGATCGGTCACGAAATAGGGCGAGAGATAGCCGCGGTCGAACTGCATGCCATCTACCGTTTCGAGTTCGGTGGTCATGGTCTTGGCTTCTTCAACCGTGATGACGCCGTCCTTGCCGACCTTCTTCATCGCTTCGGCAATCACGTCGCCGATGGTGGAATCGCTGTTGGCCGAGATGCGGCCCACCTGCGCAATCATGTCGCCCGAAACCGGACGCGAAAGCTTTTTGATCTCTTCAACCGCGATCTCGACAGCCTTATCGATACCGCGTTTGAGTGACATCGGGTTAGCGCCCGCTGTCACCGCTTTGACGCCCTCGCGGAAGATGGCCTGAGCGAGAATCGTCGCGGTCGTAGTACCGTCTCCGGCAACGTCCGACGTCTTCGATGCGACCTCGCGCACAAGCTGTGCGCCCATGTTCTCCAGCGGATCTTTCAGCTCGATTTCTTTGGCGACCGTCACGCCGTCCTTGGTAATCGACGGAGCTCCGAACTTTTTCTCAAGCACCACGTTGCGGCCGCGCGGGCCGAGGGTAACTTTCACTGCGTCGGCGAGCTGGTTGACGCCGCGGAGAATCGCGTGGCGGGAATCGTCGCTATAAACAATCTGCTTTGCCATTGGGTTCCTTTTTAGAGTCGTGTTAGGCGGCAAGAATGCCGAGAATATCGTCTTCCCGCATGATGATGTACTCGGCGCCATCGACAGTAATGTCGCTGCCGGAGTACTTGCCGAAGAGAACGCGGTCGCCGGCTTTGACATCGAGATCGGCGAGGGAGCCGTCCTCGAGGCGCTTGCCGCGGCCGGTTGCAATAACGAGGCCTTCCTGCGGTTTCTCTTTGGCGGAATCGGGAATGATGATGCCCTTGTAGCTGGTTTCCTGGTCTTTAATCCGCTCCAGGACGACGCGGTCGTACAGAGGTCTGATTTTCATGTTTGTTTCCTTGTCGAGTTTGTGAGACGGCCCGTGCGGATGGCCTGATAACGGGGATCGCGATGAATCATCTGCCGCACCTGGTCTGTGAGTTCCTGCCAATCGCGAATGAAATAACCCGCGAAGTCATTCGCCATGACTTCGGCGCGTTTCTCGTTGAGGATGGCAATGACCGCCGTGGTATCCGCGCGAGCCTGGGTGTGCTGATGCTGAGCCACATCCGCAAGCGCTTTGGCGACACGATCGAACTCAGCGCCTACGCGTGGTTTAATCTGTTCGGCCCATTCGATCTGGCTGGGTGTGCCGGTCATTGAGGGTGAGAGGGCAGGCGAAACCGCCCGCCCTCGCATGACTTAGTAACGGCGATTTCCGCCGCCGCCGCCGCGACCGCCACCACCGCCACCGCCGCCGCCAAATCCGCGCTCCGTTTTCGGACGGGCTTCATTGACGTTGAGGGCGCGACCGTCGAGGTCATGACCGTTAAGGGCTGCGATTGCGCGCTCGGCTTCCGCGTTGTTGCTCATTTCGACGAAGCCAAAGCCGCGTGCCTGGCCTGTGTCGCGGTCGGTAACGATGCTGACGCGATCAACCGATCCATATGCCTCAAACAACGAGCGAACCGCGGCTTCGGTAGCTCCGAAGTTGAGGTTACCGACGAATATATTCTTCATTTCAATTATCCTTGTGAACTTACTTGTTGTGATTTGGTGGGCAGGATCGGACGAGGGCGGCGGACCGGACTAATAACGAAGATGCCGAAACTTACAGACGCTTTGACTGTACCACGATTTCAGGAAGGGCTGTGCCCTGGTTTCACAAAGTTGTACGAAAGGCTCATCAGCGGTGCTAAAAGGTCCTTATTCTCAGTTCTGTTTCGGAGGAACCTGAAATGCCGCAGGTGCGCGTCATGAAAAACGTTTGGACGCTGGCGCTCGCATGCGCATTACTCGGTTACGGACAGACTGCCACTATCAGGATGCAGGAGGCATTGGCGAGCGTGAAGGAAGGGCAACTGGCGTCGGAGCGGATGCAGAGTCAATTCGGACCGCGCGTCGCGGCTCTTGAGAAGCAAGAAGCTGAATTGAAAGTCGACCTCGAGCGGCTGGGTCGGGAAAGCAAAGAAATCCATGGCTGGTGGCTTTGGCGGCATAGGATGAAGCCCGAAGTGAGAGCCACGAGGCAGCGTGAACTCGATGCCCGAGCCAAAGCCCTCGGGCGAGAGCGCGAAGACGGGCGCGCATCGGTGGAGCAGGAACGGCGCAGAGTCCTCTACAACATCATGATGCGGATGAATCCTTTGCTTGCCGCTTACGCCCGGGAGCACGGTTACACAGTGATTCTGGATGCGAGCGAACCGCGCAACGGAGTCCTGATAACCAGTACCGATATCACGGGCGAGATCGTCAGGATGTACGATCTCGCTTATCCGATCCCCTGATCGATCAGCGGCCCTGCGGCGCGGGCCGCTGACCAGCCACCGCTGCTTTCGGTAAAGGTTGCGGACCCTGCTGCGTGGGTGCGGGCGCGGCACCGTTGGCCAGCGGTGCCGGATCGCGGATGAGGCCCAGTGCTTTGCGCACTTCGGTCTCAATCGTCTGGCGCATCTCGGTGTTTTCCTTCAGGAACTGCTTGGCGTTCTCGCGGCCCTGGCCGATGCGGTCGCCCTTATAGCTAAGCCAGGATCCGCTCTTCTCCACGATGTTGTTAGCCACCCCGAGGTCGATCAGATCGCCTTCCTTCGAAATACCTTCGCCGTAGATGATGTCGAATTCCGCCTCACGGAACGGTGAAGCGAGCTTGTTCTTCACGACCTTCACTTTGGTGCGATTACCCACCACCGCGTCGCCGTCTTTAATCGCGGCGATACGTCGGATGTCGAGCCGCACCGACGAATAGAACTTCAGCGCGCGGCCGCCGGTAGTGGTTTCCGGGCTGCCGAACATCACGCCAATCTTTTCGCGAATCTGATTGATGAAGATCAGGCAGGTGCGCGATTTTGAAACCACGCCCGTGAGCTTCCGAAGCGCCTGCGACATGAGGCGCGCCTGCAGACCGACGTGCGAATCGCCCATTTCGCCATCGAGTTCGGCTTTGGGCACCAGTGCGGCTACGGAGTCGACAACCAGCACGTCGATCGAACCCGAAGCCACCAGCGCGCCCGTGATTTCGAGCGCCTGTTCGCCGTAATCGGGCTGCGAAACCAGCAGATTATCGACATCCACGCCCAGCTTGCGGGCATAGTTCGGATCGAGCGCGTGTTCCACGTCGATAAAGGCCGCCATGCCGCCGCGCTTCTGCGCTTCGGCGATCACCTGCAGCGCGATGGTGGTCTTGCCTGACGATTCAGGGCCGTAAATCTCATTGATGCGCCCGCGCGGAAGCCCGCCGGTGCCCAGCGCCGAATCGAGCGAGATGGAGCCGGTGGAAATTACGGCCACGGGCACGATGGCGTCCTTCGAGCCCAGGCGCAGGATCGAACCCTTGCCAAACTGCTTTTCGATCTGACCGAGGGTTTGTTCTAATGCGCGCGCGCGTTCTTTCTCGTCCATGTGGCTCCTTAAATTCCCGTTCGCCAAATGCGAACAAAAGGCGAAAGTCTTGTTTTAGATTATAACCAGCGCTGAAGGATTATTCAACGCGATAATTCGGGGCTTCTTTGGTGATGATCACGTCGTGCACGTGGCTTTCGCGCAAACCGGCGGGTGAGACGCGCACGAAGCGCGCCTGTTCCTGCATCTGCGCGATGGTTTTGCAGCCGCAGTAACCCATTCCGGACTTGAGGCCGCCCACCAGCTGATAAACCAGATCCGCCAGCGGACCCTTCGACGCCACCCGGCCTTCGATGCCTTCGGGAACCAGCTTTTGCGTGGGATCGAGCGCGTAGCGATCCGTGTTGCCGCTCGCCATCGCGCCCAGCGAGCCCATCCCGCGATACGTCTTAAACGTTCTGCCCTGATAAAGGATTGTCTCACCAGGACTTTCGTCCGTACCCGCGAGAAGACTGCCGATCATTACGGTATCGGCGCCGGCCGCAATCGCTTTGGTGACATCGCCCGAGAACTTGACCCCGCCATCGGCGATGAGCGGAATGTTCGATTCGCGGGCAGCGCGCGAGCAGGCCGCAATGGCCGTAAGTTGTGGCACGCCTGCGCCCGAAACGATACGTGTGGTGCAGATGGAACCCGGCCCAATGCCCACTTTGATGCCGTCCAGACCGAGATCGATGAGTTCGCGTGCGGCCTCGTAAGTGCCCATGTTTCCGGCGATGAGCTGGATGGAGGGGATAGTTCGCTTGATGGTTTTGACGGCTTCGATCACGCGAATGCTGTGGGCGTGCGCGGTATCGATAACGATGACGTCGACCTTGCGGCGAACCAGTTCCTGCGCTCGTTCGAGGAAGTCGCCCGTAGCCCCGATGGCCGCGCCCACGCGCAGCCTGCCCTGCTCGTCTTTGGCGGCGTTGGGATACTTCAGCTTCTTCTGAATATCCTTGACGGTGATCAGGCCTTTCAGATTGTAATTGTCGTCGACCACCAGCAGTTTCTCGACGCGGTGGCGATGGAGGATTTCCTCGGCCTGTTCGAGCGTCGTGCCCACCGGAACAGTGATGAGATTGGTCTTCGTCATCACTTCCGAAATCGGCAGGTCGAAGCGCGTTTCAAAGCGCAAATCGCGGTTGGTGAGGATGCCGACGAGTTTGCCCTCGCTGGTGACCGGCACGCCCGAGATCCGGTAATGCTGCATCAGGTCGAGCGCGTCGGCGATCTTCTTGTCGGGCCCGATGGTGATGGGGTCGACGATCATGCCGCTTTCGCTGCGTTTGACGCGGTCGACTTCCTCAGCCTGGCGGTCGATCGACATGTTGCGATGCACGAAGCCGATGCCGCCCTGTTGGGCGAGCGCGATGGCGAGGTGCGATTCGGTTACCGTGTCCATCGCGGCGCTGACGATGGGAATGTTGAGCGGAATTCCGCGGGTAAGCCGGGTTTTCGTCTCCGCTTCGGCGGGGAGAACTTCGCTACGTGCCGGAACGAGGAGCACATCATCGAAGGTGAGTCCTTCGGGGATCGCGTGAGGAATCATGCGTTAGTTATGTCATTGTAGCGTGGGGACGAAAGAGGTCTACGGATATTGAGTGACGACTTCGCGGGTGAGAATTTTGTCGAGGTGGTGCTGCATGTGTTTCACGTAGTCCTCGATCACGAAAGCGAGCGTGACGGGGGCGGCGGACCCGACGGTGCACCACGTGTCGAGCTTGCTCGGCGGGATGTTGTCGATGAGTTCGGCGAGCAGCGAGTTGTAATCGAACCAGAAGTTCACGAGGGTTTCCCAGGGGAGGTTCTGGTAATTGTGAATCGCGACCCACGCGTCCTGTGCGTAGCCTGGGCCTTTATATTCCGGTTCGAGGGCGGCGCGGACGAAGCGCTGGTGGTTATTGGAGGCCGAATCGATCAGGTGCCCGAGTTCCTGTTTGGGCGACCAGGAACTCGGGCCGTTCGGATGGAGAGGGAGACGCGCAGGGTCTGCTGTGCGAAGATGGGGCAGTTCGCGCTGAATCGTGTCGCGCAGCAGATTCGAAAGCATAACTATTTCGCCGGATTGCCGTCCGCATCGATCACGCGCACTTCACCAATGTTCAACTCGCGGATTCCGGCTTCGATTTTCGCGCGATCCCCTACCACGATCCAGACCATATTGTCGGGGTGAACCACCGTGCTGGCGGCATCGTTGATATCGGCCACCCGCAGCGCTTTCACCTTGCTTGTGTAGGTGTCGTAATAGTCGTCCGGATAACCGAAAACCAGCATTTCGTGAATCGTGCCTTCGAGCGCGCGCAGCGATTCGCGCGAGCCGGGGAGGCTGAGGACGCGGTTGGAGACATCGGCCTGGAGCTCGGTCTCGGTCACCGGTTTGGCTTTCGCGAACTCGTGCAGTTCCTTATTGACTTCAACCATCGACTCCTTCGTCTTGTCCGTCTGCACGGGCGAGAGCGTGAGGAAAGGCTGCTGGCCTTTGGCCTCCTGAAAGAAACTGAATGCGCCATAAGACCAGTGCTTGTCCTCGCGCAGGTTCATGTTCAGGCGTGAACTGAAGGTGCCGCCGATCAGATCGTTCATTACGTCGATACCGATCGCCTGGGGATTGTTCTTCGGCAGCGCGGGCTGGCCCGTGATGATGTAAGACTGGAGCGCGCCAGGTCGGTCGACCAGGTAAACAATCGGCTTCGCGGGAAGATCGACGTGCGCAAGGTTCTTCTTCGGGATCTCGCCTGGCTTCCATCCCGCGAAAAGCTTTTCGAGTTTTGGCTGGATTTCGGCCAGGGTGGTGTCGCCCGCGATCAACAGCGTTGCGGCATTGGGGCGCAGCCATGTCTGCTGGAATTTGATGAGATCGTCGCGGCCAATACGGGCAACGCTCTCGGCAGTGCCGGATCCTGTCAGCGGATTGCCGTACGCATGCGATTTCCCGTAGGTCAGTCCAGGCACAAGGCGCATGGCGATCTGCATCGGCTGGGATTTCTCGCGATCGATGCGGGCGAGCTGAAGCTTCTTTTCGCGCTCGAAATCAGAGGGCGGAAAGGCGGGGTTCAGGATCGTATCGGCGAAGAGCTCGAGCGAACCGTCGAGCTTGTTCCTGATCGCCGAAAGCGAGACGGTTGTGGAATCGAGTGAAGAGCCGGCGTTGATTTGCGCGCCCAGGCGTTGCAGATCTTCACTGAACTGGAGCGCATCGCGCGATTTAGTTCCGTTGGTGAGCAGCGTGGCGGTGAGCAACGCGGTGCCGGGATTGGCGAACTGGTCGGCGGCATAGCCCGCATCGAAGATCATTTCGATGTCAACCACTGGGTTGTCGTGGCGTTCGGCGACCACCAGCTTCAGGCCATTGGAAAGGGTGGCGCGCTGCAGCTTCGGCAGTTTGCTTTCCGGCGTGGCGGCGATTTCGGGCATCTTCGAACGGTCCACGCCCTTTGCCGCAGTGGTGAAGGTAGCGAACGGGTGGACTTCCAGCACAAAGACGCCATCCGACAGCCAGCGCTTCGCGGCGGCCTGCACCTGCGCGGGCGTTGCGGTTTGCACCAGCTTCAGTTCCTTCTGATAAGCGTCGGGATCGCCCAGATACACCTGGCCCTGGGCGAGCACATCGGACTTTCCGCCGAAGCCGCCGACGCGGTCGAGTCCGCGCACGAAGTTGGCCACGTATGAGGTGCGGACGCGCTCCAGTTGATCGGCGGTAGGCCCCTGCGCGATCATGCGCGCGATTTCCTCGTCAATTACGGCCTCGGCTTTTGCCAGATCCTGATCGGGCTTGATGGTGACTGAGATGTAGAACTGGCTGGCGATCTCGTTTTCGTCGACGAACGCATTTACGGCGGTGGCAATTTGCTGGTCGTAAACGAGGCGTTTGTAGAGCGGCGAAGTCTTGCCCTGCGTCAGGCTCCGCGCCGCGAGCGACAGCAGCGTCGCATCCTCGGAGCCGCCCTGAGGGACGTTCCAGATCTTGTAAATGCGCGGCTGCGGGACATGATCTTCCACGCGTTCGCGATGAGTACCGTTCATCTTCGGCACCCAGGCTTCCTGGTGCGCGACGGGCGGCCCAGCGGGGATGTCGCCGAAGTACTTCTCGACCTTAGCCTTTACTTCATCGGCATTAATGTCGCCTGCGATGGACAGGGTTGCGTTCGAGGGGCCGTAGTAAGTGTTGAACCACTCCTTCACGTCGTCGAGCGACGCGGCGTTGAGATCGTCCATGGAGCCGATGACGGTCCACGAATAGGGATGACGCGCCGGCCAGGTATTGTCGGTGACGATCTGCTCGACGACGCCGTAGGGCTCGTTTTCGCCCTGGCGCTTCTCGTTCTGAACCACGCCGCGCTGAAGATCGAGCGTCTTCTTATCGAAGGAGCCGAGCAGGTGGCCCATGCGGTCGGATTCGAGAAAGAGCGCGTAATCGAGCGCCGAGACGGGGACGGTTTCGAAGTAGTTGGTGCGGTCGTTGTTGGTGGTGCCGTTGAGGTCCGTGGCGCCGATCTTTTCGAACTCCTTGATGTAGACCGACTTTACGTTCTCGCTGCCGCCGAACATCAGGTGTTCAAAGAGGTGGGCGAAACCGGTCTTGCCGGGTTTTTCGTTCTTGGAACCGACGTGGTACCAGACGTTGACGGCCACGATGGGCGCTTTGTGGTCCTCATGCACGATCAGCGTGAGGCCGTTGGCCAGAACGAACTTCTTGTACGGTATTTCGACCTTGAGTTCCTGGCCGAAAGCAGTGAAGGCAAGGAGCGACGCGGCAAGAGCGAGCAAATATTTCATGATGTCCCCGATGCAGGTAAATCTAGCACAGGAAACGGCAGGGCGGGGCTCTAATCGTCGTCGGAGGTGTCGCCGACTTTGAGCACTGCGAGAAAGGCTTCCTGAGGGATATCTACGCGGCCCACGCGCTTCATCCTTTTCTTGCCTTCCTTCTGCTTTTCGAGGAGCTTGCGTTTGCGCGAGATGTCGCCGCCGTAGCATTTGGCGAGAACGTTCTTGCGCAGAGCGGAGATGGATTCGCGGGCTACGATTTTCGTTCCGATGGCTGCCTGAAGGGCGATTTCGAACATCTGGCGTGGGATCAGCTTGCGCATGCGGGAGATGAGCAACTTGCCGCGCTCGTACGCGTAATCGCGATGCACGATCATCGAAAGCGCGTCGACTTCTTCACCCGCGATCAG
>Ga0302319_10005206_pt1 | contig 26264 bp, 15 predicted proteins | sample Bog_T0_2_FD_203319 | JGI IMG/M metagenome (GOLD analysis project Ga0302319, IMG submission 203319) | Peat permafrost microbial communities from Stordalen Mire near Abisko, Sweden - Bog_T0_2 | ecosystem: Environmental > Terrestrial > Soil > Wetlands > Peat | place: Sweden: Abisko, Stordalen Mire...
CCGGATAATCGAGTATTTTGCCGCCGCGGATGAAGCGCGAACCAAAAGCGCAGTCGTAACCCTCATCCACTTTCCGATAATATCGAACCAGATCCTCGGGGCTGTCGGAACCGTCGGCCATCATAATAGCAATGGCCCCTCCGCCGGCCTGCGCCAACCCGGTGCGCACTGCCATTCCAAAGCCGTGCTGCCCCGTGTTGCTCACGAGCCGGACAGAAGGATACCGCAGCATCGACTGCCGCACGCACTCGGCTGTGTGGTCGGTGCTGCCGTCGTCCACTACCACGATCTCAAAGGGAATCAACTCCCGATCAAGCGCAGTCGCGATTTCGGACACAGTCTGTTCGATCGACCCTTCTTCGTCGCGGGCCGGCATGACAACGGATAATTTCATGCTCAGTGGCTCCGCACGCCCGCCGGCGCGTGCCGTGCGACGATTTCATCTAGAATGCGCTCCAGATCGTACCGCATTTTCCAATTCGGGAAATGCGCCCGCAGCTTGCTGAGGTCCGAAATATAACAAATGTGATCGCCGACCCGATTGGTGTCTTTGTAACTGTACTTTAACCGCAGTCCCCTGGCTGTGAGTAAATCCACGGTCTCCAGAATGGAAAGGCTGTTCGCGCGGCCGCCGCCCAGATTGTATACCTCGCCACAACGGGGGGAGCGAAAAAATTCCAAAAACAGTTGGGCTACGTCGTAACTGTGGATCTGGTCGCGCACCTGCTTACCTTTGTAGCCGTAGATCGTGTATTCCTTGCCGGTCGCCGCGCAGTGAACGATGTAGGCCAGATACCCATGCAATTCGACAGCGGCATGCTGGGGCCCGGTTAAGCAGCCTCCGCGAAAGACCCCCACCGGCATTTGAAAGTACCGCCCGAATTCCTGGCTCATGACATCGGCAGCCACTTTTGAAGCGCCAAAGAGGGAATGGAGGCACTGGTCAATCGACATATTCTCGTCCACGCCGTCCAGTCCGCCGGCGTAGTCGTAGCGCTTATCGAGTTCGACGAGTGGCAAGAAATTAGGCCGATCGCCGTACACCTTATTCGTGCTGGTAAAGCAGAACGGCGATTCCCGGCAGAAATCACGGGCGGCGACTAACAGGTTCATGGTGCCGAGGGCGTTCACGTCGAAATCGTCATAGGGTATGGCAGCCGCCTTATCATGGGATGGCTGGGCCGCGGTGTGAATGATGAACTGCGGGCGCTCGCTCTCGAACACTTGGCGGACGGCCTGGCGATCGCGTATATCGATAGGCAGGTGCCGGTAGTGTGGCAGCGTCGCTTGCAGTTCCTGCACGACTGCGTGAGTCGTGCCTTGCTCACCGAAGAACTGGCGGCGCATATCGTTGTCGATCCCCACAACCTGCCAGCCTTCGGCTGAGAGTTGGCGGACGCATTCCGAGCCGATCAGCCCGCCCGACCCCGTGATAAGAGCTTTCATAGCCAAGACCCACTCTACTATCACGCGCGGCTGTCCGGCAAACCGGATGGTTTGCCGACGATATTAGAGTTCGGACTCCTACGGCGTTCCGGCCGAACTCCTAAGGAAGACGTATTCGTTGCAGCCGAGCGATCCGCCGCAAGTGGTCAAACGCACCAATGCGAAGCCGCGGCGTAAATAAAAATCGAGAATACTCTCGGGTTTGGCTACCTCGAACGGATATCCGCCAACCCAGTCGATAAGGTCGCGCCAAGCGGACATGCCGCGCTCCTTGCGCACGTTGCGCCACGCTTCTAACGGTCGACCGCGCAGGAGATCCTTTACCGTCCTTCGCCAATTTAAGTGCACCACCACGGGAATTGAAACGAGGAAACGGAGGCCGCCGGGCAGCCGATTGTAAGTACGCTTCACTGTTCGCCAACGATTACTGATCTTGCCCTGATCGTTGTAGATGGCGATGAACAGCTTACCCTTTAGCTGCACCAGTGCGGCTGCGTTGTCAAGAGCCTGCCACATGGCGCCCGTGTGATGCAGCACTCCCCATGAATACACCACATCGAAAGTTCCCAAACTGGAAAGGTAGCCGGTATCCAGGGCGGAGCCTTGCTCAATGCGCCACGCAGGATCTTCCGGGAAGTAACGCCGGCGTAACTCCTGCGCACAGGCTACCGATTGCGGATCGAAATCGAAGCAATGCACGGTCGCTCCCAGGCGGCGCGCCGCCAAGCTGAACAGACCGCTGCCGCAGCCGATATCGAGGAATGTCTTGCCGCGCAAATGCGGAACTTCGAGCATCCGGCGCAGGGAATCTTCCGCGCTCAGGATGCGGTTTTCGTCAAGGAGAGACAAGAAGCGCTGCCAGTTCTCGCCGAAAGCGAACCGCTTACGAGCTGCGATCTCTTCGTGTGAGGTAACCGGCATTCCAAGTGATGTAGCTCAGGTCCTTTCAGGCGATGTTATCGATTGCGGCGAACGGTAGCACGGCTTGGCCGGCTCGTTTCCGGAGAAGCCACTTGCTGTAGGGCGGTACGTCGTTCCTGGCAAGGTCCTGCAGGATCAGTTCCGTGACCTCACGGTCGCGGACTTCCGGCGCCATCTTTTCCAAGCGGCCTTCGCGCCGCAAACACTCCGACTTTTCCTTGGAAAGAGATAGCTTGGTGGAATCGCTTAGCCGTTCAAAGATTTCCTGTGCTGTAGCTTGCCGGAATTGCTCATATTCGAGAATGAGGGCACGCTCCTCAACCTCGAGACTCTGTCGTAGGACGGAGCGTTCACGCTGCCGATAACGCTCCTTGGCGGCAGCCTCCATATGTTCGTCCATAAAGCGACGGCGGGATGCCGGATCCTTGACGATCTTGACGACCAGGCCGGCCGCATTCTTTAAATTCTGGCCGCTGCGTTGTTTCTGTCTGCATATATCGAGTGCCATCTCACACCAGTCGAGTAACTCCTGGCCTTCCCCGGCGGCGGCTCCCATGTCAAGGGCGCGCGAGATATAACTAGCAGCTACGTGCGGCAGTACGCCTTCCTGTTTCATTGCGAGCACAAGCTGAGAGGCGCGCTCTAAAGCGTATAACTGCTCTGGTGTCTCAGCCGAGGATGTCCAAACCGTGGCGATTTTGTAAACGAAACCGGCCTTTTCGAGCACGCTTTGACAGTGCGCCCGGCTTAATTCCGGGCAGGTGGTTCTCTGTAACATCAAACTCTTACGCTCAGGCACGTATGAAGGATAGCGGTGCATGGCGATGCGCCAGTCCTCTGCGGATATTACGTTGTATGATCCGAGCACTTGGATTTTGACCAGTTGGTCGAATGCCGGCTCGAGAGTCTGCATGAGCCGTGAAAAGTAGTGTGGCGGGTTAAGAATACCGACATGCTCCATAGCAAGCTTGCGGGCGTCCATCACGATGAGGTCGGTCTTCTCGAAGGCCACGGCAAAAAAACGATATAAGTGCTTGGCGGTAATTCCATCCAGTTCCATGTACCGACCGGCATCCAAAACACGGAAGAAGCCGTTGTTCATCGACTGAATCAGTTTGTCGGTCCAGGTTATGCTGCCCGTGCACCGGCCGGTCTTGCGGTCCAATAAGAAACTGGCTTCCTGGAAGACATTACTCCATTTTACTTCCTCTTGCTGATCGGTGGCCGTGAGAGCGCGGAAACGTAATGGAATGAAGCGGTCCATGGCTAGTTTCAACCGCTGATAAAATTTGCCGTGGACGGAATTGATATTCAACATACGGGCGATCTCGCGCCCGCTGAATGTTACAGTCTTAGCAAAGTTGTTGCGGAAGGTGAGCACGCCTAACACCACAAAAATATCGAGGTCCTGCTCCGTGGGTAATCCTAGTTCGTTGTTACCTTGGATTTGCCAGACAACCTCCATCTCGCTGCCATTGGGGAGCACCTTGGTGCCTTTAATCTCGATCTTTCCGATCCGTTTGCCCACCCGCCGCTCGAGCACGGCAAAGGGGATGGCAGCCAGATTCTCTTCTTCGACGGAAAGGTTGACAAGCGCGGGCTTCGGATTGTATTTGGTCACTTGATGGCCTCTAAAACACGAAGTCTATCCTCTGTTTTTGTAACATTAGTCGGGCATCTTGTTCTAGTGATTTACGATGAAGCCCGTAAGCGGCAGCAATCTTTATTGGCAGGCACACACCAAACCAACCAAGGCCGCTCCAGACTGGGTTATATACATGGCCTACAGTTATATATAACCAAACCATAGAACCATTCCATATACAGGCTCCGTCATTCTGCAAGGCGCTTCTTAAGTGTCTAGGATTCAACTGTTTACGGGAAACCCCAAGAAATCGCGGGACATGTGCTTGAGCGTAAGGCGTATGGGTTTGATCGTAAAGATCGTGTGCCTGGACGTAAGAAGATTGTAAACCCATCAAAACAAGCCAGTTATTTCGTTGGGTTTGAGCGTAATCGACTAAGTTACGCATTTTCATTGGGTTGGGAGGACCAGTGCCCTCGGTGGTTTGAGTATTTACGCTGAAGCACACAGGCGGGCCGTACCAGTTATTGTCAGGCACATGCAGAGTCGCCAAGTTTTACGCCCAAGCACGCAACCGATGGGTGATGTTTATTCGCAAACTCACAGCCGAACACGCCAACCATGGGTTTAATCATAACAGCCCACCGAGGCTGGTTCAGGCTGACCCTCTAATTGGCGAAACCACAACTCGAGCATGAGCAGCGACCACAACCAATGGGAGTTGTCACGCCGTCCGGAATCGTGCTCTTGAAGCATCTGTTTCACGAAGTTCGGTGAGACGATGCCGCGTCCGGCAAACGATGTACTGGTCAAATAATCCCAGAGAAATGACCGCAACGCGCCTCGGAACCATAACGAGAGGGGCACTCCAAAGCCCATTTTCCGGCGGGTTAAGAGCGCCGGCGGCAAACGGTCTCCGAGTGCGCGCAACAAAATATACTTGCCCTTGCCGTCTCTGATCTTCCAGGCATGAGGAATAGAGGCTGCTAGTTCGCCCAGTTCTTGGTCGAGCAGAGGGCAGCGCACTTCGAGCGAGTTGGCCATCGACATGCGATCGACCTTCACCAGCATATCGCCGGGCAGGTTCTGAGTAGTTTCGAAAAACAACGCTTGCGAGAGCAGGCTGGGGTTGCCCGGGAGCAAATAATCGCCGAGCGAGCGTATGAGGAAGGCGCTATCGGCTGGAAGCATCCAGTCTTTTTGGAGCAACTCCTGGCGCAAGAACCACGGCGCGAAGTTGCTCTCAAAATAGCGCTCCAGCGCAGTCGACCGGCTGAGCATGTGAAGATAATTCTTGCCATAGGCCGAGTACGGAAGACGATCGGCGACCCAGGAGATTGCCGCGCGCAGCGGCCGCGGCAGGCGGCCCAGCTTTCGTAGTCTATCGAGTGCCTGAAACCGATCATAACCGGCGAATAATTCGTCGCCGCCATCGCCGCTGAGAGCAACCTTCACATGCTGAACCGCGAACTCGGAAACGATGAATGTAGGAATAGCGGAAGAATCGCCGAAGGGCTCGTCGAAGTGCCGGACCAGGCGGGAAACCAGATCCACGGCATCCGGCCGCACAACGATTTCGTGATGTTCCGTGCGGTACTGCCGCGCCACCATAGCGGCATATTCCAGTTCGTTGAAATCGTTCTCTTCGAAACCGATGGAAAATGTCCGCACAGGCTCGGGCGATGCCAAAGCCATGGACGCGACCACCGAACTTGAATCGATGCCCCCGCTCAAGAAAGCACCCAGCGGCACGTCGGCGATCATCCGAATGCGCACAGATTCATCGAACTTCGCTCGCAACCGCGCACACACATCGGCTTCCGAAAAATCCGCGGGAGTCTCGGCAACCGGAGTGGGAAACTGCCAGTATCGGCCCTGCCGGACGGTTCCATCCGCGTCGTATGTCAGCCAGGATCCCGCCGGAAGTTTGCGGACAGCCTTCAAACAGCTCAGCGGCTCCGGGATGTAAGTAAATTCAAAGAAGAGCCGCAAGGCCTCTGCGTCGATCTCCCGGGGCACACCGGCTGCTTGCAGGCATTTGAGCTCGCTTCCAAAATAGAGTCCCTGGGGCAACAGTGCGTAGTAAAGCGGCTTTTTGCCAAACCGGTCGCGGGCCAGAAAGGTGCGCCGCCGGCGGGAGTCCCAGACGGCATAAGCGAACATGCCCCGCAAACGCTGCAAGCCCTCCGTGCCCTGCTCTTCATACAAGTGAATCAATGTTTCAGTGTCGCTGTTGGTGGCGAAGCGGTGACCGCGGCCGAGCAGATCGCGGCGGAGTTCCCGATAGTTATAGATCTCGCCGTTGAAGACCACCCAGATCGATTGGTCTTCATTGGTCATGGGCTGATGGCCGGTGCTCAGATCGATAATGCTGAGCCTCCGCATGCCAATGGCAGAACCGCCCTCTACGTGGTAGCCTTCGTCATCGGGTCCGCGATGCCGTATCGGATCGCACATTGTGCGCACCGCGGATAGGGTCGCCCCACCCTCGCGCAAGTAGAATCCGGCAATGCCACACATAGGTTTGGATACCTTGCCCTTACTGTAACATTCGAGGGCGCGGGTCTTGGTCTGGCCAGGCGGGAGCATGCGCTACAGTGAGGGTGCATGCCTCGTCCCATCCCCGTTCTACTCATGGTGCGCGAACTGAGCTCGGGCGGCAGTGAGCGGCAAATGGCCGAGATAGCGAAGGCGCTGGACCGCTCCCGGTTCGACCCGCGAGTCGGCTGCTTCCGTCCGGCGGGCATGCGCGCGGACGATCTGCTTGCCGCCGGCGTGCCCATAGTGAACTTCGCGGTGCCGTCGATAATGGGCATAAAGGGCGCTCTGCGCATAGGGGCATACATCCGGGAACAAAACATCCGGCTGGTGCATACCTTCGACACGCCCGCAAATATCTATGGAGTTCCCGCGGCACGAATGGCGGGGGGCGCTGTGGTGGTCTCGAGCCAACGGGTAGACCGCGCGTTGTGGCCGCCGGCTCAACGGCATGCGTTGCGTGTCACCGATCGCATGGTTGACGGCATAGTCGTCAATTGCGAATTCCTCCGGCGCCATCTGCGCGATGAAGAAAGGGCATCACCCGGATTGATCCACCTATGCTACAACGGCGTCGACACGGATGTGTTCCACCGAGTGAGCGGAGCCAAGCCCGACGCGTTGCGCGGCGCAACGCTAGTGGTGGGGGTGGTCTGTGGTCTGCGGTCCGAGAAAGGGCTCGACACCTTACTGAACGCCTTTGCCGCGGTGCGCGGGCTCGTGCCTGCCATGAAATTAGCGATAGTTGGCAGTGGACCGTGCCTGGCGAATTTGCAGGACCGCGCCCATGAGCTGGGAATTTTTTCAGACTGCATCTTCGAGCCCGCCACGGCGAGCGTGGCCGATTGGCTGCGCGCCATCGACATATTTGTACTGCCGTCGCTTTCCGAAGCGCTCTCCAATTCGCTTATGGAGGCCATGGCCTGCGGCTGTTGCGTGGCGGCGTCGCGCGTGGGCGGCAATCCGGAACTGGTCGCGGACGCCGAAAACGGGATGCTTTTCGAACCACGTGACGCGGCGGGTTTGGCCGAAATCTTACGGCTGCTGATATGCAATCCGCTCAAGCGCCGCGAACTGGCATCTAAAGCCTCGGGGCTGATTCGTAGCCGCTTCTCTTTAGAAGCGTCGGCGCGGAGAATGGCTGAAATCTACACCGCGCTCCTCGGCGCTTGATCGCCCGTTGGTTACCACAGCACTAACGGTAGATCTCCTGGGCTGAAGCTTACCCCGAGCGAAACCCGGTACTCCGTAGTGGTTGGCAGCCCGCCGCCGGCGACATCGTAGTGACGAGCGTCCAGGCGCAATACGGAATGCAACCCTCTCCCCAGGTCCCGAGTGATACCTACCCCACCGCCATACGCTGAGTAGGCCCCGACTGTCTGCACGAGGGCAGTCATGCGGCCATACATGGCGTTTACCCCGAGATTCCAATGGCGTATACCGGTATAGCTGTAAGAGGCGCTCCCGGTATTGTTCCTGGATGTGAGGTAAACGCCGTTGCCGGGAACTACCTGATCGGAATACGACAGCGAAAACTGCGACCGGCGGAGCGTGTCCGTCAGCCGTACTTGCATGTCTGGCACGTAGTTGAGGCGATAGGCTGCTTGAATGCCCACCGATTCGCCGAGCAATGCCGCCACCGCCGGGTCGAGCGTGACCTCTGTCAGGCTTTGGCTCTCCACGCGCGCGCCGCCTATGCGCGCGGATAGTTGCACCTGCTGCGATATCTGGGTGCTGTAATTCAGGCCCACCGAATGGATACCGGTGTTGCCAAAGCCCTTGGTGTACTCGAAGTATGTGAACTTATAATCTGCGCCTAAGGTGGAGTGCCGGCTGATTCTATACTCCAGGTCCCCCCGCGCCACCCCGCTGGTCATGCCGTAAAGTGCACTGGATTGCCGGCGCACCAAAGAACCGTCTCCGCCAACATGAAAGGACAACCGATGCGTAAGGCGATAAGTCAGATCCGTCGAAACGCCCGCGAATATTACCCGGTTGTCGTAAATATCGTTTTGCGGCAACTGCAGGTAGTTCGGATCCAGGGCCCCCAAGCTGGAGCCGAGGAAATAATTATTGGAATAGACGCCGCCCTGCTCCCGCATTGTGATTGTCACGCGCTTGCTGGGTTGGTGCGTGAGGATAAGCGAAAGGAATTGGTCGGTGCCATCCCAGGTAGAGGTGGAGTAGTGCCGGTAATCCCCCTTGTAATCGAGCGCCAGGGTTGTGTGCTTCCAGACATGGTAGGTGTAGGCACCCAAATTCGCCTCCAGCCCATACAAATCGCTGGTGGGTATCCCGCCGGTCGAGGTCACCGCGACAGGCACCAAACCGGTATCGTAGATACCACTGACGCCGATATACGGTCGAAAGGCGATTGGCGCGACGGTATGTGCGCCTGGGGTTTCACCGCGACTTAAAATCGCGGGTCCGCTATACGCGTCGTCGGAACCGGCCGCCGAGGAATCGGCCTGTGGCGGATCGGATTGCGCCATTAAGGCCAGCGCGCATCCTAAAAACAAAATCGTTCGAACAAGCAGCAAAAGGGCCTCCGGGATTACATGATTCGGCGAATTAAGTTCAATCATTCACTCTGACGCGCCGCAAGGAGCGGTGTCAAGGTGGCCGGCACTCGTAAACGATTGTTAGGTGAACCGGTAGACACCGGTCAACCGTGTACCAGTACAAACCGGAAATAATTGAAACCACATGGCTTGACACGAGGCGGCGGGGTGCGCCAACATCAGGAGGAGTAGCTGGAGGTTCCTTGTGCATTCCCTGCTCTGGTTAGGTTTCAGAGCATTTATCATTTCCCTGGTACTGACCCCCATTTGCCGGGATATATTTCGCTCCTATGGAGTCGTGGACCAGCCCGATGGCGCGCGTAAGGTCCATCGTTACCCCATCCCGCGGGTGGGCGGCTTGGCTATTGCCATTGCCTATCTGGTGGCATATGTACTGGTTCGTCCGGAGGAAGGCAGTCCGCTCGCCCAGCAACTATCGCTCGTCTGGAGACTGCTTCCCGGCGCCGCGCTGGCGTTCGGGATCGGCTTACTGGATGACCTTTTCGATCTCAAGGCGTGGATCAAACTGGTGGGACAGGTAGCTGCGGCGGGCCTTGCCTGCGTGGGTGGCGTGCGTATCCTGTCGATAGGCGGCGCTTCAACGGATGCCTGGTGGAACATCCCGCTCACCATGCTCTGGCTGCTAGCGTGCATGAACGCCTTCAACTTAGTGGACGGGCTGGATGGCTTGGCTGTGGGCGTGGGTCTGTTCGCCACACTGTCGGTTTTTACCGCTGCCATGATGCAGCACAACATGGTACTGGCTGTGGCGACCTTCCCGCTGGCCGGCGCTCTGCTGGCATTTTTGTGCTATAACTTCAACCCCGCGACCATCTTCCTGGGCGATTCCGGCAGTTTGCTCATCGGCTTTCTGTTGGGCTGCTACGCGGCCATCTGGAGTAATAAATCGGCCACGTTGCTGGGCATGACCGCACCTTTGATGGCGCTCTCGATTCCTTTACTGGATGTTGCGCTGGCGATTGTGCGGCGCTTTCTGCGGCATCAGCCGATTTTTGGAGCGGATCGCGGCCATATACACCACCGGCTGCTTGATCGAGGCTTCACGCCTCGCCGCGTGGTGTTGGTTCTTTACGGACTCTGCGGATTGGCCGCCGCGTTTTCGCTCTTGCAACTCGTGGTGCACAGTTTCGGCGGCGCGCTGCTGTTGCTGTTTGGCGTCTTTGTTTTGCTCGGTATCCAATATTTGGGCTATGCCGAGTTTGATTTAGCCGGCCGACTACTTTTTGGAGGCGAGTTCCAGCGATCGGTAAGCGCCCAATTGGACCTGCGGAAATTCCGCGCCGCGCTGGCTGAGGCCGGAACAGGCCCAGATTGCTGGGAAGTGATCCGCGAAGCTTGCGGAACGTTCGGATTCCAGCAGGTGCGCCTGTGCCTGGCTGGCGAGATCTTCGAACATTCCTTCGACGACTCGGCGCCGCCCGGCTGGACGGTGCGCATACCGCTCGCCCGCGGAGATTACGCGGTTCTCGAGCGGCCCTTCGCATCCCCCATTCTGCCCATGGTCCTGGCGCCCTTCGTGGACTCCCTGCGGGAGACGTTGGTCCAAAAATTCCCCGAAACTCTGCAGAACGAAGCCAATCGGTCGGCTGCAGTTTCTTTGGCGGAGCAGTAGTGGGCTCAGCAGCTATGCGCGCTGCATGAGGGGAATGACCCCTAGCCGCCCCTAGCCGGCCACCCGCAGGATGCCGCCGCTACTCCAGGTCCGATTCCGAAACATAAACCCTCTAAAGGCCATGCATCCGTCCGCGGTTTAGTTTCACTGTACGCTTTCTTTACGTTAGCGGCGATCGGCTGTGCCTTGCTTCTTCCGCTCTTGGCCGCCGCGAAACATGATGAAACGGTTTTCAGTCACACGGTCGGCTAACTTTTCGGCATTTTTCCTTTCTATGACTTGCGCGGAATGAACGGCGGGTTGTGCCCGATGCCATGCTGGACTCATAACAGGAGCGGCCTCACTGAAGGCATTCGAGAAGAAATGAACAAATCCAGAGTATTAACAAGCCTCCTCCTGTGGGCGGCGTTTGTCGCCATGGGAGAGAGCCAGACATTGGTCGATTTGCGCACCCAAAGCAAGAGTGTCGATTTTTCAGGGGCGGGTTCCACGAAACCGATGCAGACGGGTACTGTCCTACCATCGACGTGCGGAGTGGGACAGTTCTTCTTCCTGACGACCGCTTCCGCCGGCAGCAATGTATACGCCTGCAATCCGGCGAATGTGTGGGCGGTGGAGGGCAATGGCCTGGCGGTGAATTCCAGCGATGCAAACGAAGTGCTCTCGAGCAATGGCAGCACCATCCAATGGCTGGCGCTGGGGGGGGATATATCCGGCGCTCCGGGCGGTTTGACGGTAAGCAGGCTGCAAGGGCGGAATCTGAGCAGTACGGCCCCATCGAGCGCGCAGGTCTTGCAATGGAACGCAGCGGCAAGTCAATGGCAGCCTGCGCCGGCGCAGGCTGGTAACTCCTCGTATGCATTTGCCACGCAAGTGACCCTAACAATTCCGGGAACCATACATCAGTTCGGAACGGCGAACCTGGTGGTGGACTGCTATGACAATTCGTCACCACCGCAACGCGTGGAGCCGGACAAAGTGCAGATTAGTCCGACGACCTACAACGTTACGGTCGATTTCAGCACGGCACAGACCGGGTATTGCGTGGTGAACGGAGCGGGTACGGCCTCGGTTGGCGGGGGAGGGGGTGGCGGCGCCGTCAGCAGCGTGTTTAACAGAACCGGAGCGGTGCTCGCGCAAGCGGGCGATTATACCTTCGGACAGATAGCGGGAAGCGTCGGATCAAGCCAACTACCGGGTGCGGGCGGCGATGTGAGCGGCCCACTGACTGCCGCTACGGTGACGGGCATTCAAAGCCGGGCGGTCGCGAGCACTGCGCCGGCGAATGGCCAAGCGCTGGTGTGGAGCTCAGGGGCTTCCGCGTGGCAACCGGGCACGGTATCGGGGAGCGGCGCGGTGAGCAGCGTTTTCGGCAGAACTGGCGCGGTGACGGCGCAAAACGGCGATTACAGCTTTGGACAGATATCCGGAAGTATCGGTTCCAGCCAATTCCCAGGTGCCGGCGGCGATTTGAGCGGGAATCTGACAGCCGCCACAGTGACGGGCATTCAGAGCCGGGCAGTGTCGAACACGGCTCCGGCCAATGGCCAGGCGCTGGTATGGAATTCGAGCGTATCGGCATGGCAACCCGGCACGGTATCCGGGAGCGGCGCGGTGAGCAGCGTGTTCGGCAGAACGGGCAGCGTGACGGCGCAGACCGGGGATTACGGCTTCGGGCAGATAGCAGGCACGGTGTCTGCCGGCCAACTGCCCGGCGCGGGGGGCGATCTAGGCGGCACGCTCACGGCGGCGACGGTGAGGGCGATTCAGGGCCAGGCGGTAGCCAGCGCGTTCCCGAGTAACGGCCAGGTCTTAATGTGGAACTCCTCGGCAAATGCGTGGCAGGCGTCCAACGTTTCCGGCGCGGGCGGCGGTGTTTCGATGACGTACCAACTCGGCGATCTGGCGGCGGTGCGAACCTCTTCAACTGTGCTGAGCATCGGCGCAGGCTGCGCGCCCGCCGCCCCATGCAACGTACGATTCGGTTACCAGGTTTTCAGCATTACGAACAGCGCGACGGCTACGCTCAGCGGAAGCGCCACCGGCGAGGCTTTTGTTTACGTCAACGGCTCCGGCATCCTCACGGTTGGGCACAATCTGACCGTGGCGTGCTCGGCAGGCTGCACGCAGCAGACGGGGATCACGGCGTTTCCGGCGAATATCTTGCCGATATATACCTGGACGGCGACCACCGGCACATGGGACACCACAGGGGGGCGCGACCAGCGCGCATTCATGAGCGCGAAAACACTTGCCGGCGGACAAGGAATCATCGTCACGGAGGCTCCGGGGCAAAGCACGCTGGCTGTTGACAATGGCCTCATTCCAACTTATTTGATGAACGCGGTGACGCTTAATTTTCCCAGCATTTCCGCAGCCACTTGCGCCGCCGATCAGACGATGACCGTAAGCGGCGCAAACCCGGGCGATGCCGTTGCGCCCGGTTGGCCGGCGCTGCCGACAGGCGTGTTCGGAATCATGCTGGTAAGCGGATCAAATACAGTGACGGTCCGGCTTTGCAATCTGTCGGGATTTGGCGTCACTCCGCCCAGCACCACCTATCGGGCGACGATCGTGAGGAACTACTAAAATGAACAGTAAATATCGATCTTCGGTTATCAGCTTGCAGGCAGCAGCGATGCTCTTGGGAGGCACCGCTCTGCTCATGGGCCAGACAGTTGTCAATGGCGGCCGCGTGCAGATCGGGCCTTGGGACGCTTCGGGCGCAACTTATACCCTGCCTGCCAAGCGGGGGACGACCGCGCAACTGCCGACGACTTGCACGCAGGGCGCGGAGTACTTTGCCACGGACGCGACCCCCGGGCAAAACAAATACCTATGCACGGCCACTAATACATGGACCCAGCAATTGACGGGCACGAGCACATTCTTGCAGGTGGGCACGGGCGCCATGGTGCGCACGGTTACTTCCAAGCTGCAGGACGTGGTGCATGTGAAGGACTTCGGAGCCAAGGGCGATGGTGTTACCGACGACTCGGCAGCGTTCCTGGCGGCGCTGGCTTCCGGAGCCGGCGATGTCCGGGCTGACAATGGCACGTACGTGATCAACAGTGTGATCACCCTGCTCAAAGGACAGAAGCTCTACTTTGGGGTGGGAACGCATACCGTGGGCGGCATCCGCTTCACCGATTCCCTGACCGACCAGACGGGAACGGGTAAGATCGAATGCGCGGGGTCTGGGGTGACGACTCTGATGCTGAAAAATGGCGCGAATGTCGACGTCATTTCGCAAACAAGCTTCGCGTCGTTGACCGGCAAGAACAGTCTGTATGGTTTGTTTCGCGGAGAGATTCGGGGTTGTACGGTGGACGGCAACAAGGCAAACCAGACGGCGGCCAGCTACGGTGTCAGGCTATATGGCCACGGGCTGGAGATGACCGACGTGTCCGTGAGGAATGCCTTTTCGGACGGGATCTACACGGAATGGGGCTTGGACTCCACTTTTGCTACCCCGTACTTGGACTTGGAGGGTTACTTCACAGGAATCCGCTCGGCCTTCAATAACGGAAATGGTTGGACGTTCCGCGGGCCCCACGACTCGGACTTCGTAGAGATGGTGCTTTATCAAAATGGCGGCTGGGGCATGCAAGTGCAAACCTCGAGCACTTACAATGGCAATGGCCACCTATCGAACATCAATACCTTCCTCAACACACTAGGCGGCGTCTACAGCAACAGCTCGCTCGATGGAAGCCAGATTGCGGCGACCACCGCTTCCGGATGGGGCATGCTGATCGATAGCGGAGCGGGCAGCCATAATCTGTCGGCCTCGGAGTTCGCCGGGCCTACGGGGTTGGAGGTGCGGGCGCCCAGCCAGATCATCTCGGGCAACGTGGTGAACACCACCACGGCTGGATTGCGGTTGAATGGGGGCTCTGGGAATTTTACGCTGCAGATGTTCAACAACACGGGCTATCAAATCGACTTCGCGAACGAGGTAGGCCCCAGCGTAATCTCCGCGAACTCGGCGAATGCGGCGCCCGGCAACATGTTCCACAACACGCCCAGCCAGGCGGACTTCATTTTCGTCGATTTTGGCGGCAGTTCGTCCGGCCGGTATACATCTCTGCCAGCGCAGACAGTACATGTAGCCGGATGGGCGCCGCAGTTCCCGCAAAGCAACGCGGTGATGGCGACCATCAACGATACCACTCAGACGGGCAACCTGTCGGCGAGCAATCTTACCCTGAGCAACGCGGCGCAGGTGGGCAGTTCAACGTTCGCCGGCCTCGGCACCGGCGCCAACGGGGCCATACTCTATTGCTCGAATTGCACGCAAACCACCGCATGCGCGGCGGGCGGGACAGGGGCAATGGCGATGTACGTCAACGGATCGTGGTCGTGCACGGGCAGTGGAGGCGGCGGGGGCAGTTATATTTTTCGCAACAACCTTACGACCACGGGCAGTACTGTCGATTTCACGCCGCTCGATTCCACGGTAATGAACGCAGTGGAAGAATTCTTGCCTGGCAAAGATACTAATGGAACGATTGGGACATTGCATTGGGATGTAGTAACTTTGGGAACCGCGTGCGGCAACGATATGTCGCAAGGCGTGGCGAATCACCCCGGAATATTCTTTTTGGTCAGCGGCGCTAACTCCGGTGATGGGTGCTCGCTGACGCTATCGGATGCAGCGGAGGGGGCGGTTTACTCTTTTGCGAATCTGGGCGCGGGCGGTGCGTGGTCTTATTGGGAAGCACAAGCGATCTTCCAGACCGATGCAAACGGCGTGGCGAACGCCCGGTATTTAATAGGCTTCAGCGACAATCAATCCGCGTATCATCCTGTGAACGGGAACGAGATTGCGGTGCGGTACGACGCTTCCGGCGGCGGATGTCCGTCCAATGAAAGTACGACGAACTGGGTATACGAAACGATCATAAGCGGGACCAAGACATGCTTCAACAGCGGTTTAGCCGTGGCTCCCAACACGTGGTACCATGTGCGCATCTATTCCGCCACGCAGGGCACCATCCAATTCCAGATCAATGGTTCGAACTCGGGAAGCTTGGCGGCTGCGCCGACGGCCACTTTGACACCTCAGATCATCAACATGACAACCGGGGGTGGGACGGAGGGGTTGTCAGTGGATTGGTGGGCGATGAAAATGCAGGGGCTGGTCCGATGAAGCGGGCGATTCTTTTGATGGCTTGCGCCGGCCCGTGCCTCGCGGCCATCGGTAACGTCAGAGTATTGGGCGCCACTTCCACGCAGGCCTTAATTGCTTACACGGCGCCAGACGGAAATGCCTGCACGATCCAGGTAAGCCAGAATGCCGGACTGACGCCGCTGGCTTTGGACGTAGACCCAGGTACGTTCGCCAATGCCAATTCCGATCTAAGCCGGACCAGCACGGTAACCAACGGCCTGGGCCGCACCGTGCTGGTGGGCCAGCGCACAGCGCAGTATGCGACGAGCGGAATCAGCTCCGGCGTGCGCCATTTCTCGCGCGCGCTGCAGGCCTTTACGCCATACTTTGGCCAGATTACATGTCCCTCTACCGGCGATTCAGCGCCGTTCAAGTTCGTCACAGGCAATATTCCGCTAGGACAGACATACGGGGATCCTTGGTTATCAGATCCCTCGCATCCTGGCGACCAGCCTTGGCCGGAGTCCTTGGGGGGGCTGACTCCGGAGTCTTTTATCGACCCTTTCACGGGCGTGCTTCTGCAGCGCTTGGGATTGCGGGGAAACAACTACGGGCTTTGGAACAATATCCCATTTGGCTCCGCTTTCAATCAGGGGCAGAGCACGCCGTGCGATACAGCAGGGCCTTGGACTTCCCCTTGCAATGTAACAGCGGGCACGGGGAATACGACGGTGGGCAATAGCACCGCTCCGCTAGTACTGCGCCCTCTGCTTGTTGGAAACAATGCCTGGAACGCCGGATACGGCTCGTCCAGCTACACGCAGATTTGGTCGCTCGACCAGTTGGCTGTGAATCTGACTGGATTGGCTAGTTCCGCTACTACGGCATTCCGCGTTTTGGACGCATGCCTATCGCTGAATGGGGGCGCGTCGTGCGCCGGCTCCACGCAGCAGATGACCCTAGGCCAGACCAGCAGCCAGCAAACCGTTGGGCAAGCCAACGCATCGCAATTCGGCGTCATCCCCTGGGTGCTCGATACCAACCCGAGGTTTAATGTGCAGGAGTCGTCGCCGCATTCGGGCAACGCAACGGTCGCCGGTAATATTTTGACGTGGGTTTCCGGGGATAACTTCAGCCTTTACTGGGTGACCGGTGGCAACGGGCATATCCGGCTTTCAGCGAACAACGACGCCTGCACCACACCGCCGAATAGTACGACCTCAACCGAGTACACGATCACCAGCTTCATGGACGGCAATCATTTAACTGTTTCCGGAGCACCGCCGCCCGGCAACGTATACTGGTGCGCTAATAACTTCGCCATCATTGTTTGGCGCGATCAGGCCCCCACGGATGGCAGTATGGTCACGCTCACAACCGCCAATATGGCGGTACTCGAAAGCACGGCTCCGACTTATCCGGACAACGGCGCCAGCACTCCTTGTTTCAACAAGCCGGTCAACAACGGATGGTTCTGTATGTATGGTGGGCTATACTGGATCAACTCAACCACCGGATCAGACGTTTATTACGGATACATGGTGGCCGGCGCCAAGGATAGCAGTGGAAATTATATTGCGAATCCATGGAATGGCGTAGGGCAGATTCCCGCCGGAGAGACCGCCGATATCGATCAGACACAGACCAATCTCACCTTTTATACTGTGTCGATGGATCCCTCGGGCGCCGGCCCGCTGGTTATTCAAGGTGTGTTCAATCCGTCCTCCATTTCCCAACCTGCCTCTCCTTATGGCAATGGTTCTCAGATTCAGAACGCCGGAGTCATCAGCTCGACGGCCTATTCCGTTACGTATAACAATGGCTTGACCTTCACAAACCTAACTCCGCAGGTCAGCGCTTCCGAGAGCGTGGTCCAGCAAATGGCCACTTTCGATCCAACCTTCAATCCTTCGTATTTCAACCGGTCTCCGGCTGTGGGCGGCGGATGGAATTGCAGTCCAGCGGCCATGTCCACCGGCGTCTTCTACTTCTTTTGCTTTTCGATCGGCGGAGATAGTCCGGCCTGGATATTTGCGTTCGCGACAGGAGATGGGAATCCGGCACATTCCGGCCAGCCCGGCGGTCCGCGGATTGTGGGTGCCCTGAATACATTCAATACGCCCAATGGTCCCGTTGCGAGTACGCAGACGTCCCTTACGGGGCGCGATCTCCACGGAATTGCGGAGACCGGCGAGACCGGATGGGTCGCGATACAAGCTAATCCGGATCCGCCGGTCAATACTGTCAATGCAAGCGTGCCGGCGTCCGGTCCGCATCCCTGTTCCTTCTATGGACTCACGGGTAACAACCATGACTGTGTATTGTTCAACATCAATAGTTTCACTGCGGGGGGAGCGACAGGCTACGAGCCCTATTTTTCATCGCCACTGGCTCCGTTTACCGGCGCTCCGGGCGAGCTGCGCACGACGCAACTGGGAGACACAGTGTGTGTATCGACGAGTACGGTCTGCGCCTGGTCCAACCAGCAGAATGAATTAATGACACTGGCCGTTAAGAATTACGGCGCCACGAATGGAGCGTGGGTCTTCCAGCGGAACAGCTATGGCGCCGAGATCGGCATCCCTTCCGGTCCGTTAACACTTACCTGGATCAGCAATCAGTGGAGCATCCCCCCGGGCGGCACCACGGAGAATGCTTCTCTGGCTTCGTTTTGGAACCCGCTAGCCGGTTGCGGCGGCTCGCCAGATCCGCATGGAAATTGTTTAATTCAGGACGTAAACAACACGAGCGGGCACGGCGAGTGGAGGGATGGCGGAGAGGCAGTGGCCACCAACGTACCGGTATGGGAACAGCCAATTTGGGGCTGGCCGACGGACTATCAAACTGCCGTTGGATCCGTCCCTAACATCTTCAGCCTGCCCTTTGCCAACGTGACACCTAACCAAGCCAATGGAGTGAATTACACAAGCGCGAATCCGCCCTTCGCCGGTGTTTATGGCCATCCTTGGGGATTCGATGCCGGTAGCCATCCTAATTCGGCAGGAGCAAATGCATCGACATACGAATCCATTCGGGCATTCGATAATATTCCGGTCCAAGGTGGAGGCTACGAGCCATCTTTCACGGCCGTAACGGGCCAACTTTACGTGGCGACGCCGGGTCTGGTGACCGATCCGGACGATTTCTTTGGGTCCGGCAGCATAGTGGGGATCAACCGTAAACTGATGGCGCAAGGCAACAGTTGCGGTTCCCATCCACTGATCGACATCAGTGGACCCGGTTCTAACATTTCTACAGGCGCATCGGGATATTATACAGCTTGCTTCGCACGCGCCAACGGGGAATGCTTTTCTGGTAGCACCGTGGGTCAGGTGTATGTCAACTGCCCAGGGGTTGTTTCCACAACATGTGCCGGGAGCAGTATACATGGAGGATTTCCAATCGGGCCGATCAACGATATTTGCGTGGGCAATCTCGGAATAGCCGCAAACGCAGTCCGGCAATTTACTTTAGATCATACCGATTTGGCGGGCGCATATACTCGCACTCTATTGACTGCCACGGCACGCTTGCGTATGGTTTACGGTTTTGAGAACAACCGGCTACTGCCGGATAACTCCTGGCTGCTGTTACGCACCGACTGGCTCAACTATGAACGCAGCGATATGTGGATGATGAAAATGCTGCCGTACCCGGCCCCGGACTCGGTCAATCGGGGGACGTTTGTTCCCATCACGATTGCGCTAAAGCCGACGGCAGGCTTGAATGCGAATAATGCGGTTGTGGAGTTCGGGTATCAAGAGTACGGCGCTCCGCGGAGCCTCAACTGCACGACGCGCAATGACGCGTGCCTCGCGGCTGCCGCCACGGTTTCCGCTGGAAACCAGCCATTTTACTTCGCTTCAGAAAACCCCGCCGGCGCATCGTGCGCTTCCGGCTGTACCATCACGATTCCGGCCATCTCGCAGAGGATTCTGTATTATCAAGTTCAGTATCGGAACGCGAGTAATACGGTGATCGCGGCCGATCCGGTCAGCTCCGTGATCGTGCCTTGATCGCCGGGGAACGATACACTGGCGGTAATAGCATGGGTCTGCGAGTAATCCTTTACGAAGCTTCGCACCAAGCCGCGGTGCGGGCCTTCAATGCCCGCATGCGCGCAGGGGATGCATTGCTTTTCCCGCTGCAAGAGACCGCACCGTTGCCAAATCCGAACAGTCCGGCACACGCTATCGAATTTCGCCATTTCGTGGTAGTGGACGACGCAGGCGAGGTACGGGGGGGGTATTTTATCCGCTCTCAGCAGTTCCACATACGCGGCCAAGTCCACGCGGTGGGGCACTATAACGCCCCGTTGTCGGAAGGCCTCATCGATAAGCGCTATGCCGCAGTTGGCGCTGCTATGCTGGCACACGCGCTACGAGAGCAGCCTCTGCTATTTGCCATGGGCATGGGCAGCATGGACCGTCCTTTGCCGAGGATGCTGCGGGCGATTGGTTGGGCGATCCTGGAGACACCCTTTTACTTTCTGGTTCTGAACAGTAAGCGATTCTTGCGAAATATCGGACCTTTGCGTGAGCGAAGGGAACGGCGCGCTATAGCCGATGTCTTGGCAATTTCAGGTTTGGGCGGACTGGCGTTGAAGGCGATTCAGAGCGCGCGTACGCGGAACCGGTTCGACGGGCGATATGGGCAGCACCGCATCCAAGAGTTTTCCGAGTGGGCGGATCAAGTCTGGCTAGACAGCGCCCCACAGTATTCGTGGAGCGCTGTTCGATCGTCCGAATATTTGCGGTTCATTTATCCGGTCACGGGAGCGGGGTCTGGGGCGCCCTATTACGGAGTACAACTGACCGAGGGGGAGCGGCCGGCAGGGTGGGTACAAATGCTCGATTGCCAACCCCTTGAGCGGTCGTATTTCGGGGAGATGCGTGTGGCCGCGCTGGTGGATGGCGTGGCTCCAGCGGCGGTGATCCCATCGCTCGTCCATAGCGGGGTGGAGGCAGCGAGGGCGCGCAACGCGGACATAATCATCTCCAATCAAATGCATCGGGATTGGATCGCGGGGCTTAAAGCCGCTGGGTTCTGGCAGGGTCCTTCGAATTACCTCCTGGCCTTGTCCAAAGGCTTGCGCAAGCTGATGGAGCCGTGGGAAGAATCGATTTCCAGGATCCACTTCAACCGGGGAGACGGCGACGGCCGGGTGAATCTTATCGGACAGGATTAAGACGGGATTCTATATACTGAACCTAACGGTCCGATACCAGAATCGATGCATACGGTTTCCCTTGAACTCGCTCTGTTGCAATTTGGAGACCCTCCGTATTCGGCCGCCACGATTTCAGAGTTATGGGAGCTGGCCAGTTCGCGCGAGACAGCTTGCGCCGCAGCGGAGTTCCTGCGCCTTGAGCATATGGCCGGAGCCATTGCGTCCACGAATGCCGAAGCGGCCCTCGATCTGGCGGCCAGATTGGAACCGGCCCGCGGGGACTGTGGCTGCTGGTTGCGCGCCTCGCTGCTGGAAGCGTGCGGCCGTTCCGCCGAAGCTGCAGACGCGTTGCGCTTCCTGCGCGAGAAGTACTCTGGCGAGGAGCGTGCCTTGCTCATGCTCGCCGCGGCGCGCAATCTGTTCGCCTCGGGACATGCGAACCAGGCTTGGAATCCGCTGGCCGAAGCGTGCAAATCGAGCGCCGTGCCGCGCACCTTGCGCAATGCGGCTCGTTTGCTGGCGCAAGCTCGCAAAAAGACGGAAGCGCCTTTTCGCCGATCCTGCCGCATCGCCCTGTTGAGCAGTGTAACGATCGATTTCCTGGCGCCCATCCTGAAGGCGCAGTGCTTCGGCGCTGGGATCGATGCGGAGATCTACATTGGCCCCTTCAATCAATACGAACAGGAAATCCGCGATCCGCATTCCGGCTTGGCGCGCTTCAGGCCGGAGGTGATTGCGATCGGGACGGATTGGCGTTCGCTGGGCCTGCGGGACGACGAAGAATCGCCCGAAGAAGTGGTGCGCGGGCGGTGCGCTCAATTGGAATCGCTATGGCGGGAATCGCGCGAGCGGTTGGGCGCAACGGTCATTCAGTTCAACTATGAGGCGCCGCCGTTCGATGGGCTGGGGCAGCTTAGCGCGGCCCTACCCGGCGGACGCGGCCGGCTGCTGCGCGCGATCAACGTGGCGCTTTGGGAAGCCGCTGGGCGTGCGCCCGGTGTAGCGATTCTGGATGTTGATCAAATAGCGGGGCGATTCGGCAAAGACCGGTGGAGCGATCCGGTGCTTTGGCATACAGCTAAACAGTATCCGTCGGCGGAAGCCATGCCTGCGCTGGGGCATCAACTGACGGCGATGCTGCGGGCAATCCTGGGGCTCAGTTCCAAGTGCATAGCGTTGGATCTGGACGGCGTGCTCTGGGGCGGAGTGATCGGCGAGGATGGCCTGGCCGGCATCAAACTAGGCGGGGGTCCGGCAGGTGAGGCGTTCGTGGAGTTTCAGCGCTATCTGCAGTCACTGGCGCGCACGGGAGTGCTGCTGGCGGTTTGTTCCAAGAACAATCCGGAAGATGCGGTGCTGCCCTTTCGCCAGCATCCGGAGATGGTGCTCCGCGAGCGGGACATCGCCGTGTTCATAGCCAATTGGAAGGCCAAAGAAGAAAATCTGCGCGCGATCGCCGCGGCGATGAATATCGGCTTGGATGCGATGGTGTTTGTGGACGATAATCCGGTGGAGCGGTCGCGTGTGCGACAGAACCTGCCGGAAATCGGGGTGATCGACCTACCCGCGGATCCGGCGCAGTATGTTGCCGCCATGGGCCGTTGCGGACTATTCGAGACGCTGGCGATTACCAGTGAAGACCGGGGGCGCACTGCTTCCATCCGGGAGAACCTGGAGCGCAGGACGCTGGAATCCACGAGCGGCAGTGTTGACGATTACCTGGCGCAGCTCGATATCAAGGTTCAGTTGACGCCGTTCGATGAAGTCAATTTGCCGCGTATTGTGCAACTGATCAATAAGACCAACCAGTTCAATCTCACTACACGGCGGTGCGGGGATGCCGAAGTGCGCGCCCTTCGGGCCGCGGGAGCCTATACGCAGGCCATGCGCGCCAGCGACCGCTTTGGGGATAGCGGCTTGACCGGCGTACTGATCGCGATTCCAGAGGGCGGCGGTTTGCGCGTGGACACTTGGCTGATGAGTTGCCGTGTGTTGGGGCGACGCCTGGAGGAGGTTATGTTCGGGGCGCTGGTGCGTTACGCCGCGCAGAACAAATACATGTACATTACCGGCGAATATATTTCCACCGCCAAAAACAGCCAGGTCGCCGATTTGTACGTCCGCCTGGGTTGTGCGGCAACCGGCCAGAAGGGTGAGAGCCGGTTGTTCCGTTGGGATATGGGGCGGATGTTTCTCGCTCCGGCTATGCTGGTCTGCGAAGATCTAACGCAACGGGCCGGGGCGGCGGTTTAAATGCTGATGGCAGCCGAGAGCAACAAATGAAGACCGGTGGCCTTTCGCTCGAACCCTCTGGCAGGCTGATCCTACTTGTCATAAAGTGAAAGAACAACCGTGACTCTGATCGATCAACGCCTTCAACAGATTTTTCGGGAAGCTTTCGAAGACGACAAGCTGACCCTCAACGATTCGCTCTCGCCGGAAACCTTCCCGGCGTGGGACAGCCTGGGGCATGTCAAGCTCATCATGGGCTGCGAGGAGGAGTTTGGCGTGAAGTTCACGATCGAAGAGACGATCGAGAGCACCAGCGTGGCCCAGCTCAAGGCGACGCTGGCTGCAAAGGGAGCCGGGCGCTGATTTCGCCGATAGCCGAGTCCGAGCTGGGCGAGGCGACGGGCTTCCTGCGAACTGTTTTCAGCGTGAGCGACGGACACCGCATGTTTCAGCAGGACGTGATGCGGTGGAAGTGCTTCGCGCCACATCCATTCTGGGAAGGCAGCCGAGGCTACGCGTTGCGCCACAAGGGCAAAATCGCGGCCTTTGGCTGCGTGGTTCCGTGCCGCTTCCTGACCGGATCGGGAATGGTGGCCAGTTGCGATGTCATAGATTGGGCGGCCAGCAAGGCCGTGCCTGGGGCTGGCATCATGCTCTACCGGCACATACAGGGAGTGGCGGGCACCATGATCAATGTCGGCGGGACCGACAATGCGCGCAGTGTGCTGCCGAAAATGGGATTTCAGGTGCATGGTGAGAGGCAGTCCTATACGCGCGTGCTGCGGCCCTGGCGTCAATTTCGCATGGCCACACAAAGGGATTGGAAATCGCCGCTGCGCATGGCGCGGGACTATAGGGAATTAATGCGCGCCGCGCAGGCCGCCGGGAGCGCGTTGACTGTGCGAGGCGTTAAGGACTTCGGCGGTGTCGCGGCGGAGGTGTTTCCCGACCCTTCGGTGACGCGCCAGGTGGTCTGCGCGCGCAATGCGGAATCGCTCGGATATTTTCTCACTTGTCCGGCGGCGAGGGTGGAGGCGCACCTTTTGGAACGGGCGGGGAAAGCGGTGGGTTACTTTCTTTTGAGCCGGGTAGGCTGGCAATGCCGCATCGCGGATCTGTGGATTCGTTCGGCGGACCGGCGCGAATGGGCAGAGGCCTATGCCGCCGCCACGGCCACGGCGCGCTTGGACCAAGACATTGCTCAGATTACAGTCGCAGCATCTCTGCCGCTGCAAGCCGGTGCTGTCCAGGACGCGGGCTATCGGCCAACGCAGGCGGAGCCAGTGTTTGTTCTGGATCCGGCTGGGCGGCTGGACGGACGGCACGATCTCGCCCTGAATTTTCTGGAGAACGATGGGTTTTATTGGACTGGAGACAGTCTGCGATAATGGCATTCACGTAATGGAGTCCACGCAAGGTTCCCATAAAAAACCTCTGGCTATCGGCGCAGTCGCCGTAGCCATAGTCTACGTCGCACTCAGCGCGGGAAGCGCACACGCCCTACGTCCCTGGATTGACGAAGCCTGGCATGGAGCGCCCGCGTGGTCGCTAGCATTCCGGGGATACATGGGAACGCCCTCGTTTGTCGAGGCTGGGCTCAAGGACATCGATCGTTACACCTACTGGATCATGCCGATTTACCCGGTGACACAAGCTATTTGGTACCGGCTATTCAGTTTCAGCCTGGCCTCGATGCGCGCGCTATCGGTTTTCTGCGGACTACTTGGTTTGCTGGCTTGGACGCTGGTCTTCCGCAGGTTAACCGAGGACGATGTGGGTGCGTTGCTGTTCATGGCTCTGATGGCGTGCGACTACATCAACCAGAGCGATGTGGGTGTTGGCCGTCCTGACGCCATGGCATTCGCCTTTCAGGCCGGGGCGTTTGCCGCATATCTGCACTGGCGGGAAAAACACTTAGGCCTGGCCATTCTGCTCAGCCAGACGCTGGTGGTGTGCAGCGGGCTCACTCACCCGAATGGCGGCATGCTCTCCTTTCTGGGGGCTCTTTGGCTGGCGTTTTATTTCGATCGCCGGCGGATCCGCCTGGTTCACCTAGCCATCGCAACCATTCCGTACGCCGCTGGCGCAATCGGTTGGGGTGCTTACATCGTGCAAGACCCGAGCGCTTTCGTAGCGCAGTACGGTTATCAACTTACTACGCGCTCGCAGATCCTTACCGCGCCCTGGCTGGCTGTGCGGGATGAATTAGTTAGACGCTATCTTACGAACATGGGCCTCGGGGGGCATTCACCGAACAGCTACGGACCGCACTTTCTGAAGGCCGTGATTTTCATCGCCTATGGGGCCAGCCTCGCCGGAATGTTGGCCATTCCGTCCCTCCGCCGCAAAAGTGCCAGCCGTGCTTTGCTCGGATTAATAGGAATTTACTTGCTCTTTTATACATTCCTGGAAGGGACGAAAGCGGCCTACTATTTCATCTATTTGGTGTATCCGTTTACGGCGGCGCTGGTAGTCTTTGTCCGCTGGTGCTGGCAGAATTGGGTCCGAACACGCCCCTTGCTGGCTCTAAGCCTGGCGGGTATCTTCGTAATACAGGCAGGCGGAGTGCTCTATCGCATCCGGCGGGATCCGTATCATCGGGAGTATCTTCCGGCGGTGGATTTCTTAAGGGCTCACGCTAAGCCGGGCGACTTGATTATGGGAAGTCATGAACTAGGGTTTACCATAGGCTTCCGCGACAACTTCGTAGACGATCACTTATTGGGCCTGGAAACCGGGAAACGTGCCGATTTTATTCTGGTCGAAGAAATCTATCAAGGGCGGTTCGATACGGTGCAGCTTAAGAATCCGGCGCGGTATGCGTGGCTGCGGCAACGCTTGAGCGAGTATCGGGTGATCTACAATCAAAAGAACTATCAGGTGCTGGAGCTGCGGCCGGAATTCAAGGCGCCGCCGGCTTGAAAATCATCCCCACGCCCGGGCAACGCTGCGCGCGAAGTACTTTTCTTCGCGGGTAGGATCGGCTCCGATACGATTCAACAGGAAGGCATTCTGGTGGAGTCGGTTGAGGCCAGGCTCGGCCGTCACCGCTGTCCGCATGCCGG
>Ga0302319_10005207_pt1 | contig 26263 bp, 26 predicted proteins | sample Bog_T0_2_FD_203319 | JGI IMG/M metagenome (GOLD analysis project Ga0302319, IMG submission 203319) | Peat permafrost microbial communities from Stordalen Mire near Abisko, Sweden - Bog_T0_2 | ecosystem: Environmental > Terrestrial > Soil > Wetlands > Peat | place: Sweden: Abisko, Stordalen Mire...
AAAATGGCATCGACTTTCTCATTGTCATACCAGTTGCGGGCGATGCTGACGCCGACATCGGGCTTGTTCTGATGATCGGCAGCGACCACCACGACCGGCTTGCCCTTGACCTTGCCGCCATAATCGCCGACCGCCATCTCGACGGCCGCCAGCGAGCCCTTGCCGGTGGCGTCGGCATAGAGGCTCGACATATCGGTCAGGACGCCGATCTTGACGACGTCGTCGGAAATCTGCGCCTGCGCCGCGCCGCCGGATACGGTTAAAGCAAGGCCGGCCGCGACCGCGGCTGCGAGTGACTTCATGTTTCTCTTCCCTGGTGTTCTTTGAAAGTTTCAGTTCGAGCTTTGGTTCTAGCCGGCTTCTCAACCGTCTGCAAAGCCAAAGGCAGAGCGGATCGGGGGGCGGAGGTTGACGACCGAAGCGGCACCGGTGGCCACAGCGTCCCACTCCGACCTGATCCAGCGGCTGGCTGCCCAAGAAATAATCTGAATGAGTGCAAATTAGTCAAACATTGATCGCGTTTCGAGATGTTAAAATCCATAATTCGCGGCATAACTCGGCGTGTTGTTTCGATTTGATTTCGTCAACATGGGGCGATCGGAAGCGCAACGCGATGTTTGCGCCTCCCGGGAGCTCTGGAACCGGCATGCGAACCGCGCTTTCAAAGCTGAATACATACTGGTTGCGCCGGGCTGTTGAGTTTGCTGCTGGTCCATGTCTGTTGATCGCGATCTGGTGGGTCGCGGCGAAATCCGGATGGATCAACCAGGATTTGCTGCCGCCGCCGATGCAGACGCTGCGCGACACGGCCGAGAACATCTGGTCCGGCAGCATGTCGCGGGACTTCATGCGCACCCTGATACGGGTCTGCTACGCCATCGTCATTGCAATCATCGCCGGCGTGCCGGTGGGTATCGCGCTGGGTGCCAAGGCTTCGCTCTACCGCTGCGTCGAATTCATCATCGATTTCTTTCGTTCGACGCCCGCCACCGCGTTGTTTCCCTTGTTCCTCCTCCTGTTTGGGCTCGGCGATTTGACCAAGATCGCCGTTGCCGCATTTGCCGCGTGGCTTGTGATCGTCTTCAACGTCGCCTATGGCGTCATGAACGCGCGCCAGACGCGTATCCTCGCCGCGCGATCGATGGGTGTGTCGTCGCTGCGCATCTTCAGAGACGTGATCTTCTTCGAGACATTGCCGCAAACCTTCATCGGCCTGCGGACCGCCGTGTCCCTCGCATTGGTCGTAATCATCGTAGCGGAGATGTTCATCGGCGCCACCGACGGGATGGGTCATCGGATTATCGATGCCCAGATATCCTACTCGCTGACCGACATGTACGGCTCGATTCTGGTCGCCGGTGCGATGGGATATGGACTCAATCTGGCGCTGCTTTTCCTCGAACGGTCCGTGATTCACTGGTCCGGGAAATAGCGGTCATTGATACAATCGCCTCACAAGGAGCATTTGCGATGAAAAAACCGGTTCTCCATGCCGCCGCGATGGCTATCGCCTTGTCGGTCGTCGCCGGCAGCGCGCATGCAGGCTGTGACAAGATGGACAAGGTCACCGCGGTCTGGCTGCCCATCATGCAGACCACGGCCTACTATATCGCGGTTGAAGAAAAGCTTTTTGAAAAAGCCTGCATCGAGATCGATTCCAACAAGCTGGAATCGCCGAACCAGATCATCGATGCGTTGATCGCCGAGCGTGCCGACTTTGGACCTCCGGGAGCCGCTGCCGGCATCGCCATGATCGCGGAAGCCAAGTTCCCCGGTAAATTGAGAGTTTTTGGCCTGCAGGGGGGTGGCATCGCCGTCAACCGGATCAATGATGGCCTGATCGTAAAGCCTGATAGCAGCATCAAGAGCTTTGCCGATCTCAAGGGCAAAAGCCTGGGCCATGTGCCCGGCATCCAGTGGCGTACAATTTCGCGATACATGGTACGGGCGGCCGGATTGGATCCTGACAAGGATGTGAAACTCGTCGAACTCGCAGTCGCCATGCAGGTGCCGGCCGTGGTCGGCGGCACCGTGGATGCTACACTTTCGCTCGAGCCGGTCGGCTCGATTGCGGTCGCGTCCGGCAAGGCGATCCGCGCCATGGTCAACCCCGTGGCAGCGGTCATCGCCGATCCATTCTATTCAGGCGCCTCCCTCATGACGACCAAATTTCTGAGGGAGCGTCCCGACGTTGCCCGGCGGGTGGTCGCCGTCATCGACGAGGCGACTGACCTGGCCAACCAGAACTTCGCCAAATACAAGACGGTCATTCCAAACTTCACGCCGATCAAGCCGGATCAGCTTGAATTTGTCGCGCAACCCTATCTGCGTGGATTCAAGGATATCAACGAAGTTGATATCAAGTCGTACCAGGCGCTGGTCGATGTCTTCGTCAAGGAGGGGGTGCTGCCGGGCCCGCTCAACGTCCGCGACAAGTTGCTGACCAAGGCCGAGATCGGCAATTGAAGATGCGTCCTGGCGAACTAGCTCAGTCAAGACCTGACGCTATTGCAACGGAAGCGCCGACCCGGATCGCGGTGCGGGAGGACGGCAAGCGAGCGGCGCTGTTGAGCATTCGGGGTCTGCGCAAGAGCTTCAGGGGTTCGCCAGTCTATGAGGACTTTGCAATTGATCTGCCGTTGGGTCACTTTATCTCGATATTTGGTCCGAACGGATGCGGCAAGACAACCTTGATCAACATGATCTCCGGTCTCATGCCGATCGATGCTGGTGAAGTGCTTTACGATGGCCGGCGTTTCAGCGAAATCCGGACCTCCTATGTCTTCCAGAATTATCGTGAGGCGCTATTCCCCTGGCTGAAGGCGATCGACAATATTCACTATCCGCTGAAGGTGACGGGGGTGCCCTTGAGGGCGCGGCGTGATCGTGTTGAAAAGCTTCTGGCTGATTTCGAGGTGCGCATCGATCTCGACGCCTATCCGTATGCGTTATCAGGCGGCCAGCAGCAGACCGTTTCGATCTTGCGCGCGTTGGTGACGGAGCCGGAGGTCTTGTTCCTGGATGAGCCGTTCTCGGCGCTCGACTACGAAATGACCATATTCATGCGAGCGCAGCTGCAGAGGATCTTCATGAAGACAAAGACGACGATGTTGCTGGTATCGCATGATCTCGACGAGGCCATTGAGCTCGCTGATAAGGTCGTGCTGCTCACCAGGCGTCCTACCCGGGTTGCAGAGATCGTAGATATCAATTTGCCCTGGCCACGTGATCTCGATGTCACGACGGGCGATAATTTCATGTCGCTCAAGCGCCATTGCCTCGAACGGTTCTGGCAGGAAGTGAAGAGGTGAGGCGAGCGAAGCAATCAGCGCCTCACAGCCCCGGCAGCGTATTGAGCGAGATGCTGATCGTGCCTTCGGCCTGCGCGATCACGCGCAGTGTCTTGGAATCGAAGGCTAGGTCGGCCAGCCGCAGGCTGGAGATATCAGCTGTCACCCGGGCGCCGTCGGTATTTTTCTGCAGATCGGCGATCTCCGCCGCGATCTTCTGCCGGGCATTGGCCGCGAACGGCTTGAGGTCGATGGTGGCATTGTCCGACAGCACCCTTTGCAGATGCGGTATCACCGGGCGCGCCGCTGCTCCGAGCAGGCCGAACGCGGACTCCGATTCAACGGCCAGCTCGATATTGGTGAGCCGCAGCGTCTGCTGGGCCAGGTCGAGCACCGGTCGACCCCAGATATGAACTGTGGCGTCGCCGCCGAAACTGAAAAAACTGTTGCGCGTCTTGGCATGGATCAAGAGCGAAATCAGCAGCCGGTCGCCCGATGCCGCGACGCTCGCCTGCTGGACGGTGACATCGACGGAGCCGGAGCCGTCTTCCGGAAAGCTGCGGCCGGCGAACTGCGCCTTGACGATCCGGCTCAACTCCGTAAAGGGCACATCGATCGGCAAGCCGATGCTGATGCCGCCCGCGGTCGGCGGAACGATACTGATGGTCGCCGGAAACGGGCAATCGGGGGTGGTCTGGGCTGACGTGATGCGGGTCTCGGCCTCAATGCCGAGCGTCAGCGTGACCGCCTGGGCGTCGACCCGCGGCTGCGCCGCGACCGCGCGAACCGGACGCAGTTCCAACCAGAGCGGCGGCAGCGCGGCGCTGCCGCCGGCGTCTTGTAACGCGATCGAACGGCAGGCCTTGGCCCATTGCAGCCGAGCATTCTGCTCGAAGGCATGATCGTTGCGGATCCTGGTCTCCACCGCGGCGACCTGATCGGCGACCGTCTTATCGATCAGCGGCTTGACCTGCGCCGGGACATTGACCCGGGCGCCAGCCACCGAAAGGCTGGAATCGTTCAGCGTCACCTGCGCCGTCAGATTAGGCTCAAGGTGCCAGGCGGCGGCGAATTTCGGCCGCGATGTGAAAGTGACGTTGCCCTTGATCTCGGCGGAGGCATTGAGCGACTTGATGTTGACGCTGCCGATCTGCTTGGCGACGTTGCCGCCGAGCAGACTGCCAAGCGCGTCGCCGACCGCGCCGGTCGCTTTCGACGACAGCGACCCGGTCACGTTCAGTTTTCCGGTCAGCGCGGTGGCGAGCGACAGCACGTCCTGGGCGCCGGTCGCCGTGATATGTCCGCGCGATGCCGTCCAGCCGATGTCGGCGTTCTGCAGGATCTGCGACACCGGATTGTCGGCCTTGCCGGCGAAGTTGCGCGGCGCGGCGCGGTCGGCCGCGTCGCGAATAGCCGTAAGCTCAATCGCAACCGGAGCCACGATGAACGAGCTGCGCGTGGCCGGTGGCAGCGGCGGCAACTCGACCAGGGCAGGGGCGCCGCCGCGCGGCGACAGCCAGTCCATCGCCTCCAGGCTAACCACGAACGCGATCGCGACCACCGCGATCGCGACCAGGATGGTTTTCAGGCTTATCGCCTTGCGCATCATTCCCCCGAACTGTTCCAGTCCAGGAGTCTACAGGGCGAGCCATTGGGGCGCCAGAGTGGCGGGGCGCGGCCCTTGCGAATGACCGGTGCCGGCGGCTTCAGGTTTATTCACTCTGTGTGTCGACGTATATGTCGAATTGTTGCCAGCGGCAACAAACGCCACTGTCATTGACGCTGCATGACCAGCGCTGCGGTCGCCCGTGCCAAGCCATGCGGGGGGCTCAGCCGGCATCAGCTCCGTCTGTCCCGGCAGCTTCGGCGCGGCGGTCCATCGGCAGCACGATCACCTTGGTGCCGATCGTCACCCTGGCATAGAGATCAGCCACATCGTCATTGGTGAGGCGGATGCAGCCGGAGGAAATTCGGGTGCCGATGGTGCCCGGCGCGTTGGTGCCATGGATGCGATAGACCGTGCCGCCGAGATACAAAGCGCGAGCGCCGAGCGGATTGCCGCGGCCGCCGGCCATGTAGCGCGGCAGATAAGGCTGACGCACGATCATCTCGGGAGGCGGAGTCCAATCCGGCCACTCCGCCTTCCGGGTCACCGCCTGCACGCCAGACCAGGTAAAGCCGTCCCGGCCGACACCGATGCCGTAGCGGATCGCCTGACCGCCGCCGAGCACATAATAGAGCAATGTGTTTGGCGTATCGATGATGATCGTCCCCGGGGCTTCGCGGCTGGCATAGCTGACGATCTGGCGCCGTAGCCGCGCCGGTAGTTCGGCGGCGCCAGCCGCATCATCCGATGGCGCCGCCGCCTCAACCCGCGGCGTCCCCGCCAAGGGTGACAAGGGTGATAGCTGTAGCGGCGCGGCCACGGCCGCGGATGACAAGTGGATGGAAAACAACAGGGCGCTGATCGCCAAGGCGCCGGCCGTGGCACGGCGTGATCGCTGCCCGCATGCCTCCCAATCAAACATCGTCTTCTCCTGTCCCTCAGGTTTTCGCTGCCAGTTCGGCGATATTGCCGATCATGACTAATGCGCACGCGTTGCTGTGACGTTCCGTGGAAGGTTAAAATTGATGGCAGTTTCGTGACGATTGGTGCCGTGACCGGCTAAAGAATCAATCCATGATCCGGAGGCGGTCCGGTGAAAATATTGATTACGTATCGATGACGTCACACGCCTGAAACATCCCTGGTCGAACGTCAGACTCGGAAGAATCAACCAGCACCCCAGGTTCCCCTTCATGCGCATATTGATTGCGACCGACGCTTGGCATCCGCAGGTGAACGGCGTGGTTCGCACCTTGACCTCGCTGGCCCGCAGCGCTTCGGCGCTGGGCGCCACCATCGACTTCCTCACCCCGGAGGGCTTCGCATCGGTGCCGGTGCCGACCTATCCGGGGTTACGGGTGGCGCTGCCGAACCGCCGCGCGATTGCGGAACGGATCGAGGCGGTCGCGCCGGACGCGATTCATATCGCGACCGAAGGGCCGATCGGATGGTCGGTGCGAGCCTATTGCCGACGCCGTAAGCTCGCTTTCACCACCTCCTACACAACACGGTTTCCAGAGTATATCGCGGTTCGCACCATGATACCCGCTTCCCTCGGCTATGCCGTGTTGCGGCACTTCCATGCGGCCGGCGCCATGACGATGGTCGCGACCGCCTCGCTGCGGCAGGAGCTTGCGGCGAGAGGATTTAGGAAGCTTGGCAGCTGGACGCGTGGCGTCGACACCGATTTGTTCAGGCCCGACAGGGTCGCCGGGCTTGATCTGCCGAGGCCGATTTTCCTGACGGTGGGCCGCGTCGCGGTGGAAAAAAACCTGGAGGCGTTTCTTTCCCTCGAGCTGCCCGGCTCCAAGGTGGTGATCGGCAACGGACCGCAAAAGGCGGAGCTGGAACGGCGCTATCCCGACGTGAAATTCCTCGGCGAGAAAACCGGCCAGGATCTGACGTCGCATATCGCTTCGGCCGACGTGTTCGTATTCCCCAGCCTGACCGATACCTTTGGCGTGGTTCAGCTCGAGGCGCTGGCCTGCGGCACGCCGGTCGCGGCCTTTCCGGTCACCGGCCCGCTCGATGTGATCGCCGATCATCCGATCGGCGCCCTCGATACCGATCTGAGAGCGGCCTGCCTGCGCGCGCTCGGCCAATCCCGCGAGGCCTGCCGCCAGTTTGCGCTGGAGAATTCCTGGGAGAACAGTGCGCGGCAATTCATCGGAAACCTGTCCGCGTTGCAGCCGAGTCACGCGCTGCGACCGGCCCGTCGAGCGACGGGCAGGCGCGCGGTGCGCAGCTAAACCACGACATGATGGCGGATGGCTGAGACCGCTTTTCGCAAGTCATCATGTGCAACCCTTCAACAGCGAGCAAATCAACCATGACCGAGATCGTCAAACTTGCCGGCACCCCACAACTCGACTTCGACCGCGAGACGGTGGAACGCGCCTATGACCGCTGGGCGCCGGTCTATGACCTCGTGTTTGGCGGCGTGTTCGGCAAGGGCCGCCGCGCCGCCATCCAGACCACCAACGGCATCGGCGGCCGCGTGCTCGAAGTCGGTGTCGGCACCGGGATCTCGTTGCCGCAATATGGCGCCCATCTGCGCGTGTTCGGGACCGACATTTCGGAGGCGATGCTGCGCAAGGCGAAGGCGCGGGTCGCAGAGCTTCGCCTGAAGAATATCGAGGGCCTCGCGGTGATGGATGCGGAGCAGCTTGAATTTCCCGACAATTCATTCGATGTCGTCATGGCGCAATATGTCGTTACCGCGGTGCCGAACCCGGAAGCGGCGCTGGACGAATTTGCCCGCGTGTTGCGGCCCGGCGGCGAGATCATTCTGTTGAGCCGGGTCAGCGCCGACGCCGGCATGCGCCGCTTCATCGAGCAACGGCTGCAGCCGGTGGTACGGCAGCTCGGCTGGCGCACCGAATTTTCCTGGTCGCGTTACGCGCGATGGGCCTCCAATGCCCATGGGGTGGAATTGGTCGAACGCCGCCCGGTGCCGCCGCTTGGGCATTTCTCGCTGATCCGCTTCCGCAAGATCGCGCCCGCCTCGGTCGCCGCCTAGCCCAACGGCTTTGGGCCGCCTGCGTTCGATCGCGGTCGCGAGCTTTCATGTCATTATGATGTTGTCATATGTCAGACATCGAATCGCTATAACGAGACGCAACGCCAGCGGGAGAGGGAAACCGATGAAAAGCTTCATGACGGAACTGCGAACCCAGAAATGGGATGACCATCGCTACTATCATCACAGCCGTATCAACCAGAGTCTGCACTTCGTCAGCGCCTTCAGCTTTCTGGTCGCCTACGGCATGCTGTTCGTCGATCCCGTCGCCGCCGCGCTGATCGGCTGGCTGGTGTCGATGACCACCCGGCAGGCCGGCCATTTCTTCTTCGAACCCAAGGGCTATGATCATTTCAACCAGGCCACCCATGATCACAAGGAAGAGATCAAGGTTGGCTATAATCTGAATCGCAAGATCGTTCTGATGACGATCTGGGCGATCTCGCCGCTGGTGCTGTTGCTCGATCCGACCCTGTTCGGCGTCTTCACGCCGTGGACCTCGGCTTCGGATTTCATGCGCCAGGTCGCCAAAGTGTGGCTGGCGATCGGGATCGGCGGATTGTTGTTCCGCACCATCCATTTGTTCTTCATCCGCGACGTCGAGACCGGGCTGGTCTGGATGACCAAGATCCTGACCGACCCATTCAGCGACCTGAAATATTACTACAAGGCCCCGCTGTTCCTGCTGAAGGGCGAACTGATCGACCCCGGCCTGGAGGGTGAACACCAGCACGCCTGAGCGTTCCCTTCGCAACGAGGGGCGAGCGACCGCTTCACCTGGAATTTCAGTCCTGCCCGGGGTTGTCCCCGGGCATCCAGTTCTTGCAAGGCTTGAGGGCATGAACAACTGCGATGGCCAGGGCGAGCCCGGCCCTGAATCAACCGCGAGAGGCGGGTCAGCGGAAGGCGCGGTTGAGCATTTCCTTCAGGATCTGCCGTCGGATGCGCTTGTTGGTGAGCCCGGCCTCGTGCCACCACCAGCCATCGCGCTGCATTTTTTCCGCCGCCGCCACGAAGCGATCGGCCACTTCGGCAAAATCTGCATCGCTGTAGTTCAGGCTGAAGATCAAGCGGCCGGTGCCGACCCAGCTCAGCGCCAGATTTTCCAGCCGCAGGTAATATTGCAGCATCCAATTGTAGCGCGACGGTTGGGTATATTCCACCATCCAGATCGAGGACAGATTGCTGATTTTCACCGGCAGATCGCGTTCGGCCAGCATCGTATTCAACTGCCGCGCCCGTCGGTTCCAGGTGTCATCGAGCCCTTGATAGATCTGGCGGAACGCGGGATCGCCGAGGCTAGTGAGGAATTCGTCCATCGCCATCATCACATAGGGATGCGAGTTGAAGGTGCCTCGGGCAAAGCAGACATCGACCGGGCGGTTCTCCCGGAACCTGCGCATCAATGCCTTGCGGCCACAGACCACGCCGATCGGGAGCCCGCCGGCGAGGCTTTTGCCGTAGGTCACCATGTCGGCCCGGACGCCGAAATAGTCCTGGGCGCCGCCTGCGGCCAGCCTGAATCCGACAAAGACCTCGTCGAAAATCAATACGATGTCGCGCTCGCTGCAGACCTGCCGCAGCGCTTTCAGCCACTCGGTATAGGCGGCGCGGTCGAAATGGCCGGATCGCGAACTGTCGGCCAGCGAGCCGTCAGAGGGCGCATTGCCATTGGGGTGCAGCGCCTGCAGCGGATTGACCAGCACGCAGGCGATGTCGCGCCGCGATCGCAGCACCCGCAGGGTCCGCTCCGACATCTCTGCCAGCGTGTAGGTTTCGTGCGGCGAAATCGGGTTGCCGACGCCGGGCTGCACATCGCCCCACCAGCCATGATAGGCGCCGGCAAAGCGCACCAGATGCGATCGCCCCGTGTGGTAGCGAGCAAGCCGAACCGCTTGCATGACGGCTTCGGTGCCGGACATGTGGAACGAGACCTCGTCGAGGCCAGAAATCGCACACAGCCGGGCGACGTTGTCGGTGATTACCGGGTGATAGGGCCCGAGCACCGGGCCGAGGGCATGCGCCCTCGCCTCGGCGTTTTTGATGCAGCTTTTATAGAAGTCGTTGCCGAAGATGTTGACGCCATACGAGCCGGTCAGGTCGTAGCAGACCTGGCCATCGATATCGGTGACGGTGACCCCTTCGGTCGATTGCGCGAAGGTCCCGGCGCCGAGATGTTCGCGGACCATCCGGCTGAACTGGAACGGCACGCGATAGCTCTCGGTGAATTGCAGGTCGGAAATCCGCACGGCTGCCTCCGCGGTCATCTTCCGGCCGCGCGGAAAACGTTCGCCGGTGAGCTGCGCCAGTCGGAAGAAGCCGTCCTGCCGACGGCTGGCGATGTCATCCGGCGCGCCGTCGGCGCGGAAGAAATCGCCGATGCCGAATTCGTAGTGCGGGATCAGCCGCGCCATCAGGCGCGACATCTTGGCGTGCCCGGTCAGCGAACGGTGCTTGGCCCGCGACAAGGCCAGCCGCGCCCGCATCTTGGGCAGGGCGGCGGCGCCGACCAGGGCCGCGCCGGCGAGCGAGAGAATCGGCAAAGGAGTATCCATGCGACCAGCGCTATCCAACCCCGCTGACAGATTCATGACAGTCCGGGGCCTCATCGCCCTCCTGTCGCAACAGGAGGATCTGAATTTCCTTTTGACCAATCGGGTGCCGCGCGCGGCGCTGACCCGCTTCATGGGATGGTTCAGCAAGCTCGAACAACCGCTGATCCGCGATCTGTCGATCGCCTGCTGGCGGTTGTTCTCCGATCTCGATCTCAGCGAGGCGCAAAAGTCGCGGTTCAAGAGCCTGCATGATTGCTTCATCCGCGAGCTGAAGCCTGGCTTGCGCCCGGTCGACCCCGATCCCGCCGTCGTGGTCAGTCCGAGCGACGGCATCATCGGGGCGCATGGCGCGATCCAGGATACCGAACTGTTCCAGATCAAGGGCGCCGGCTATTCGCTGCTCGAACTGCTCGGCGATCCCGCGCTGGTGGAGGCGCACCGCAATGGCCGCTTCATCACCCTGCGGCTGACGTCTGGCATGTATCACCGCTTTCACGCGCCGCAGGATGGCCGGATCGGGCAGGTGACCTTGATTCACGGCGATACCTGGAACGTCAATCCGATCGCACTGAAACGCATTGAACGACTGTTCTGCAAGAACGAGCGCGCGGTCATCAGCACAAGGCTGGCCGGCGGCGAAGCACTGACCCTGGTGCCGGTCGCGGCCATCCTGGTCGCCAGCATAAGGCTGCACTGTCTCGATGTCGTGCTCAATGCCAGGAGCCGGGGACCCACCCTTTTCCGTTGCGACGTCGCGATGCGCAAGGGCGAAGAACTCGGCTGGTTCGAACATGGCTCAACCATCATCGTGCTGGCGCCCGATCACTTTGCATTCTGCGACACGATCACGGAGGGCGCGCGCATCAAGGCCGGCCAGCCTCTGATGCGCCAGCTGGGTTGAGCGCGCGGCTTGCGGCGAAGCGACATCGCGGTTATCGATTTTTGGGCGCAATTCCAAGGTAAGTTGTAAAGTCTCGCGTCGATCTCTGAGATGAAGACCAGGCTTGAGCAAGGACATCAGATGGAACGGGTGCCGGTGCTGGCGGCGGGGGGCATCGTGCTGCGGCGTCAGGAAACGCCGTTGATCGCGGTGGTGCGGCTGCGCAAGCGCGACGAGTGGGTGCTTCCCAAGGGCAGGCTCGACGCCGGCGAGACGCCGCGCGCCGCCGCCGAACGCGAAGTATGGGAAGAAACCGGGCACGATGTGTCCGTCCATGAATTCCTGGGAACGTTGGTCTGTGAGACCGGGAACCGCTCCAAGGTCGTGCACTACTGGCGGATGGAGGCCAATGGCCAACCGTCGCGCGAACTGACCAGCGACGTCCGGGCCGTCGATTGGCTGCCGCTGGATGCCGCGCTGGAGCGGTTGTCGCGGACTCACGAGCGGGCCTTTCTCGCCCAGGTCGGGCCGCTCGCGATCGAGGCGGCCCGGCGGTCCCGCGTCAAGCGGCCGGCGCCTTTGAAACGCCGCAGCCGTCCCGTCGACGCGGCAGAAGCCGCACGCTCCATCGCCGCTTCGGCGTTGATGGCAGGCGAGCCGGACACCGCTGCGGCTCCGCCGCACCAACGCTCCTCAGAGCAGGAGCCGGTGTTTGAACAATGCGCGGTGATGTCTGCCGACGCGTCCATAGCTCCTGCGGCGTTCGAGGCCGTCATCGGCATGGCGCAAGTCGCGGTGCAGGCGCCCGAGGTTGAAGAAGCCAACGCGCATCAAGATACGGCCGGTTCGAATCGCGATCGCGGCGCTAGTCTTATGCAGATCCTGCGGGGCTGGCTGCGCGGCCCGGCCTGAACGCTCCCGCAAGAACTTGTCACGGGCTGAATGGCGCGCGGCTCCGTTGCCTTGAACCCAGGAATGGCGCTTCAGCGCCGATCCTGATTATCATGCGCATCGGATTTCCCGGCCTTCTTTGGCTTCGGCGCGCCCGGCTTCGGCTTCTGTGCGGGCTTGCCTGACAATCCGGGCTGAGGCAGCGCCGGCTTAGCCGGTGCCTGCTGTTGTCTGCTGCGGTTCGGTACCGTGGGCGATCGCGGTTCGTTGGGCTGCTGCTGGCGATTGCCGGGTGCGCCCGGCTCGGGCTTCGCTGCCGGCGGCGCTGCGCCGGGCCGCTGTGGTGCCGGTCGGACACTGGGATTGTTCCTTCCCGGATTCTGCAGCCGCTGAATACGCTTTTGGTTCACGATCTGCCGGCCGACGCTCTGCGCGGCATGCACCTCGCGGACGAGGCCGCGATCGCGCTCCGCCTGCTGCGGCGAAATCGTCAGGGCTATCGCGGCCACCCGGCCACCAGCGCCGGGCCGGATCGCAAAGCCGCTGGCGCCCTGGGTCAGCGCGCCCAATCGGGTGCCGTCGCGGCTATTGACCTCGATCTGGCCGACCCGTCCATCCGGATCGGGGTAAAGCTTGATCGCGACATCACTGGCGCCGGCAGCGCTGACGCCGGGCACCGCAGCGGCGGTGCCGGGCACCTCGACGAGGCCGGTGGTGCCGCGAATGCCGAGCGTCGCCGTCGGCGTGGAAATCCGCATATCGCCGGTCTTGGCGACCGCGGCGGCAACGAAGGCGACCGTACCCTTGGCGATGTCGAACAAGGCGCCATTTTTCTGGCCGCCCTCCGCATAGACATAGCTGTCGACGGTGATGCGTGCGTTGGCGGTGAGGTTGAACGTGGTGGCGTCGTTGAAGGTGACGCCGAGCTTGGAATTGGCCGATGTCTGCAGCACGTCATTTTCGAAGATGTCGTCCTGCAGCTTGAGCGGCGTCGCCGCGTTGTTGCGGGTGACAGTGGCATTGCCGGTCAGCGTGGCGACATTGCCAATCGGCTCAACCGATGCGCCGGCTGCGGCCTCCGGTGCTGGAGCCGGTTGGCTCTGCGCCAATGGCGTGCCCGCCGCAATCGTGGTGGGCGCCAGCGTCGATCCAAGCCCCTGCGGCGTCGGCATGGCCCGGCATGGAGCAACCGGCATCAGCAGGCCCGGAAGCCAGAGCGCGAACAACCAGAGCCGGATCACGGGGCGCAAGCCTGTGCAGGGGGAGACCGACGGGGCGCGGAGCGGGGCCTGATTGATGGTCCAGGACGGCTGAATGGCGGATGAATGTGATCCGGTAGCGTGGGCTCCGGCCGCTGCCGCCATGCGTTCAAGCGCGGCTAGGTGATCAGTCTCTGAACTCAGAACAGCCCGAGCACGATGGCGCCGACAAAGGCAAAGGCGACATAGGCCACGATCACGCTCAGTCGGCTGGCGGAAGAGGCAATGGAGGTCATGGGAACTCCTGAAACGATTTAAGTCGCTGGCCGCTCGACGGGGACGATAGCAGGGGACAGGCTTTGGAAAAAGTCAGCAGCGCTGTCCCTTGGCCATCCCAAGATTCCCACAACATGGTTAAAGAACAATAAAATCAAGATGTTGAAGGATCTTTAAAGATATTGATCGAAGCTTCGCGGATGACGCGCGGAGTTCGTTTGTATCTTGTCGGCTCCTTCGTCCTTGTCTCGTTGGCGGGCTGCGGTCACGGATTTTTTCAATCCGAAGAGCGCGAACCCTGGCGGGCCGAGGCCGAGATTGCATGCCTGAAATCCGGCGCGGTCAAGGAGAGCCCGGATCTGGTCCGGATCGATCCGATTGAGGGTCCGGGGGTTTGCGGCGCCGAATTTCCGCTCAAGGTCGCGGCGCTTGGCGACAGCAGCAGCAATTTCGGCTTTGCCGATGAAGATCTACGGCCGCCCGCCGCGATCGGCGGTGCGCCGCGCTGGCCGGTCGCTCCGCGGCCGCCGCCCCCGCCGGCGCTGTATCCGGAACCCGGGTTTCGTCCGGCCGGCTATGGCAGCGCGCCGAATGGCCCGATTTCATTGACGGCGCCTGGTGTTTCGCCCGACGAGGAGGACATCGAGTTGCCGGTCGAGCCAACGCCAGGGCAGAGCGAGCCCGCCGTGCGCGGGCCCTCACCGCCGACCCACGCCCCTGCGCCATACCCTGAGCCTGCCGCCAGTCTGCCGCCGCTGGGGCCGGCGCGAGACAATGGCGTCGCCAGCTTCGGACCGGTCGCGGTAAAGCCGGCGGCGACGCTGGCCTGTCCGATCGTCTCGGTGCTCGATCGCTGGCTCGCCTCCTCCGTGCAGCCCGCCGCGCTGCGCTGGTTCGGTGCCCGCGTCGTCGAGATCAAGCAGATCTCGGCCTATTCGTGCCGTGGCATGAACGGCAATTCGCACGCCCATATTTCCGAACACGCCTTCGGCAATGCGCTCGACATCGCCGCCTTCACGCTCGCCGATGGTCGCCGCGTGTCGGTGAAGGACGGCTGGAAGGGGCTGCCGGAAGAGCAGGGTTTTCTGCGCGACGTGCAGGCCTCCGCCTGTCAGAATTTCACCACCGTGCTGGCGCCGGGCTCCAATGTTTATCATTACGACCATATCCATGTTGATCTGATGCGTCGCGCCAACCGGCCCCTGATCTGCCAGCCGGGTCCGGTATCGGGCGACGAGGTCGCCGCCCGCGCCGCCGGCCGCGCCCCATATGCCGCGCGTGAGCCGGCGGTCACGGGCTCGCTCGGCCGGAGGCCAGCGCCGCATACGTCAAAGTCCAGCCAGGACAGGGTCAACGAGGAGGATGAGTTCGAGGACGAGTAGCGCTGCAAGGCGCGCCGCCGCGAGCCTGATCGCATCGATCGCATGGTTAATGGTCCGGCGCCCTCGCGTTTGCGCAGCGAACGGCGCCGCCGGCAGGGTTATACGCATGCAATTTCCCGCGCGGCGGACTTGATGACCGCAACAAATCAGCGCAGGATTGAAGTGCCGATTGAGGTCAATCGGGCAGGGATACCGTTGATGGCTGCGAGATCGATAGGCCGAATCGTGGTGCCGGCGCTGGCGGTTGTCGCTGTGGGTGGCGCCGCCCTTGCCTTCGGCATCACGCAGTTCTGGCGCGAGCCGCCGCCGGAGACCACCGCAGCGAACGCTGCGCCGCCGCCATCGCGCGGTTCCGATACGGGCTCGGCCGCGCTCGCCAAGGCTCGCGCCGAAGCCACCGCCGTGGCGGCTCAAATTGCCGTATCGCCGGCCGAGCCGGTCAGCGATCCCTCGGTGCCTGTGTTCGACGTGGCCCGCATCGAGCGAACCGGCGAGGCGGTGATTGCCGGCCGGGCCGCCCCGGGCGCTGTGGTGGAATTGCTGCGCAATGGCGAGCGTCAGGATCAGGCAGTCGCCGACCCCACTGGGCAATTCGTCATGGTTCCGCCGCGGCTTCCGCCGGGTAATTACGAACTGACCTTGCGGTCAAGGTTGCCGGACGGCACGCTGGTCACCTCCAAACACGGTGTCGGAGTAGCCTTGGCGGAGCTGCAGCCCAGCCCGGTCGTCCTCCAATCACAGGCTGACGGGGTTGCACGGCCGGTGCAGACGGCCAGCGCCGCGCCGGATGGCGGCTCGCTGACCGGCACGATCACGCCCCGGATGGAAACCAAGCCGGCAACCAAGACGGAATCCAGGATCTCGACCAAGGTCATATCCCGCGGCGACAGCCTGTGGCGCATCAGCCGGATCACCTATGGCGATGGCACCCGATACGCGGTGGTCTACCAGGCGAACCGCGAGAAAATCCGGGATCCCAACCGCATCTATCCCGGCCAGGTCATTGTCATTCCTACCAAGCCGCGCTGAAACAGCGGTAGCGCAGCGCCCCGCCCGCGATCATGATCGATGTCGAGACAGCCAGCAATGGTGGCGCGGACGCGCAATTTTCCAGGCGTCGAATTTCCAGGCGTCGATTTCCAGGTGGAGTTCCCATGGCGTCGAAGCTCGATCACATTCTTCCGATGATCACTGACGCAAAGGATTCGGGGCTCACGCTGGCTTCGATCCGCGCCAAGATGATCGGCAAAGCCGGCGCCAAGGACAGAGGCCGCGAGGCGGAACTGCGCGAGAAACTGGCCGCGCTGGTAAGCTCCGGCGCGATCTGGGGGCCGCTCAAGCACGGCGTTGCGCAATACTACTTTGCCAGCGGATTTGGCCCCTCGATCGAGACCGCGAGCGCCGTGGTGGCGCGGCTCGCCTTGCAATCCGGCGCCAAGCTGCTGTCGCGTCCAATCCTGGAAAAAAAGGTCACCGGTATGAACCGGCGATTCTTCCCGGACGCGATCAAGCACGCGGTGGCGAACCAGACCATCATCGAACTCGCCTGCGGGACGTCGCGATATTATCTGCACCGCGATGTCGCGGCGGAGCGCTTCGGCTTCGATCAATCGACCGCGACAAGCGCGCTGCCCGCGCCGATCAAAACCCCTCAGCAGATTGCGCTCGAGGACCTGCTGCCGGTCTATCGCCGGCTCAAGGCCGAGCAGGGCGGCTTCTCGGCCGTCAAGATCTTCGATCTGCAGGCTGCGCTCAATCTGCCGAAGGACGTCTTGCATCGGCTGCTGGTACAAGAGGCCCAAGCCGGGCGCATCACGATTCATCCGACCACCTCGGTAGAGCTTCCCGCTGACGTGATCGACGCCGGCATCAGGCTGCCCGGTTTCGCCGAACCTTTTGTCACGGTCGTCGTCAAGAACGAGCCATGACGGCGTCCTTCGCGAGCCTGCAAGTGAATCCATTCGAGGATGACGTGGTCCGGGAACCGCGCGAGGTCTCGTTTTCGGTCAAAGGCCTCAACGATCAACCGCTGCACATGCTGGTCAGCCGGTTCTCCGCGCTTGACGCCGGCGCCGCGCCGCGCAGTCCGCCTTCGAAGGTCAGCAAGGCGCAGCTGGTCGTATCGCCCGACCGCGGCTATGGGAAATCGCATCTGCTCGGGCGCCTGTTCGCGCAGCTGGGGCGGCGGGCCACCAAGGTCTATCTGCGGCCGTTCCAGGATCCGTACAAGGCGTGGCACTCGATCCTCTTGCTCACCATCCAGGAGCTCGAGCGCGCCGACGATGACACGACCGGCGAGCCCAGCCAGCTCGAAGCGCTGGCGGTCGCTAGTCTTTGCAATGTCGCCGCCGATTTCATCGCCGATGGCGGCATCCCGGATTATCCCCAGGCCCCCGACGCAGTGGCCTTCCTGCGCGGCGTTCCCGCGCTCAGCGATGCCCAGATCCGCCCCTGGATCGAATGGGTGGCCGAACTTATCGCGCTTCCGAGGCAGCTCACCCGGCTGGCCCATCTGTTGCGACAGCGCGGCATCGATCTGCACGGCCATGAAAAGGCCTGGCTGAAGGTGCTGGCCGCGCATGCGCTCGACGAGCCCCATGGCGAAAGACGGGCCGCCGCGGTCAAATGGCTGCGCGCTGAACCGCTGGAGGCCGAGGAGATGGCGCTGCTCGGCCTGCGGGCGGCCGATAGCGAGGGCCGCGGCGATGCCTCGGCGCAGGAGATCAATGATCTCAGCTTCCGGCGGCTACAGGGCCTCTGCCTGCTCGCGTCCTATTATCGCCCGTTCCTGTTCTGCTTCGATCAGACCGAGTTCTATGGTAGCGATCCGGCGCTGATCCGGACGCTGGGCAACTGCATCGACCAGCTCTATGTCGATCTGCGCAACCATCTCACCGTAATCACCACCAACCACGGGAATTGGGTGACGGAGATCCAGCCCGGGATCGCGCAGCCGCAGCGCGATCGCATCGAAGCTGAACTCCGGCTTGAAGGAATAAACATTGAAGGCGCCCGCGAATTGCTGATCGAGCGCCTCCAGGAGCATGATCTCGAAGCCGCCGCCGTCGCCCGATTTTTTGCCGAGGGCTGGCTCGAACACGTCTTCAGTCAACTCCCGGAGCTCGGGGTCCGGGCGCTGCTGGAGCGCGCCGCCGAGCGCTTTCGGCAGCTCGCCAACCAGCCGAAAGCGCCGCCGCAGACGCTCGACGATCTGTTCCGGCTGCAGGTCAATGATGTTCGCTCCAAGAAGGCGCTTCTGGTCTACAACCAGGACGCGCTGATGTGGTTCGTCAAGGATATCGCCAAGGCGGCCACGCGCACGCAAGGCCGGCGCTATTTTTCCGTCGAATGGGCGTGGCCCGACCGCACGATCTATTTTGCTTTCGAGGGTGGCGACAATTCGCAGCGCTGGCGCGGCATCGCCAATGAAGCGCTGGCCATGGCGAAATCCCGCGCGGCGCGGACCTCTCTCGCCTATGTCTTTCGCACGCCCGATCTGACAAAAGTGCCGCGGCCGACCTGGGCGACCGTCCGGCCGATCATGGCGGCCGCCCAACAGCAGGGATTCCATGTGATCGAGCTGACGCTCGATCAGGTCTGCGAGCTGCATGCCGCTCGCGAGCTTTATTCCAATGCGCTGCAGGGCAATATCGTATTCTCCGGGGTCGAGACATTGGCCTGGTTGCGCGGCCATTTTGCCCTGTTCCTGACCGAACTGGCGTTCCGGGAAATGCCGGCCGAGGCGAGCGGCGCGGACGGCGAGCGCCCGGCCGCGACACCGCCTGCGAATGGCGCCGGCCAGCCGCCGCCGACACCGGTGGATCTCGACGCCAACCATCTCGGTGTGGTGCTGGACATGGTGCGCGAGCAGCGCATCGTCGATATTTCGGCCGTGCTCGGTCGGCTCGGCAGCGCGGATCTGCGCGATCCCCTGCTGCGCACCGTCGAGGCGCATCCGAACCTGAAGGCGCATCCCGGACCCAAGACCATATTCCTGCAATGGCGCATCACAGCATAACGGCGAGCGAACTGAAATTCGCGGTGCTCGATCCGGCGTGGCGGGCGAAGTGGCTCGCCGGTGGCAGGCCGACGACCCGGGCCTTCGCGCCGGTCGGAACCCCGCGGGCCCTGAGCGTCCGCTTTCACCATGAGGCGGAGCAGCTGGTCGGCTGGCTGACCTCGCGCGCCAACCTCGCCGCCGCCGCGAAAATCGATTCCGCCGACGCGCTCCTCGACCATCTCTGGGCGAGTTCGCTGCAGGCTTTGACCGATCGGCTGTTCGCGCAGGGCCGCGGCGAGGAGGCCGCCTTGTTCACCGCGCGCATGCGAAATCTGTGCGCCAGGTTCATCGACTTGAAACGGCGGACCCGGCAGTTCGAGAACTGGCAGGATGTCTTTATCGGCGCCGAGCAGGAGCTGGCGCATATTCCGGTTGCGGTCGGCGATGACACGGTCGAGGTCCGGGCCCGGGTCGATGCCATACGGATCGATCCCGAGCGCCACCTTGAAGTGGTGGATTACAAGCTGAGCCAGGGCCATGAGCAGAAAGCCGATCTGGTGCAACTCGCGATCTATGCGCATCTGTTGCCGATCTGGCGACCCGGCTGCGAATTCGGCGGCACGCTGGAATATTATCTTCCCGACTTCAGCGAGGTCCATGTCTCGCGAGAGGACCTCCGCGACATTTTCGACGGGATGGTGGCGCCGGTGCTGCGCGAGATGTTCGCGCCCAAGCCCAGGGCGACAGCACCGCGTCCGGCGGGCACCGGCGGCGCCGCGCTCGGCCGCGCTACGGTCGAGGCGTTTCGCAGCTTCAATCTCGGCGTCGACGTCTCCGGGATCATTGAGGGCCCGCAACTGGTGCGGCTGCGCTTGACGCCGGCGCCGGGAGTCAAGGTGTCCTCGCTCGCCAACCGCGCCGAGGACCTGCAGATCGCTCTCTCCTTGGCGCTACCGCCGCTGATCAAGGCCGGCAAGGGTTTTGTCATGCTCGACCTGCCGCGCGCCGAGCCGCAGCCGTGCCTGTTGACAGAAGCGCTGGCCGGCGTTCGCGCCTCCGCGCTCAAGGGCCCGGTCGCCTTTCCGATCGGCATTGGCGTCGAAGGCGATCTGGTGGTGGCGGATTTCGCCGATCCCAACAGCTGCCATGCGCTGGTCGCCGGTTCGACCGGCAGCGGCAAGAGCGAATGGCTGAAGGCGCTGCTCGCCAGCCTTTTGTTGCGCAGCCCGCCCGAGCAGGTCCAGATCGCCTTGATCGATCCGAAGATCCTGACCTTCGCCGGCGTGGCCGGAAGTCCTTATCTATGGCGCCCGGTCGCCACCGCGCTCGCTGACGCCATGGCCATCCTGCGCGACGCCGTGGCCGAGATGGATGCGCGCTATCAGCGGCTCGCCCGCGGCGGCTTCGCCAATCTCGGCGAGCGCATCACGGCCGGCCATACCGACCTTCCCTTCCTGGTGCTGATCTTCGACGAATTCGCCGATCTGATGCTCGCCGGCCGCGACGACAAGAAGGAGTTCGAGGCGCTGGTCGCCCGGATCGCCGGCAAGGGCCGCGCCGCCGGCGTCCATCTCGTGCTCGCCACCCAGCGCCCGGACCGCGCCGTCGTCACCGGGCTGATCAAAGCCAACCTGCCGCTGAAGGTGTGCCTGAAGGTCGCCAATGCGGTGAACGCCCAGATCGTGCTCGACGAAACCGGCGCCGAAAGCCTGTTCGGCAAAGGCGACCTGTTGTGCGAGTTCGGCAAGGGCCTGGTGCGGGCCCAGGGGCTGTTCATTCCGCAGGAGGAGTTTCTGGCGGCGGTCAAAGCGGGAGCGAAAGCGGATCTTGGAAAAAGCGAGTAAGGCGCACGCGATCGGCATCCGATGCCATCGGTCCCGGTCTTCTGACGATGATATCTTGCGGCGATGAGGAGGCTGCCATGCAGGTTTCAAAATGGGGCGACAGTCTGGCCGTTCGGCTGCCCAAAAGCCTGGTCGAGAAAATGGGTCTGGAAGCCGGCGATGAACTGACCATCGTCGACGTCATTGAACGCACGCTGGTTGTTGAAAAGGAGGACCGGCGCAAGGCGGCGCTCGAAAACATTCGTTCCCGGAAGTGGACCTTGCCGCTCGACTATAAGTTCGATCGCGACGAAGCGAACAAGCGGTGAAAGCGTTTTTGGATACAAATATTCTTGTTTATGCGCAACAAACAGGCGACAAGGCCGCGATATCCCAAGACCTGATCACCGATGGCGGTAAGATCAGCGCACAGGTCCTCCATGAACTTGCGAACGTCTTGCACAAGAAACAAGGACGCAATTGGGACGATATTAATTGTGTGCTGGACGACATCGGCAACACCCTTGATCCGGCGGTGCCCCTGACGGCCAAAATCAACAGGTCGGCAGTTGCTCTCGCGCGGGACCACAGCATAGCATTTTATGACGCCCGCATTGTCGCGGCAGCGGCTGAAGCTGGCTGCGACACGCTGTTCACGGAAGACATGCAGCATGGTCGCAGCTTCGGTGGACTGACGATAATCAACCCTTTCCTCAATTCGGCGTCGTGAGCATTTTCTAGGAAGGCCGCAGGGGACTCACCATGAGTGATCAGTTGGCCAGACCTCGGGATGAGGTCAGGTCCCCCCGGGCGCCACATAACAGAACACGGTATCGCTGGTGCTCAGGAAGATGATGCCGTGCCCGGTGGGATTGCCGCTGTCGATCTTGAGCTTGCTGTTGGGCACCGTGATCCGGGTGCCCGGCGCGACGTGGTGCCGGCCGAGCGGTGCGTCATCGCGGGTGTCGGTGATCACGGCGACATATCGATCGCCATCGTTTTCAAACTCATCGGCGTAATAGGCGTCCGCCGCCCCGCAGCATGAGATGGTCGGATTGTCAGGCTGCATTAGCGACTTGAACCAGTGGGACACCACCGGATCGCTCGCGGCCCACTGTCCGAGATCGCGCGCCGACAGCAGCTGGCTTCCCGCCACCAGCAGCATGAGCGCGGCGAGCACTGGCACCATCCACCGGGTAGGACGATAAGTCACGACACGAGTTAAAGCTTCATCCTGAAAATGGTTCCAGACGTTCAATTTGATCGGGCACGAATGCCAGCTTCAGCGGATTCAGCCGCAGAGGTACGGAAATAATGCCTACCGGACAGCCGGAGGTGAAAACACCTGACCGGAATATCGATTCATTGATCTACTGGAACCCAGGGTCGATTAACCGATTGAGTCGCCGGCGAACAATGGAGTTCCAAGAAATGCCTGCGCACAACGCACTGTATAGGCGCTACGCAAGCAAGAAGGTTGAATCGAGCCGAGATAGGCCGACGCAAGATCCTGTCCTGCAGCTGATTAAGCGCTCCGATCCCAATCCTACGGGCGGTTACTTGGCCTCGGGATTGTCGGGCAACTTGAGAGCATGTGATAATGGATCGTTTTGCAGTTCTCGCTCTGCTTCCAGCCAGAATTCTTCGTGACGTCCCTGTGGCTTCCCAGCGGCTTCCCACAGAGCGTGTGCCTTGGCGCGGATGATGGCTTCGTTGAGTTCACTCATTTCGCACCTCCAAGAGTTGTCCTCGGCAAATAATATCGCTGATCGAACAAGGTTCCAGGTCGGAGCGCTTGCAGGCCCCCATGAACAAATTTTTTGAAACTTTCAAGGCATCTCGCCGTATGACAGCTAAGATCGCGATTATTGGCTCTGGACCGACCGGAATTTACACGTTGAAGGGGTTGGTGAACGCCGAGGTGCCGCTGTCGATCACGATCTTTGAACTTGAGCCAGAGGCCGGAAAAGGAACGCCGTACTATCCTGGTATCAATGATCGGGCGATGCTCGCTAACATCTTCAGCATTGAACTTCCGGCAATTTGTGAGACTCTCGTGGACTGGCTGCGCCGCCAACCTGAAGCGGAGTTGCAGCGACTCAACGTGCGGCGCGCCGATATCAAGGAGCGGGAATTTTATCCCCGGATCGTCCTCGGCGAGTTTCTGCAGTCGCAGTTCCAACAACTGGTCGAACTGGGGCTTGCCAGGGGACATACCATTGAGGTCAAGCCGAGTCATCGGGTTGTCGATATCAGGCTCAACGCAGCCGATATCGATCTGACCGTCAATCTCCCGGATGGTAAACGCAAGGACTACGTGTTCGACCACGTGGTCATGGCGACCGGTCACAATTGGCCCGAGACTACCGAAATCAAGCCGGGATATTTCATGTCGCCTTGGCCAGCCACGATCTTAAAGACGATCAAGGCTTCTGCCGTCGGCATTTTGGGGACATCGCTCAGCGCAATTGACGCACTCGTCACCGTGTCAACCGCGCATGGCGTCTTCTACCTCGATCCGGCCGGGCAGTTGGAGTATCAGAGCGCCGCGGGCAGCGGCGGGTTCCATGCCGCCCTGATGTCCCGGAAGGGCTTGCTGCCCGAAGCCGACTTTTACTGCGAATATCCGTATACGCCTCTGCAGTTCTGCAACAAAAAGGCTGTCCAGGCTCTCATCGATCGTGGCAGCAGCAATCTGCTTGACGAAGTGTTCGAATTGTTCAAGCGAGAACTGGTGGCGTGCGATCCGGATTATGCGGCCAGGATCGGGCTGTCCCTGTTGAACGTCGAAACATTCGCGCCCGCGTATTTTGCTGATCGCGAGGCAGCCGATCCGTTCGCCTGGGCAGCATCCAATCTTGCAGAGGCCAAGCAGAACAAGATCAATCGCCACACCGTACAGTGGCGCTATGCGATCCTGCGCATGCACGAGGTGATCAACCGCGCCATTTCCCATCTGGACGAAGACGACTTGACGCGTTTCCACCACAGGTTCAAGACGGTCTTCGTCGATGATTATGCCACCGTCCCGCACCAATCCATTGAGCGCCTTCTGGCGCTTAGGCGGGCTGGCAAGCTCGCTATCTTGAGGCTTGGCACTGACTACGATATCAGCACCGAAGGCGTCGAGCACGGCGCTGTCGTGCGGTACGAAGGAAAAACGACGACATTTGATGCGTTTATTGACGCGACGGGCCAGGCATCCATGTCGGCACGAGATCTGCCATTCCCCAGTCTGGTCGAGCAGGGGGTTGTCAGGCGGGCTGCCACGCGCGAAGCCTCGCTGATCATCAGCAGCGAGACAGAGGAAACGTTCACCCGCACTGGCGGCGTCGATCTTGATGCGGCCTTCCGTCCGAAGTTCGAGGACAACCTATGCAACCAGCTTTATTGCGCGGCTATATCGTTTCTTCTCCATAAGCTTCCTTTCGTCCAGGGCATCACGAGCGCGCATGAAATCGGCGCGGTGGTGTCGAGGGCGATTCTTGAGGACATCGGACAAGAGGAAGCGGTGGTTTAGGCACGAAAGCGATTTCAAATGAAGAGTTTGTCGCCGACATGAATTGTTCCGGTGTTTTCGATGGAACAGTAGATGCCGAGGTGCCGTTTATTGTACCGCAAGATATTCCTCAGAATCTCCGGTTCCACATTGAGGCTTGGCTGCGACATGAAGGTCATGCCGCAACGCTTGGTTCTCTCGCGAACGGTCAACTCAATGGCGCCAAGCCGCAAGCGTCGCGCCATCCACCCATCTTCCAGAAAACCCTCAGTTTCGCCTGTTTCAATCAAGACGCTCGGGCGGAAGCGCCGGCTATCAATCGCGTTGACCTGTTGCAACGTTGCTAGACGACTAAGCGACGCAGTCGTCAATAAATGCATTGGAAAATGCCGATTGCGGTGGTGGATCAAAGGCAAATCAAACTGCCGCTCGGCGTAATCGTAGGTAGCGACCGCAGTAGCGAATCCGAAGTAATCGGATAACACGCCGTTCAGTAATCGGTCGTTCAGCGGATAGGCTTGCCCATTGGGGAAAAAGAGAGTGGGCAGAGTGCCGCACACGCACTTGGCTTGCAGGTAGAGTGCCGGACGCCATCTATGGTCCTTTTCCGGGGCTGCCGGCAGGCCGGTTGAAACATCAATCAGGCCGTAACGCCGATCACCGGCGACGCCCACAGGGCTCAAATTCGCGCTTGGGATGGCTTCTCCTCCAACCGAGCTCACCGGGTAGCGCCAAATCTCTGCGATACATCCAACCAAAGTCAAAGGATTTCCTGTTGTCAGGCTTACACCCCTCATCGCGCTGAGGGCCATGTTTTAATCCCGGGCCCGGCGGAGCGCCGTTTCCAGCATCTGCTTCTGCTTTTCCCAGCGCTCGTTCTCGACTTCCAATCGTTTCTCAAGCACGGCTTGGTCGACCTTGATGGACGCAGTCCTCCGGTCGTGCTCCCGCTCGGCTTTTTGCAGCGCGCCCTGCGCCTTGGCGACCGCCTGTCGCTGGCGTTCGCGCTGCCGCTCCCGTGCGGCCTCTTGCCTTCGGCGTTCGCTGTCGCGGAGGCTTTGCTGTTTCTTGAACGCCTGCACGGCCGCCCGGCGCGTCGCGTCGTCAGCCTCGCGCCGCGGGTGCTTTGTGGTAGTTGCGCGGGACTCTCTCCGTTTCAGGACCGCCGCGTCGGGCGATAGGCTGATCGGGAGTTCGGCATGCTCCTTGAAGGGTCCATCGGCTCCGACGGGACGCCTGAGGATCACTCCAGGCTTTGACGTAGCCGCCGCGATGACGTCCGGGTCACCGCTTTCTTTTGCAACGCCCTGATGGAAGAGATTGCTGTCCGCGCCCCACGCTTTCAGGGCGGCCTTCATGGAAGGCGCGGCGACGGCGAGATCGAAAAATCCCAAAGACGTCTGGAAGACCCTGAGTTTTCTCGCCATGGTGCCGGCGTCCAACTGGCGCGGAGCGTTGTTATTGAGGTGCTCAGGCGGCTTCGCTCATCGGGCCATCCTGACCGAAATCCCTGAGTTCATCCGTGATCACCTTGAACCGGGTCAATTTGGCGGGACCGAAGGCGGTTGAAATGGCGACATCGGCCGCATCGCGTCCCCTCGCAATCACGATGCGACCAATGCGGGGATGGTTGTGCCTTGCATCGAAGGTGAACCAACGTCCATCCAGGAACACCTCGTACCAGGCGCTGAAGTCCATAGGGGCTGGATCGGCCGGAACCCCGATATCGCCGAGGTAGCCCGTGCAATACCGCGCCGGGATGTTCATGCACCTGGAAAGCGTCACCGCAAGATGGGCGAAGTCGCGGCAAACGCCACGACGTTCGTCGTGGCCTTCGGAGGCG
>Ga0302319_10005209_pt1 | contig 26257 bp, 20 predicted proteins | sample Bog_T0_2_FD_203319 | JGI IMG/M metagenome (GOLD analysis project Ga0302319, IMG submission 203319) | Peat permafrost microbial communities from Stordalen Mire near Abisko, Sweden - Bog_T0_2 | ecosystem: Environmental > Terrestrial > Soil > Wetlands > Peat | place: Sweden: Abisko, Stordalen Mire...
GCTCATGGACCGCTGGATCGAGATGGCCACCGAACTATCCAACCTCCGCCTGGCCAACAAGCACACCTGATTCCAGCAGAGAACTTGGCACTGTCCAGTGCAGTTCATTAGCCCCGAAGCGCGCACAATACTCGCATGACCACCCTGAATAAACGCACTCTCCCTCCCGCAGCGTCTCCCAAATCGTGTTCGGCCAGTTCCAAAAAACCAAAGAGAGCAGGACAGAAACACCTACATAGCCCCCCACCCCCTCTTATCTTTAGTAACCAATAATGCGAGCAAGGGTAATGAGGTAACAACGCCAAAAAACCGCGCGATCCGATGGATGGTCCCTCAACCCGTCTCAAATGCTCCGTGCCCCGTCCTTGCGACTTTTTTCTATCGCAAGGGCGGGAAACCTCGACCCTAAACCAGCCTTGTTCATAGGGAGCAACCCGAGTCGCGATGCGAGTTACATCTGCAATGAACAGATTCAGGGTTGGGATAGTCAGCAAAACCAGCTGACTTGCTAACTTGCCATCTCCGCGAAGCGGAGGCTGACTTGCTAAATGTATCGAAACGTCTGCCCCTCCAAATTCCTTGTTCATAGGGAGCAGCCTGACTCGCCTTCGCAAGTTACGCCCGGAATGAACCCGCACCGGTTGCGCCAAAACTTTTCCGTGCCCCGTTCTTGCGATTTTTTTCTATCGCAAGGGCGGGAAACCTCAACCCTAAACCAGCCTCGTTCATTGGGAGCGAAGCGCAGCGGAGCCGAAGAACCTGCTTCTTTCAATTCCCATCGCAAGAGCCTGCCCTGAGCGGAGTCGAAGGGGTGGGAAACCTCAAATCTCGAAAGCCGGGTCATCAAGGTAAAATTCAGCCGGCCCTATTGAAAGGCGACAAAGAATGGAGCTTAAATCCCTCAGCCTCTTCGGCCTTTTGGCCTTCGCCGCTTCATTTGCCGTCTCTCAGCCCCCAAAACAGCTGCCGCTCAATCCCTCCACCCAAATGGTCGTCGTCACCACGCCTGATTGGGACGCAGTTTCAGGCCAACTCCAGCGCTACGAGCGCGCCCGCCCCGGCAAGCACTGGAAGCCCATCGGCAACCCGGTTGTCATCGTCGTTGGAAAGACAGGCCTGGCCTGGGGTTCCGGCCTTTTTTCCACGGACAGCCCCGCAATCCGAACCCAGGAGGACCCGGTCAAGAAATAGGGCGACGGCAAGTCACCAGCGGGTGTGTTTCTCTTCAGCTCCGCTTTTGGTTATGCCTCCCGACCACCCCAGGGCTGGAAAATGCCCTACCTCCCGCTGACCTCATCCGTCGAGTGCGTCGATGACGCAACCTCGCATTTTTACAACCGCATTGTCGATCGCTCGGCCGTTTCACCCGATTGGCACAGCTCCGAAAAGATGGCCAGCGCCGGCGCAGCCTACCGCTGGGGCGCGGTAATCGACCACAACGCCAATGCCGTCCCCAACGTCGGCTCCTGCGTCTTCATGCACATCTGGGCAGGTCCCAGCCAAGGCACCGCCGGCTGCACCGCTATGCCTCAAGACCAGTTGGAGCCAATCCTCGCCTGGCTCGACCCAGTCGCAAAGCCCGTCCTCGTCCAGTTGCCCGCAGCGCAGTACAAGAAGCTGAAGAAGCCGTGGCATCTCCCCAAGCTGCTAAAGCCCTGAGGCCGGCTTGGCCAATCCCACTGGCTTTGTATTGTTGACGCATTCTCCCCTTCCATGACGCGTACAAGTCAGTGGAGTGATCCGGAGGATGCGTCAATCGCTGCCCAGTTCCCGGACGAGGTTGAGATGAGATTCAGAGAGGACTTTATGAAGCATGGATCGGCGGTCGCGAGCGCGGCGGCGGTTATTGCAATCATCGGCGTTACCGGATGCTTCAGCCAGCAGAAAACCAGCTCCGGCCCTACCCAGCCGAGCGCCGCCAACTCTTCACATGCTGCGTCCGCCGGCGCACGCAAGGTCGATATCGCTGACCCTGCCTACGGCATGACGGCCTACACGGCAAACGTTCCAGCCAGCTACAAGTTCGTCGGCGCCATCCTGCGGCCCGGCGGCTGCCATCCGCCGCCGACACCGGCAGCGGGGCTGTCTTACACGACGCTCGGCCCCGACGGATTGACGGCCTATATGTCCCTGCCTGGCGTCTCCTGGACCTGGACCAGCAATGGCTCCAACATGATGGGCCAGAAATGCCCCTCCAACATCGACATCGACACCGCGGCCGGACTGCTTGTCAACATTGCGGTCCCCAATCTCCACCCCAACGCCACCGCCGTCACCGTAGTGCCACTACCCCAGAACATCCAGGACACCATTGCCGCGAACAACCGGAAGGGCGGAGGCTACGGCCCCCAGGGGCCGAGGCAGTTTCAGGATGCGGCGCAGGTCCATGTCGAATACGATCTCAACGGCCACGCTGTCGAAGAATCGTTGTTCGCCATGATCGATTGCACGGAGTCCAAGGCGATCCCCATGCCTGGAGGCATCGGCCAGCCTGTCCATCCCGGCTACACGCGCCGCAACTGCAGCTCCCGAGGCACCATGATCACTCGCGCCCCCAAAGGACACCTGCAAGAGGTGCTCAAGAATGGCCCCGGCTTCCCCCAGGTCAACCCCGCCTGGGATCAACGCGTCATCCACGACATGACCGCCAACTTCCAGCAGATGCAGGCCGCCAGCAACGCTCAATTCGCGGCCATCCAGGAGCACTTTAAGCAGCAGACCGCGCAGATGAACCGGAATGCCGAAAACTTTCGCGCTCAACAAAAGTCGAGCTTCGATTCAGCCATGCAGAACGACCGCAACACGCAGGCGGCCATTGACCACTCGGCTCATCAAACGGCGCTCTACTCACTCGACCGCCAGACCTTCATCAACCCCGCCACCGGGCAGAAGATCGAAGCCAGCAACCAGTACAACCACCAGTGGGTTTCGTCGGATGGCAGCACGCTGATCCAAACCCAGAACCACACCTACGACCCCAACGGCGTTGTCTATCCAGTGCAGCAAAGCTGGACGGAGCTGGTGCCCACGAACTGATCCGATCTGCGCGGCTACCGGCTCCCGGCAATCATCTGCCCCGCATGCTGGAGGCTGGTGTCGGTCACCTTGGCCCCGCTCAGCATACGCGCCACTTCGTGCATCCGCGCTCGATCGTCCAGCAGCCGCACCTGCATCTTGGTCCGCCCATCGGCCTCGCGTTTGTCGATCAGAAAATGCTGATCGGCGAACGCCGCAATCTGCGGCAGATGCGTCACGCACAGCACCTGCTGTCCCTTGCTCAATGCCTTCAGTTTCTGCCCCACGGCCTCCGCCGCGCGTCCGCCAATGCCGATGTCGATCTCGTCGAAGACCAGCGTCCGGGGCGTCGCCGACTTCTTCTTCGGCCTGGCCGCGCCTTCTTCCACGCTGACCTTCAAGGCCAGCATCACCCGGCTCATCTCGCCGCCGGAAGCAATCTCATGCAGTGCCTTCAGCGGTTCGCCTGGATTCGTCGCTATCCGGTACTCCACAGTGTCCCAACCAGCTCCGGTCCAACCAGCCTCGTTTTTGTCCGAATGAACATCGATTTCAAACCGCACCTTCATAGCCAGCGAGTTGATCTGCCCCTCGGCCAGTTTTGCCAACTTGCCCGCAGCCGCCTTCCGCTCCGCACTGAGCGCGCCTGCCGCAGCTCGATAGACTCGAACCGCCTCGGCAAGCGCTGCACGCAGCGTCTTGAGGATCTCGTCCTTATCCTCGACTTCGGCCAATTTCTTAGCCACATCCTCGCCAAATGCGATCACATCGGCGACCGTCTTGCCGTACTTGCGCTTCAACCGATCCAGCGCCGCCAGCCTGTCCTCGATCTCCGCCAGCCGCTCCGGCGACGCATCGATGGCATCCGCATAATCTCGAATGCTCGCACTTACATCGCCCAGCGTCGCCCGCGCCGACTCCAACTGCTGCACCGCCTCAGCGAACCGGCCATCGTACCGTGCCAGTTCCTCCACATTCCGAACCGCCGCGCGCAGCGAAACTTCTGCCGACGCTCCGCCCTCGTAGAGTTGCTCGAACGCCCCCATCGCCGCGGCGTAGAGCTTTTCCGCATTAGCCAGCACACGCTTCTCCGTCTCCAGCGCCTCGTCCTCGCCGGCTTCCAGCCGCGCCGCCTCAATCTCCTTGCGCTGATAACTCCAAAGATCCACCATGCGCAGGCGGTCCTGCTCGCCCTCAACCAGCTCGTTCAGCTTTTCCTCGGCTGTGCGCCACCGCGTGTATGCCGCGCTGACTTCCTCGGTCGAAATACCGGCGAACCGGTCCAGCAGAATCCGCTGCTGTGCCTGGTCGAAGCTGGTCAGCGACTCGCTCTGCGCATGGACCAGCGCCAGCTCCGGCGCCAGTTCCTTCAGCACGGCCACCGTGGCCGGCTGGTTGTTCACAAACACCCGGCCTTTGCCCGTGGAGAGAATCTCCCGGCGTAGAATAATCTCGTTCCCTTCCGAGTCGATGCCGTTTTCTTCCAGAACCGTCTCCGCACCGGGCGTCGCCTCAAACACGCACGCGACCACAGCCTTCTCGGCGCCGTGGCGCACCACCTCTGCCGACGCCTTGCCACCCATCAGCAGCGCCAGCGCATCCACCAGGATCGACTTGCCCGCACCCGTCTCTCCCGTCAACAGGTTCAGCCCCGGCCCAAACACCGCAATGGCATGGTCGATCACCGCATAGTTTTCCGCTCGCAGTTCAACAAGCATCTCTTTGGATTCCCCTTGAATCTCATTCGATAACTGGGACCATGGTAGGCGAGAGCTTCAGCCCTGACAATCCGAGCGCAGCATAGCATGAACGCCGCCGCCACCGATGAGGCAATTCCGATTGCTGCGGCGCGTACCAAACGAGACATCCCCCAGGACGGCCGCGCGCAAATTCGGGTGCCGATCCCGCCGCAACCGCCCCGTGCCCCGTTCTTGCGACTTTTTTCTGTCGCAAGGGCGGGAAACCTCAGCCCTATAAGAGCCTCGTTCCAGGGAGCAACAATGTCCTCCATCCCGAATCAGCTTCCCGCGTATCAAATTCCGCCGCCCGCCCCCGCGCCGTCCTACACCCTGTTCGACGCCAACGCAGTAACGCTTGCCACGTTTTTTGGGACTCCGGCCGCCGGAGCCACTCTGATGCTGGTCAACGAGCGACGCCTGGGCCATCCGGGTCGCGGGCTCGTCACGCTCCTCGTCGCCATTGTGATCACAGCCTTGGTGGTGCTGGCAGGATGGAATATTCCGCAGGGCGCTTCTTCCGTATTCGCCATCGCGATGATCGTCGGCATGAAGTTCGTGGCCAATTCTCTGCAAGGCGCCGCGGTGAAAATCCACCTGCAGCAAGGCGGCTCGCTCGGATCGAAGTGGACAGCATTCTGGGTCGGCATGGCATATCTGGTAGTCATTTTTGTGGCTGTCTTCGCGGCTGTGTTCATTCCCGGTTATATGGCCAACAACGGCCCCAAGGTGGTCGTCGGAACAAAGGACGAAGTCTACTACTCCGGCTCCGCAACCCAGGCTGATGCTCTGGCCCTCGGCAACGCCCTCAAGGCGGACGGATACTTCACCGACAAAGGAGTCACCGTCCTGTTGGAGAAAGGCGCGAACGGGCCGGTTGTTTCCTTTGTCGTCAAGGAAGGCATTTGGAATCAGCCGGACATGGTCTCCTCGTTTGACGAGATCGGGCGCGAGATAGCTCCGTCCATTGGAGGGTTTCCGATCCAACTCCACCTGGTGAACAAGGCGCGCGAGGTGAAGAAAGAATCCACCGTTGGCAAGGTCTCCGTCGGAAATGACCATATCTATTACCTTGGCGAAGCTACGCAATCCCAGGCCCAGGCTCTTGGCGATGCGCTCAAATCGGCCAGCTTCTTTGTGGGCAAGGGATCCGACGTCTTCCTGACAAAACAGACCGACGGAACCTCCCTAGCCTTCGTGGTTGGCGACGGCGTGTGGGACGATGCTGCGCTGGTTGCAAGCTTTGAGAAGATTGCACGCGAGGCTGCACCGGCAGTCGGCGGGCTTCCCATCAAGCTTCGCCTCGAAAACACCACCCTCGAAGTCAAGAAAGACGAAGCCCTCAATTGAACTTTGCGTCCGTCGCCCAACAACGGCTGGGTGCCCCATCCATTTCACAGCCTCATCGTGAAATGGGTGGGAAACCTCAACACCAGGGCCTGTTAACGCTACTTCAGTGACGATTACGCGGGTTCAGGCCGCGGTTCTACCGCGTTCCCCGCACCACATCGATAACTTGGAAGCGGCCACCCCGTCTGATACCGTGAATACTGAGGTGAATGACGATTCTTACCGCTGCCTTCCTCGTCCTATTTCAGGCTGACAGTAGCGCTGCCCCGTCAGGCTCTTCCGGGCCAACCGCCCTGTTGGACTTGCTTCACAACATTGGCCCCGTGGCCATTGGCGTACTCATCCTGCTTCTTGTCTCCAGCCTCTACTCTTGGACTGTCATTTTCGGAAAGATGTCCGTCTTTAGCAAGGCCACCAAGGAAAGCCGCCGGTTTATCCGCGCCTTCCGCAAGGCCAGCCGCTTGCAGGAGATCGCCACACTCGCCGCGGACTGCAAGGCCAGCCCGCTGGCCCAGGTGTTTGAAGATGTGTACGAGACCTACAAGCGCCAGACGGGCGGCTCCGGACCGCCGCGCAGCATGGCGTCCATCGAGCGCTCGGCGCAGACCGCTGCCAGCGAAGCAATCACCAGCCTGGAACGCAGGTTGTCCTGGTTGGCGACCATTGCATCGGTCAGCCCCTTTGTGGGACTCTTCGGCACCGTAATGGGCATCATCGACGCCTTCCAAGGGTTGGGGAATGCCGGCGCTGCCACTCTCCGCGCAGTTGCACCCGGCATCTCAGAGGCCCTCATCACTACTGCGGCCGGCCTGTTCGTTGCTGTTCCGGCTGTTGTGGCTTACAACCAGTTCAACGCCAGAATTCGTATATTTGCCTCCGCGGTCGACGACTTTTGCCGGGAATTGTTGAACTCGCTGGAGGAGATTCCCGTGCGGACGCCTCAGGCTGCACGCCCCACCGGCCTCGCTGCCGGCCCCGAACCCACCCGGGAGGTGGACCGTGGCCTTTACAAATAGCAGCGGCCAGACCCGCTCCTCGCTGGCGGAGATCAACATCACGCCGCTGGTGGACGTGGTGCTGGTGCTGCTGGTCATCTTCATGATTACGGCCCCGGTGTTGCAGTCCGGCATCGATGTTTCCGTGCCCAAAACGCGAACCGTGAAGGAAATCACCGAGCAGCGCCTGGTGCTCACCATCGACAAGAGTCAACAGGTGTTTCTCGGCGACCAGGTGGTCAATATCCATGACATCGCCGAGAGACTTCGCCAGCAAGGCACCGACCCGGCGCATCAAGTAATTTATCTACGCGCCGATGAGAGTGTCCCGTTTGGCGTGTTTGCCACCTTGATGGACGCGGTGAAACAAGCCGGCATCACGAACGTCTCTATTGTGACCCAACCGCTGGAAGCCAAAGCAGCCCCAGCCGGCGGCCAATGAATAGCCCTCAGGAGACAATACAGATAGAAATTGTCTCTTGAACGGCACGACTCCTGCGAAGCTTTCCATGTAAGTCGTGCCCTGACAGCCACAGAAGCTCCGTGCCCCGTTCTTGCGATTTGTTTCTATCGCAAGGGCGGGAAACCTCAACCCTCACCCAGCCTTGTTCACAGGAACCGCAGTTTTGAAAGGGCACGACTTCAGTCGTGCCGCAAATGGCCGAAATTATCCTGGGCTTTAGCCCCTGCGGGATGTTTTACGGGAAATACGTTCGAGCACAGCCCGTTTCCGCAACCTGTAAAGCCCAGCAACTTGGTCACTCAAGTCGGTCGACTTAATCTGAAGCATCAGGAAACCCGATGGACAGCATTCTCGAAGGCGCCGAGCAACTCGAACGGGAACTGACCCCCGACCCTGTTGCCGCGCCCGCCACCGGATCGATCGTCCTCCACGCCGCGCTCTTCGGCGCCATCCTGGCGTATGGCCTCATCAATGGATTCATGCACCACAACTTCTGGGGCGCTCCCGGCCCAGGCAGTGCTATTCAGGTGACCCTCACCTCAAGTGCCCTGCCCTTGCCGGCCGACCAGCCGAAAAACGACAACGTTCTTCCATCTGAAAAGCCAAGCCCAGCTCCAGCTCCTCCAGAACCGAAGGCCAAACAGGCCGTGGATGAAACCGCCATCCCCATCCTGGGTAAGGAAAAGAAGCCGGAAAAACAGGTCAAGGCCGCGCCAAAATCGCCCCCCAAGCCAGATAACCGCATCCAATATGGTGAGCAGGCCGGCTCGAAGCTGTCCCGCTCAACCGTGTCGCAGCCTGGCGCAGCCGACCAGCCCGTAAGTGTGAATAACGGTGATTTCGGAACACGTTTCGGCTGGTACGTGAACGTCATCAAACAGAAGGTGAGCCAGAACTGGATTCGTGGCACGGTCGACCCCCGCACGCCCAAGGGCGCTACCGTCCAGATCTACTTCAAGGTGGATCGCCATGGCGCTCCGTCCAACTTCCGCGTCAATACCGCCAGTGGCAGCCAGACACTGGACAAATCGTGCCTTGATGCCACGCGACGGGTTGACACTTTTGGCGACCTGCCCAGGGAATCCAACGATCAATGGCTCGATGTGACCTATGATTGTACGTATTGAAGTACCTACGAGCAGACGTCGAGCGGGTGCTAATTGATGGAACAGTGGTCAAGATTGATCGGCGACTCACTGAGTGGGACAGCGGTACTCGTCGGCTCCTGGACAAGCATCATCAACTGGCTTACTTGCGTCTCCGTCGCTGTTTTCTACACTGTGATGGTCTTCGTCGTGCCAATTAACATCTCCGAGATGGATGGTCCTGTGCTTTCGAAGCAGCACAAGCAGCCGCTATCGGTGATTCTCATTATTCATACCGCATTCCTGGCCGCCATCGCCTGTCTCATCTGCTGGGCTTTTCACCAGTTCAACTCTTTCGACATTCGTTCCGAGGTGATCGACATCCAACTGGACGGCAGGTTCTTTCAAAGACCCCATCCCTTTTCGTCATTCATCATTCTGTTTCCTATTGGCCTTATCGTTCTCCAAAAGATCGAACGACGCTGGATCTATGTGGATTCCGGCCAGGACCCCTCCGATTCCGCAAGTGCCTCGATCGAACGTGAGCTTATCAAAGACGAATGATCCCCATGCAGCACAACCTTGCTCAGCTTTTCGTTCGCGATTCAATATCGAATAAGATTGGAAGGAACGTTTACCGCATGAGAATTTCTCCCCGATTGTTTTCATTTGTCGCTGGCATCATTTGCTCCGCCGCATCGCTCGGTGCCCAGGACTGGGTCCACACCGGCACCAACCTCGGGGCCGACCGCATCCGCATCGCCGCAGCCGACTTCAAACCAGGCGGCGCCGACCCGCAGACCCCCGCCTTAAAAGCCGTCTTCGACGCCACGCTCTATGCCGATCTGGGAAACGCCGGCATCTTTGACCTGGTTTCCAAAAGCATGGCGCCGCAGGCAACACCGGGTTCGCCGCAGGAGATCAGCCTGCCTCAATGGTCCGCCGCCCCGGCCAACGCCGCCATGGTCGCCTTCGGTTCGCTTTCGGCAGCCAATGGCCGCATTATCGTCTCCGGCTGGCTTTTTGATTCCCGCAACACCGTGAGTCCGCAGGTCCTCGGCAAGCAGTACAACGAGGCGGTCAGCGAGGAATCGGCCCGCACCATCGCCCATCGGTTCGCTGACGAAATCATCCTTCGGCTCGGCGGCGGCATCAATGGAATCGCGGAAACCAAAATCTACTTCATCAGCACCCGCTCGGGGACTAAAGAAGTCTGGGCGATGGATTACGACGGACAGAATCAGCACGCGGTTACACATCTGGGCACCATTTCCATCTCTCCGCGCATCTCACCAGATAACTCCCGCCTGGCATTTGCATCTCTTGGGCGCGATGGTTGGACCATCCGCATGTATTCACTCGAACTCAACCGGTACGTCGCCTTCCCCGCCGGTACCGCCGGTGGGAGCAATCAATCGCCCGCATGGTCTGGCGACGGATCCAAGATTGCCTTCTCTTCCGCGCGGACTGGAAACCCTGAACTTTGGATCGCCGACTCGGGTGGGGGCAATCTTCACAAGCTCACAGCTTTCAAAGGACCAAACATAGGACCGACATTCAATCCCCGCACCGGAGCACAGATCGCGTGGGTCAGCGGGCGCACCGGCGAGCCGCAGATCTACACGATGGAAATCGATGGCTCCAATGTTCAACGCATCACCGACGGTGGCTATGCCGTTTCGCCATCCTGGTCTCCGAACGGACAACTGCTGGCATTCAGTTGGAATCGGAAATACGGACCCGGAGACCCCGGCGGCGACGACATCCATGTGATCGACCTGGCCAGCAAGGATTATCTGCAGATCACACATGAATCCGGCAGTAACGACTTTCCCTCGTGGGCTCCCGATGGCCGGCACATCGCATTTCAGCGCACCATCGGCGGTCACACTGAAATCTGGATCATGCTCGCCGACGGAACTCAGCAGCAACAACTCACGCGCGGCGGAAACAATTCCATGCCAAACTGGAGTTGGAAATAATGCTGCATCAAGGCGAGCGATGAGTGCTCAAATGAGTGAATGTGAAGGGCGAGGTCATGGTAAATGTAAACATCCAGGCTTTTTTCAGCATTTTTGAACTATGATGCTATCGGTAACAAATTTCCTCCTCGGTTCACATTCACGGGGAAAGACACAATCATTCCACACCGCCTGGTTGAATTCATCCGCCAGTGCAAGGAATTGCCAAGTACGAAAACGATTTCTTTATGGGTGAAGGCCAGTCACAATATGGTTGGCCAGTTTTGTCTGAAACCGCAATCTTTTCCAGCCACCTCGGGAGGGTCCGTTGAGGCTAACTCAGAAATGCCCGGGGCACTTGAATGACAATTTCGAATTCACGGAAGGAGTAGTCCATTGAACTCACGCTCGCGCATCTTGATTCCCGCTGTCTTGCTTGTTGCATTGGTCGCAGTCGCAGGTTGCAAAAAGAAGGAGGCGCCACCGGCACCGGTGACAGCTCCGCCCACTGCCTCTGCACCGGCGCCCACGGCTCAGATCACCGCCACGCCATCGGTGATTTCCGCCGGTGACCAGGTGGTACTCTCCTGGCGCACCTCCGACGCAACAACCATCTCAATCGATGGCATTGGCGACGTACCAACCTCGGGTGTCAGGACGGTCACGCCCACTAACTCAACCAGCTTTCACCTCGTAGCCACCGGACCCGGTGGAACCGCGGACGCAACTGCCCGAGTCACCGTCAACGCGCCGCCCGCCGTTGTTGTCCCGACCAATACCATGAGCGAAGAAGAAGAGTTCAGGGCTCACGTGCAGGACGCCTTCTTCGATTACGACACGTACGATGTCCGCAACGATGCCCAGACCGTTCTCGCCGGAGACGCCTCGTTCCTCGTCAGTCATCCCAACATAAAAGTCGTGATCGGCGGATACTGCGACGAGCGTGGCTCCAACGAGTACAACATTGCCCTGGGGCAGAACCGCGGTGACGCCGCCAAGAATGCGCTCGTCACGGCCGGGGTGGCCGCAAACCGCATTCGCGTTGTCAGCTACGGCAAGGAGAAGCCCTTCTGCTCCGAGTCCACTGAATCGTGCTGGCAACAGAACCGCCGCGCCGGTTTCACCATGGACCGGTAGAGGCAACGGTCATTGGGTGCCCCAGGTCTCGCCTTTGAGACCTGGGATCCATCCAGCCACGGAACTGGGTGCCCCGCCCTGGCAGGGCTCTTGTTTGTGCGCCTCGATTGTCCTGGCCTCACCGCCAACGTAGACTGTTAGTTGTAAGCTTTCAGCTGCTTTTCTGAGCTGTCAGCGATTCCTTATGGGTGAACAATGAAGATAGCCAAAACCCTCCGCAACCGTCTTTTCGCCGCCACCGCCCTCGCTTTGATCCTGTGCTCCGTGCCTGTTCCGGCACACGCCACATCCAAGGAAATCATTGAGCTGCAAACCCAGGTGCAGCAGTTGCTTGACATGATGCAGCGCCTGCAGTCCACCTTTGATCAACGCATGAGTGTGATTCAGCACCTGGTGGAACAGACAGCGGACAACACCAACCAGATGACTGCCACCGTCAACGCTCTGCAACTGAAGATCAATGCGCAGACGGACGCCACTGGCGGCAAACTCGACACCGTCTCCGGTCAAGTGCAGTCTCTCAACGATTCCGTGGATGAACTGAAGTCGCGCATAGGCAAGCTCGACAAATCTGTTCAGGAGATTCAGACCCAACTGCAAAACATGCAGAATCCGCCAACAGGGGCGGCGCCTTCGGGCACGGCCTCCGACCCGAACGCTCCGCAGGGCGCAGGCGGAGCAATGCCCGCCGCAGGCGGCCCCGCAGCCAACGTCGCCCCCCCCCTGAAGGACACCTTTCAGGCCGGTGTGCGCGACTACAACGCAGCTCACTACAGCGTGGCCGCCAGCGAGTTTCAGGATGTCCTCCACTACTACCCGATGGACGACCTGGCCGGCTCCGCGCAGTTCTACCTGGGCGAAATTGCCTATCGCCAACTCGACTATGCCGATGCCGTGAAGGCGTACAACGCCGTTCTCGAAGGCTTTTCCGGCAGCCCTAAAGCGCCGGCCGCGCAGTTGCGCAAAGGCCTTGCCCTGCTGCAATTGAACAAGAAAGACGCGGGGATTCATGAATTGCGGCTACTGGTCCAGCGGCATCCGCAAACCCCGGAGGCCGCCCAGGCCCGGACCAAGCTGAATAGCCTCGGCATCAAGATCACAACCGCGTCCGCTGCTCACTGAAGCGCACATTACAAATTGCGCACCTACACGAAAAGCCCCGCTCATCGCGGGGCTTTTTCTGTTTCTCCTGGCCTTGTCAGCTACTGCTGAAGGCTCGCCATCAGTCCGTCGAGCGCCGACTTTGGCGGACGCGTCACCGACTCCGGCAATTGCCCCAGCGGCTCATCGACGATGTTCAGCAGATCGATAAACGTCGGTTTCTGCGTGTTGATATAGAAGACGCCGGTGAGTATCTCGTCGTTCGCCTGCGCTTCCATCAATGTGCGCACCGCGTTGGCCTTGTCGGTCGGGTCGTAGTCCTCGTGCAGCTTGTGCAGGCGAAGGTTCGAGCCGTCGTGCATCTCCACTTCAAAAACTTCCCCGGAGCCGTAATCCACTTCGATCTCGTCGAAGCTGGCCACGAAATCGACTTCGTTGATCGGCTCGTCGTTATCCTGCATGAACTTGTAGCTCTTCGTCGATCCCTCGTGATCGTTGAACGTCACGCAGGGGCTGATCACGTCAAGCATCACCGTTCCCTTGTGCGCAATCGCCGCCTTCAGCATGGAGAGCAACTGCTTCTTGTCTCCGCTGAAGGACCGGCCCACGAACGTAGCGCCCAATTGGATAGCGAGCGCGCAAGTGTCGATGGCGGGCAGATCGTTGACTACGCCAGTCTTCAGCCTGGAGCCGAGATCGGCCGTAGCTGAGAACTGGCCTTTGGTCAGGCCGTAGACGCCGTTGTCCTCGATGATATAGATCATGGGCAGATTGCGGCGCAACAGGTGGACGAACTGTCCCATGCCGATGGAAGCCGTGTCGCCGTCGCCGGAGACGCCCAGCATGGTCATCGTATGGTTGGCCAGGATGGCGCCGGTCGACACCGACGGCATGCGCCCGTGGACGCTGTTGAAGCTGTGCGAACGGCTCATGAAGTAAGCGGGGCTCTTGGACGAGCAGCCAATGCCGCTCATCTTCATCACCCTCTCCGGCTCAACGCCCATCTGGAACATGGCGTCGATGATGCGCTCGGAGATCGCGTTGTGGCCGCAACCTGCGCAGAGCGTAGTCTTGCCGCCACGGTACTCAAGAACCGGGAGGCCGATGTGATTCACTTTAGGTGCTGGTGTGGCTGTAGCCATTTAACGTTTCCCTTCTGCTCTAGTCGTCCACCGGCTTCGCCGGCCCACCGAGGCATGAAACCTGTGTCGCCCTATGCCCCCGCTGACTTGCTAACTTGCTATCCCCGCAAAGCGGGGGCTAACTTGCTGAATCTGATCCAAAAATTCCGGATTCCTTTGGACTGGCCAACCGACAACGCAACTGGAACCTTGTTTCTTGCTAGGTCGATGCCAAAACATTCGCGGGACAATTTCATACCGCTCATGATGCGACCGCCCCCTCGTGAGCTTCCACGTCCTCGACATGCGTAGGAGAAATGCCCGTGAAGCCCTCCTTCGTTGCGAACTCTTCGGTTACGGTTTGGGCGTCAAGCGGCAATCCGTTGTAGTGCAGAATACTGCGCAGCTTGACCACCTGGTCGGCGGGCAAGTCGAGCTTCAGCAGGCTCTCCAGTTGCGCATCGCGGTTCTGCTCCACCACGTAAACGCGCTCATGCGACGCGACAAAGTCGTGGATCTCGTGCGCAAACGGATAGGCCCGAATCCGCATGTAATCGACATCCTGGCCATATTGCTTCTTGAGCAGGTCCAGGCTTTCGCGAATGGCGAAATCAGAACTGCCGTAGGCCAGAATCCCAATCTTGGATGCCCCGTTCCTCACCGTCACCGGAGCCGGAACCAGCTTGCGCGCGTTATCGAACTTCCGCGAAAGCCGCTCCATCACTTCAACGTATTCGTCCGGCTTTTCCGTGTAACCGGCGGCGTCGTTGTGTCCCGATCCACGCGTGAAATAAGCCGCCTTCGGATGACGTGTCCCAGGAAGCGTGCGCCAGCCGACCGCATCGCCGTCCACGTCCCGGTAGCGCGCAAATCCACCCAGCCGGTCCAAATCTTCCGCGGTAAGAACCTTGCCGCGATCCAGCGGCTTCGTCGGATATTCGAATGCTTCCGACATCCAGTTGTTCATGCCCAGATCGAGGTCGCTCAGCACAAACACCGGTGTTTGCAGCCGCTCGGCCAGGTCGAAGGCCGCTCCGCCAAACTCGAAGCATTCCCTGACCGAACCAGGCAGCAGGACAATGTGTTTTGTATCACCATGGGAGAGGAAAGCCACACTCAGCAGGTCAGCCTGAGAGGTCCTCGTCGGCATGCCCGTCGAAGGCCCGGTTCGCTGCACGTCGAAGATCACGCCGGGGATTTCAGCGTAATAGCCGAGCCCGGCAAACTCCGCCATCAGCGAAATGCCGGGTCCGGATGTCGCCGTCATTGACCGCGCGCCGGCCCAGCCCGCACCCAGCACCATGCCGATTGCCGCAAGCTCGTCTTCGGCCTGCACCACCGCAAACGTCGCCTTGCCATCAGGCGTTACGCGGAACTTCTTCAGCAGGTCCGTCGTTGCTTCAACCACAGAGGTCGACGGCGTAATGGGATACCAGGCAACCACCGTCACCCCCGCAAACACCGCGCCCATGCCGCACGCCGCGTTGCCGTCGATGATGATCTTGCCTTTGGTCTGGTCCATGCGCTCGATGAAGTAGGGGTCCTGCTTGGTGAACTTCTCCGCTGCGTAGTCGTAGCCAGCCTTGACCGCACCGAAGTTCAGCTCGAAGACCTTCAACTTTTTGGCAAACTGCTTGCGCAGGCCACTCTCGACTACACCGAGATCGATGGAAAGAATATGCGCCACCGCGCCAACATAGACCATGTTCTTGACCAGCTTGCGCAGCTTGGCCTCAGGACAGATGGCCGCGGTGATCTTGTCGAACGGCACCGGATAGAACGTCACATCGTCGCGATACTGCTTGAGGTTGAGGCTCTCCTCATAAATCGCCACGCCGCCGGCCGGCAATGCCAATGCATCCTGCCTCGCCGTTTCCGGGTTGATGGCTACCAGCACCTCGGCGTCCCGCTTGCGCGCAACGTAGCCGTCCTTGCTGGCCCTGATCGTGTACCACGTGGGAAGTCCGGCGATGTTCGACGGGAAAAGGTTCTTGCCACTGACTGGAACCCCCATCCCGAAGATGCTTTTCAGCAGCACGCTATTGGCGGATTGCGAGCCGGACCCGTTCACCGTTGCTACGTTGATGCTGAAGTCGTTGATCACGCGTGCGCGCGTGTTCGTTTCGCCCTGCAATTCACCGAGGGCCAAGTCGCCTGTCGCCATGTGGCGGGATTCCCTTCAAAAGAATTCTTTAAATCGCGATCCACTCCCCCAGATCGTCGATTCCGATGCCGCTTATCCAATTTGAACCCGAAGTTCGTGACTTCGTTGCTCGACCAACGTTGCGAGTCTAAGACAAGAGCGGCATTTACACCTTGTGATTATAGTCACTTCTTAGCGTATGTGTACCAATTCGCGAGCCGCGTGTTACCCGTTTGAGTACCATCAAAATGATCGCCGGGCATCCGAGGCCGTAGAGACCCCCGGATCCCTCGAACGCCACGGCGCGCAGGCGCCGTCTGCCCCACCGCAGGTGGCTGGGTGCTCCATAGCCTGTCCTGAGCCCGCCGAAGGATCTCGATTTTGAGACATGGGAGACCTCGATCCCAAGCCAATTAACTATTCAAATAATTGAAAACAAAGAAGAAATCCAGAGTCGCCCCCTACTCCGACCTCAGCGCCCTCATTGGCTCGACAGCCGCAGCGCGCCGCGCAGGAACCCAACTCGCCACCAGAGACGCGCTCACCAGCAACACCGCGACCGCCCCCGTCGCGGTAAAATCCATTGAACCAATACCATAGAGCGTGCTATGCAACGCCTTTCCTACAAAAAAGGCCCCAACAAGCCCCACAGCCAGCCCGATTCCCGCAAGCACCAGCGCCTCTTTCAGAACCAGGTTAACCACATGGCTCCGGCTTGCTCCGAGCGCCATTCGCAACCCGATCTCGTGCTCCCGCTGTGCCACCGTGAACGCCATCACTCCATAAATCCCCACCCCCGCCAACAACAGCGCCACCACGGCAAAGCTGCCGAACAGCACCATGGTGAAGCGGTCCCCAGAGAGGTTCAGGCTCTTTATCTCGTCCATGGTGCGCTGATCTGCCAGCGCAATCTGTGGGTCCACGGCATGAACCGCGGCGGCAATACTTTTCGTCATGATCTCCGGATCGCCGGCTGTTCGCACCGCGATATTCGCCGAAGGCCACGGAATTTGCCAGAAAGGAATCTCGATCTCTGGAAATTCGTCGCGAAATCCGCCCCTGCGCACGTTGTGAAACACGCCCACAATCTGCCACGGCACTGGTGCCCCGAGCTTCGTCACTCCCGGAATCAACTCCTCCACCATCAGCCGCTGCTGCAGCGGGTCTTTCCCCTTGAAAAATTTGTTGACGAACTCCTCATTGACCATCGCCACGCGCACGCTGCCCGCATTGTCCTCATCGGTGATCGCCCGGCCTCGGAGCACCTGAATCCCGAATGTCTTGAAGTAGTCGGGCGTCACCATGCCAAAGCTGGAATCGGGCCGCTGCGAGGGATCGGCAAATTCCGGCTGTCCCGCAATCGTGAACGGCATTCCAAAACCCGCTCCTTCCAGCGGTAGCCCAGACGATGCCGAAGCGTCCAGAACCCCCGGCACCGCCTTGATGCTGGCCAGCATCTGCTGGTAATAGGCCGTAATTTGCCGCGGATCCTTCGGCCTCGCATCCGGAACCGGAAGATAGAACGTCTGAATGTGAGTCGTCTCCACCCCCAGATCCACCCGCGTCAGATTCCAGAAACTGTGAATGGCCAGCCCTGCTCCCGTCAGCAGCGTCAGCGCCAGCGCGAATTCGCCAACCACCAACACCCTGCGCAGCCGGTGCCGTCCAGCCCCTGTGCCTGAACGCCCGCCTTCCTTCAGCGCTTCAGCCGGATCAACCCGAGTCGCATACCAGGCTGGCGCGCAGCCAAACAGCAGCCCGGCCAGCGTCGAGGCCGCCAGCGAAAACAGCAGCACAGGAATATTCAGGCTGAGGTCCGCCTCCGATGGCAGCGTGTTCATCGGCATGATTGCAACCAGCCCCCGCAGCGCGACCACACCCACGCCGATTCCCACCACTCCGCCCGTCAGCGCCAGCAGCAGATTCTCCGTTAAAAACTGAGTGAAAATGTTCCGCCGCGAAGCCCCCAGGGCAGCGCGCAGCGCAACCTCTTTCTGCCGCGTGGTTCCTTTCGCCAGCAGCAGGTTGGCCACGTTCACGCAGGCGATCAGCAGCACAAATCCCACCGCGCCCAGCAGAATCCAAAGTGTCTGAATTCGTTCCTTGGGCAGAAAATCATTTTGCAGCGGGTGAACAATCGCGCCCCAACCCTTGTTGCTCTTCGGGTACGCCGTGGCAATATTCGCTGCCACGGCATCCATGTTGGCTTGCGCCTGCTGCAAGGTCACGCCCGGCTTCATCCGTCCCATCGCCAGCAGCCAGTGGAAATCATGGTTCAGTTGCTCCGGCTTGAAAGCCAGCGGCACAATCAGCGACTGGTTGAGCCGGTCCGCTACTCCCGGTCCCAGCACGCCCACCACCGTATAAGGCGTTCCATCGATCCTGATCGTCTTGCCCACGATTTTCGGGTCCGACCCCAGCCGCTTCCACAGCTTGTTCATGAGCACGACTTCGTGTTCCCTGCCCAGCGTTCCTTCCTCGGGAAGAAAGTCGCGGCCATACAGGAACGGCGTGCCCATCATCTTGTACATGCCCGGTGAGGTGAACTGGCCCTCCACGTACTCCGGCTGATCCTTCGTCGCCAGATTGAAACTGCCCCCGGTAAAGGCGCACAGGTCGGAAAAGACTGTGCTCTGGTTCTTCCAGTCGGTATAGTCGCCCGCAGAAATCCCGTTGCGGTCGCCTTGAATCTTCGACCACACCATCACCAGCTGGTTCGGCTCCGGATAAGGCATCGGCGCTAAAAGCGTTCCATATACCACGGTGAATATCGCCGTGTTGGCTCCAATGCCCAATGCCAGTGTCAACACAGCCGTCAGCGTAAACACCGGCGACTTGATCAACTGCCGGATTGCGTAACGCAAATTCTGAAGCAGGGTTTCCATGGTTGCCTCCTGTGAATGGATTGTCTGGGCCACAACGCCTTGAGTGCGGATGAGTGTTTGCAAACGCCGGGATGTTTGAAACGGATTCGGAAACGATAACAGTCAAGAGCAATGGGTTTTAGACGGGACGCATTACGATTTCGCTCGCACCTTAAAATCGATCCCGCCGGAATGTTACCCATCATAGTGTTACTACATGTAACATACAAGGACAAAAAAGCCCTCTCCTGTCCTTTCTCAGATGTTCATTTAGAAAACAGACCTGTCATCCTTGTAGCGAAGCGTTCTTCAGCGGAGTCGAAGGACCTGCTTTTCGTGAATGTGTCGCCACAGCCGCTTCACGAATTCTCTTCTATAGACAATTCAGCTCTGCCGAATGTTCCCGATCAAAACCGAATCGCCCACCACCTGGTCCGCATCCCTCTTCCAACGCAGCAACAGTGTCGAGGCAATCACGATCAGCGCCACGGTCAGCCCGATCCAGAGGCCGTAAATCCCCCATTTGAAGACGAAGCAGAGCGTCAGCCCCAATGGGAGACCGAACGCCCAGTAGCCCACCAGGTTGGCCACCATCGGCGACCGCGTCTCTCCCAGCCCGCGCAGCGCCCCCGTCGAGACCGTCTGAATCCCATCGAAGATCTGAAACACCGCGGCCAGCCCCAGCAGCCCTGGGCCCACGGCCATCACCTGCGCATCGGTAGTAAACAGCGCAATCAAAGGTCCCGGAGCCACCAGAAACACCACTGCGGCCATCAGCATGAATCCCGTCCCGAGCGACAGGGCGAGCCAGCCGGCGCGTCTGGCCTTCGCTGCATTGCCCGCACCTACAGCATGGCCCACGCTCACGGCTGCCGCAGCCGATACCCCCAGCGGTACCATATAGGTCATAGCCGCGTAGTTCAGTGCAATCTGGTGCGTCGCCAGAGCCACGGGGGTGAGCCATCCGGCTGCCAGCGTCGCGCCATTCCAGGCGCCCACCTCCAGCACAATCTGGCCTGCCGCGGGAGCGCCCAGGCGGACCAGTTGTGTGAGCTTCTCCAGGCTCGGCCCGGCCCAGTGCTTGAACAGCGGATGCCCCCGTTTTCGCTCATAGCGCCAGGCAAAACCTACCAGTGCCAGCGCCATAAACAGGCGCGCAATCACCGTTGAAAGGGCCGATCCGTCAACACCCATCGCCGGCATTCCCAGCTTGCCGTAGATGAGCACCCAGTTTCCCAGCCAGTTGATCAGGTTGGCGCCCACAAAGGTAATTGTGACTACACGAACCTGCCCTACCCCCTGCAGATACCGCCGTGTGCCCCCATAAATGAGCAGCGGCAGCGTCCCCCAATTCAAAACGCGCAGATAGCTCGCGGCCGGTCCCGCGACTTCCGGGCTGATTCCAAAGCGCGCATACCCAAAGCTCGCCAGCCAGACGGCCACCATCACAACAGGAGTGACCAGTGCCGCCAGGTAAAGCCCCTGCGCCAGCCAACGATGGCACCCGTCGTAATCCTTGCGCCCATAGGCCTGCGCAACCAGCGTGTCCAGACCAAGAAGCAGGCCTATCCCAAACAACGATGGCGTATAGCAGACCGCATTCCCCAGCGCGACCGCGCCAATCGCCGCCGGCCCCAGCCTGCCCACCATAATGGTGTCGACAACGCCCTGGGCCATCCAACCCAGTTCGCTCAGCACCACCGGAACCGCCAGCGCCACCATCGCACGCAGTTCCGATTTCCACTCCGGTTTCGACAGGCTCATCTTTCCAATCTAACCGGAGCGCGCTTGGGACGTACACGGCGCTTCCTCGCCGCTGGGGCAATCGCATTTGAAGTTCGGGCGAGCGAAGAAGGTTGAGGGGTTCACAGCTTGCAAAAAAACTAGATCAAATCTGAATTTTCGATGGCTTTATAAATCGCTCACCGGCTTCGCCGACCTATGGGGGATGAAACTTTTGCCCGGCAGTGTCACCGCTAACTCGCTAACTTGCTATGTCCGCGAAGCGGACGCTAACTCGCTGAATTCACTCGAACATTCCGCGCCGTCCTCGCGTTCCAACTATTCAAAATCCAACTCAATCGCAACCCCGCTTCTTTTTGCGGCACGACTTCATTCGTGCTGCAAATAGATGAAAATAAAGGCGGGCTTTAGCCCCTGCGGGACGTTTTCCTTTGATTTTCTCCAGCAACTTTGAGTCTATCCGCAACCTGTTCAGCCCGTGCACAAATTCGCAATCAATGCGCAACCAGGAAGAAACAAACCACTGTTAAGCTGCCATAGCGGTGACCTGGACGGTGAAACCGAGGCTCTGCAGGCGATTGAGAAGACGAAAGACCTGCTTGCCTTTGTCGCGGTTGTCGAAGTGGCTTGTGCCGAGGTCCTGGTAGAAGGTGCCGTTTTTGAGCATATGGTAGGCGGCGGTGAGGATGGAAGCGGCGACGGCGCCGACGGCCTTCTTGGGACCACGCCTGGAACGGATGCGCAGGTACTGGGCCTGGAGGTAGCTTCCCTTGGTGCGCGAGGCTGCCCAGGCGCATTGGATGAGGGTGGTCTTCGACCAGGGTGCGCCCTTCTTCATGCGGTTAGATCGGCGTTTTCCGGCGCTTTCGCCGTTCTTCGGGCAGAGTACCGCCCAGGAGATCAGATGACCTTCGGTCTTGAAGCGGCTCATGTCGATGCCGATCTCCGCGACGATGACTTCGGCCGCGAGCGAACTGACGCCGGGGATGGTGGTGAGCATTTCGCAGGCTACGCGAAAGGGTTCGACGTTGGCGTCGACCTCCTTATCGATGCGGGCGATGGCTGCATTGACAGCATCGAGATGGTCCGGATGAAGCCGCAGCATGAAGCGATGATGAGCCGTCACACGGCAGCGAAGCCTCCAGTTCCGCCTTGGTGGCGTGGATGCGCCTGTCCACCCCACGGACGAAGACCTGTCCGCGGGGGCCCCGCCCGTGAGCCAGCGCCGCCAGAGCCTCGGGAGCCGTCTCGCCGGCGATCAAGGCCTCGATCATGCGCCGGCCGGAGAGGCCAACGATGTCGCTGATGACCGAATCGAGCTTGATGTTGGCGTCCTCCAGCGTCTTCTGGATGCGCTGCGTATGGCTGCTGCGCTCGCGCACGAACTGCTTGCGGGTGCGCAGCAGGTCGCGCATCTGCTGGGTGGGCTCGTCGGGCACGAAGCTGGCCCGGATAAGCCCATGGGACATCAGATCGGCCAGCCAGGTGGCGTCGTTGACATCGGTCTTGCGCCCGGGCAGGTTCTTGACGTGGGCGGCGTTGGCCAACACCAGTTCGAACTCGCCATCGGAGAGGATGTGCCAGACCGGTTTCCACTAAACGCCCGTCGCTTCCATCGCGATGTGCGTCACGCCTTGAGAGGACAGCCAATCGGACAGTTCCATCAGCTCCTGGGTTGTGGTCTGGAAGGTCTTGACTTCGGTTGTCACCTTGCCATCCACCATGTGGCGAATGCAGGCCACCACAGTCTCCTTATGTAGATCGAGGCCCGCACAATGCGGGTGCAGAAATTCCATCGTTCCTCCTTATGCGCCGCTGGCGTGGAACCCCTATCAATGAAATCTTGGAAGCGTGCTCCGGGGCTGGAACCAGCCCGTGGCGACAATCCGGGGTGCTCAAAGGTTCCGGGTCCAACTAAAAAACGGGCTCATGCGCACCAAGGATCGAACGACCTCTGTGCCGCTGGCGCAATAACAATGTACAACAGGATCGATCCCCGTTTCATGCCCCGCGGGTCGGCGACGCCGGTGGGGAACTAAAAAGGGTTCGAGATGCAAGCGCCAACGCGCTTCGGCATCGTCGATCGAAGCCTTTTGTTAATCCGATAGTCACGCAAGAAGTCGTCAGCCAGTTCTGCGATCCGAATCCGCTCAACAGCAGGCCCAGTAAAAGTCCCCGTGGAGATTTCCGCAAGCCGGCGGCTAAGGATTCGGGTGGCTCTTCTCTTGTCCGAAGTGCCCGTGGATTCCCGGTACATCTTCCCGTTCCGGTAGTACTGTATCCACCAAATCGAGCTTTGCTTCTGCTGGTAGATTCGTCCAGACCCACCAGGGCGGCTCACTCAGCCCTCCGCGGAGCTTGCAGTGGCTGGGGGGTTGAACCGAGGACACTTGGATTGGGCGCCACGCGATAGACTCTCCAACGTGATGTTTGTTGCCATCTATATAGGGATCGAGATCGCGAACGTCGAGAAGGGAGGGGCCCTTTTCCTGGTCCCGGATAAATCGGATGATTGCGTCCTGAATCAAGCGTCTCAGCTTTCATTCGCTCATCGAGAGATACTCGGCCGCCTGTTTCGTGCGGAGCAGCCTTCGGGGATGTATCGGCGCTGTGACCATAATGAGTTCCTCCTCAGTCAGAGAAAGGCGTAGCCATACGCTCGAGATCTGACGCGAGCATGTTGGGGGATGGTGGGGCCGATCTGTCTTTCGGTCAAATCGACTGATGTCTATTCCAGAATGCGCGGGGGATTTGTCAGGAGAGTGAGCCGCCGCACCGCAGAGGATTGAAGGGTATAACGGCGTGAAGGCAGGCACTCCAATGGCCCTGTCTGCCAGGCAGAGTGGCTGTAGCATCGAGCGGACGCGGCCAACCGTCTGCAATCCTGGCGTTACGGAAATACATCTCAAGGATGGAGGCTTTGCGGAAGTGCCAACCCAAACTTTTCGAGTTCGAGCATAGTTTGAGCATAGCGTGCGAATTCTAGAGCGGTCGCCAAACCTATAAGTTATTGATTTAATTGGTGCCCGGAGGGGGACTTGAACCCCAACGGCCTTGCGGCCTGCGGATTTTAAGTCCTTTTTTAGCCTTTTAGCACCACCCTGCACTGCCCTGCACTGCCCCGCACTAAGACGAATAACCATCACATAATGAATGACATGGACATGTTATCCACATCGCACCGCGTCGCACCAGAATGCACCAAATCACGGTACAAAGCGGCACCAAAAGCGGCACCGGGCAAATCGCGTAAGTGCTTTAGAATCGTGCGACCTGCGGATTTTTGGTCCGCAGCGCCTTCGGAATCGACCAAAGAATTTCCGAGTAACGTAAAAAAGCAGTCCCGCATTTCACTCCAAATGAGCTATTTCTGCCCACTGCGGATTTATCATCCGATGCATTCAAGCAGCGCTCAGGCCACACAGGATGAGCGTGGCAATACCAACCAGCCAGCCTGCGGCGCTTGTATTTCTCCATTATCATTCACGCAAATAAGCGGGCGCGCTATTTTCGTTTATCGTGTATAACGCTAATAGAGGCGGGCACTATTAGCGCCCGTGAAACCAATGAGCCAACGCAAAGTCATTCCGGGCCAGAAGGTCTCCCAAGGCACCTACAGCGCGTTTATTCCTGCGCCATTGCCTCCGGTGTTCGATTGGACGCCTGGACTGGTCCGCTCGCTCTCTGATGCGGATCGCCTCATTGGGAGACTTGCTGGAGAGGGCGGACAACTGGCCAACCCTCACGTTCTCATTCGCCCATTCATACGCCGTGAAGCGGTTCTGTCGAGCCGGATCGAAGGCACTCAAGCCACATTGGGCGAACTGCTGGCTGCCGAAGCCGGGGCTGTTGTCTATCGCAGTCCGGAAGATCTGCGCGAAGTCGGAAACTATATCGTTGCGCTGGAACATGGAATCGCCCAGCTTCACAAACTCCCTCTGTGCGTCCGGCTCATTCGCGAGCTGCACGACAAGCTCATGACCGATGTGAGGGGGGATCATGCAACTCCGGGCGAATTCCGCAGATCGCAGAATTGGATTGGCAAGCCGGGGAGCACGCTGGCGACGGCCTCCTTCATTCCGCCGCCGCCCGGTGAGATCGAGCCATGTCTCGCGGCCTGGGAGAAATTCCTCTACGCATCCGAGCTGCCGCCGCTGGTGACCATTGCCCTGGCCCACTTCCAATTCGAGGCCATACATCCGTTCCTGGATGGCAATGGTCGCATTGGGCGCCTGTTGATTGCACTGTTTCTGATTGAGCAAAAGATTCTTCCGGCTCCCCTGCTCTACCTGTCGGCGTTCTTTGAATCCACTAGGCGCGACTACTACGAGGGACTGCGCGGGGTAAGTGAGCGCGGAGCCTGGAACGACTGGCTCGAATACTTTCTCCTCGGCGTCGCCCGCACTTCACAGGATGCTCTCAGCAGAGCGACTCGCATCAACGTGATTCTTGCCCAATGGCAACGGCAGGTAGCCGGCGAGTCAACCAACACTCCGCTGCGGATTGTCGATCTGTTGGCGTCCAATCCTTTCATCACCGCAACGGGCATTGCCGGCGAGCTGGGCGTTGCCTTCACAACCGCACAGCGCGCAATCGAGCGGCTGGAGCGTATCGGAATTGTGAAACAAGCGACAGAGGCCAAACGCGACCGCGTCTACTGCGCCCAAGCCCTGCTCGACATTCTCGAAGAACCGGCAAACCTTACCGGCTCTCTTTCCGATTAAAAGGGTCAGTGCGGGCAGGAACAGGCCCGCGTGGGCCGGGTGCCGGAGGGCGCAGCGGGCGGCTACTGTTTTCTGCCGCGGCACCGCCGCTGTCCAAAGCGTTTGACCAGGCATTCTGGAGTCCGATAGCAAGTGTTAAGCTAAACCACAAGGCTCACGATGAGGAACGAGCGACAACGGATCGAGAAACCCATCAGAGTTTTCGATTTCTTCTCGGGTTGCGGAGGCACGAGCGCGGGCTTGCGGGACGCGGGTACGCACCCATATCAGCTCGCAACTCCGGGAGAGTATACCGTCTCGATCCAGTCCGACGGATTCAACCTGACGACAAAAGATAACTATGATGTTGCTCACGGTGGGCCTTTCCGTGACGAGAAAGCGGTCAAACGGTCAGGGGAACTCAAGGCAGGAGAAGTGAAGTTTGTCATTGTTAAGTAGGTAATCTGGTCTCGATTTCAAAACGCTTCGGGTTCTGGATGTATTACCGGCTGATCGGACAAGTCCTGCACCTGCTCAACACGCCGAAGTGCTCTTTAGAGTTTATTCATCGATCGCGCGTTGGTGAGCATCAGTCCGAAGTTTCTCCGGTGGGAGATTCCGCAGACATGTCTGCGAATTGGGGCGCGAAATCGGACTATTTGGCCTCAGGTAGGAATCGAACCTACAACCTGTCGGTTAAGAGGGGGATCATCAACCGTGGAGCACGCATGTTATCAACGGAGCAGAGAGGAGAATTCAGATTTTTTCGGCGCGCAATTCGGCGAGGAATTCGGCGAAGTCTGCGCTTGAGTTGAGCATCCGTCCGTAGGTCGAATGCTC
>Ga0302319_10005210_pt1 | contig 26255 bp, 29 predicted proteins | sample Bog_T0_2_FD_203319 | JGI IMG/M metagenome (GOLD analysis project Ga0302319, IMG submission 203319) | Peat permafrost microbial communities from Stordalen Mire near Abisko, Sweden - Bog_T0_2 | ecosystem: Environmental > Terrestrial > Soil > Wetlands > Peat | place: Sweden: Abisko, Stordalen Mire...
GAACTTTTATCCCCATCCAAAAAGCAATTCCACCTACTATGAGGGCCCAAGGCCAGCCTCCACCTGCAAGACCCCAGCAAAACGGCATAAAAGCCCATAGAGCGCTTATTGCAAGAATTATATAGAACATGCCATTTGGCCTGGTCATTAGCCCAACAAGCACCGTAGTAACAATCAGCAATAATAACCATGAATGGCATACCAAACCAGATAGAACCGAAAACAGCACCAACTCTTTTCCAATAATTATCATTACAGGATTTAAGGCGCCTGAGCGGGATTGGCCTGTAACTACAATTACAGGGCCAGATCCGAGTAAACCCTCCAACATTCTCACAAACCAATCGCCATTCGGGTAAATAACAACTAAAACAGTCTCTGGCGATAGATACCTCGGGAATGGGCGCTCACTGAGCTCTTCCGGAGGCGTCTTTAAGCGCGCTAATGAAATCAGGATTAACTTTGCCTCCTAATTTCTCTATACGATGCACATCTTCCCAGGCCTTATCATATGCTTTCAGACTAAAGTAAGCCATCCCGCGGTTGACATAGGCCTGTACATATTTAGGATTTGTTTCAATTGCTTTAGTGTAGTCAGAAATCGATTGATCCAAGTTGCCCTGGGCTTCATAGGCAGCCCCACGGTTGTAATAGGCATCTACAAACTTAGGGTTTATTTCAACAGTTTTGGTATAGTCAGAAATAGCTTGCTGAAGGATGTCCTGTTTATAATAGGCAAGGCCACGACTATAATATATCTCTGCGTATTTAGGATTTATTTCAATAGCCCTGGTAAAATCAATAATGGCTTGGGCAGTATTATTTTGATTGTAATAGGCGTGTCCACGATTTAGATAAGCCAATGCATATTCTGGATTTATTTCAATTGCCTTAGTATAGTCAGATATAGCTTGAGATAAGTTACCTTGACTGCTGTAAGTAAACCCACGGTTATTAAGGGACTCTACGTCTTTAGGATTTATTTCAATAGCCTTAGAGAATTCAGTAATGGCTTTAGTATAGTCAGAGCTGGCCTGACTATTCTTGCCTTGCTGAACATATACAAGCCCACGATTGTTATAGGCCTTTATATATTTAGGATTTAATTCAATGGCCTTAGTATAGTCATTGGCGGCTTGTGTTAAATTCCCTTCAATGTTATAGACAAGCCCTCGGCGGGCATAAGCCTCTGCATAATTAGGATTTAATTCAATAGCTTTGTTACTGTCAGTAATGGCTTGAGTAAAATCCCATTGTAATATATAGGCAAGTACGCGATTGGCATAGGCTTCTGCATAATTAGGATTTAATTCAATGGCTTTGTTACAGTCAGTAATCGCTTGAACTGAATCTCCTTGCATATCATAGACAAGCCCTCGGCTGGCGTAGGCTTCTGAGCCATTAGGGGTTATTTTAATAACATTGGTATAATCAGAAATAGCTTTGGCATAATTACCTTGTTTGTATTCCGCCTTACCACGATTTAAATAGTCTTTCGCTGTTTGCCCATAAACAGATGAAATCCCTAAAAATAAAATAATAGCTAAAATAAATATTTTTAACATCTATTTATATCCTGCCTTCTTCTGTAACTTTTCTCTAAGAGCATTTCACAAATCATTAAAGGAAAAAAGGCGCAGCATATGGGGCAGCAGCAATACCAATCTGCGCCGCTTGTCCTGCTAAACCAAGAGCTGAACCAAGGAGTTCAAAGGGTATCTGTAACAACTCACAACCGGTTTGGGTTAAACATAACAGTAATAAGCAGCCCAACAATAAGGTTTTCTTTGATAATATCATTTAGTGGGTTTTGTTATGATCCTTTCTGTTACGAATCTTAAGATCCTGATTCAACTTAATTATATTACCAGCTAGGAACAATAACCTTATTATTTCTCCACTTTATTTACTTCACCTTCTCTCAACTTTATAACCTCAGCCCGCAATCCTCGTGTAATCTTTTCGTAAATATCCCCTGAAACACCATTTGAACCTATAGAAGCTAATTCATCTGCATAAAATGGACGGCCAAAAACAACTTTAACAGAACATAGCCGCGGTTTATTGCTCCCTCTTGGCCATGATTGATTAGAACCATGAATAAAAGCAGGAACAATAGGAACCCCTAATTCTTTGGCTAAAATAGCTGCCCCTTTATAAAACGGGCCGATATTATCACTAATTGACCGCATTCCTTCAGGAAAGATACAAGCAATCTTTTGATTGGCTAAAAGAAGGTTAGCTATCTGTAATGATTCTTTTAGATGAAGATTGTTGTCAATAGCCACTAACCGCGCCAATTTAATGTTGTTTTTCATAGAAGGATGATAAAAAATGTTGTAATAACCAAAAAAGTTTGTGTGTATTTGGTGTTTAAACGGCAGGTTGTTATAAATAAACAAACCATCTAGGAAACTTGAATGATTAGGGCAGATAATAAAGGGCCCTTTCGAAGGAAGATTCTTAACACCTTCCGCCTTTAAAGACCAACATATTTTAAAAATAAGCCACAAAAGCCCTCCAGCGAACCAATTCAGCACAACAGTTCTCTTCTTGATCCGAATTTGAGCATCCTTTGATATTTCTCCAGTCGGAGTTTGTTTCAATATTTCCCCCCAACCTTTTGGCTTTGACACCTTCCCATCTAACCACTTAGGCGTTAATGATGCAACTAGATCGATAAGTTCTTTAACAGTTGTGGCCTTATAATAAAGCTCATCAGTAATTTTAATATTAAACAACTCTTCCATCCTTAACGCTATTTCTACCCTTCCCAAAGAATCTATGTCAAGATCAATCTCCCAATGACTATTTAAATAAACTGGACGGGGAGTCAATGTGGAAACGTATTTGATAATTTTACGCGCTATATCAGTCTTAAGAATCTCTTGCTCTTCGAACGTCATCGGCTCATCAGCATTAAATGCAATGGTCTTAGGCATATTCTGATATCGTTGTATCATTTCAGATATCTCATTTTTTCTTTTTTCCGTCCCGTTCAAAGAACCTCTCGTTAGAACAATTCCAGCTAAACGTTGATCTGCAGGAAGGGTCGTTTGTAAATTCTCCAATTCCCAACGAACACGTCCATAAATATCCGTATCATTATCTTTCTTAAAGATTTCCATATTGGGTACGACAATCGCCCACAACGACTTTGTTGTGTGATTTAAACGCGAAAAAATACGAATTTCCTTAACTAATGTCGCGCGACCATAGTGATCTTCTAGCTGATTAAGATGATTAGATTCCAAAACAAACCTCCCCTTTGCCTTATCGGACAGACTTAATAAGAAATAAGGCCTGATTACCCAGAAATACATAAAATAGAATTGCCGGGAAACAGCCCACCAATGTACCCCAAAAATAATCACTAAACCTGACAGGTGTCAACGCCAAAGCACAATTTTGCAAATCAAACGCTACATTAGGGATAAAACGAACAAGAAAAACAGTTAAGAATCCCCTCTTTTCTGTAGCATTAGCAATCTTTGGCGCCTTTTCTCGAACAAAATTTATAATCTTAGCACTGGCAAAATGCCTGATAAAATTAAATTCAAGGGCACTCGAAAGCGCTGACCCTATCAATACAAAAATCACCCCGTTAACAATACCAAATAATAAACCACCTAAAAAAGTCACCGGAGCTGAAGGGAGCAAAGCTATCGGCCTTAATATAAAAAGCCCAATATAAACAACTGGGGCCCACAATCCAAAACTTTTAACCCACGAACGCAATGGCTCCAATCTATGCACCACTTCAGCAGGTGAGAAACTATGGCACTGCCAAAGAAATGCTCCTATGCAAAAGGTAATAATTGACCCACCTATTACCCACCAAGACGCTTTAGACATCCTTCTCCCTTAAACATTTCGTGAAAAAACAACTAAAGAATTTCCACCTGCAAAGGCTGTGCGCAATAGCGACACATTATTAATAGCCGTTGTCAGTTCAGTCATTCCTAAGAACGAAGAAAACATTTGGGGTGATTGTGCGATCAATACAGCAAGAATGTTTTGGAAAGATTCCGCTGCGGCAAAACCATACCCAAAAATACTGCTACAATCTGTATAATGATCTGGGATTCCGTTCAAAAAGTAATCTCTGCGTAATTCGCTATCCTTATCATCATCCGCTACACTCAATAAATATTTTGATGGATTCTGTACATCAATTTTATCGAGTAAAGAAACATGCTGACTACTTAACACTTCATATTTTGCCGTGATCATTAACGCCTGTTCAAGATGGGCATATGTAACAGCGCCTCTTTTCTGAGCATGATCTAAAGATTCAAGAATAAGAAAGCCACTTCCTCCAAAAGTAGTAGCAATTTTCTTAGGGTGAGCAACACAGCCTCCATAAAGTTTAGCAAGAAAGTCATGATTCACATCTGCTCCGCCAACTAAACATACATCCAATGCCCCTCTTTGAATACGCTCGGCCGCTATTTTTAATCCTTGGGCAACCGCACAATACCCTTGTGTTGTAATGGTATAGCCATGAATACCAAGAGCTGTCGATATATGGCTGACCGGAGCATTAGGGATCGAATCACTAAAAAACATTGGGCTCACCATCTTGGGATCACCCGTTACTAAAGAAGCATGATAATCAAATGAGTAATGCAACGGACCATGCACCGTTCCAAGTATTACGCCAACTCTAGTGCTATCTTCTTGTTTAATAGATATTTTTGCGTCTCGTAGAGCCATTACTGCTGCTGTAAAAGCGCATAGGGAAATATAATCTGCCCGTCTCAATAAATTAGTATCTATATGGGCATCAAAATCAAATTTATCAATAGTTGTTAATGTGGGATGGCCTAAAAGAAGAGATATAAAATCATCCCTTCCAACTCCCCAGTCTCCCATCATCCCAACGCCAGTTATAACAATCCCTGAATACATAAAATTAACCTATAAATCTTTTTACTAAAATTGCCGCATTTGATCCACCAAAACCAAAAGAATTAGAGAGCACTGTTTTGATTGGCAAATTCTGTGCTCCACCTCTAATAACATTCAATTCACATTCTGAATCAAGTTCATGTAAATTCAAATTTTCTGGTGCCATCTGCTCTTGAATTGCGATAACTGAAATGATTGTCTCAACAACACCGGCTGCCCCCAAAAGGTGCCCCATAAATGGTTTTGTAGAACTAATCGGCACTTTTGATGCATGCACACCTAAAGCAAAATGTAACGCTTTAGCCTCCATACTGTCATTGGAAGGGGTTCCCGTTCCATGAGCATTCACATAATCAATGGCATCGGGGTCAATTTCTGCCTGGTCAACCGCCGCCATGATTGCACGAGAAGCCCCAAGAGCATTAGGATCAGGCTTAGTCAAATGATAGGCATCTGAGGCTTGTCCATATCCTATAATTTCAGCTATTACTGAAGCTTTTCTCAATAAAGCGTGCTCTAAAGTCTCAATTACAAGCACCCCAGCCCCTTCTCCTAAAACAAGGCCCGTCCTACCTTTATCAAATGGTCGGCATGCGTCAGAAGTAACAAGTTGAAGAACATTAAATCCGGCATGGGTAAAATCCGACATGACTTCATAACCACCTGTAATAGCAATATCGCAATCCCCCGCACGGATTCGCTCATAGGCTAAGCCAACGGCGGACAAGCTTGAAGCACACGCATTATTCAAAATCAATGTTTCGCCTAGAATTCTCAACGCTTCTGATACATGCAACAGTTGATGGGTTGCTAAAGCATCGGAAACAAACGGCGCTCGATCCTTATAATTCTTACCAGTTATCGCTGCGCGGTGGAAATTTTGACTAGCAAGCATTCCTCCCAAAGTTGTTCCAGCAATAAATGGCACTCTGATAGGATGATTTTCCGAACTCTGGAGTCCTGCACTCATTAAAGCATCAAAAGTAGCTATAAACAGGAGCTTTGATGAACGATCCCATAAACGAACATCCATATCTCCTGCAGAAAAATTCTCAAATTGTAACGGATCAACTTCACCACCCAGGGTTGTTTTGTGCGAGGAAGGATCAAAGGAATTAATGCGTCTAATACTTGAATGGCCTTCTTTTAACGCCTTCGTGGTAACATCGACCCCACGTCCAAGAGAAGTGATAACACCCATACCTGTTATAACGACGCGTCTTTTCATACTAAAGCTTCACTCTTCCATAATCTTTTGAAGTTATACCACTGGTCTGGATACTGCCGTATATATCCCTCAAAAATCTTTGCAATCTTACTAACATTCTCAAACATATCTCTTTCTTTGTCCCCAGTCGAAGCTAACACAATAGGTTCTCCCACAAACGCACGATATTTCCCATCCTTTTCTAACACTGTCGCCGAAGGCATTAACGGGGCACCAGTTGCCGCCGCTAATAAAACAGGGCCAATGGGGAAATACGTCTTTTTTCCAAAAAAATCGACCTGTAATCCATTCTTCTTCTCATAACGATCAACCAACATAGCGACAATTTCATTTCGATTTAACGCATTAACAATATCAATAAAGAAAAAAGGTTCATCATCAATGGTTATCGTCTTTATATTATGCATCCCTCTTGCACGCAAACGAACACGAGCGATTTGCTCGGCTTCATCTTTTGCGGTTACGACATTAAAAGTAATACCAATATGTGAAAAGACCATGGCTCCAAGTTCCCAATTTCCCAAATGAGCAGCTAAGAGAATCACGCCTTTCCCCTTTTTATGCTCTCGCAAAAAAGTCTCTTTACCCTCTATGGAACAAAGAAACGCCAATGCCTTATCGGTTTCAGTCATCCCCCACTTCGTATAATCAGTTAAATAATCAGCGTAGTTAATAAATAACTGTCTCGAAGTTGCCTCAAGACGCTTTTTATCCGGACCAATGACTTGCGTCAAATTACTTTCTACTTGTGAGCGAATATTTCTACTTAAAAAATGCCAAACAATTGCGATCGTTCTTTCGATTACCCGCAGAACGCCAATCGGTAAATGACGAGCGATCCATATGGTGGCGTGAAAAGCCCACATCCTATTAAAAACATTCTTCTTCGGATCTTTAGCCACGAAATTTTCTCAATTCCTTACTTGTATAATAATCCAATAGCGATAAGGATTGTCCAATGTATGGCAAAGGGTCAGAATATGACCATGTGGAGTGGCAAACACCTTTATCATAAAGCCGGAAGACATCAAAATCAGCTTTCTTATCCGTAGATAGTCTTGAGAAAAAATGCATCCAATCCCCTGGAATAAACGAGCGGAACCTTACCCCTATGGCATATTTAAAGGTAGGTTCAATATCCCCCTTCAAAGCCAACTGATATAACAGAAAGGGCACATTGATCCCTGATCCGATTGCCAACTGGACGGCCCCCCACAATCGTGGATTGACTTCCATTAAATGCGGCCTACCATCTCTAGAATCAATTTTGAACTCAATATTTGCCGGACCATACCAACCTATATCCTGAAGAAGCGCCTCTGCAATCTCCACCAGCTCAGGGTATTCAACTGAAACAGCGTAACTACTCGCCCCACCTGTAATGGGATATTGCCGAAGCTTTTTGTGGACAAATGCGCTACGCATCTGGTTCTTTCGATTAAAAATAACCGAAACGCCGTAATATTGATCTCCTGGGATATACTCCTGCATTAAGAAGTCATCGTATTTATTTTTCATCTCCTTAAATTGACCATTAAGTGATGATTGCTTTAAAAGATAATAAATGCCTCGACCTCCCGTACTAATAACTGGCTTTAAAACCAAAGGAAAAGAAATATCATGTATGCCTTGTGAGAAATCTTCGCCAGTTTGAATAAGTCGTGTTGTTGGACAGACAACGCCTAATTCACGTGCATGAGACAGTAATCTAAATTTGTTACGCGCCAAAAGAAATGACTCATGGTCCGCAAGAGGAAAACGAACATAGGGAGAAATCCTAGAAAAATTCTGTCCAACCAACAAACAGGTTTCTTCCTCAGGAGTAATTAACACGTCGTACCGGCCAGATTTAACTTTACCTTCAAGCCAATCCATAAATTTATCTGGATAAAGAGTAACTGATGGATAAACGTATCTTTTAGAAGCATAACGGGAAAATAAAGCTGATGCCATCCATGTTCGCTCACCAACAGAAACCTTAACACCACAACGAGCAAGCCCCCTCACCGTTGCTAAAGACTTTCTCCACATACCATCTGTAACTAATGCTGTATTATGGGGCATTATTGTTCCTTCTTGGTTATAGTTGTTTTACTTACGCCTGGAAGTAGCCACTTACCAAGACTAATGCAATAAAGAACATCCGCAAACCAACCTGACATAACTGAAACTGCACACTCACCAAAAGGATACGGATGAGTTGCCCCTCCCGGAAAGGTTACACAACCGTCAAAGCCAGATTTCCTTAACGCAAGTGATAACGTCTTCGGTGAAAAATCGCTCAAATGGGACGGAGTATCATATAAACGATTCCGAATCCTGAAAGCCTTAAGAAACTTCACTATTGGTGTTGTATGCGGCACTCGCACCAATAATAAGCCTCCAGGCTTCAGAATTCGGTGTGCTTCCTTTAAATAACTCAATGGTTCACGAACATGTTCCAAGACGTAGAACATTGTTACAACATCGAACGAACTATCTGGATATCGCTGTTCCAAAAGTACTCCGAGATCAACTTCAAGCTCGTTCTTTATGGCATAATTTCGTGCATGCTCACAGGGCTCGACTCCATGAACGTTCCATCCTCGCTTACGAGCCTTTTCAAGAAAAAAACCATAACCGGAACCAACATCCAATAATTTCCCATCTAAAGGCTGGCGATTATTCTTTTCAATCGCCTCAAGCGACCGATCAGAAATCTCAACCATTAGCGTACGCCACTGAGAAATCTTCTCCTCATCAGCCGGGAGGTATTGTTGATAGTGTGCTTTTAAATATTCCTCATCAGGTAGTGGCACAACAAAGACAAAGCCACATGCCGCGCATTCAAGGACGCACCACTCACCTTCCCATGTAACAAGCCCAGTCTTCTCAGAGCAACACAAACGACAAATATCAAATGAAGTCATGCGTCGCTATTTCTTGGCCTTCTTTGAGCGATCTGCCATAGACTTCACTACGCCATTATCAAAATAAATAACAGCATCTCTCAAGCGTGAATTTACATTGTAATACCATTCGTTGCTAGCAAATACCTCATCAAGGGAATGACGGTTACTTAATTCACCGTAGCCGATGTATGCTGGGCATCCTTTAATCAAATAAACATCCGCTTTGGACATACCAACGGATACTGGCCCAGAAGCTGCCTTAGAGACATCGACATCACTCATATTCTTGACGAAATATTTATCCCACTGACTAGTAAGCGTAGCTAATGTATATTTATTACTGCCAGATGTGAAAACAACCTTCTTGGCATTGATGCCAACAATCTTGACCTCTGACCCTGCAGGGACAAGAATCGGCAATGCACTCATATTGTGCCAGAAAATCGTTTTGCCTTTACCACGCATTCCGTACTTCGCGTATACAACATCACCTTTCTGCAAACCATCAGCGAAGGCCATACTTACCATCGTACAACTTAATAACCCAGCTAAAACCATTAACACTAACTTTTTCATACCCTTCCTCCTTCTTGTTTTGTTAAAACGATTTCTCCTTTAGCTACAATCTTACCCTCCACTTCACCAGTCACATCGACCTTGTAAAACGGTGGATATTTCTCAATAACCTGAGCACGCATCGTTATTGTGCTACCCGGTATTACCGGTTGCACAAATTTAACATCACAAATACGCGACAAAAAGAAAATACCCCCTTTCATGTCCTTGCTCAGCGTTGAACATGCAATACCTCCGGTCTGAGCCATACACTCTACAATGAGCACTCCTGGCATATAAGGCTGTCCTGGGAAGTGTCCTTTGAAATAGTCCTCATCACCTTTTATAATTTTTGAAGCAACAACGAAGCCTTCCTTAGCCTCAAGAACCTTATCAATAAAAATAAAAGGCTCACGATGAGGAAGAATTTCTTTAATGTCTCTATTTAGAATGTCATCCACCTTTTTTCTCCAAAATAAATTTAACTAAAGTCTCAACGCTCACTAAAACCTGCCGTCCAACCTCTCTGTCCGGAATTCTAACCCCAAATTCTTTTTCTAAGGCAATTACAATCTCCAAAGCATCCAATGAATCAAGCCCGATACCCTCTGGCCCAAAAAGAGGCTTTGTATTTTCTATTTTTTCAGCAGGGATCTTTAGTTTTACTGCCTTAACAATCATTCTTTTAACTTGCTCGCACAATTCTGCTTGATTCGCTTCTCCCATAATTCGTAGACTCCTATTTTATAATGTTATTTACAACCCTATAGGCAGAAAGTATAGATGACATAACTCCCCCGCCATACCCAGACCAATGACCAACAACATGGAAATTATCCGGAAGGTTTCTTAAAAACGTCAGGTTCTTCATAAACCCCTTCCCCTGTCTCCAACCATAGGCTGCGCCTAAAGTATTTCCTGTATAACGCTCGATCGTATCTGGCCCAGATACTGTTTTATAAACAACCCTCTCTTCAATCCCAGGCAGAACACGATCCAAACGTTTCATAATCTGATCACCAATTCTTTCTCTATCCTCCTTCGAAATTCTTTTTATAGAACAATACGGCAAAGCTGCTGATAAAGTGCTGTGACCCTCTGGCGCTAAAGAATTATCCAATAAAGAATGAATGCTCAACCCAAATGACCCAACTCCATTTTTATTTAACATTGCATCCAAAGAATACGAATCGAAATATCCAGCACTAGATCCTATCCCACTTGATGCCAACTCACCTGTAATCCCTAAATAAACTACCACAAAAGATCCTGACACTTCCGCAGCATCAATACTCTTCTGGAGAGATTGATCCATATTCATTAACTCAAAAGATTTCTTTAATGCAATGTTTGAAATTAACTGCTTGGTATCTAAATTATGATTGCCCTTTGTTATAACACTATACCCCGCACCATTCATTTGGGATATACTCAAGACTTCTTCATTTAGGAACACTTCTCCACCATGACTTTGAATCTCTTCAACCATCGTATTTATGAGCTTCTGTATACCCCCATTTACCCTATAAGCTCCCCCATTGAGATAGTGCATCAAGATGTTTGCTCCAACTATTACCGATACCTCATCCCCAGGGAGTCCTAAAAAGGTACAATAAGAAGACAACACAGCTTGAAGCTTCTTATCTGTCACATAAGATGATAATAAATCATAAAATGACATATTGATATATCCAATTAAATCTTCACCACCAGCCCCATTATTAAGCATTGAACGAAGGGATACCTGATAAATTTTATCCATTACCGATAGGACTTTCTTGATACCATCAGCTTCCTCAGGAAAATAACGACTCAATTCTTCTTCATACTTCTTTAAGCCGACAGGTATATCAATCGTAAAATCAGGAAAGAAATTTCGACGAACTGGATCTAATCCATGAAATTTTAACTTGTCCCAAATTCCAAGCTCATTTTGCATAATACGACGCAAGGGTTCACCTTCTCCCAGAGCACCAATAGAATCAACACATGCGTCAAAGGTAAATCCTTTCACAGTGAAAGATGTACAGCATCCTCCTGCACGATGCTGATTTTCAAGCAAAGCTACACGTGCCCCCTTCTTAGCAAGCAAAAGTGCGCTTGTTAATCCCCCAATTCCAGCACCAATAATAATTGCATCGTATTTTTTCATACTTTAAACACCAAGCCCACCATCCAATACAATAGTCTGACCTGTAATATAGTCTGAACTACTGCTCGCCAAAAATAGAGCTGTCCCGACAACATCCTGCGCTGTTGCCAAACGCCCCAGAGGAATACTTTTCTTCATTTCTTCAATAATCGTAGAATCCATATCTTTTAGCATCTCCGTTTCGACCAATCCTGGAGCAATTGCGTTAACCTGAATCCCAAACCGTGCAAACTCTCGGGCAGCAGCACGAGTAAAACTAACAACGCCACCTTTAGAAGCAGCATAATTCGTCTGACCAGGCAAACCCTTAAATGCGCTTAATGAGGAAACATTTATAATCTTTCCGCTACGCTGCCGCATCATCAATCGAGAAACCCATTTTGTTAAAAGAAAAACACTCTTTAGATTCGCTTCGATAACACTATCCCATTCATCCTCATTCATAAGGGCAATCAGATTGTCTTTTTTAAATCCTGCATTATTAACTAAAATATCAATATGCTCATAACGAGCTGTTATTTCATCAACCATTTTCTCTACAGCAGATCCTTTGGTTACATCAGTCTGATAGGGCTCGATTTGACAGCCTCTTTTGCGTAAACCTTCAACAAGTGAAGAAATCTCCTTTTCACTTTTGTTATAATTGGCAATCACTTGCGCTCCAGCAAGGCAATATCCCTCAGCAATAGCACGCCCAATCCCTCTACTTGCCCCAGTTACTAACGCGACCTTCCCCTTCAATATTTTCTCGTCCATAACAACCTCTTTATAAATATCCCCACAATGGCCCCTCACGATAATGCTTACGCAGAACCGCATACATTTCTTCAGAACTCTGAATATTAAGACCGGGCACAATACATTGCGGGTTTTGTTTAGCAAATTCGACAACATTATCCAACAATTCTTTAACAGCTATGCCGCGTGACAAATAAAAATGTGGTTCCAACAAATCCGTACTGGTAGTCGTAATACCATCATCAATTGACATTTGTTCTAACTCTGTGCCAGGATAAATTCTAATCCCCAACATTACAATTAAAGGGTCCCCTTGCAAAAGTTTGACAGCTTCGAATGATTCCTCTAATGTCTTTCTGTCTTCCCCTGGAGCCCCAAGGATAATGTAATGTGCACACTTAATACCAATATCGTGACAAATATTGCTCGCGGCAATAACATCCTGAACAGTAAATGGCTTCCGCAATCTTGAAAGCACCGAGTTCGAAAGGGCATCTGTACCCCATTCAATATGTGTACATCCAGCCTTTTTCATAAATTCTAAAAGCTCCTTCGTAACCTTCCAAGGAGAGGCAAAACAGCTCCAACGAATTGTCACTCCCTTTTGAATTAAAGCTTCACAAACAGCAAAAGCATGCTGTGCGGGATATGTGAAAACATCATCTGCGAAAAAGACATGCCCGACACCATAACGCTTGTGAAGAAGCATCATTTCCTCTGCAACTACTTCTGGTGAACGAAAACGATAGTGTCGCCCCTCAATAGACGGATATGTGCAATACGAGCATTGAAATGCGCAGCCTCTCTTGCTTTGAACATTTCCCATTCCAGCAAGCTCCATATACCGCTCATTCTCAACAAAACTATAATCCAAAATATGATCAAAAGATGTCCCTAAAAACTTAAGGTCATTACGAATGATGTCCTTACCACGCCTCCAAATCAGGTTGCTTACGCCAGATAAATCATTTTGGTGGTTGTTAAAACATTCCAACAACTCTAGCATTGATTCTTCTCCCTCGCCAAGAATGCCAAAATCACATTGCATATAATCCAAAATCTTCTCAGGAAAAAGTGAAAACGCTGATCCTCCTATAACAATAGGGGCTTTTGTTGTCTGTTTGATAATATCTACGCTACTTTTAATAACAGGAAGATATGAAACCGTCTGGGGGAACGTCAGGTTATCTACATTACGAATGGAAACACCAATAATATCTGGGGAAAACCTTTGTACAACATTTTCAATATCATTACGGACATCTTCACTAAAACAAAGATCAAGTAAAGAAACTTCATGCCCAGCCATTTTTAGCGCATTTGCAATAAATAATAACCCAAGAGGAGCAACAGGGTAGGGGTTCTTTTCACGATTAGTTGATACTAATAAAACACTGTTTTTCAATCCAGCTCCTTCAGCAATCGTCCCACGGAAACTTTTATGCCAATGTTCATAGGCCAGAAAAACATAGGATACGCCTTAGAATTATGTAGTCTTTTAGTAATAGAATACCAAGAATAAGATTTCTTCCAGGCCCACTTGTATCCTTCTCTTAATTTTTCAACACTCATACGTTTTGGCTTGAACACCACATGGGATGTATCATAATGGCTCCAGTCATAATCGAAGATCCTGCCTTCACTTTTTAAATCATCATAAAATCTTGTTCCAGGATAAGGCGTCATAATGCCTATGTATAACCCCTCAAGACCTGAATTTTTTACAAAATCCCAATAACGCTGAAATACAGTCTCATCATCTTGGTCAAAACCAAATATAAAAGAACCAAGAACCCCTATCCCATAGCTTTGAATCTTTTTTATAGCTCTTTGAAAATCCTTCGTTGCATTTTGCTTCTTCCCAACATCTTTTAACACCTCATCAGACAATGACTCAAATCCAACCAAAAGCCCCATACATCCGCTTTCTTTAGCAAGAGCCATCAGATCATCGTGATTAGCAAGATTCATTGAGGCTTGGCCCACCCAATTTAATTTATAGGGTTTAATTTTCTGAAAAAGTTCTGCCGCATGCTCTCGATTCCCGATAATATTATCATCAACAAAAAAAACAACATTTTTTAGGCTGAAACGTTTCGTCGTAGGTTTGAATGTAGTAATCTCCCTGATAACATCATCGACACAACGAGTACGGTATTTACCACCAAAAAACTTGGTTACCGAACAAAAATGGCACCCAAACGGGCACCCCCTTGTTGTTTCAACAAACTCGACTGGCGCATATTTATCCAGATTAAGCAAATCACGGCGGACAGGAATCATCGTATCAAGATCTGTATAATCACTGGCACGGTAAATTCGCTTTAATTCACCTCTTTTAAAATCTTCAATGACCTTTGGCCACACTCTCTCTCCTTCCCCAACAACGATTGCATCCGCATGCAACAATGCCTCATCAGGAAGAGCGCTCACATGCATCCCCCCCATGACAACTTTAGCCCCTCGTTTACGGAACTCTTGGGCAATCTCATAGCCTCTCGGGGCCAAAGAGGTCATTAAGGTAATCCCTACTAAATCATACTTAATATTAAAATCAATATCGACATTACGCTCATCCACTATTGTTACATCAATATCTGCCGGTGTATACGTCGCAAGAATCGGTAGGCTTAAAAAAGGCAAATGGAACGCAAAATTCTTCCCTAAAAACTTGCTTTTGGCTGATGGAGCCACTAAGAGCAATTTCATATTTCTTTCTCCGTTATTCTCCAACATGTTGGATCACTGGCAAGATAATCCCCCGTTAAATTATGTGCATTGCCGCGGCATCCATAGCACTCTCCCGTATGATCACAGGTCTTACAAGGCCCTTTTATCGTATCGTGTATATGGGACAAATCGTCAAGCACAGGACTGTTCTTTAATATCGTCGCGAGCTTCTCTTGACGAATATTGCCCACATGGATATCAACCCCAACACAAGGCTGAACAAACCCTTGAGAGGTGACGATACAACTATAAAGATGCCTCTTACACGCAAACCCAGCTATCGGTGGAAATGGATCCCAAACAAATGAAAATTCCTCCCTATCTATGCGAGATAATTCTTCAAATAAAATACGGGTAGCTTCTTTGCTGGGGGCTAATTCATTTTCGCTGGCACCTCCACCTTTTCGTGTGACACATTCAATATAAGGAATAATATTATTCTTGCGGGCCCATCGCCACATAGTCGGAATTTCATGAATATTGTAAACTGAAATGATGGACTCAATGCCAAGATGATGATTCTCATCAGGATACCCTGCTTCTTGCAAAAACTTCAACCCACGTTTCATTGACTTAAAAGTTCCCTTACCTCCAGAAAGCTTGTCAAAAGTCTGTTCATCATCGCTGGTGTGTTTTACCACCACAACAACTTTATGTTCATAGAGAAACCTGGCCACCTCTGCATTAATTAAGGTTCCATTGGTAAAAACTATATGCTCCAAACCTAACTTATGCACATAACGAATAACAGGATCTAATTTTTTATCTAGAAAAGGCTCACCCGCTCCAAGATAAATTATCTTACGGGCACCCAAAGCTTTAGCCTGACTAATCACATCATACATTTCTTCCAAAATAAGTTCATTATCCCTAAAGAGGGTATTTTCGGCATAGCAATAACAACATTTTAAATTACATCGACTAGAAAACTCGATCTCTAATGATAAGAGCTCTCTTTTTTTAAGAGCTTCATCAATATCTGAATCCGCAAACCCAAGAATTTTCTGCATATCTTTCATAATAAATATCCCTTTTGCAGTAACCTCATACTCGATGATCAATAAAAGTCTTAAACTTACGGCTTCTACCATAATCACTTTGCAATGCTGTTACTTCTTCGGCAGACACTAACTTAATTTCAGGCGTCACCCGCGCATGTGCTGTGATCTTTGATATAATACGCTCAGAAAAAACCTTCCTTGGTTTCTCACATCCAATCTTCACGACAATCTTATCTGAACAATCATCCCCAGTGAACGCCTCAATCACATAATTCAAAACACCATCAATTCCCGCTAATGCTCCTTCAATAACCTTTGGATAGACTTTCGTTCCCTTATACTTCAACATATTAGCTTTCCTACCTAAAATAGGACCAATACGACAAGAATTCCTACCACAACGACAAGGTTGAGAAATTTTGAAAGTTATATCTCCTGTTGCATACCTCAAAAGCGGCATGCCCTGAACCTGTAAAGTCGTCAAAACAAGTTCACCCAGCCCTCCGTCAGGAACAACATTGCCCTGCTCATCTAAAATCTCAGTCATAATGAAGTCCGAATGTTCATGTGCTCCTCTCTTGCATGAACACTCACAAAAAGAAATCGCTGTCTCAGTATTGCCAAACGTAGAATAAAAATCCATCGGCCAGATATTCTGTAATAACTCTCCAATCCCGCTTAAGTGAAATTCTTTATCTCGTATACTTTCTCCTACCAGGATAGCTTTCTTAAGCGTAAGCGACTGCGGACGAATACTCTGCGCTTTCATGGCTTGTCCAAGTCGAAGAAGAAATGACGGAACCGTCATAATACCTGTAGGCTTTAATTGTCGAAATAGCAATATCTGACGCTCTGCGTTATGCATGCCAACCCGATAAACGGTCGCACCAAGATCAACGATACCAGAGTAATACGCTGCACCTGCCATAAAAAGATTATCTAACGTAATCGCCAAATGGATCGTGTCCTTGGGAGTAACTCCAGCACAGGCAAAACTACGAACTTCATTCTGAGCTAATCGACGGAGATCTCCCTTGGTAAGAATAATAAAAACCGGATTCCCTGTCGTCCCTGTCGTGGAAACAATATCTGCCACTTCTTTCTTATCAACACAGTAGAAATCCTGGTGAGCCTCTTGCAAATCATCTTTCCTTGTAATTGGCAATAACGACAGGTCATCGACTGAATGTAAATCCTTATACCCAATCCGAGTTTTTCGTAAAGTTCTTTTGTAAAATGACGAATGGATTGAAACATATTGAACCATTTCACGCAACAACTGTACCTGCGTTGACGCTATTGCCTTCTTACTGGAGAATTCTAAAGAATTCTTTGTTTTATTCATACTTTCTCCAAAACAAATCTTATGACTGAACCACTACTATCGACACTCGAGCTCATGACTGATTTTGCATTAAGACTCAACGCACGAATAACACTAAGCACACCCGCGACATCAAATACATTGCCATCCTGATCATTGGAATAATCAAAAACTTTCTCTCCTAAATTATTCCCGAAGAAAGAGACTTCAGCCATTGCAGAACCTAAATTTGAGCTGAACTGACTCAGCTTATCTAAGGAAACCCTCTCATATTCAAAATTTCTGACCCTCCCATAAACCTTTCGACCAGAGGATTCTGCCTGGTTTCGACTTTCAAGAACCACAAAAACGATAACCTCCCGCTTAAAACCAGATGCTGCAAACTCATCACTTAGATCCTCACACAGGATACTTACTCCACCGACAAAGGCAATATCACATTCACCTGAAGAGATAGCATCATTTGCCGCCAAAAGCGCATGTGAAGAAGCATTACACCCACTAACAAAGGTAGTTGTTGGTCCCTTAACTCCCATCGGAATAGCAAGCCATGCTGCTAATGAATTGGGGGTTGTAAACGGAAACAATGAGGGACTTGTAAGAAGAGGATTGCTCTTTTTATAGAGACGGAAGAAATCTGTTTTAAATCCATCAACCCCGTAAGAATTTCCAATAAAAATGCCCATGCGCTCGGAAGCAATCGTCTTCAATTCCAGTCCCGCAGAACGTTGTGCTTTCATAAAGGCCGCCAACATGATCTTTTGAGCCCGGTTCAATTCATGCGCACCAGTATCAACACCATCCCAATCCTGCTCATAATCTTCAGGAGACAAGGCAACCCCACCTTTTCCCTGAAGAATACTAAAACCTGTCACTACAATTTCATTTTCCATGTCCAACCTACTTATGCCGTTTAAAAATCAAAGCTGTGTTTTGACCACCAAATCCTGCTGACAAAGACATACAAACATCTATTGAATGTTTATATTGCTTGTTTACAACATAATCGAGATCGCATTCTTGATCTGGGAGCTGATAATTAATCGTTGGAGGGATTGTCCCAGTCTCCATAGCCTTCACGCATGTAACAGCCTCAATAGCAGCTGCTGCCCCCAAAGTATGGCCAATCATAGACTTCATCGACGTTACCTTTATCTTTTTAGCCATCTGGCCAAGACCACGTTTAATAGCCTTGGTCTCCATCGTGTCGTTATAAGAAGTTCCTGTTCCGTGCGCACAAACAAAATCAATCAACTCGCCCTGCACTTTGGCATTCATTAGGGCCTGTGAAATAGCCCTTGCTAAGCCTTCCCCATCTCGATTAGGCTTAACAATATGCGAAGCATCGGAAGAAGTCCCTGCCCCAATAAGGGAGCAATATATCCGCGCTTTACGCGATTCTGCATGGAAGCGATCCTCAAGAACCAAAACCCCAGCCCCTTCTCCTAAGGCCAAACCTCGACGATTTTTATCAAACGGCTTCACTAGGCCATCAGTAGTCATGGCGTTTAAAGCACTAAATCCTCTGAAGACAAACTCGCTCAAAACATCCACTCCACCAGCTAACATCACTGAAATCCTTCCATTGCTTATCTGCGTTGCTGCTGTACGAATGGCATCCGCACCAGAACAGCATGCTGTACTCAACGAAAATGAGGGTCCTCTCAAAGAAAATCTTTTAACAACATGGTTAGCAACTGAATCAAGGCAATATTCTCTAAAAAAATCATCTCTTCTTTCTTCCATTGAAAAAAATCGAGCCCCCCAATAACGTTCTGCTGACGTGATCCCTCCAAGAATCGTCCCCACAGCAACCCCTGCATTCTCCAAAGAATCCCCTTCAAGTAGCGCATCATCAACCGCATATTTGCAGGCCAAACTCATAATCCGAAAACTCGGGTCTGTATCATTTTTAGAGATTCCGTCATGTAAATCCATTAATCCTTCAATCTCAGCACCAACGCCACACTGATGCCCTTTCACATCAAAACGCGTTATCGGTCTGACTGTATTGACGCCACGGCAAGCACCATCCCAAAAGGAGCCAACCCCTTTACCATTATCAAGAGGCGTAACCACTCCAATACCTGTAACAACAACTTCTTTATTCAAATTTCCTACTTGCATATAGCCTTCTCTTTATTCCGTCGTCTTTCCCATATCGGTCTGTAAAGTTTAAAGTAAAGAATAGACCCAACTTGTCGGCCTAATGAGTTAATCAATCCGACATCCCCTAGACAACGTTTGCAGTAAGAGTGTTTGACCTGAAATTTCTTAAAACCATTAAGCACATCCTGTACGCTTGGTAGCTCAAATGCATTCTTAATAGTGATGTCCTTGATATTTCCAAATCTAGTCTTACCATCATAATCGACACAACAAAAAACAAGATCACCATTACTCAGAATGCCAAAATGAGTTTTCAACCCTTCACACGCACCGACAGTGGCCCCAATAACATGATCATCAGTAAGCCCACGGTGGACCCAATCGCCTAATACTCTTGTCTCAAAACTGAACTTTTCTGTTAACTTCAACTTATTCCAACCCGATAAACTAAAAGAATTTAACCGTTCTATGAATACGCTGCGTGAAGCACTAATCTCATCTTTCATAATTGATAAACGAGAATCCTGTAAAACTGCATCTACCCATTCAAGAGCACGGGCAACTAACTCCTTTTTTGTCTTAATAATTTGGTAACGCTTAGTTGGCAGTAAAACGAATGCTGCCGGTGTTGTTAGAAACGACAAAATTACCTTGGGGCCACCATGTTCTAACGACTGGGCAATCGCCTGACAAACTTTACTTTTATACTCGTCGAACTTTTCATTCGATCTACGTAAGCCAAAAGATTTCTTATCAGGTGTTTGAATAGAGAACAATATTTCGTCAACACCCGCCTTCAAAACAGGGTCCAATAAATCAGGCGTAAATGCCCATCCATTAGTAGTTATAGATACCCGCAATCCGTTTATTTTCGCTGCACGAACAGCTTCTTCTAAACGCGGATAAAGAACTGACTCTCCCATTAGATGAAAATAAATGGTGTCACTTAACTTCTCCCGTGCTATCTCATCAAGAGCTTTCTGAAGCAAGCCGAAGTCAATATCTTGCCGCGGTCGTGACATTAAACTATCAGGACAAAACGAGCACGAAAAATTGCATTTATTCGTTAACTCTACATGAATTCTTTCAAACTTAATTGGCTTCATTAAACCTCAAATGCAACAGCTTATTTGACACTAAATGCACTGTTTATGTCATCAATTACCTGCTTCATAACATCTTGCAGGGTACGTCTCATTGTAGTAGCGAAAGATTCTGCCGAAGCGACCCAACAAGTCCCTTCGTTTCTCTCAAGTGAATATTTTTTATCAAGGACACTAGCTCCATCTTTTTTAACAACCAGATGAAAACCAACGCGCCCGCCATAATTCCAATAGGCATTACAGTAGACCTCATTTACTTCACCGCTAACTACGTTTTTAGCACCAGAATCAACTACGCTATAGCCTGAATTCTTTAACTCATCTTTTAAAGCATTGCGAATCCATTCAGTAACGCTATTCTGAGGAATAACATCTGCGCAGCGCATTCCATAAGCGTTCCTAACATTACCTATCTTCTCCTTAGACCATGTACGAGCGTCAGTTAAAGGATCCACGCTTATTGAAATATTGTTCTGAGCTTTAAACGGCGTTGTTGTTTGATAATCTAAAAGTGGCCTTCTCGTTCCAAAAGCACATCCGGAAACCAAAATTACACTTGCCGCAATAAATAGGAGTTTTTTCATGAACATTCCTTTCTCTTATGTTCTGATCTTGCCATCTAATATCTCAACTTGCCGGTCATAATATTCCGATAAAACATTTTCATGCGTAACCATCGCAATCGTAACTTGACGTTCTTTATTAATCCGACGGAATAACTGCAAAATATTCTCCGTATTCTTAGAATCCAAACTTCCTGTAGGTTCATCTGCAAAAATAACTGCTGGCCTGGCAACGAGAGCACGAGCAACAGCAACCCTCTGTCGTTGTCCCATAGACAAATTCTTTACGGAAGCTTTCAATTTGTCCGATATCCCCACTACATCAATAATTTCCTTAACACGATTAAGGCGATCCTTACGGCTCATAGACATCTCGGCCAACGGCAACATCACGTTCTCTAAGACGCTTAGATTCTGCCAAAGATAGAAAGACTGAAAAACAAACCCCATATTACGAACTCTAAAGCCCTTAACACGACATGCATCTTGAATCGGTAGCCCATTAAATAAGACTTCTCCACTCGTTGGGATATCTAACCCACCTAATAAATGCATAAGCGTGGATTTCCCACAACCACTTGGTCCACGAAGAACCAGGATTTCCCCTGCGAACACTTGCAAAGAAATCCCATCAAGGGCCCTCACATGACCATCTGAGTAAACCTTAACAACTTTTCTTGCTTCTAAAATGACTGATTTATTCATTACGCAACACTTCTATTGGTTGAATTGATATGGCTTTAAGCGCAGGATAGATACCCGCTAAAGAGCCTACCAACAAAGACAGCCCTAAAGATTTGCTTATAAAAATAATGTCGTAACGCATCTCAATAAATCCCTCAATCGCAGGGAAAGTTAAAAGAACTTTCATCATCCCGTAGCCTAAAATAATACCGATAATGCCACCAAGAAAACCATAAATTACTGACTCCAATAAAACCATCAAGACAATACGCGATTTCCTCCAGCCAATAGCCAAAAGAATCCCGATCTCCTTCGTCCTTTCAAGGACAGCTGTAGTCATCGTGTTGATGATTCCCATGATAACTATCAAGAAAACCACCGCTGAGATAGCCCATGTAAAACTAAAAACCACTGTAAATGGAGTTGAAATGAAATTCTGAACGTCCTTAACTTCTAAATCGGGGAACTCCGCATTAATCTTATCTTGAATCTGTTTAGAAATCGCCTGCCGTTGCGCTGTGTCTAGCTTTACTGAATCTCTAATGTCTAGCCTGAGATTCATAGCAGTAACCTTGCCTGGAGTCTTTTTAATCTTCTGCAAAGTGCTTAATGGCAATATAATCCCGCCATCTTCAATCATGCTTAGGCTCTGAAATACACCACAAATACGAAAATCTTCTCCCCTGATTTTAATTCTATCCCCAACAGTCTTATTCAAGCGCTTTGCTGCGAAGGACCCTATTAATGCATCATGGTCGCCACGCAGTTGATCCCCTTTAATCTTTAAGTCTTCAAAAAGATATGTCCCCGGTTCCCAACCAAAAAGCATGAAATATTCTTTAAACTTTAGAGCGTAATAATACATTAACACCGGTGCGATTTTGCGTACATGTGGTATGGTTCGTAATACAATGGCATTCTTTTGATCAATCGAACTAGCAAAAATATCCAAGGTCGATTTCTCCATAACGACAAGATCTGATCCTCTAGCCTTATAGGTAGTCTGAAGGGCATTTTCAAGGTTATCGGTAAGCCCGCGTAGTGAAACAAAGGCTGCAATGCTTATACTGACACCCAAAATCGTTAAAATACTTCGCGCACGTTGATGCCAAAGATTCTTAAAAATGATTCTTATTAAAAACATATTAAAACTGTCCTTTACATTTAAAATTACTCAGTGGCAGAAAGAGAACAAATACCTCATCTGGGTCGGTTTAATATACAAAATTATTACCAAACAAGAATCAGCATATAAACTTACTAAATAAAGGAATCTACCGGCCTCTTTAAAGCCTTGGCAATCTTCGCCATTGTCTTAAGTGACGGTGTAGAAATACCGTTTTCATACCTTGAAACATTCTTTTGTTTTGCTCCAATTTTGTCGGCTAAGTCTTTCTGAGTTAAGTCTAACTCAACCCTTGCCAACTTGATCTTTTTGCCAACCACCTTTGGATCCATACGTCCTCCTCGCTGTACAACATGATAAAATTCCTAAATATAATATTTTAGATAAACAACCAAAATAGGACTTTATAAGAATTTAGCGAATAATATATCCCTTAAAAGGGATTTTTACAATAAAAATATTAAAACCGGTTCTGAACTTAAACCAAAACACCCTGAAACTCTCTTTGCGAGTGGTTTTAAATAGAGGTGGGGTCAATATATGCTAATAATTCCGTTACATGTAACTACAACTACTGGAAATAGCAACTGCGCAAAAAATTCTCCACGAATTCTCCACGAATCAGCTTGAATACTAAAAAAACTAATTTTTTTTGCGGGTTTTATAACCATGATTCTCCCATTCATATAAAAAACCCCTTCCGGCTCACCACGAACAATCGCAATCGCATACCATATCTATATGTCTTCAACGCCGCCTAACTCTCTCCCATAATTCCACGATTTCTTTCTTTCATTAAGGATTTAGCCCTGGCCTCCATACCCGCCACCATTTCAGCTACGGTCTCGTTCCCCTGCTTATTTATCTTCTTATTTATCTTCTTATTTATCTTTTTGTCCATCTTCTCATCCTCTCTCAAAATTATTAATGTTTTTTGGTATGAATCTTCTCCTCAATATACTTAATAATATCCCCGACAGTCTTAATCTTTTCTGCGTCTTCGTCAGGGATTTCAATTTCAAATTCTTCTTCAAGAGCCATTATAAGTTCAACGGTGTCGAGAGAGTCCGCCCCTAAATCATTAACAAAGGAGGCCTCTTGCGTAACTTCTTCAAACTTAACACCTAATTGATCTGCGATAATAGTTTTAATCTTGTCTTCAGATACCATTGGTGCCCCCTTTACGTTTAAAGTAGAATATTAATGGTCGTTTTTGCTTAATAATTCATCTTTTTTAACTTATATTTATTCTTCCCACGCAATATCTTCTGGCGAAATGACTGTAGCCGTTTGAGATTCCCCTGACTTATCAACGGAAGCCGTATTTGAATCATGTTCGGCAGGATTATTCTGTTTTTTGGGCATAAAATGAACGGAATTAGCCGAGATCCTAACGCGACTGTGGGTCTTGCCGTCCTTTTCCCAACGATCCTGCCTCAGACGGCCTTCCACAATTATTCCGCTGCCTTTGGTTAAATATTTGGCGCAATTTTCCGCTGCTGATCCCCACACTTCAACATCAAAATAAGAAACTTCCGTTATTTTTTCGGCATTTTTAATGTACACGCGATTATTGGCAATAGATAAACTGCACACTGCTTTCCCCGAAGAAACATATTTTATCTCAGGATCCCGAGTCAAATTACCCATTATATTCACACTGTTTAAACTCATCACTCATTCCTTTCGTTTTGAAAATATCTCATTGGGTTATAGATTTCTTGTGCTAATATCTGATTTACAAATCAATCTTTAACAAAGGAGTTAACCTAATGGCTAAGAAAGTTGCAAAAAAGAAAACAGCAAAGAAAAAGTAATAAATATTTAAAGTATTAACACAAAACCCTCTGCGAATGATCAGAGGGTTTTGTGTTTCTGCCTATATTCTAAGAGGAATCATCTCTTATTTTTTCCCTTTAAGTTTTTCCGCTTGATCCTTACCGAGCACTCTCCAACATTCATGTGTTCCTTTGAGTGATTTAGCTACAGCAAAAAAACGTCCACTTTTTTCTCTTACATCGTATTGATCCGTTTCAAATTTCCCTTTTGTCTTCACGTCATAAAATGATAACTTTTCCATTTATCCTCCAATTTTGTATAAATTGAAATCTCGTATAACGATACTCTTATTTCTTAATTGGTCAAAGCTTTTGCTAAAGACCATTTAATTTTTTATTTATGCCTTTGAGATCAAATTTCTTGGCGTTAAACTTCCCACCGATCTTATCAATTATGTCCTTGTATTGTGCATACCCATACTTATACTCAAACGCGTCTACAAATTCAACAAAATTTGTATACCCACCACAATCCTCTGGCGGACACTGCCTTTCACCATATGTGCATAATGGATACTTGGCCCCCTCTTTGGGCTCTAAAATATCCTCAAGGGTAATTAAATGTTCCCACCCGTCTTTAAAATCATACGTTAATACAAATCCACTGAGTTCCTGTATCCTAAAATCATCCAAAGATACTTTGCTTTCATCTTCGAACTGATAATTGCTATCTTTTGAAGGTAATCCAAACTGACGCCCATTGATATCAATCTTATGCAGATGCTTATTCTCCCACCCCATAACAATTAAAACTATTTCAGCAAACCGTTTTAGGGTTATTGAACTCTCGACTTGAAATTCCCTCCAGATTTCAGGTCGAAGTCTCCCCAGACTAACCTTGAATTTAAATATCTTCCGTCTCTTGTACACAGGGGACTCTTCGGATTTCTCTTTTTTAGTCGTTTCGGGCCCAGCCTTCTTAAAATCGTTTATTCCAGCCAGTGTTTTCAGTCCCTTCATCACTTTGCGGGCATTTTCTATTGCATGGAGCTTATTAACGACTTCTATGGTGATCCCAAAACCCGACAGCGGAGCAAAGACAGATTCCAGGTGCGATTGTAAGATACGAATTGTGCGAGGGTATATTCTATGCTCCTGGACCACCTCGCAAAGCTTATCTAAGAACCCGGCTCCATGATCATTTTCTTTCAAAATAGAAATATGAAAAAGAAACCCTGACTCGTTCTCACACACAAAATAATAGAATGGGAACCGTGGCCGCCCATTGGGTTCAGCTATGGGGGTCTTGGCAAAAAAGCAATCTGCTTCCCAGATCCTGTCAACCTGTTTTGCAGAACGGAA
>Ga0302319_10005211_pt1 | contig 26249 bp, 17 predicted proteins | sample Bog_T0_2_FD_203319 | JGI IMG/M metagenome (GOLD analysis project Ga0302319, IMG submission 203319) | Peat permafrost microbial communities from Stordalen Mire near Abisko, Sweden - Bog_T0_2 | ecosystem: Environmental > Terrestrial > Soil > Wetlands > Peat | place: Sweden: Abisko, Stordalen Mire...
AGGTCGTGCGTTCACCGGCATCGTTAACGCCCTCGACCGAGACGATGCGGTTTCCCTCCACGTTGATCCGGTCAATCTGGATGCCGAAGTGAATCTCTCCGCCGCTCTTCTGCACCAGTTCAGCCGCATGTTCCCAGAGCTGGCCGGGGCCGAGCTTGGGGTAAAGAAACTTTTCAATCAGCGAGGTCTCAGTATCTTTCTGAGCAATGCCGCCGGAGTTCTTCCGGCCAAAAGTCTTCTTGAGAAAATGCGTCACCACTCCTATGAGCGAGAGGCCTTTAATGCGCTGCGCGCCCCACTCGGCGCTGATCTCATTGCAAGGCACGCCCCAGACCTTTTCGGTGTACGACTTGAAAAATGTAAGGTAAAGCTGTTTGCCGAAGCGGTTGATGATGAAGTCTTCCAGAGAATGTTCTTTGCGTTGAGGCAGCAGCGCAGAGCGCACATAACTGAGGCCGCAGCGAACAGTGCGAACAAGGCCCAGATTTCTGAACGTTGCCGCGGTCAGGCTGATGGGATAGTCAAAGAAGCGGCGCAGGAAGTAGATGCGGCTCTTGCGCTGGCGAACCAGCATGACCAAATCGTCGGATTGCGGATCGCGCACCGCAGCAGCCTCGGGCAGATCGCGTTGCTGCCCCTGGTAGCGCAGTTCGCTATTTTCGCCAGATCCGGCTTCCACCGGCATCAGCTCCAGCCACCACTGCATGACGCGGTCCGATTTGGAAAAGAAGCGGTGGCCGCCGATATCCATGCGGTTGCCCTTGTAGCGGACAGTGCGCGAGATGCCGCCAACCTGCTGGCTGGCTTCGATCAGGATGGGCTTGATGCCCGAATTGCGTTGCAACTGGATTGCGGCCGTGAGCCCGGCTGGCCCCGCTCCGATGATGATTGCTGTGCCTTGTTTCATGACTTATCGCCTCGTGGATTACTTTCAAATAGTAAAGATTTGGCCCAGCTATGAGTCATTGGGGGAATGAGCGGCCTGTCAGCGGAAACGCCGGGTGGCTTTGATAACCACGGAGAAGACGCCGGACTCGTCGCGAGCCAATTGCAGCGAGACGTGGCGGTTGACGGCGATTTCCGCCTGAATCAACTGCTGCGCGGTGGTGTTCACGTTGGTGGCGTACGTGAGGGTGACGTTGGAGCCAAGCCTCTCTTCGACGATGATGCGGGAGGTGGAGTTGCCCAACGCGCCGAGGTAGTTGGGATCCACCTTCACCGAACCCGCCCCGAAAAGCCTTTGAACACGAGAGCTGACAGTAGCATTCAGTGCGCCGCCGAGCAGGGCGTCGGTGGTGGGGTTGGCGCCGGCAGCCTCCTGCTGCTGGGTGTAGAGGCGCTCCTGGTTCTCGGTGCGGCCCAGAGCCAGCAACGCCACCACGTCGGCCTCCGGCAGCGGAGGATCGGAGCGGTAGGTGACCTCCATTTTTTCCGGTGTTCCACGCAGGCCAAGGGTAATGTCGTAGTCCTCGACGCGGGCGGTGGCGTTCAGGTCGATGTTGGGTTGAATGCGAACCGGGTTAGTGAAGTAGATGTCGCCGTGCTGCAACTCGTAGCGGGTTCCGGCGAGGATGGCGCTGCCTTCGGTGATGGAGATGCGGCCCAATAGCGAGGGCGAGGCCAGGGTGCCTCGCAGGCGCAGATCGACGTTGCCGGCCAGCTTGGCATAGGCGTTCTGGAAGTTTAACTGCGGTGATGAGGTGAAGTGCACGTCGAGGCGGACGTGGTTAGACGGAGCGTCCGGGGGCGCGATAGTCTCTATGGCGCCAGCCTGCGCGGCCAGCGCCGCTATGTCCAGATCTGAACTTATCGTGAAGCGGGTGATAAGCACGTCGCCGGAGAGCAGCAGGTTGTTCTGTTGCCCTTGCAGGTGAAGCGAAGCGTTAGCCAGGGAGCTGACCCCTTGCGGGTAACGGATACGAATCCCATCCCCGGTAACCGTCAGGTCAGCATAGATGCCGTGCTGGTAGGCCATATAGCCGTGGACGCTGAGCAGGCCACCGCCACTCATGGCCGTCAGCGATCTGATTTCCAGCCGGTTCTGGTTGAACTCCAACGTTCCACGCAACTGGCTCAGGCCGTTGGGCAGGTCTTCGAGGGAAAGCGCCGCGTCCTGAAAGTCGATGCGGCCCTTCAGGCCGGGATTCATCAGCGGCCCGTGTGCCTCCACCTGGAAGCTGGTGTTGCCGCTGGCGGTCAGGTCGGGGTCGATGGTCTCGGCCACTTTCAAATTGATCGTCCCGCTGGCGGCAAAGTCCAGTTGCTGCTTGTCCTTGAGCGACAGACTGCCCTGGGCGCGCAGATCGGTCTGTTCGCCGGTTACGTGCAAAGGGTCGAGATGGAGGATGGCATGGTCGAGCGTGGCGTGAACGCCGCCCTCGCTCTGGAGATGAACGCCGGAGACCGTGACCGCCAACTGCTCGAGGCGGGCCTCGCCGCGCAGATCCGAGAGCCGCGCCAAAGGCCCCTCGAGGGTGACCGTTCCGGCCAGCGCCGACTCGCCGTTGAGTCCTCTTATTTGAGCCAATCGCAGGAGAGCGGCGATGTTGAATTGCGAAAAATCGAGTTTGGCCTGGGTGGCATAGTCGCCGCTGAGCGCCGTTTGGCCGTGCGCGGTGAGTTGGGCCGCCTCCAGCCGGGTTGCCAGGTCGTAAGTGACGGAGCGGTTGGCGGTTCGCGCCGTCAACTCCACGCTGCCCAGCGATTCTCCGCTCAGAACCAGACCTGCCATAGTGGCGTGAGCTTCCAGGCGCGGGTCGTCGAGTGTCCCCGCGCCCTGCACGGTAAACCCCAGCTTGCCGGTCATCGCCAGGCCGTGACGGCGCAGAGTTTCAAGGCGGGCCACATCGATTCCCGCGCCCTTGGCGTCCAATTGGAAGCGGCCGGAGGCGAGATCATAGCTTCCTGTTGCCGCAATTTTTCCCGCGCCCTCGCTCACGGTTACCGAAGTCAGATGGATGGTCTGGTTGGCAATGTTGCCTTGCGCCCGAATCCGCGTAATGGGTTCGCCGTAGACGCTTCCCTTGTCCAGTTCAAGCCATCCGGAGCCGGCCAGCGCGCGCATGGCTCCGTCAGCTTGAAGATGCGCATTCAGAGAGCCCGCCACGGGCAGGTTCTGCCCTACAAATGGCCGCAGATCGTCCAAGTTGACCTGGCCGGCACTCAAACGAAGATAAAGCACTGAATTGATGTCGAAGGACGGAGGAGGCGCTGAGCGGCGTGTGACGGTCCCCGCAGCCTGGCTGGCGGTCAGGCTGCCATTGAGAGCAATCTCGGCGTTCCCGCGGCGCAGCAGCGCGTGGGCAATGTCAATCCGGACTGCGGAGTAGCTGCCAACGGCCTCGACCTCATCCAGCCGGACATATTGGGGCTGGCTGGGCTTGACCGTGGACAACGCCGAAAACTCGACGGCCAGTTGCGTGGCCTTCAAGTTGCCGGCAAGGTGCGGATCGACAAGCGAGCCTGTCCATGTGCCATGGAGAAAATCGACCCGCCCGGTGAGAGCCACCGGCAACGCCGCGGTTCCTGTCTTGCCGTTGCGGGTCAATCCCAGGTCACGCAGAACGGTATCGAACTCTCCAAGGTCTTGCGAATGGAAGTCGACGGCGATTGCGGTAGGGCTGGTCGTGGGGTATGCGCCCAGATGGCCGTGGGCCTCCAGTTGGCTGGAGGGCAAATCGAGCTTCAGCATGCGCAGATCGACCGCGCCGTCGCGTTGGGTATAGGTGGCATCGATGATCCCGCCAGCAGCTACCTTGCCCTGAGCAACCTGTGCCGGTGGAGTGAGGCTGAATAAGGCGCCCACGGAGAGGGTACGGTTGTCGCCGTTGATCCACAGCGCGTTGGCTGGGCCATTGACCCGCGCGTCGAAGCCGAGATGTTGAAAGGGCGGGTCGCAAAGCATCTCCAGCAGCGTGTCCAGAGCAACGTCTTTGAATTGAGCTGCGACTTTGCCGTTGACGGGGATGGTGATCTCATCTGCTGTCGGCAGCGGGTGAGCGGGGTTGCGGGATTTGTTCTTGGACGGACTCGGAGGCGGGGTAAGCCAGGGAGAAAGCGAGAGGTCGCCATTAATCTGGCCGCCCTGGCGCAGGCGCAGAAGAATCGAGGTAATCAGCAACTGCCGGGGATCGGCATGAACGTATGCATCGAGTCCAAAGCCGGTAGCGACGACGCCAGTCCCGATGTAAGAGCCGTTCTCGACATGCACGGCGCCATCGGTGCGGAAGCTGCCTGCTTGTCCCGACCCGGTAAGGTCCAGATGGGCAATGCCTTCCGGCGCATTCGGATAGCCGGTAATGGGGTCCACCAGGCGCAGATCCAGTTCACCCACGGCCCTGGCCTGCCAACGGGGATGAGCAAAGTCCTCCAGAGTGCCGGATATTTCCAGTGATCGATCCTTGACGCCGCGGCCGCTTGCGGTAATGCGCAGGGAGCGCAGGGTTGCCGTGTCGCGCGTCAACTCCAGCGTGGCCTGGAGGAATCCATGAACTGCCGGCGGCAGTTTGCCCGGCCTGGAAGAAGCGCCGCGCGCGAGATTCAAATCTCGGACTCCGGCCTCGATGCGGTAGCTCTCAAGGTTGCCGGCTGCTGCCGGTATGTAGACCATGCGCAGGGAGAGATCGCTGGCGTCAAAGTCGAGCGGAATGTGCCGGTCCTGGAAGTCGAACTCCGCGGCGCGATTATTGTAGTCCAGAACGCCCTGCTCCACCGTCGCGTGATTGGCCTGCATGTCAAAAAATCTGTCGAGCACCGGCTCACCCGGAGGGCTGGGTTTGCGAGGGTGCGGCTGATTGGTCGAACCGTTCGGATAGACAATCAGGTGTAGCTGGGGCTTCACGATGTCCAGGTCGCGCAACTTGATGCGCGGGCTCAGGAAACCCAACATGCTGAACCGCACACGCATGCGCTCGACCTGGGCGTAGGGCGCCTCGCCGGGAGCTTCAAGGCCATGGATGACCAACCCGCCCACCTCGGCTTCCAGACTAAGCAAGCGCCAGTGAAAGGAGGCGATTTCAACGCGCCCACCGGTAGCAGTCTCTAGTTTGCGCACCATTTCTTTGCGGACAAGGTTCTCAAAAGCTGTTGAACTTGCCGCAAAATAAAGGCCTACAAGTGTTACCGCCAGAAGAATCACCGCACCCGCCACAGACAAGGGCAAATGGCGCAGGAAGAAGCGGCGCAGACGGCTGGGTCGAGGCGCTGCGAACTGCTCTTCCGGCTCAGGCACGTCAGGCTCCAGCGTCTCAGCGGGGACTGGGGGCGTGGATTCGTTCTCGCTCATACGCCTCCCTTCCCTGCTTCGATCGGCGTTTCAGGGGTTTCGAGTGCCGGGTCGAGCACCTCCACGTCACCCTGTTTGCGCAGATTCCTGAGCCAATCGTCGAACAGCACATTCACCTGCTGTTCCAGCAAAATCTCCTGGATGCGCGTGGCTACCTTCGCCAGCGGTGGAATCGCCTCGCCCGGCTCATACTGGGGCAGCAGTGTTTCGCGGTAGTATGTTTCAATCTCCTCGGGGGCGATACGAATCCCCTGCCGGAAGCGCAGTTCGATGAAGCGCAGAATCTGAACCCTGTAGCGGAGATAGCTCTCGACCCGTTGTAGAGTCAGCCCATGCGCGGCCAAAAAGGCCGTCCACCCCTGCTCAGAGGCGCAGTTGAAGTGAATGCAGGCTGGCACTTCCCTGCGAATCTCGGTCAGACGGGCATCCACCTCGGCCTTCGTTGGTTCGGCGGACTGCGCGTCCTCCTGGCGAATCTGCTGCTGGATGAGCGCGCGGCTGATCAACTGCTCCAAGGCGCGCTGTGGCGTGAGAACGACTCCCGCCCCACCGGGGTCCAGCACCGCCAGCCGCACCTCATCGTCCACGTCGCTGGCCAGGATGGCCTGGTTGTTGACCACGGCAACGACCCGGTCGAGCACCACGGCGTTGGCGGGCGGAGCCGCCTGGGCGGGATTCTGTGCCACTCCCAAAGTTGCTCCCAAAACGGCCAGGCACATCGCCGCGGCAAACACTCTGGCGTGTCCGGGCTTGCTCTCGTGCCGTGTTTGAGTCAGGTTGCGCATCAGAAGGTCTGCCCCAGGCTGAAGAAGAAATTGAAGTGTGTGCCTTCGCCCACATGCGGGGCCGACCCCGGTTGCGTCAGCGAGTAGTTGTAATTCACCGGGTAGATGGGCGGATTCAAGTTATAGCTGAAGTCCAGCCGGATGGGCCCCACCGGCGTATGGTAGCGCAATCCAATCCCCGGCGCGTGAGAGAAGTAGTTGAAGCTGCATGTCCCTTGCTGTCCAGTAGAGGTATTGGGGCCGGATGGATTGTAACTTGATGGGACAGAGACTGAGGCTACATTCCTGCAATTGTCGCGCTCCGGCTGGCGAACCCGGAGAGCGCTTTTCCACGCATCGCTCGCGTTGGTGAAGACGTTGCCCATGTCGTGGAAGATCACAAAACTGACTGTATTGCCGAGCCAGGGCAGCGTGGGCGGCGGCAGCCGCAACTCGGTGCTATTGAGGAGCGCGCCCGCCCCGCCAATGGGGTAACCCGTCTCAGGATCGCGCGGCCCGGCCTGGTTCGCGCCGAAGCTCCTGAGCGAGGTGGCCCCGCCCGCGTAGAGCCGCTCGGGCAACGGAATCAGCTCCGCCTGGAGCTTGCCAAAGGACCGCTCCTGCCCATAGCGCGTATTCCGAGCCAGAACGATGCGGCCCTTGTCAAACCGGTAATAACTCGAATTCGACAGATCAAGCCGGTTGAAGTTGGCTTGAGCGCCGAACCCTCCGCTGGAGAGAAACTCCTGGAAGCTGGTGTAGGTGCCGCGATGCGCATCGAGAGCCGAGTCGCGGGTATCGCGAATCCAGGTCAGCGACGGACCTGCTACGCGCACCGCCGTGGACAACAGCGCGATCTCGCTGGGATAGACCTGCAAGCTGTCAGCCTCTACCTTGACCCTTCGGAAGCTGAATTCGTAGACGAAGGTGTTGGCCTTGGAAAAAGCAAATCCCCGCGTATTCAAGTGCTGGGTCCAGCGCACCCCGGCTTCCAGCTTGGAGGCTACGTAGGTGGACACATCCAGGCTGTTGGCGTAACCACCCGACATCGTCAGGCCGAAGTTCCGGTTGCCCTCGAAGTGCGGATTCTGGAACAACAGACTGAGCTTCTGCTCCAGCAATCCGTAGGTGCCGCGCAGCGAGATGGATTGCTCCCGCCCGAAGAGATTGTTGCGGGTAATGTCGGCCAGAACACGGGGGCTTACACCCGTCTTGCCCTGCGGATTGCAAGTGGCGCCGCTGGCGATGATGCCGCCGCAGTTGTACTGCGGCGTTCCGGTCTGCGCCTCGAGACCAAAGCCATAGGTCAGCGCCCAGCGCCGCGCCTCTGCCACCTGCAAGAGCACGGTTTTATTGATCTCCTCCCCGGAGGGATTCTCGATGGCCGTGTCGACCTCGGTGAAGAGAGCAAAGTCGTAGAGATTGCGCTGCGTTTCCATCAGCGCCGTCTCGTTGAGCGGGTCGCCGGGATGCAGGGTGATGGCCTTGGCCACTGTCTCGGGACGGGTGTAATGCAGCCCGGAAAGCAGCACCTTGCGCACAAAAATCTGCCGCCCCTCGGTGATGCGGAAGACCACGTCCACCTTGCTGGTGTCGGCCGGCTCCGTCTGCTGTGCAACCTCAACCCGCACCTGGTCGAAGCCTCGGCTCAAATAATCAATCAACAGAGCGTCCCGGTCTCCGGCCAGGTTCCGTGGCGAAAGCAGTTGCCCGGCGACAGTATTCATCAGCAGGGCGAGCCTGGCGGCGTCCGCGTGTTCGTTTCCTTCCAGACGCACCGTGCCCACCCGCAGTTGCGCGCCTTCCTCGATGCGATAAACCACCGTGAGCGGAGCCGTCTTCGATCCCACCGACGAAGACCTGTCGCTGGGGACCCCGGCCTTTGCGGCGCCCGCGCTGGTCTCGGGAATAATCGCAACCTTGGAGAAGCCGTTGTTCCGGTAGAGGGCCTGAAGAGCGTTGACGTCGGCCGAGACGAGCGCCTGACTGTAGTCGCCATGGCGGTCAAGGGCATCCGCGGCATGAACGCTGAGCAGCTCTTTGAGCGTAGCGGAGTCAAAGTAGTGATTGCCGGCAACTGAGACGCGCTCCACCCGCCGCCGCGGCCCCAGGCGCACCTTGTAGAGAATCGTCACCTGCCCGGCGGTCGTGGATTGCGGTTCATGCTCCACCTTCACGTCGAAGTAGCCCATCCGCTGGTAGGTATCGCGCAGCCGGCGATTGCCTTCATTGAGCAGATCCTCGTCCACGCTGCCTTCCTCGAAGATGGGAATCACTCTTCGGATCAATTCCGGGTTGGCGCTGGCGCCCTCGACCAGAACTTTAACGATCGGACCCCGGTTGGCGGAAAAACGGAAGTCGATCTTTTGGCTCTCCTTGGAGTACTGCTGGCTTTCCAGCTTGATTTCCGCTTCCAGGCGCTCCTCGCTCCGATAGGCCTTCAACACCCCAGCCAGCGCACGGTTGCCGGTTTCGCGGTCCACATGCTCGCCTTCCCGGAGGTGCGCATGATGGCGAAAATCGTTTACGCTCATCCCCGGTTCGCCGGTTACCTCCACAGTGCCCACGCGCGCCTGCGGGCCGCTGGCCACATGAAACGCAAGGTCTACGAGTTGCTCCTCCGGGTGGGCTGTCAGGGTATGGGTAATCACCGGATTGTGAAAGCCGTTCTGGGCAAGCGTCAGGCGCATCTGTTCCACAGACTGGGTGAGTTTGGCGGGGGTAAAACGGGCTCCAGGCGACAGTTGGCCGGCGCGCTCCAGTTGCGTGTTGATCGTGGCGCTTCTGGCGCCATCCACGCTGACTGTGCCGATGAAGATGCGTGGCGTTCCGCGAAAGAGAAGGGCCACACCGTCCTGTTCGCGGACTCCCTCCACGGCAATGGTTTCATAGAGGCCGGTAGCAAAGAGCTGGCGCAGGCTTCGTTTCAGCGCTTCCCGGTTCAGAGGCGCGCCTTCGGCCTGATCCAGATGGCCGGGCAGGGGGACGAGATGGTCGGCTGAAACGCCGGCGAAGGAGATGCGCCGTACCGGAAAACCCTCCCACTGGACAAGAGAATCCGAAGGTGCCTGAGCGGCCTGATCACCTCCCGCTCCGGAATTGTCGGCGTCGCTCACCAGACTCTGGCTCCAGCCGAGCACTCCAAACAAAGTGCCAAAAACAAGAAGGCAGGCCAAGAGAATGCCCCTCTCCAGCCACTTGCCGCATTGATCTGCAAGCTTTGCCTTAAAAACCATATCTCCCCAAAAAACACGGGGAAAATCGCCCCGCTGCACAATTGCTTTCAGTGTCCACTATTCACTGTCCACTGTTCACTGTCCACTGTTCACTGACCACTGTCCACGGTTCACTGACCACTGTTCTTCTATTCTAACGAGGAATAGCGACCATGCAGCATCCCCGCCGCTGTTTAGGCAGTTGAATACAGTGACTTTGCCCCACTCATCCCTCCGCACGCGTTGCGTGGGTTCTTTTTGAGTACCCAGGTGTTCACAGTCTGGAGATTCCTTCGCTTTCTCCGCTCTGCCGTGCTCACATTCTTCTGGCTTTAGCCGATATATTCCTCCAGTAACAGTACATTCGGAGGGTTGTCTCAGATGGTTGTTTTTGCTCTCTTCCTTGCGATTTCTATCCAGGGAACCGCATCCAGCACTGGACCGTACCAGAAAGTCTGACTGGTCAGCAGGAAGAGAGAGAAGGCAAAAAGAGGAAATTCTCTGAAACTATTAAGAGCCTGCGCCGTCTAATGAAGAAAAGCTGATACGAGGACACTCAATGACGAGCCACCCCCACACGCCCTCCCAAAAGACCCTCTCCGGAAAGGAAGCACCCGGCGTACGCCTGGTTTCCGTCCTGCCGGTCCGGGATACGGTCCTGTTTCCCCATGCCGTACTGCCCCTGACGGTGGGCAGGGAGAGTTCCATCCAGTTAATCGAGTCGTTGGGCGAGGAACGGGCCATTGTAGTGGTGGCCCAGTTGGACCCACGGCTGGATTCGCCCAAACCTGCCGACCTGCACGCCGTGGGAACCCTGGCCACGGTGCACAAGGTTGTGCGCATGCCCAACCAGAGCCGGTTTGTCTTCACCGAAGGTACGGAGCGAGTGCGGCTGGTGCGCTACACGCAGACTGAACCCTTCATGGTAGCCGAGGTGGAGACGCTGGAGGACACGGCGCCGGAGGCTACGGCCAACGTGGAAGCGCTGGTGCGCAATGTAACGGGAGAGTTCCAGCAGATTGTCTCCGAGTCCACAACGCTTTCCGATGAGTTGCGAACTATTGCCGCGAACATCGAGGAGCCGAGCCGGCTGGTGGACTTTGTGGCCTCGTCACTTCCCTTCCTGACCACCGACGACAAGCAGCAACTGTTGGAGACGCCCAATATCGCAATCCGGCTGGAGTTGCTGAACCATCATCTGGCCAAGGAGATCGAGGTGCAGCAGTTGCGCACCAAGATCCAGTCCGAAGTACAGGACCAGGTGCAGCAGTCGCAGCGCGACTATTACCTGCGCGAGCAGCTCAAGGCCATCCAGAAAGAACTGGGTGAGCAGGACGAGAGCCAGCGCGAGACGGACGAACTGCGCCAGAAGATTGAAGCAGCCGGAATGCCGGAGGATGTAAAGAAGGAGGCCATCAAGGAGTTGGCGCGCCTTTCGCGCATGTCTCCCATGGCCGCCGACTACTCGCTTACCCGCAACTACATCGAGTGGCTGGCCGTGCTGCCCTGGGCCAAAAGCTCAGGCTCCAAGATTGACATCAACAAGGCCAAAGAGATTCTGGATGAGGACCACTATGAGCTGAAAAAGGTAAAGGACCGCATTCTGGATTACCTGAGCGTGCTGCAGTTGAAGCCGGACATGAAGGGGCCGATTCTGTGCTTTGTGGGGCCTCCGGGCGTGGGCAAAACCAGCCTGGGCCGCTCCATCGCCCGCGCCTTGGGCCGCAAGTTCCAGCGTGTATCGCTGGGCGGAATGCACGACGAGGCAGAGATTCGCGGTCATCGCCGCACCTACATTGGCGCGCTTCCCGGCCAGATTATCCAGAGCATTCGCAGAGCCGAAACCAACGACCCGGTGATGATGCTGGACGAGATCGACAAGCTGGGACGGGACTTCCGAGGCGATCCGTCCTCCGCATTGCTGGAAACCTTGGACCCGGAGCAGAACAATACCTTCCGCGACAACTATCTCGACGTGCCCTTTGACCTGTCGAAGACCTTGTTCATCTGCACAGCCAACATGCTGGACACGGTTCCGCCGCCGCTGCTGGACCGCATGGAGTTGATCTTCCTTCAGGGCTACAGCGAGGACGAGAAGAAGCAAATCGCCTTCCGCTACCTGATTCCCCGTCAGATCAAGGAGAACGGCATTACGCCCGAGCAGATCGAATTTCCCGAGGATGCGGTGCTCCACATCGTGCGCCACTACACGCGCGAGGCCGGGGTGCGCAAGCTGGAACAGACGCTGGGAACAGTCTGCAGAAAACAGGCGCGGCGCGTGGTGGAGGGCAACACGGAAAAATTGATCGTGACCCGCGAGGTGCTCAAGGAGTTTCTGGGCGGCATTCAGGTGCGCGTGGATACCGAGGTCGCCGAGCGCGTCAAGCGCCCCGGCGTAGCCGTTGGGCTGGCCTGGACGGCGGCTGGCGGAGACATCCTCTTCATCGAGGCTAACAAGATGAAGGGTAAGGGCAACTTCGCCATGACCGGGCAGATCGGCGTGGTCATGCAGGAGTCCATGCAGGCCGCGCTGACCTGGGTGCGCTCGAACGCAGCCTCCCTGGGCCTCGACGAGGACTTCACCAAGGAGCTTGACCTGCACATTCACGTGCCCGCCGGAGCCATCCCCAAGGACGGCCCCTCAGCCGGCGTCACCATGGCCACGGTTCTGGTCTCGCTGCTCACCGATACGCCGGTGCGCCCGCTGACCGCCATGACTGGCGAGATCACCCTCAGCGGCAACGTGCTGCCGGTGGGTGGCATCAAGGAAAAGTTCCTGGCAGCCCGAAGGGCCGGGGTGCAAACCATCATCCTGCCCGCCGAAAACCGCCAGGACGTGGAAGAAGATCTGACGCCTGAGCTAACCGAGGGCGTCACCATCCACTACGCCAGTCGCATTGAAGACGTGCTGGCCGTGGCCCTGCCACTGCTGAAGGCAAGGTCGGATACAAAGCCCGATACGCTGCCAGTGGCAGTCGAGCAGGGTGTGAGCGCTTCTGCGTAATTCGGACTGCGATCCATCGCATGAGGGCCGGCAAACCTGCCGGCCTTTTTGTGCTAAGAAGATGCGGCGGCAGAGCAGGCCGGGGCCGCAGAACAGAACGTAGCGCGCCGCACTTCTCTCCCAGTTTGTTCCCCCAAAAAACAACTTGAGTGCTTACGCCCTGCTGAGAAAGTCGATTGTGCCGATAAGTGTCACAGAAGCCAGTGCGCGGAAACGCGCGAAATGCGGTGACCATGACAACGAGCGCACCAACCATCATTCCTTTGCATCTCTCTCCGGGAACACCACAGCCAGCCAGTATGCGCAGCTCCAGGAGTTTCTCGGGGAAGCCGTCCAAACTGCCTACCTTACGGCCATTGAACAAATGGACCGGCAAAGCGCGAAAACCCTGCTTGAGTTGAGCAAAAAGCTCAAGTCCGAGGTCGCCGCTTCGGTGGTGGAGATCATCCACCGGCAAACGGCCAGCGACAAGTTCCCAGCGACAAGTTCAAGGATGAGCAGGTGGACTCGAATCGGACCTACCCGCCCGCGTAGCCATGGCCGGCAACGAGTTCAGCATCTTTTATGAGGACCGGTCTCGGAACCTGTGGGGCACACCCACGGGATTCCTGTACAAATTTGATTGATTTACCCGGCTTCTTCTACTGATTGCCCCCTGCCGCGTCTAACCTGCAGGCGGTATTCTTTGGAAATGCAGGCGCGTGCTCGTTCCTTTGGCGGGTTGAACGAATGCTGGCGAACCAGTTGCTGGGCGCTGCTTGCTCTGGCGCCCCTGACGCTGGCGGCGCAGGAACTCACCCTGCGCGTGGACGTGAAGCTGATCAACGTCTTTGTGAACGTGATCGACCAGAACGGAGCGATTGTGGCCGGCTTGACGCGCGAGGACTTCGCGCTCGCTGAAGACGGCAGGCCGCAGCAGATCTCAGCCTTCGAGCGCCAGTCAGAGTTGCCCTTGAATCTGACACTGGCCATTGACACCAGCGGCAGCGTGCGCAAGGACATGGTTGAGGAGGCGGACGCGGCCAGGCGATTTGCGCACGCTCTGTTGCGCTCTCAAGACCAGATGAGCCTTTTGCAGTTTGCCACCTATGTGCGCGAACTGACGCCCTTCACCAACAAGGTGGGCGAGATTGATCGCGGACTGGGCCAGTTGCGCGGCGATTGGGCTACGGCGCTCTACGATGCCATCTGCCAGGGTTCGGCAGGGCTTGGCCGTAATCCAGGACGAAGGGTGCTGGTGATCATCTCCGACGGCGACGACACCGCCAGCAACGCCACCTACGCCCAGGCTCTGGAGCAGGCGCTGCGCAATGAAGTGATGATCTACAGCATCATCGACGTGCCCATTGAGGCCAGCGCCGGCCGCGATCTGGGCGGAGAGCACGCGCTGATCACCCTGGCCGAGCAGACCGGCGGCAAGAGCATCTATGTGAGCGACGGCGGTCTGGACAAGGCCTTCGCGCGGGTCAGCAACGACCTGCGCACGCAATATCTGCTCGCGTATTATCCTCGCAATCAAGAACCCGGAAGAGATTTCCACCGCATCCAGGTGACCATCCCCAGGGCCACGCCCCAGTCCTTCAATATTCGCCATCGCACCGGCTATTACGCGGACGCGCAGGCCCAAATCAGGTAATTCGCCAATAGAGTAGCGACCCTGCACATTCTCCGCGGGAACCTGTGATCAGGGAGGGGGGAAAGGCTACAATTTACTTATGCAATTGGCAGTCTTTGTAATGCGGCTATTGGAAGTCATGTTTTTTGCCGGCCTTGTGGGCTCCACCGTGGTTGTGCTCATCAGTTTTGTCGAGGATGGAATCGAGCTATTCGGCAAGGATGAGCCGCCTGAGTCACGCGCCTAGGCGCAATTCTTCATGGCCTGCGCTCAGTCATTGACTCCTCCTTGATTTGGCAATAAACTCAACGAAGTGCGGGCGATGATTTCCGTTCTCGCAACCCAATAAAGCCGGTCCTGGAGCCGGCACAATCGCAATGGCATCCAGAACGACCTTTGCTCCTCCTTCCGACCGCGTCAAGCTCATCGTGGCATCCTCGGTGATGCTGACGTTTATCTCCTTCTGGCGGGCGGCTGCCATTGTTCTCAATGATTTAGGTTCTTCGGCCTTCTATGCCGGGGGCATCGCCGAGCAGATGGTGGGCGAAGCGGCGCCGTGGTTCATTCTCGGCATCATGCTGTTCAGCTTTGCCGTGCGCGCGGTCTACGTTGAAAGCTGTTCGATGTTCACCCGCGCCGGCGTATACCGCGTGGTGAAAGAAGCCCTGGGCGGCGGCTTTGCCAAACTCAGCGTCTCGGCACTGATGTTCGATTACATTCTGACCGGGCCAATCTCCGGTGTATCGGCCGGGCAATATATTACAGGCTTGATGAACGAGCTGATCGTAGTGGCCAACACCAGCCACTGGCTTCCTCCGGCTCTGCTGGATGCGCATCATCATCCCTTTCAATTCCACATGAATCACACTGCGGCGGTATTCGCGGCCGCGGTGACAATATATTACTGGTGGCAGAACATCAAGGGCATTGAGGAGTCCAGCAGCAAAGCCCTGCGCGTTATGCAGGTCACTACGATAATGGTGGTGATTCTGTTGCTCTGGGGCACTTATTCGGTGTTCGTGACTCCCGGCGCTCACCTGCCGCCATCGCCTATCCCTTCCCATCTCAATTTCAGCAGTGACGCCCTGGGATTCCTGCGGGGAATGCCGCAACTGCTTCCGTTGATGGGCCTGTTCGGCATTCTCATGGCCTTTGGCCATTCGATTCTGGCCATGAGCGGCGAGGAAACCCTGGCGCAGGTCAACCGCGAAATCCAGCATCCCAAGCTGAAGAATCTGAAGCGGGCGGCGATTGTCATCGCCATCTACAGCCTCATCTTCACCGGCGGCGCCACGCTGCTGGCTTCCATGCTGATTCCGTCATGGCAAATCGCCCACATCTACCAGGACAACCTGATCGCCGGCCTGGCCATGTTCATGGTCGGCCCCTTGTTCTGGCGCATCGCATTCCGCATCTTCGTAGTTCTGGTCGGCTTCCTGATTCTCTCCGGCGCCATCAACACCTCCATGATCGGCTCAACCGGCGTGCTGATGCGCGTAGCCGAGGACGGCGTGCTGACCGACTGGTTCCGCAAGCCGCACAAGAAGTTCGGCACCAGCTATCGCATCGTGAACATGGTTTTCGTCCTTCAGATGATCACCATCATCGCCAGCCGTGGCAACGTGATCCTCCTGGGCGAAGCCTACGCCTTTGGCGTCATCTGGTCGTTCACCTTCAACAGTCTGGCCATGCTGGTGTTGCGCTGGAAGTATCATGGCGAGCGCGGCTGGAAGGTTCCTCCCAACATCCGCATCGGGAACTTCGAAATTCCCGTGGGGCTGCTCTCGGTCTTCCTGGTGCTGTTCTCCACTGCCATCGTCAATCTGTTCACCAAATCTGTGGCCACGGTGAGCGGTGTTCTGTTTGCAGCGGCTTTCTTTGTCATCTTTACCATCTCTGAACGCGTTAACCTGCGCAAACATGCCCTGACTGCGCACCAGATGAAGGATTTCTTCCAACTGGAGCACCAGGACACGGTGAGCCGGGCCTCCGCGGCTATTCGTCCCGGCGGCGTGATGGTGACCATGCACGACGCCGCCAACCCCTTCGCGCTGAAGTGGACGCTCTCTCATACCAGCACAGTAGATCAGGACGTGGTGGTCATCAATGTTCGCATGATGGGCGCGGGCGGTCCGGAATACCTGAGCGCCGCAGACCAGAGCTTCAGCGAACACGAGCAGATGATCTTCACCAAGGCTATCTCCGTCGCCGAGAGCTTTGGCAAAAAGGTATCTCTGCTGATGATCCCCGCCGGAGACGTCTTCGTAGCGCTGGCGCAGAGCGCCAACGCGCTGGAAGTGGATTCCATGGTCTCCGGAGTCTCCAACTCCATGACTGGCGGAGAACAGGCTTTTCATTTGGGACTGGCCTGGGAGGCGCTGCCGGAGCCCAAGCGCCAGTTCAATTACTATGTCGTCGATACCAGCGGCGAAGCCAAGGTATATTACATCGGGCCGCATGCGCCCAAGCTAAGCCCCGACGACGTGCAACTGGTGCATCGTTTATGGGTGAATATGCGCCGCGATCCCTCCATGCAGGAATTGCATCACAGCGACATCATCACGTATGCCTTGACGAATCTGGCCGGTCAGTATGCCCGCGAAAAGCAGGAGATTCTGCGTGACCTGCGCAACTATCGCGCCGCTGAAACCTCCGCCAGTGTGCAACTTGGCAGCCAGGATATTTCCGGAGTCCCCACGGCATCGAATGCGTCCGACCGGCCATTGCCTCCGCCGAAGCCCTCGCACTATCTCTAGGATTGCTAATCTAGCTATCTAGTGTCCGAGTCAGAATTACACAGCACAAAAACTGCTGTCATCCTGAGCGAACGGGGCCCCAGGCGTACTCTTCAGCCTGGGGGTGGTGAGTCGAAGGATCTGCGGTTGTTCTTCCATCAACTTCTGATTCACCACGCTAGATGGATTCTCCTGGCGCCCATCGCACCACTTGAACATTGTTATCGACCAGTGCAGCCAGTTGCTCGGGCGTTCCCGTCAACGGCGGGAAGGTACCAAAATGCAGCGGAAGAACAATTTTAGGCTCCAGAAAGCGCACCGCCATTGCCGCTTCCTTTGGATCCATGGTGAAGTGTCCACCGATGGGAAGCATCGCCACCTCGGGCCGGTAGATCTTGCGAATCAGCTTCATGTCGCTGAAGACTGCCGTATCGCCGGCGTGGTAGAGGACCGGGCCGTCCGCGATCGTCAATATAAACCCTGCCGCGACCCCGACATAGTGGTCCCCGGTCTCATCCTGTGCCGCCGACGAATGTTTGGCCTCCACCATGGTAGCCGCCACGTCGTCCAGTTGCACGGTTCCTCCAAGATTCATCCCGATCGTATGAACGACGCCCTTCTTGGCGAGATAAGCCGCCAGCTCATAGATGGCCACCACGGTGGAATTGTGCTTCGCGGCCACCGGCGCCGCGTCTGCGATATGATCGCCGTGGCCGTGGGTCAGCAAAATGAAGTGGATCTTCGCCGGCAGGACGAAATCCTTCGGGTACTTCGGATTCTGCGCGATGAATGGATCGATCAGGATATTGGTGCCCTTGGCGGTTTGGACCAGCACTGTTGCATGACCAAGCCAGGTAATGCGCGCTCCCTGCAAGTTCATCATGGGGTCTCCTTGTATCGAATTGATTATGCGGCGCGGGAATTTGATTCAGAACGAATGTGAAAATCTTCTAGCCGTTAGCTTTAAAGGGTATTCCCGTCCTCGATTCCATCAGCGCGTAATGATGACTTCCGAGACGCCGTCTTTTGCCAGAAACTGGCGGTAGCCGGACCAGGCAGCGAAGAGCCGCTCGATGCCGCGGTTGCTGAAGGCGCGCTGAATGGGAAACTTCTGGGCCAACTGTATCTCGACCTCGTCGCCGGGGGTAACGTGGAAGCGGCTGTGCTCCGCCTCCACGCCCTTGGTTTGGGTGTGGAAGAAGGCCAGCACCATCCCATCCGGATTCGTGGCCTCAAACAGGCGCGCCACCACCGGCTCCACAAAGGCTTCGGGCAGATAGTCGAGAGTGGTCCACAACAGCACCACGTCAAACATACGTCCTGCAAAGTTGAGCGACTGCTCCAGAAAGCCCTCGACGTCCCAGATTGGCTTGCCGTCCTCGCCTATGCCGGTCTGCCACTTCCCTGTGCAGGCGTCGTGGACCAGGTCGGTCACAAAGACGCTGTGGCCCAGACCGGTCAGGTAGTGAACGTTGGCCGGAGAGAGATAGCCGATGTCAATGACCCGGAGAGCAGTCTTGGAATTCAGCCGCTTGCGCAAAGCCACCCACCCGCCCGAGTGGCGCAACACCTTGGGCCCGGTAAAACCCGGTGGGGAAGCGGAAGAAACGCTCTCCTCTTTTTTCTTTTGAAACCAGCGGCTAAACACCTTCAAATCCTCTCGCTGCCCGGCAGCCGGTGCACGGCTGGAGCGGCGCGCAGCTTCCTGTTAAAAGATGCCACCGGCCTTCGGCGCGGTTGCTGCCTCAGAACCTCTGGAAACGGCCTGCGTCAGGTCCACCTTGCCGCGAAAGACCGCATTGTCTTCTACTGCCAGGCGGAGGGCGCGAATATCGCCTTCCACCAGACAGCCGGCGCGCAACTCGACGCGACCGCTGGCAACCAGGTTTCCCTGCACCTTTCCGAGGATCAGAATGTCTTTGGCGGAGAGATCGGCGGCAATGTTGGCATTGGGGCCGATCGTCAACCGGCTCTCCGAGAGGCTCACGGTCCCCTCCACCCGCCCATCCACAATCAAGTCTTCACTGCCCTTTACTTCTCCGCAAATCACGATGGTCTTGCCAATGTGCGCTGGAGCGTTTTCAACTGCCATGGTGTGATTCCTTCCCGGACCTTACTTCAAGAATACTCAGAGAGTGCGCAACCCGGTCTTCACAAGGACCGGCTGTACTCCCTGGGGGGGGTGCACATTGGCCGAAAGCCGTCTGCTTCAGTCTCTACGAGAGTTCTAGCCTAATATTGGGCCCTGAACGCACTATACGCAACTAAGCCCCATGGCTACAATCAAAGCATCATAAAATCTAATTGAACGTCTAACAGACAAAGGGATTTAATCACCATTCATGGACGGCCCATGCCCGTTAATCGAGTGATCGTGCGCAACATTTTGCCGATATTCCTGCTTTTTTCATGCTCTGGAGCCGCCCTGGGACAGCCTGCTGCCCTTACCCCCTCTCAGGCCCAGGCGCTGGTGGCGCGGGCACTGGCCACAGAATCGCATGCCGCCCAGGACTTAAACCACCCCATGCGCTACAGGCTGCGCAAATCCAGCCCACGGCTGACCTCGACCAAGGAGATAGCCGAGACCCGCGACGGCGATGTGGCTCGCCTGGTCGCCATCAGCGACCGGCCGCTGAGCCCGGCCGACGAGCAGCAAGAACAGGCTCGCCTGGATGCGCTGCTCAGCGATCCGAGCCGGCAGCGTCATCGCAAGCAGAGCGAGGACAACGATACGGCCCGCGCGATGAAGGTGTTGCGCGTGCTGCCCACAGCTTTCCTCTACCAGTTCGCTGGAATGGGGACGGCCGCCACGGGAACCGTGGCCAAGTTTACCTTCAAACCCAACCCGCAATTCGCCCCTCCGGACTTTGAGACAGGAATTCTGACCGCCATGGCCGGCGAGATTTGGGTTGATCCCGTACAGGAACGCGTGGTGCGTCTGGCGGGCAGCCTGCAGCAGGACAAGGAGATTGCCCTGGGAATCGCTCAGATGGACAAGGGCGGCTATGTCGAGATAGATCAAGCAGATGTGGGCGGCCATCAGTGGCGGATCGTACGAATCAGGCTGAAGATGGACATGCGCATTCTCTTCAAGGGCAAAAGCTCCGACTCCGTGCAGGAATTCACCCAGTTTCAGCCACTTCCCGCAAATCTGAGCTACCAGCAGGCCATAAAGATGCTGCGCGGGGACCCGAAAAGGTGAACCTGGAAGCACACTCACAACTCACTAAAACCGGTACAAATGCAAAGCGGCCTCATCCGGGTGGGTGAGGCCGCTTTGCTGACCGGAAATGCGCCTGACTACACCTTGGCGAAGATGACGACCAGGGTAAACAGGGTGAGCGACTCCATGAAGGCCAGGCCGAGCACCAGGAACAGCATGATGCCGGCACGGGCGCCGGGGTTGCGGGCCAGCGCTTCAGTAGCCGAAGCGGTTGCCCTGCCCTGGCCCAGGCCGCAGAGACCGGCGGCTATACCCATACCGATGCCGGCGCCGATGGGGACCAGGCTGATGACGGCCGAACCGCCGTCCGCGAAGGCCGGAATGGCGAAGCAAAGAACCGCCAGGGCCATGAACACATATTGAAGTTTCTGCATAGTTCTCCTGCCTCCCTGAGATTGGCCGCCAGTGGGTGGTTGAGGCTCACCGTACTGGCCCCCTCACGCTGGCGGCCCTTCGTTGCCCGGAGCGGAAGCGCTCTCCGGCGAAATCATTTGAAAATAGTTCTCAGTTTTCAGTTCTCAGTTCTTAGCGATGCACTTCGCTGTTTATCAGCAAAGTTGAAAACTGAGAACTGTGAACTGAGAACTGCTTTTTAGTGCTCGTGCGAAACCGCCATGGACAGATAAATCATCGACAGCAGCATGAAAACATAGGCCTGGATCAGCGAAACGGCAAAATGCAGACCCAGGAAGATCGAAGGAATGACCACCGGCGCCAGCGAAAAGAAGACCAGCGTGACCAGGTCGCTGGCCAGCATGTTGGCGTAAAGACGGATGGTGAGCGACATGATGCGGGCCATGTGGGAGATGATCTCGATGGGGAACAAAAGCGGCGCGAGCCACCACAGCGGACCCGCAAACTCCTTCAAATAGCCTCTGAATCCCTTCTCGCGAATGCCGTAAAAGTTGTAGTAGAGAAAGGTGAGCAGCGCGATGCCCAGCGGCACCCAGGGCTGGCCGGTCGGCGTTTCCAGGCCAGGAACCAGTCCCAGCAGGTTGTTGATGATCACAAACAGGAAGATGCAAGTCACGAAGGCTTGAAAGCGCTCGTAGCCGTGGCCGATGATCTGGTCCGCCTGGCTGCCGGTAAATTCGTGAATCATTTCGGCGATCTGCTGCGCCGGATTGGGCTTCTCCACCTGCAGGGTCAGCCGCACAATGAGGAAAAAGGCGATCAGCCCGGCGGCTACCAGCAGTTCCAGCGCGAGCGCCTCATTCACCTTGACCGCCTTTTGAGCGGCCTCGGCGGGCAAAATCCCAATCGATTGAAAAGCCTTGGCCTCGACCCCCATCAAGAGATCATTCAGCCAACGGACAAAAGCAAAAGTTTCCGGCATTATGACTTGAATCTTTCTGTTTCCCGCCCGCGCGCTGCAATCAACCGCTCAGTTCCTGAGCAGCCTGAGCGCCTCCCAGGCCGTGACTGCCATAGCCAAGCCCAAACCGCATAAAAGCGCTACCACCGAACCATGGAAACACTTTAGGCTACCATAAATGGCCACTGCAAAAACGGTGAGCCGCAGCACAAAGAAGACCACCACCGTCGCCGCGCTCCCGGGACTCTTCCTGTTGTCCATTCTGGCATTGACAAACCGCACCAGCCGCTGCCACTCCAGAATGCTGGCGGTGGAGATTGCGGCTCCCACGGCCAGCATGGCCGCATTGCGCCAACCGGTGACAATGAGCAGCGCGATGGAGGAAACCAGCCCTAGAATCAGAGTGTTTCGCATGGCCCGCCGGAGCAGGGCCTGCAGTGTGGCATCCGAGAGGCTGTCAAGAGAATGAGTTTCTTCGCTCATGGCTTGTCGGAGTTTCCCTTCCCTTTTCCGCCTTCTGTCCCCGTGCCATTTTCGGAGTCTCCTACGCTGGCCAGCGCCAGCCGAACCACATAGACCAGTCCTGAGATGCCGCCAAAGACGCACCCGGTGATGCCGATCCACGACTGGTGAAAGTGTCTGTCGAACCAGGCCCCTATCAGCCAGCCGATAAATGCCGAAGAGGGCAGCAGAAGCGCAATCTGCATCAGCTTTTCCGCCTGCACCAGCCCCTGAATTGCAGTAGAAGGCTTGCTGCGCGGTTTAGTCTCCGGAATGGGGCGGTTGAAGGGCATCCTTCGTGATTATCCACGATGGACGCCCTTCCGCGCGAAAGGACAAAGTTAATCTATTTGGATTTCCATGTGGCGAGCTTCCAGGCCTTAATCCTGTACTTGCCTTTATCCTCGTCTAATTGCGAAAGAGCAAAGGTTATGTCGGCGGTGTTATCGCCGGTGGGAATCACCTTGACATCGGCAGCGAAGTAGTAGACCTTACCCGGTTCGGCAGTGAAGGATGCCACATCGACATTCTTCTCTATTCTGCTCAAGGCCGATTGCCAACTCGCGCAGAGGTGATGAACTCCGGGCGCCACATCAAGTGTGAAGTACGAATTGTTGTTGTTGGCGCCCACCCAGACTCCGTCCAGTCCAAAGCGGACTGTGGCATACATGAAAGGGCCTACCATGTGATTCTCGTTTTCGATAAAAACGATCTGCGCCTTGCCGGCAGCCGGAGGAGCAGGCGGGGTCTTGCTCGTTTCTGCTTTCACATCGAATTTGATCTTGTCGTCTCCACAGGCGTCCGGCAAGATCGTGGCCCGTGCCTGCGCGGCAAAGGCGAGAGATGCGGTAAGGAACAAAATACCAAGGCATGGCTTCATCGGGATTCTCCTGGGGGTTAAAACACAGTTGCGATGAATTAGTTGCACGCGACCCACCAACAAGTCTATTCCACGGGGGCAACCTTCAGCGCCCGCCTCGGAATGGGCGATATACTGGCAGTTGAACCTAGGTTCACACAGAGGAAAACCCGTGTTCGATTCGGAATTTGAGCAAAGCCTATTCGAGCTGCGCAAGACAAAGCTGGAAGAGATCGTCAAGCTGGGCCAAGCGGCCTATCCCAATCAGTTCCCTGCCTCGCACACTGTTCCACAGGTACGCGACCAATGGGGTGAAACGCAAGCCGAGGCTCTCGAGGCCAACCGCGTAACGGTAGCCGTTGCCGGGCGCATCATGGCTATTCGCGCGCAGGGCAAGGCCGGCTTCGCGACCCTTCAGCAGGGCGGCGAGCGGCTGCAAATCTACGTGCGGCTCGACGCGGTGGGCGAGCAGGGATTTGCGCTCTACAAACTCCTCGACCTGGGCGACCACATCGGCGCGTCCGGCTACCTCTTCCGCACACGCACCGGCGAGCTGACCATTCACGTCGAGCGGCTGACCTTTCTGGCTAAGGCCATGCTGGCGCTGCCGGAGAAGTTTCACGGCCTGGCCGACGTGGAGTTGCGCTATCGCCAGCGCTACGTGGACCTCTTCGCCAATCTCGACTCGCGTGCCGTTTTCGTCAAGCGCGCTAAAACTCTCAAAGCCTTGCGCCAGTTCTTCGACAGTCGCGGCTATCTCGAAGTGGAAACGCCGATGATGCAGCAGGTGGCCGGCGGGGCTGCGGCCCGGCCCTTCACCACCCACCACAACGCGCTCGATCTGGACCTGTTTCTGCGCATTGCGCCGGAGCTTTACCTCAAACGATTAGTCGTCGGCGGCTTCGACCGCGTCTACGAGATCAACCGCAACTTCCGCAACGAGGGCGTGAGCACGCAGCACAATCCCGAGTTCACCATGCTGGAGTTCTACCAGGCCTATGCCAACTATCACGACCTGATGGACCTGACCGAGGAACTGATTGCGTTCGTGGCGATGGAGGTGAGCGGGACGACAATTACAAACTTCGGCGGCGTGGAAATTGATCTAGGCAAGTGGACACGGCTGACGATGCGCGAGGCGATCATCAAATGGTGGCCCGAAATGGCCGATGCGCCAGGAATAGATGATATCTGCGATGTCGAGAAATTCTCCCGCGTCTGTTCAGCTACAAGCAGCGCAATCAAGCATTATCAAGAGAAGTATCGGGGCGAAAGCAGTGCGAAGTGGACGGACAAACTCGAGCCCCTCAGTGAGGCAGAAATTAAAGCAGAAAGACTTGCCGATCTCGACGTCTATTTTGAATCTCTCCCCCAGAGAATTCGATCCGAACGAAACGTCGGAAAATCCATTGCGGAGGTGTTCGAGTTTCTCGCTGAAGAGCACCTCATCCAGCCGACCATCATCTACGAGTTTCCGACAGCAATTTCACCGTTATCCAAGCAGAATCCGGACAACCCCGACTGGGTAGAACGCTTTGAGTTTTACTGCGGCGGCTTCGAGCTGGGCAACGCCTTCAGCGAGTTGAACGATCCGGTGGAACAGCACAAACGCTTTGAGCAGCAATTAGCCGAGCGTGCCCATGGCGACGACGAGGCTCACCAGATGGACGAGGATTACGTGCGCGCGCTGGCCTATGGGCTGCCTCCCACCGCCGGCGAGGGCATCGGCATCGACCGGCTGGTGATGCTACTGACCGGCTCCAAGTCCATCCGCGACGTGATTCTCTTTCCGCTGATGCGGAAACAGTCGTCAGTTGACAGTTCTCAGTAGTCAGTTATTCCGGGTTGTCAGCCGTCTTTTACTGAGAACTGAGAACTGGGAACTGAGAACTATAGGAGTTTCCTTGAACATACTTTTCATCGGCGACATCTTCGGCAGCGCGGGACGCAGGATCGTGCGTGAGCACATCGGCCATCTGCGCCAGGCGCATCAGGTGGAGCTGACCATCATCAATGCGGAAAACGCCGCCGGCGGCTTTGGCCTGACGCCGCAGATCGCCGAGGAGCTCTTCGATCTGGGAGCGGATGTTCTGACCACCGGCAACCACGTCTGGGACAAGCGCGAGCTGATCGACTATATGAATGCCGCGCCCGCCGAAAGCGATGAGCGAGGCCGCCGCGTGCTGCGGCCCGCAAACCTGCAACCGGGACTGCCCGGCCATGGAGTTTACGAAGGAGCCACCGAGAGCGGCGTGGCATACGCGGTGATCGACCTGCAAGGCTGCGTCTTCATGAACACCACCAACGACCCATTTCACGCCGTGAACGCGCTGCTGGCCGGCGTTAAGGCAAAGGTTATTGTGGTGGACATCCACGCCGAGGCCACCAGCGAAAAGGTGGCGATGGGCTGGCATCTGGATGGGCGCGTGACCGCGGTGCTGGGCACGCATACGCACATTCCCACCGCCGATGAGCGGGTGCTGCCGAATGGCACCGCCTACCAGACCGATGTGGGCATGAGCGGCCCCTACGACAGCGTAATCGGCGTCGAAAAGGAGCTGGTGCTGAAAAAGTTTCTTACCGGAATGCCCAGCAAGTTCGATGCCGCCAAGGGAAATCCCAAGATCTGCGCCACTCTGGTCGCCTGCGATCCCAAGACGGGGCGCGCCATGCGCATTCAGCGCATCATGCTGGGAGAGTAGCGAAAGACAGGGAATAGGGATTAGGGTTGGCCGAATAAAAGGGCAGCCCAGATGCAAGCTGCCCTTTGATGGCCCAGGAGAAATATGTGTCGCGCCGGAGCCTTTCCGGCTCCGGCGCAATCAGCAAATCATGTGTTCAACCCGTTACCTTACTTGTGGGTTGGATGTCCGGCTGCCGGTTTGGGGTGCACAGCGACAGCCTTCTTGGGTACGATGGAACCTTCGCGAAGCACAATTTGCGCGCTCTGCGCAGTGGTGGCCGTTGCTGCAACCTGCGAATAGGTGTCATAGGTGCCATCCAGCTCAGCTTCGCCCTTGCTCTGCTGGCCATACACGAACAACACGGCCGGGGCTTCCTTGCAAGACACGTGCGACTTCAGATGGACGATGAAGTCGGGGACCTTGGCATCCTTGGCTTCCTGTGCCACAGCAACCTTGATCACTCCAACAACGGGCTCAATCGTAATCTTCCTGATGGGTGTCTTGGCATCATTGAAGAGTTCGCTCAATTTGTCGGTGTCGGCCTTGACGCCGGAGGCAAGGATGAAATCCTGCTCCTGCTTCAGATCGGTACCCGTCGCCGGAAATTCCTTGCACGCCACGGGGGTCGTCAAATTGACCATAAAGTCGAGCGGCTTGACGCCCTGGGTAACGACAACCTTGATTGCCGAGGCATTGGCTTCCATCACGATGCCCGGGACCGGCGTGGCCTTGTCTTTCAGCGCGGCCCACACTTTATCGACGTCATCCTTGTTCCCGTTGACCAGGACGTACTCCGCGTCGCCCAGGTTCATAGAGCCCAGGTTGGGAGTATCCATGACAGCTTTATGGGCTAGCTCAGCAGGCGTAGGAGCCGCCTGAATCATCAGTGTTCCCGGAGGAAATGTTGTGAGGGCTGCCTGGTTCTTGATCTCGTCAAGACCCTTCAAGTCGTTGCCGTGGTATTGCCTGTAATAGTATTCCAGCGACTTTTCAATGGTGGCCTTGCCTGCGGGCGGAACGAAGTTCCACACGCGAGCGTAAAACCAGATC
>Ga0302319_10005212_pt1 | contig 26243 bp, 21 predicted proteins | sample Bog_T0_2_FD_203319 | JGI IMG/M metagenome (GOLD analysis project Ga0302319, IMG submission 203319) | Peat permafrost microbial communities from Stordalen Mire near Abisko, Sweden - Bog_T0_2 | ecosystem: Environmental > Terrestrial > Soil > Wetlands > Peat | place: Sweden: Abisko, Stordalen Mire...
GAGCTGCCTCAGACGCCGCCTTTGCAGATAATTTCCCATCACGGGCGCATGATCGGATCAGGAGAACCCATGTTTACCCATCTCGTCAAACTGTGCGGAGAACAGCATTTTGGCCAGATTAAAGAGTCAAAAATAACAAATACCCACCCCCCTCCCCCTCAAAAACGCCCCTTCCCCTCGCAGAAATTCGCCCCGGCTATCCGGATAACGGACACATAATCAATGGTTTATCGCCAAAATCTAAAGAACACCCTGTTATCCATTCGGTAAACAAAACCCCTCGAAATTAGAGGGTTTTCCGCACAAAAAGGGCGTTTTTAAGCCGGTTTTGGCATCAATTCAAGCTAAAAATTGATGCGTCCGGTGAGTTCCAGGCTTCGTGGCCCAGCGCCTTCCGCCGTTTGCAACGCGGTGATCGAGCCGAACGCAGAAGAGTCAACCTGCATGTTCGGCGGTTCGTAGTTCCTGTGGTTGAAGACATTCGCCGCTTCAAGGCCGAATTCAAATTTGCTTTTCTCCGAGATCGATAGATTCTTCAACAGAGAGAGCGAGAAATTTGCAGTTCCGGGTCCAACAACTCCGCCCACAGGCGCATTGCCGAACCGCCCAATCCCGTTACCGCTGGGCGCCTGCAGATTCATATAAGGGAATGCGTTTGGGTTGAGCCACTGTGTCGTGTTGCGTTGCGACGCGTACGGTGAAACGGTGTTCAACTGGTCGGGCCGCGCCTGGCCGATGGTTGTAAGAATGTTGGTGTTGGCTGGATCGACACTCTGCTCATACGGGGTAAGGAACGGACCACTCTGCAGAATAGTCACGCCGGCCAGTTGCCAGTCGCCAACAAGGCGGTTAAGCGCCGAGCCATCATTCAGCCATGCCTGTCCATGGCCGAACGGGAGATTGCAGAGATATGTCGCCAGGAAGCGGTGACGACGGTCGTAGATCACATTGCCGTAGTCGAGGCTGGGTTGGAAGCGGTTGGTCAGAAAGCTGCCACCTGCAACGGCGAATGCGTTCGGCGTGGCGCCACCCGCGTTCGAAAGGTCGCGCGTGTAGGTGTAGCTGGCGTCGAACGTGATGTACTTGCCGCTGTGGCGCGATACTTCAACAGAGGCGCTGTTGTAATTGCTTTCGGCCAGGTTTGACACACTCTGGATGACGCTCCAGCATGGATACGGCCGCTGGTCGGAGACCAGGGTTCCGTCATCGCTGATACAAGCTCCGGTGGCGGCCTGAGCCGATTCATCGGTGTTTGAAGACCCGTAGGGGTTGGGCTGCACCTGGTTGAGGTCGACCATGGTTTCGAGATTCTGTCCATGACTGCCTATGTACGAGAAGCGCGCACCGAGAGAGTGACCGAAGTCCTGCTCCAGGGTCAGGTTCCACTGCTGCACGTTAGGGTCGTGGTAATGGACGGGAAATGCGTAGTAGAAGCCGGCGGTTCCGGTTGAGCTTCCGGCAGAAGTGTTGAACGGGTTGGCGAATGAGAGCAGCGGAGTAACTCCGTCATCCGCGTAGCCCTGGTTGTAGGTGCCCACATAGCTTGAGTGAACAGCCCACCCGGAGACGAGGGCGAAACCGAGGGGCGACTCGATGAAGCGCCCCCACCCCCCACGCACCACCGTTTTTCCGCTGTGATAAGGCTGCCAGGCAAAACCGAGGCGTGGGCCCCAATCGGTTTTGTCTGTGTAACGAAGGCCGCTGGGAATTCCGACTTCTGAAGCAGTGAGTAAGGGCGTTGGTGCAATGGCGCCGAGGAGCGCCGACGAAGCAGCGGCCTCGGCCTGGGCATTTGAAACGACAACTGCGCCGCTGACAGCCTGGCCGTCGACCGAAGCAGAATAGCTCGGCAGGAATGTTGCGGTGTTGTAGTGCGTCTCCTTGAGCGGCGGATGCAACTCGTAGCGAATCCCAAGGTTGAGGGTAAGGCTGGGCGTGATCTTCCAGTCGTCCTGGGCAAAGGCGGAATAGGCGTACCCCAGGCCGTTCATGGTGGGGTTGTTGGTGGAGCTGGCTTCGGTGTAGTCGGGATAGCCGAGCAGAAATCCTGCATAGGGTTCACCCGCAAAATTGACCTGATCTGCGGATCCCTGAACGATCGAGGACGACCCGTCGAAGACATACCAGCCGGAGCGGAGATTGCCGAAGACGTTGTCGTCATGGTCGGTGATGCGCTTAAAATCTGCACCGAACTTGAAGGAGTGCTTTGCAGGCGACCAACTCACATTATCTAGAGCCTCGACGATCTGTCCGCGCTGCACACCCGGGTTACCCGCACCCGTAGACATAAAGCCGTTGATGAGCACCTGTGGCGCTTCAGACCATTCGAGATCGGGCTGCAGGACAGTTAGGCCGGTCTGGCTCAAAATATTGGTGGTGGAGTAGCTCTGCGTCTCAGAAGTGTGCTGCGCGTTATAGCCGCCACGGAACTCATTGAGCAACTTGGGCGTGAAGACGAAGTTGTGCGCGAACGTCATTCCTTCGTCAATTTCAGGCGTGTTATAGGCGCCCTGCAAAGGGCTGCCGGCCTCAGCACAATAAGTAAAGGTGCAGGCAGCAGATGGCGCAGTTGTGACCTGCCGGTTCTTGTAGGAGAAGCGGGCGAAGACTGTCTGCCTCGACGAAAAAGTGTGATCGAGGCGCACGTCACCCTGGTTGGAAGAGATGGGAGAGGGGAAATTGATCTGGTAGTTGTTGGCGAAGGCGCCCGGCGCGCCGAGGTTGGGAGCGGGCATCAACACATTCAGTAGGTTGGTGGTGATGGCACTGGGCGTAACCGTCGGTCCGTTATTCGAGTTAGTGAGTACAGAGCCATCGGGGTTGTAGACTGTGTAACCGTTGGGGCACTGGTCGGCTGGATCGGGCTCGCAGTAAGTCTGGTCAAGATAATAGTTGATATTGCCATTACGCATGTCCATCGATGGAACTGAGAGCACGATGGGCGTCTCGCGCGGCAACCGCAGTCCCTCGTAACTGACGAAGAAGAACGTACTATCGTGTCCGTTGAATACATGCGTAATCTGTACGGGGCCACCCAGCGTTCCACCAAAGTCATTCATGATGATCTTTGGCTTCGAGAGCGCAAAGGTATCGTTCGAATTGAAAACGGTGTTTTCGTGATTCTCAAAGAGGCCGCCGTGGTAGTGGTTGGTCCCGGCCTTTGAGACAGTCGTAATATCGGCCACGCCGCCGAATTCGGCGCTGTTATTTGACTCGGAAACACGAATCTCTTCGATGGAATTGAACGAAGGGAACATTTCGTTCACGGGTCCCGAGTATTCCACCCCAACAGACGAAATGCCGTCGACGGTCACCGAGAGCAGTGCCGCAGTGGCGCCAGCCACTGCCAGTTCACCGCTGTCGTCAGTCTGCACGCCAGCCTCGGTTGTCAGCGTGGAGATGGGGCTTGTCGATCCGGTAGAACGCGAGTAGATGGCCACCGGCAGGTCGACGAGCTCGGCGCCGCTCTTGGTTTCCGCGAGGTTCGAAACGTCCGTAGTGATTACCGGCAGCGGGTTGTCCAGCACCATCACGGTCTGATTCTCCGAGCCAGGCTTTAGCACCACATCCAGGCGTCGTGTCTCGCGCGCAGTTAGTTCGATCTCAGGAAGGGACTCTTTCTCAAAGCCGGTCGCCCCAACGGTTAGCGTATATGAACCTACATCGATGTTCTTAAAGCCGAAGCTTCCAGTCGAATCGGAGACAAGAATGCGCGAACTTGACGTGCCTGCATTCACAAGCGTCACCTGCGCGCCCTCGACCACCGCGCCGCTGGAGTCATGTACGGTGCCGAGGATGGAGCCGAATGTCGATTGCGCAATAGCCGAGGTAGCCGCAATCAGAAGAAGAAAACAGGCAAGGATCAAGCGCGCCGCGACAAGACAGCGGACACGGCTAGGGGAAAAGAAAGGACGCATGAGATTCCCTTTCAACAAGAATTTAAGGTAGTAACGATCTTTCTTCGCCTATCAATTGTTTTCTTTACAAATGTAAGGCCTGCTGAAGGGCTCACGAGCTTCTTTTTTTACAGAATATTTTTGCGGGGTTTGACGAGGCGCCGCTGGCCGGTTAATCGAGAATTGAACCAGGTTTTCGACGTCCTTCCTTATTCTGCAAAAGGGCTCACTCGGTCTTGGTTTGCAAATTCCCGCCGTGAGTGTGTCAAGCTGATTATTGAATGTCAAGGAAATTCAGTTTTGACCCTATATCTATTGGACTTTAGCGGTGTCCTTATTATTTCTGGACACTTGCGCGGTGTCCGGGTGGACACAACACCTTCGTAACATTGTATTGGTGTCCAGTGCCCTTGACGTGAGCTATTTTGCTCATGTCCTAAAACGCTACAGTTTGTGATGGGTGGCACAGTTTGCGCGGCGCGTCAGCGCCGCGCACCCGGGCTTTCCTTTCGGGGCGCATGAGGCAGGCCCGCGATGGGCACGCCGCGACGAAAACCCTCCCTCCCCTTTTTCGTTGGCGTGGGGTCCTATCGCGGGCCGGTTGGGTGCGCTGTTGCTGTTGCCTTTGCGGTTGCTGTTGTCTTTTCGCGGCGGGCGTGAGGGCGCGGGGTGTTGCGGGCGGTTGGTGTTTCACCCGCGCCCGAACGACCCGGTGACGGGCGGTGACAGGGGCAAGTGCCGGAGGCGCTGCTTTGCCCCGTGGACACCGCACGGCACCGGGCGCGAGGCCCCCCGCCGGGACCGCGCGGGGATGATTCAACGCTCCTTTGAATTCCCCGCGCGGCGCTTGACGGACACGGTGCGCGGTGGGGGGCCGAAGCGCCGCCGCGTGGGGGTGCGTGGGGCCGGTGACTTCGCTTCGAGCGGCAGGGAGTTTTCCGCGCGGCCCCCGCCTAGACCGGCCGGAGGTGCGACAGCGAAGCGGTAGGGCACGGCCCCTTTTTTCTGGGGGCCGGGACCGAAAAGCACCGACCACTTTGTATAGCTGGTTACAAATATCTATGGCTCTTTATGATTCCCTGCCGTGCCTGTGGCGCGGCGACTTTTTATGGCTATCTAGAAATCCTTGGGCGTGGTGCGGGGGCGCGAAGGTGTGACCGATGAGGGAGCCGACCGCGCACCATGCCGGGTTCTTTATTTATGGCCTTTGCTGTTCGGGCGCTGTGGCTGGCTGGCAGCGTGGCTGGCAGTTTCGGGGTGGGGTAGCCTCACCGCTTGCGTTGGGGACGCGCCTTGAGGCTCTGTGCGGTCCGTTTCGTTGGGGCATGTACCGCAATCGGGGAAGTGAAGGCAGTACTTGCAGTTTGGTCCTTCGTTGGGGAATGTGAAGTCTGTTGGGGTCACAGGAGGTCCATTCGGTCGAGGACTTCGGCCAGGCGCTTGCGGGCGGCTGGCAGGAGGTACGACACCTTGCGTTCGGAGCAGGCCATGATCTTGGACACTTCGTTTTCGCGATGCCGTTCGCGGTAGGTGAGGGTAAGCACCATTTGTTCTTCATAGGTGAGCTTGCCGAGGGCGCGTTCGAAGTCGATGGAGCGCACCAGGCGCGAGTCGTATGAGCGGTTGTTTCGGTTCTGCCAGCCTTCACGCCGGTACTCAGTGGTTCGCGAGGCGCGGAGCGCCGCGCGGTCAACGGACCACTGGCGTAGGCGGGTGATGGCGAGTACTTCACTCATGCTCATTGCGGCGATCATGTTTGCTCCTGTTCGGGTTGGGGTGTCCATTCGGGCGCGGTTTGCCAGCGCTGCAGATCGGCGGTGAGTTGCTGGCAGGCTGTTGGTTTGGCGGGGGCTTGGGCTTGTGGGTTGGTGAGCCATGCGGCGCTTTCGGCGGCGCTTGTTTTGTCTTCCGTGTTCGGCGTGGCGATGGCGAAGGCTGGGTCCATTTGCCGAGGAAGATACCACAGGTTGTGGTGTCACGTCTGTGACACCACAACGGGTGGGGCTTGCAGACTAGGAAAGGTAGTGCGGAGTTGTTCAGTCGAGCGGTGTTGCTGCGAGGATGCGCGAAGCGATGGCCCGCGCCTCTTCGTACATTTGGGCGGTGTCACTCAAGGTGCAAACGTCCCAAAGATCGGTTGCTGAATTGTGGAGGATGCGGGCGAGCCGCGCCGCAGGCGCGGGTTGCCGGATCAGCGGTCCCTGTACTTCGGCGACGCCGTGGACGGTGGATGCTTGGGGCTTAGGCATGGGTGGCGCTCCTAGGTGTGGCGACGAGTGGACGGATGGGCAGTTGCAGGCATGAGGCGCAACAGAACGGGCCGAACTCTGGGTGCTTGGTGTGCTTGCGCCCGCAGCTTGGGCACAGGATGATTACTATTTTGGGTTGCTTGCGTTTGGTGATGGGGTGGGGGGTGGGGGGTGTCACTTTTTGTCCCCCGTTTGCTTGAGGACCGCGAGAGCAACTTGCGCGGCGTAAAGGAGTTGGGATCCGTCGCGGCCGTCGAAGACTTCCAGGGTGATGCCTTGCGCTACGCAGGCAATTGCTGCCCGGATGGTGGGCAAGCTGTCCATTTTGGGCATTGCCAGTTTGTAGGCGACGGAGGCCATGCGGAGGGCTTTGGCGGCGGTGAGGCCCTTGGATTGGGCGAGTTCGTATGCCCGCGTCCATTCGTCCTTGCAGTGGGTGAGGGCTTTGTCTGTGCGGCTGGTTCGGTCGCGGGGCGGGGCGTTTGCTTCGAGGTCGAGGTAGGGCGCGGCGCTTGCCGGGTTGGTGTGTGCTATGAGGGCGAGTCTCATGCGGATTTGGTTTCCTTTCTCCATGCGATGAAGGGCTTTTTGATTGCTTCGAGATTTGCGATGGGCACCGGTTCCAGATCGTGATCGAGATACCAGATGGTCGATTGCATTGTGCGGTGCCCAAGTAGGCTTTGGACAAGGCGCAGGTCGCGGGTTTGCCGGTAGAGTGCGACGGCGGTTGAGCGGCGCAGGTCGTGAGGCACGATTCTTTTCGTGATGCCCAGGGTCGCACGGAGGGTTGCGAATTCCTTGCGGAGTTGGAACACGTTGACCGATGCGTTTCGCATCGGCCTCCCGTGGTTTGCTGTCTTGAGTTTGCGTAGCTGTGTGACGTAGGGCAGGGTGCTTTGTGGGTCGCAGGTTTTGAGGATTGTTTCGATTTCTGCCGTGACCGGGAGGGTTTGATGTGCTCCCTTTTTTGTCGTGAAGCTGAATTCCTTGCGGTCCTCTCGGTAGGCGTGCGGGCTGATTCGCACGGCGGTTCCGCTTCTCATTCCGAGGTCTGAGCAGAGGAGCAGCCAGAGGCGCATTTCCGGGGGCGCGGCGTTGAGGATGGTTTCGATTTCGTCGCGGGTTGCCGTGACGTTGCGGGGGCGTACCCCAGTGAGGCGTGGAACGTAGGTGTCCAGCTTTGGCGCACCGTGTTCTTCCCAGAGCCAGCGCAGCATTCGGCGTAGAACGTTGTGTTGGTTGACGCGCGTTACGTGGGCGTACTTGCGCTCCCAGTCGCCCACGGTGTCCAGCACATGTGCTGCGCTCAGTTGGCGCGGCGGGATTGTGCCCGCAGTTGCAATAAGGGCTTTCGCGACGATGGTATCGTGCGTTGCCGGGGGCTTGAACCCGTCGAAGCGGGCGCGGAGAATTTGGGCGAGTGTAACCCCCGCGCCTTCGCTTTTGGGTGTGCAGCTTCTTTCTGATCAGCTTCGAAGCGGAGCGCGGCGCGTTCGGTTTGGAAGGATTTGCGGTGTCGGACACCTTTTTTGTCTCGCCAGTCTGCATAGAATTTGCCTTGCTTTTCAAACATGCTTCCCTTTCTATCGATTGTGAAGGGGTGGCGTCTGTGCGGTTGGACACCGCTGGACACCAGCCGGTTTCGCGTTTGCCCGCGTGGTGAGTGGGCTTGCGCGTATGCCGTGAGTGTGTCAAGCTGATTATTGAAACAGGGGTGCTCCACGGAGTGGGGCTGAGAAATACCCTAGAACCCGATCCGGATAATACCGGCGTGGGAAGTTTCGGAAGCGAAGTAGCTTTCCTTTTCGAATCGTGGCGCAGGCGCTCTTGTTTCATTCGGTTGAAAACAAGGGGTCCGCATGCTCAGAGCCACATTCACTATCGCCAACCGCATTCAATGCCTTTCCTTCGTGCGCGATTACACGCGCTCGTTCTATCGTTGCGTAGCTTTGGCACCTTTAGTCCGCGGAGCGAAAAGGAACGCATTGGCGGTGTTCTTTTTCGTCATCGGCTGCATCGCATTTTGCCACTGCGCGAACTGCCAGGCTCAAGAATCCTCGCTCTCCAGCAACACCTCGACAACGCCTGTTCAGGCCGAAACGAAAGATCGGTCAAAACCCGCCACACCTCCTTCTTCCGCCCAGGTTCCTGCCGTAACGACTACCGTCCAGGTTCGGGGTGAAGTGGAGGATAACTACTTTTCCAACGCGGTAGCCGTGGGATCTCTGGATGGCGCAACGCTTCAGGAAACGCCGCTTTCGGCTACCGAGGTGACGCGCGATCTGCTCAATGACCAGGTCTCCCGCCTGCTTTCAGACGTGGTGAAGAATGACGCTTCGATCGGCGACGACTATGTGCCCGTGGGCTACTATGGCACCTACCAGATCCGCGGATTTGCCATGGACCTGGCCACCGGTCTCGAAGTCAACGGCATGACCATCACCGGCGAACAGGATGTCCCGCTGGAGAACAAGGAGCGCGTGGAATTGCTGAAAGGCATTGCCGGCGTGGAGAGCGGCGTGTCGTCGGCAGCGGGATTGATTAATTACGTAACCAAGCGCCCGGCAACGATCGAGGCAATCGATCTGGCTACCGATCACCGTGGGACTGCTTACGGAGGGGTAGATTTTGGCCGGCTGTTCGGCAGCAGGAAGCAATTGGGCGCGCGTATCAACCTGGCCGGCGAAAAGATCGCGAGTTACATGAACGACACCAACGGCTGGCGCGCAATGGGTGCTGGCGCGGCCGATTGGAAACTAAGCCCCGCTGCGATTCTAAAGGGCGACTTCGAGTACCAGCACAAAACGGAACGAGACGGGAGCGGCTACCAATTGCTGGGAGGCACCACGCTGCCGGACATCCACGCTATCCACCCATCGACCATGCTCGGGGACCAGCCTTGGGGACCGCCTGACACGTATGACACATTTAACACGGACACGCGCCTGGACTACACATTGCCTCATAACTGGCTTGCCTTCGCCGCTGCCAGTTTCAGTCATTCGCTAATTCAAGACAATGTGATTTATGCGTACGGGACGCCGTTTGACGAAAATGGCAATGTCGATTGCCCAAGGGCACCGGACGCGCCGGCGTACTTCTTCTGCCCTGATGGAACCTATGGCATCTACGATTACCGCAACCCCGGCGAACTTCGCATCAATGCTCAGGCAGAAGCAATACTCACCGGCCATATCAAGACTGGGGCCATCTCGCAGGATTTCGCGGCCGGCGGAGAAGTCTTTCTTCGCAGCGTACAGGAACCCGGAGCGCCTCCTCCAAATGCGCCTTCAACAGTCCAGGATGGCGCCGTTTACAGTTACGTGGGATCAGAGAATATTTATCAACCTCTCACCCCTATTCCCATCGAGAGCCCGCTTGAATCGGCTGGCCCGCGCACCCTCTGGGAAGACAATCACCAGTCGTCTGTCATTGTGCAGGACAGGATTCATTTGCCGGGTCGAGTTCAATTGGTCGCTGGAGGGCGATTCGATTCACTACGAGACAACAACTATTCGATCACAGCAACCAGTTCGACCACGCCGCCGACGAATACCGACAAAAGACTCTGGCTACCGCACTATGCGGCGACTTACAATCCCTTCGACAATTTGACCATTTACGGCAATTACGGCGTTCTGCTGTCATTGGGGCCGCAAGCGCCATGGTGGGTGGATAACGCGAGCCAGTTCCTCGCGCCCTTCATGACGCGACAGACAGAAATTGGCGCAAAGTATGTGCCGGGACGGAGCATTCTATTGACCGCCGCGCTGTTTCATATGAAGGCGCCGTTCCTCTATCCCAAAATGATTCAGGCTCCCGACAGCTTTTGCACAGCAAGCGAGTTCGACGCACCTGGGGATTTGTGCTTTGAATCGGAGGGTCACGAGACGCATGACGGGGTTGAGTTGAACGCGCAAGGGAAGGCTGCGAAGTGGCTGCGGCTGACAGCATCGGCGACGGCAATGAATGCAATTTCCGACGACTCAGGGACGCCGTCCTTCGACAATAAACAGGTAGTCAACGTGCCGCACCTGCACACCACGATGTTTGCGGACCTCACGGTTCCTCACATTCGTGGGCTGCATCTGATGCCCGGGTGGAGCTACGCTGGTCGCAAGGAAGCCACACGCGATGACGCGGTAAGCGTGCCCGCGTGGAACATCTTCAATATGGGCGCGAGTTACGCACCAGGCGGCGAGCAAGGCCGCGTTATCCTCCATTTGTATGCAAACAACATTGCAGACAAACGATACTGGAGCGACACCGGGGCCAGCTATGGCGATACATTCATCTGGCTGGGCGCGCCGACGACAGTGAAGCTCTCGGCACATTACAGGTTTTAGGTTTTTAGTTGGAACAGGAGCGGTTCCTGAATTGAGCACAAAAACAATCACGCACGGACTGGACGGCAAATTGGTGAAACCCGACTGGGCGCCGCTGACCGTACCCGAAGTTCGAGATCTGCTCCGACAATTCTCGATGTACGATGGGCCCATCGAGATTCTGTCAACCAGTCCGCGGCCGTTTTCCGCGGCAAGTGTGGTGCAAACACGCCAGGGGCCCCTCTTCATCAAGCGCCATCATCACACCGTGCGCAACGCAGAAGGGCTCCGCGAGGAGCATCGCTTTCTCGGCCACCTGCTTGCGCGCGGAGCACCCGTTCCGCGCGTGCTCTCCAGCGCGTCGGGAGAGACAGCAATCGAAAATGGGGAGTGGACATTCGAAGTTCATGATGTGCCGGACGGGGTGGACCTCTATAGGGATGCAGTCTCATGGACACCGTTCCAAAACGCCAGGCACGCTCGTTCCGCAGGAGCGATATTAGCGCGAATGCATCGCGCATCCGAGGGCTTTAGCGCGCCTCTGCGGAAAGCCCGTCCGCTTGTTGCGAGCTTTACCATCTTCGCTTCGCAAGACGCGCAATCAAAGATGAATCGATATGTGAACGCACGTCTCGTTCTGGCTGACAATTCGATGGTGCGTAACTGCTGCAGCGAAGCCTTGGAACTGCTTTCCCCGTTTCACGCGGAGTTGCAGCCGCTGTTGTCTGCATTGGAGCCCCTGTGGACTCACAACGATCTGCACGCTTCGAATCTTCTGTGGAACGACACCGGCGACAATGCAAAAGCAACCGCGATCATTGACTTTGGCTTGGCCGACCGCACAAATGCAATTCATGACTTGGCGCATGCCATTGAACGCAATATCGTGGAGTGGCTTGTCCTTGCCCAAGATCCGTCTCACCCTGAGCGTGTCCCGATCCATTTCGATCACTTCGAAGCGCTCATTGCCGGCTATGAATCCGTGCGTCCGCTGAGTGATGTAGAAGCGGCGGCCCTTGCACCCATGATGGCGTTGTGCCACCCGGAGTTTGCATTGTCTGAGACAGACTACTTCCTGGGCGTATTGCACTCAGAAGAGAGGGCAAAGATGGCTTGCGACGGGTGGCTTGCAGGCCACGCGCGATGGTTCCGTGATGCGGCCGGCAACAAGCTGCTGGATGCGATTCGCCACTGGGCAGATCGACGCTGCGGCCGCGCATATGGAGCCCAGCGGACATGAGCTGGATTGCCGTTTCGAACTATATGGCCGCGCACTGGGTGGAACTGGCAGGATTCCTCACGACGTGGGTGGGCATTTGGCTCACGACTAGACGCATGCTCCTCTGTTGGCCAGTCGTGCTGGCCGCAGACATTTTCTACCTGGCAGTGTTCTATGAGGCGAGGCTCTATTCAGACGCACTCCTGCAAGTGTTCTTTGTCGCTTTCACGCTGTACGGCTGGTGGCATTGGTGGCGCGGCTTACTGTCTGAGGGCGAAGTGCGTATAGTTCCACTCAGTGTGCAGGGATGGATTGCTGGACTGTTTGCGGGCGCTATCGGTGCCGTCGCGCTGGGATGGGTCATGATGAGGCTTGGTGCGGCGTTGCCCCATCTCGATGCTGCGCTGACAAGCTACAGCCTGGTGGCAAGCTGGTGGCAGGCGCGCAAACACACCGCCAACTGGTGGTTGTGGATTGCGATCGACGGCGTGTACATCGGCGAGTATGCCTACAAGGATCTGTGGCTGACAGCGGTGCTTTCCGTCGGGCTGGTAGCGCTGGCAGTGCTGGGTTTAAGAGATTGGCGACGCGCGCCCCAGGTTTCGGAACCGAATCCCCACGTTGTCGCCTAAGGATATTCGAGGGAACGAGAGATACCCGGGGGAACGTCGTTCGGAATTCTAGACTGCGACTTGCACCATGTTGTGCAAAGGCTCGCCCGCAATGTAGCGACGCAGTTCCGAAGCGGCGGTCTGCACGGCCCGGGGCGCGAACTGCGGGGTCGAACCTGCAACGTGCGGCGTAATGAGAAGGTTGGGGCAGTTCCAAAGCGGATGGCCATCGGGCAACGGCTCCGGATCGGTAACGTCAAGAGCCGCGCGAATGCGGCCTGACTGGAGCGCTTCAACCAACGCATCCGTCTGCACGATTGGTCCGCGTGCTGCATTCACAAGCAATGCGCCCTGAGGCAACAACGCGAGCTGTTGGGCACCTATGAGCCCGTGCGACTCCGGGGTATCCGGCAGAATCAGGACAAGAATCTCTGCGCGCGACAAGAGGCTGTCGAGGTTGCTTACCGGATGAACCTCAGGCCCGGTGCGAGCAGTTCGAGCGACGCGCACAAGCTCCACACGAAATGGCTCGAGCATGCGTTCAATCTCCTTGCCGATAGCACCGTATCCCACCATGAGCACGCGCTTGCCCGTCAATTCTTCAAGCATGACTGGAGGGTAGAGCGGACGTGTATCTCCAGTGATTGCGGCGTACTTGGCGCTTGCCTCGAAACGAAGCTTCCATTTTCCCGAACGCTGAACATCGAGATAGAACGGAAAATACTTCAGCATCGCCAGCATGGAAGACACTGCCCACTCTGCAGTTGAAACATTGTGCGCGCCATGTGCGTTGCATATGGTGACATGCGGTCCTACAGTTCCTGGAATCCACTCAGTCCCCGCCATCAGAGCGAGAACCAGACGCACGTCGCGCAAGTGGGGCCAGACCTTTTTCGCCTTCACGGCATAGGGGTCTGGAATCCAGACGTCGATATTGATTTCCGAATTCGGTTGATCCGGAATTGCAATTAGCTCAACTTCCTTCGGGAAATCGCTGAACAAATCAGCGGAGAGAATTGCAGGGTATCCTACTCGTAGCATGAGTTTCACCGGGCCGCCAGATGCGGGAGCCATGAACTTATCCTACTGGGCCGCGATGAATCATCATGTGTCGCACCTCACATAAAGCTGGTAGCCTTGAGTGGCAAAGCTCCTAGCCGATTGTGCGACCGGTCACACCCTGAACGAGCTACGCCCGTCATTCTATAGCTATGAGAACTCGCGACTGTGGATCCCAATCATGCGCCTGAAGACGAACCAGACGTGGTCTCAGCAAATAGTTGAAGTCAAGCAGCGTCTCACGGTTCCGGGTCGCAAATCTGCGCTTTCGTTTGAGAGAACGCGTCTCTCAATTCATGCGGCAAAAACTGCACTCGCAGCGGGCTTGTGCTGGTGGCTGGCGCTGCGCTTCGGACTGCACGACGGTTACTGGGGTTCAATCAGCGCCATTATCGTGCTCCAATCCAACATGGGCGCGACCGTCTCGGCATCACGGGACCGCCTCATCGGGACGCTGATCGGCGGCATATTTGGGTTTGCGTTTTCCCTCTATGGCACTCTTCCCTGGAACTACATTGTCGCTCTGTTAGTTGCCGTGATTGTATGCGGACTGCTCAATCTGAGAGCGAGTTCGCGGCTTGCCGCGGTCACCATTACGATTATCATGCTCGTACAGAAACCAGGCTCACGCTGGGGCCTCGCGCTCGATCGCGTGAGCGAAGTGGTGCTGGGCATCGTGGTTGCGCTGGCGGTAACAACCCTGGTGCTTCCTGACCGTGCGCGGTTGCGCCTCCGCGATGGGCTGGCCCAAGAGTTCCTGGTCCTGGGTGCTTTCTTCGAGGCAATTCTGCAGGGGTTTCGCGGCACACCCGCGGAGAACCTGGTTGTGCTGCGCCAAGACGCATTGGCAATGCTGCGCGGGAACAACCAATTGCTGGAAGCGGCGCGCAATGAACCTTCGGGAGGTCCAGGATGGCGGGAGGGTCTCTCAACGCTTTCCCAATTTGGGCGTTCGCTGTTCGATGCGCTTGTGGCGCTGGAGTACTCAGTACAAGGCACCAATGAATTTGATTTCGCACGACAATTGGAGCCCGCATTTGGTCAATTGGTCACGGACATTCACACAGGGTTTCTCCATGTTGCAGGACGAATTCACGAATGGCGATTCAGCATGCAGCCCGTAAACATGAATCTCGAAGAAGACATCGCCCAATTGGAAAATCGCATGACCGAAGTACGACCCAGCGGCATTGGATTCTCGCAAACAGAAGTTCTGCGCGCGTATGCCGTCCAACTCCACCTGAAGCAGATCGCAAGACTTCTTCGCGCGTCACGCATTGAGACCGGCCTCGCAGTCGGAGAGACACACGAATAAGAACCTCAAATGACGGCCCTCTACCGAGCGAAGTACTTGCGCAACGCCTCCACGCAATCGTCGATTTCATTCGGCGTAATGGCGTATCCAAATCGCAGATGACCCTCGCCTTGCGCGCCGAAGACAGAACCTGGAATAGTTGCGATATGCGCCTTCTCGAGAAGGGTTTGCGCAGCAGTTTTGCTGATCTTGTGAATCTTTTCGACATTTGGAAACGCGTAAAATGCGCCTGCGGGCGATTCGCACTCCAGGCCAACTTCGTTCAGGCCTGCCACTAGCAGATCTCGCCGCTTTCTATATTCTTCTCGAATGCGGGCAATCTCAGTCTCCGGCGTTTTGAGGGCCTCGATCATCGCATACTGCACCGGCGTCGCGACGCCGTTGGTGGAATAAAGCACGATCTTCCGAAGCGCAGTCATGAAAGGCTCTTTGGCCGTAGCGTAACCCGCGCGCCAACCCGTCATGGCATAGGTCTTTGAGAAGGTAAAGCACGTGATGGTTCGTTCTGTCATGCCAGGCAGCGATGCGATGGAGACATGTTCGCCGTCATACACCAGGTCTTCATATGCCTCGTCGGCAATCACGATCAGGTCGCGCTCAATCGCGAACGCGGCAACCTCTTCGGCTTCGGCGCGCGTAAATACTAGTCCACTCGGATTTTGCGGAGTGTTGTAGTAGATGGCACGCGTCTGTGGCGTCGAAAACTGTTCAAGCGTCTTGCGGATTCCATTGCGCCGCGCAGTAATGGTGGGCACCAGCAAGGGCCGTGCCTGCGCTCCTGTAACCAGGTCGCCAATCGGGGTCCAATACGGCGAGAAGACCAGCGCATCATCTCCAGGATCGAGCACGCTCTGGAAGGCGCCATAAAGCGCTTGCGATCCGCCGACGGTCGCGATCACTTCTTCGGGGGTGATGTGGATGCCATTCTTCGCGGCTAGCTTCTCCACCAGCGCCTTGCGCAGTGGCAGAATGCCCGATGACGGCGCGTAGTGCGTCTGGTTCTCAACCAACGCTTTGATCGCGGCGTACTTAATCTCTCCCGGCGTCTCAAAGAAGGGTTCTCCCCCGTGCAACATGTGCACCTGGAGCCCGCCTGCGCGCAGTTCCATTACCTTGTTGCGGATTTGGACGATGTCTGAAAACCCAACTTCATCGAGACGCCTTGCCAGCCGAATACCGCTCTGCTTCGCCATTATGATTCCATATCCCTTCGAGAATATATTGGGTATGCTTTCTTTTCAGCATATCCGATTCCGGGCGAGGCGCGGCAGTCTACACGGCTAGCAGGTCCGTGTAGACTGCCATGCCGACTACCGCATCTGCGCCGAGTTCATCCAACTCATCCACTTCCTGTTGGCTTCGAATTCCCCCAGCAACTATCAGCTTGCGCTCAGTGAGCTTTCGCAGCCGTGCGGCCGTCGCAATGGGAAACCCTTGCATCAGACCCTCACCATCCACGTGCGTATAGAGGAATGCGGCCACATGCGGATTGAGTGCTGGGATCGCCTCGTCCGGAGTCATGGCCACTTCTGCTTTCCAACCTTTTACAGCAATGCGGCCATTCTTTGTATCAATTCCCGCCACGACATAGTCCGGCGTAATCGCATCCGCGAGACTTGACGCGAATTCGGTGTCAACCGTTCCCTGCTCAGAAAAGAGCGCAGAGCCTATGATTACCCGCGTTGCGCCGGCGTCAAGAACCTGGCGCGCACGCTCAATCGAACGTATACCACCTCCGACTTGAACGGGCAGCCGCTTCGCAATTTGCGCAACTAGTACGGAGTTGTCGCCCTGGCGCATGGCGGCGTCGAGGTCGATCAACTGGACTAAAGGGAATTTGGAGAACTTGTCGATCCAGTAGTCAAAGTCATCGAATGAAAGACGAAGTTTTTCGCCCTGCACAAGCTGAACGATACGGCCGCCCAATAAGTCGATGGAAGGAATCAGCATGGAAGCCTCACGGAAACGCCCTCGCGGGCAAGTTCTTCTTTGAGCGAACGCGCGCTCGAAATGCCAAAGTGGAAAATGCTTGCAGCCAAAGCTGCATCAGCCTTGCCGCGCGCAAATACTTCGGTGAAGTGCGAGACGGTGCCCGCGCCTCCAGAGGCAATCACGGGAATTCCGACCGCCTCGCTAACAGCTGCGGTCAGTTCGCAATCGAAGCCAGCCCGTGTTCCATCGGAGTCCATTGATGTCAGCAGAATCTCGCCTGCGCCCCGGTCCTCGGCCTCCCGCGCCCATTCAACTACGCGGCGGCCCACGGGCCTTCGGCCTCCTTGCACAAACACTTGCGCGTCGCGGACGGGATCGTTGGCATTGGGATCGCGACGGGCGTCGATAGCGACGACAACCGCTTGTGCGCCGAAACTGCGGCCGATCGAGTCAATCAACATTGGATCAGCGAGCGCAGCGGAATTGACGCTGACCTTGTCCGCACCCGCCTCGAAAACTTGCGCCGCATCGTCGGCTGACCGTATGCCGCCACCAACGCAAAATGGGACGAAGAGCTCCCGCGCAGTACGGCGAACAGTGTCAAGCAGCGTAGCGCGACCTTCGTGGGTTGCGGTAATGTCGAGAAGCACAATTTCGTCTGCGCCTTCGCGAGCGTGCCGTGCGGCCTGCATGGCCGGGTCGCCGGCGTCGACGAGGTCGACAAACTGCACGCCTTTGACAACCCGTCCACCGTGCACATCGAGGCAGGCGATGATTCGCTTTGTGATCATGCCGTTCCCCGGCCTTTCCAGGAGAGAAAGTTGCGGATAATCTTCAGTCCGGTTTCGCCGGATTTTTCGGGATGGAATTGGACGCCCATCACATTCTCTCTTTCAACCGCTGATGCGAACGGCTCGATATATTGCGTCACTCCCGCTGTGTCTGCACTGACGGGAGCCCTGTAGGAATGCGTGAAGTAGACAAACTCCCCCGGTTCGACTCCTTCGAGCAATCGCGAGTTTGTTTTCGCTTCAAGTGAGTTCCAACCCACATGCGGCACCTTTTCATGGCTTTTAGAAAAGCGCTCACATTTCTCCGCAAAATAGCCGAGACCGGCCTGACCAGGTGCTTCAGATGATCCGGAATAAAGCCACTGCATGCCCACGCAGATGCCCAGGAAAGGAACTCCGCGCGCAATGGCCGCCCGAATCGCCGGCGTTATCCCGGTCGAATCGAGGTACTGCGTGGCAGCAAAATGCCCGACGCCCGGAAGCACAATGCGCTCAGCCCACGCAACAGGCGCGAGGTCCGCATCGGTAACCTCGACTTCTGCGCCAAGGTGCCGCAAAGCCTTCAGTACCGATGTAAGGTTGCCGGCTTTATAGTCGATCACGGTCACGCGCATCACAGCAATCCTTTGGTGCTTGGCAACATGTCGCCAAGTTGTTTGTCGCGTGAACATGCCACGCGGAGCGCGCGTGCGAAGGCCTTGAATATGGCTTCGATCTTGTGGTGATTCGATCGTCCGTACATGGTCTTCACGTGAACGTTGGCGCGCGCGCCCCGAGCGAAACCCTCGAAGAAGTCTGTCACCAGTTCGGTCTGTAAATCGCCGACAAGCCTTGTGCGGACTTTTGCATCCACGGCGAAAGCCGCCCGGCCGCTCAGATCGACTGCTGCAATCGCGAGCGTCTCGTCCATAGGCATGAGGAAGTAGCCAGCGCGCAGGATTCCACGCTTGTCTCCAAGTGCGCGATCAAATGCCTCGCCGAGTGCGATGCCCACATCTTCCACCGTGTGGTGCTGGTCTACATCCAAGTCTCCATCGCACTTGAGTTCGAGATCGAATGCTCCGTGACGAGTGAACAACTCCAGCATGTGATCAAAGAAGCGGATCCCCGTTGAGACTTTGTATTGACCTCGGCCTTCGATGGTGAGATGGAGATAAATGCGCGTCTCCGCAGTGTTGCGTTCCACGACGGAGGAGCGCGAGGTTGACCCCGGATTGGCCGCAGCCTTTTTGGCGCTCGTCATAGCGTTTTCCTTCCCAGGTTCAAGGCGGCTACGGCTCGATTCAGAACCACTGCGGCGAGCCGCATCTGCTCCCTCGTCCCGATAGTGATACGGACGCGGCCATCGCAGCCTGGATCGGCGGAGCGGTCGCGAACAAGCACTCCAGCGGCACGCATGAAGCGCACAAACTCTGAATGCTGAGGACCGATGTCAACCAGAATGAAATTGGCTTGGCTCGGCCAGCGGCGAAGGCCAGACTCGTCGAGTGCGGCCTCAAATTCGGTGCGCGCCGCGAGCACTTCGCCGACGTACCAATCGAGATACGCAGAGTCTTCCATAGCGGGCGGTAGGCAGGCGAGTGCCAGCGAGTTTACGCTATAAGGCGATAGAACGCGGCGAATCCAGCGCATGGATTCAACGGGCCCTGCGAGAACGCCAAGTCGCAATCCGGCCAGACCGTATGCTTTTGAGTAAGTGCGAGCGACAAAGAGATTCTTCAACGTGCCGACGAGATCAATCACTGTCTCGCCGTGGAAGTGGAAGTAAGCTTCGTCAACCAATACCACCGCGTGGGGTGCGCGGTTAGCAATCTCTATCAACTGTTGACGTGTTGCAACGCTTCCGGAAGGGCTATTGGGATTGGCGATGGCGATGATCTTGGTGCGGGTCGTAATGGCCGCGAGCAGGCGCTCGAAGGGGAAACGCAGATCGTCGGCGCCGAGTACCGGGACAGTGACCGCATCTGTAGCCGAAGCGTAGATTTCGTACATTGTGTAGGTGGGTACGGGCAACAAAACTTCGTCACCGGCCTCGAGGAACGTCTCAAACAGAACGTGAATAGCTTCGTCAACCCCATTGGTGAGCGCCAACTGCGGGCCATCAAGGCCAAGGTGCGCAGCGACAAGAGCTTCGATAGGTCCGCGTTCAGGATAGCGCGTAAGAGCTCCGGTTGAGATGAGACTTAAAGCCTCTATCACCTTGGGTGAGCAGGCGAGCGTGTTTTCGTTGAAGTCGAGACGCAGTTCGTCGCGATTGCCAAGGGGAGGATGATACTCCTTCATGGCCTGCACGCGGGCGCGCGGCGCCGGAAACACAATTGCTTCTATTTCAGCCACGGGGCCTCCCACTCAATCGCAAACGAATAGCCTCTGCGTGCCCATGCAGCCCCTCGGCATCTGCCAGCAGAGCGGCTGGCGGTCCAAGTGACCGAACTCCACGCGAAGTGTATTGCTGAACGGTGATGAGTTTGACGAAGTCGTTCACGCTGAGGCCTCCTCGCACGCGCGCCATGCCTCCGGTCGGCAGAGTGTGATTGGGCCCGGAAATGTAATCACCCATGGGCTGCGCAGACCAGCGGCCAACGAAGACAGAACCTGCGTTCTGGATCCAGTCGAGATCGCTTGCTGCATCCACCGTCAGATGCTCTGGGGCTAGGCGATTCGTGATCTGGTGCGCTTCGTCCAAAGTGGATGCAACAATCGCCATCCCATTGCGGTCCAGCGCCTCGCGGGCAACAGGGTTGTCACGGCTTCGCTCCTTCGCTTCCCCGACAACGCCTTTTGCAAGATCAGCACGCGTGGTGATAAGGATGGCGAGCGCCTCGGGATCGTGTTCCGCTTGTGCAACAAGGTCGGAAGCGATGTCGGCTGCGTTGCCGCGCTCGCTTGTGACAACTATTTCTGTCGGTCCCGCGAGCATATCGATGGAACTGTCGAATGCCACCAGGCGCTTGGCCGCGGTGACATATAGATTGCCGGGGCCAACGATCTTGTCGACGCGCGGAACCATCGCAGTCCCATACGCAAGAGAGGCAATTGCATGTGCACCACCGATCCTGTAGAACTCTGTGATGCCCAGGAGGTGAGCCGCTGCGAGGGTTTCCGGCGCCGGGCGTGGAGAAACAATCACGACGCGCTGAACGCCGGCCACCTGTGCGGGAATCGTGGTCATCAGCAGTGTCGAGGGCAGCGGATGACGGCCGCTGGGAACGTAGCAGCCGACCGATGCGAGCGGGCGAACGAGTTGGCCCGTCGTGAGGCCGGCGGTTGCAGATTCGTTCCAAGAAGCAGGGAGTTGGCGCTGCGCGAACCCCCGTATCTGTTCAGCCGCGGCGGAAAGCGCATGGCGCATCGCAGGGGTGATAGCTTCCCACCCGGCAGCCATTTCTTCTACCGTGATGCGTGCGCTCGCTGCGTTTTGCAATCCATCAAATTGCGCAGCGTAGCTCAGAAGTGCGCGGTCGCCTCTTTTGCGCACGTTGGCCACAATGCGCTTCACTGTGGGTAAAACCGAGTCCAGCGCATTACCACCGCGGCTCTCAAGCGCAGCAAGAATCTCTGCTGTTCCATTTGAGCCGCGACCCTTGGTCCGGATTATTTTCATCGCTGTCTCCGGTTACAACACGACTTTGTTCAGCGGATACTCGACAATCCCTGTAGCTTTGGCAGCTTTGAGCCTCGGGATAACGTCGCGCGCCACGCGCTCATCGACAATGGTGTTCACTGCGACCCACTCCGAATCGCTCAGTTGCGAAACGGTAGGTGAGTTTAATGCAGGCAGGACAGCGAGCACTGCCGCCAGATCGTCGCGCTTGACGTTCAGCATCAAACCGACCTGCGATTGGGCATCAATAGCGCCCCGCAGCATCAAGGCAAGCTGGCTGAGCTTCTCGCTCTTCCATGGATCTGCGAGTGTGCCCTTGCCGGCAATCAGATGGGTTTCGCTCTCCATCACTGTGTCAATGATTTTGAGGTGGTTGGCTTTGAGCGAACTGCCGGTCTCCGTGACTTCGACAATTGCGTCCGCAAGCGTGGGCGGCTTCACTTCCGTAGCGCCCCAGCTAAACTCCACTTTCACGTTGACACCCTTCCCGGCGAAGTAGCGCTTGGTCACTTCAACCAGTTCGGTGGCAACAATCTTTCCCTCGAGATCTTCCGCCTTCTCAAAGCCGCTGCCTTCAGGAACGGCGAGCACCCAGCGCACCTTGCGGCGGCTCTGCTTGGCATAAGTAAGCGTGGTGACCGAGGTTACATCAAGCCCGCTTTCAACCACCCAGTCTATGCCGGTAAGACCCGCGTCAAGCACGCCGTGGTCGACGTAGCGTGCCATCTCTTGCGCACGAATCAGCATGCACTCGATTTCGCTGTCATCGATGGAAGGAAAGTAGGAGCGGCCATCGGCGTAAATGTTCCAACCCGCGCGCTTGAAAAGAGCAATGGTCGCGTCCTGCAGGCTGCCTTTGGGAATACCCAGTCTAAGCTTGTTAGCCACGTGCTTCCTCTTTCTTGTCCGCGTTCTCATTGGCCTCGCCAAACGGAAGCGCCTTGGTGAAGCAACTTACCGTGCCCTCATGGCAAACAAGGCCGTCGCCTTCCACTTCAACACGGAATAGCAATGTGTCATTGTCACAGTCAGTGTCAGCGGAAATGACGCGGAGGCGATTTCCACTGGTCTCGCCTTTCATCCACAGCTTTTGGCGGGTGCGGCTCCAGAAAGTGACAAAGCCGGTTTCAAGGGTTTTGGCATAGCTGACGGAATTCAGAAACCCCAGCATCAGCACTTTGCCTGTGTGCGCATCCTGCACGATGCCGGGCGCCAAGCCATCCATTTTGTCGAAGTCTATTGTCGGTGTGTCGTTGCTCATCTTTTCCTATTCCTGGGTTGATTTTTGTTTGGACACGAAAAAGCCCGCCAGCTTGGTCGCCGGCGGGCTTGGTATCTTTTCTGATCTGGATGGCCGCTTAATTCAAGCCATGGCAGTCCGCCGGCATGGAGGTCCGTGATGATGGTGGTGACCGTGATGGCGGTGGCTCTGCATCTGATTCAGAAGTTAAGGGAAAACCCTCTGCCTTGTCAAATTCGGGATTGTCATCCAGCAGGCAAGCCCATTAAATTGCCGACTGCTTACGCTTTCGCCCCTTCTTCTTTCGGTTGCGCCGGCAATGGCGATTCCTGCTTCTGCAACAGATCAACCACGTGCTGGTACAAGCGGTTGCGCAGTTCGAATCTCTCCGATGCGCGCGTGACATAGCGTACCTGGATATCGATATTGGATCCTGACGGTCGAAGATTTACAACAGGCGTCGCGCTGAACCGACTCAAACCGTCGCCTCGAGTTCCACGTTTCCACTCTTGCTCCGCCACACCTGCGTTCGCTGCTGTCTCACTCACCACCGCCTCTTGAATGCATTGGATCATCTCCTGCGTATTCGCGGACGCGGGAACGGCAACGGTAATTTCATCCCACATCCATTGGCCGTGGGTGGAGAAATTGAAAAACTGGCCGCGAATTGCAAAACTGTTTATGAAGGTGATTCGGCGACCCGTCGGATGTCCTTTATCCGCCAGATCGCCCGTCTCCAGCAAGGTGGTATAAATCACGCCGATTTCGATTACCTCGCCGCCCACTCCATTGATCTCAACCCAATCTCCCAGACGCATTCCGTTCTTGCCCATGAGAAAGAACCAGCCGAAAAACGCGAGGATGAAATCCTGCAAGGCAATAGTAAGGCCGGCAGTGGCAAGTCCCAGAACCGTCGTCAACTGGCGCGGCGATCCGAAGACAACGAGCAGAATGAGCACGCCGGCCAGGACCTGCACACCCAACTCAAGGACAGTACGCAGCGTTTGCATCCGTCTCCAGTCGAGCGAGGGGTTTGCCATGAGGCGGTGTACCAGCGCATCGCAAAGAACCATGCAGATGAGGATGAAGACAATGAGCGCAAACGACTGCAGCATGAGATGGAGCACAATGCGGTGTTGGAGGAGAACCTGGGCGGACCACTTGCCGTATACGGTGACTAGCTGGTGCTCGGTTTGAATGCGGTCGTCGTAAATGCTGAGAAGCTGACGCTGCTCACGCCGATCTTTGATGTCGGCGAGCCTGGCTGCAGAGGTCGTCGCTCCGGTTGCGGCAACTGGTGCGCCGCTGTTCGAGTCGGCCTTTGCCTCAAGAGCGTTGTGTTCGGAGGTCAGGGTGGCGATTTCCGATTGCGCCTGCTGCGAAGCCTGCTGGATCAACTGGTACCGGTCGCGCTGACTAAACCAAGCCTTGATTCGCGATGCGAGTGTGCCATGCTGCCTGGCGGAAAGGACTGCGAGTTGCTCATCGCCATGAGGTTCGATGTCGTACTTTTTCATTGAAGCTTCATGCGCGGCCAGCTCGCTTTGAAGCTGGGCTCTGTTATCGCCGGAAGCCCGCTCCAGGTCCAACTGCGCATCGGCGAGCTGGTCGGAATCGAGACCGAGCTGGGCTTTGGCGATTTCGAGATCGTCTCCACCGGCATCGGACTCCAGGGCATTCTTTGCCGGACCGGCGGGGGAGCTCGATTTGGAAGTCAGGCCGTCGACGAGGGTCTGGTCATCTTTGACGAGCTGTTGAAGTTGCGCGACTCTCTGCGAAAGGGCGAGCGCATCGCCCGTGAGGGTTCGGTGCTCCACCTGCGAGGTCGCCTGACGTAATGCAGAGGCAAAAGCCTGATCCACTGCATGATCGGCAAGCCGCTCGGCCTCATGCGCGAACTCGCTTTCCTCGGCAGAGACAGCCAGCGGAGCAAGGGCCTGGGCTGTTTGCCATGGGCTCAGATCAACGATCGTCTTCTGGCTTCCAACCAGCGCTTGTACAGTTCCTTGCCCCTTGAGGCCGGGAAGATGCGCCATGGCGTCGCGCGATGTCCACGCAAAGATGAGGCAGAGAGCATACAAAGCAAGCAATGACAGGAGAAGGACCAGCCTGGCGCGTCCGAAGAATCGGACGTGGGCGGCGGCGGGGACATCGGGGAGGATTGCCATAGCTTCATTGTCACAGATCAAAGACACAGCGTAGTTGCAACTCCGGCACGGCACAGCAGACAATGGAGTGATGCGGGCAGCCACTCGATTCACGGTGTGGGCGATTGCAATTGTTTGTATGAGTCTGACCACCGTGGCGCAGTATGACCGGGATTCCAGTGGCGTGCCTAAGACCTCCGCAAATGCTCCGCCTCCCGAAGCGCGGATCGACATTAACCATGCGACAGAAGATCAGTTGCTAAAGGTTCCCGGCATGACCCGCAGTTGGGCTGGGCGCATCATTCGCTTCAGACCCTACCGCTCCAAAGTCGACCTGATCGAAATGGGCATAGTCCCCGACTACTTCTACGACCGCGTCAAAGACTACATAATTGCTCACCACGAAAAACAGTGAACTCTGATCCTATTCGACCACCGCGGGCTCCGCAGAAGTCTCGTCTCCACGCCTCAGCAACCGGCTAAGAATCACATAAAGCACAGGAATGAAGATCAGGTTGAGGACTGTGGAGAGCAACATCCCGCCAACAATTGTGGTGCCCACTGAGCGCCTTCCCAAAGCACCTGCACCCGTGGCGAATACCAGGGGTAGTACACCCAGGATAAATGCGGTTGACGTCATCAAAATTGGCCGTAGCCTCAGTTCGCAAGCCTCAATCGCGGCTTCGACGATCGAGCGCCCCTTGCGCCGCAGTTGTTCCGCAAACTCGACGATAAGAATCGAGTTCTTCGCCGAGAGTCCAATCAGCATGACGAGACCGATTTGGCAATACACATCGTTATACTGTCCGCGCAATGCCACCAGGCCAAGTGCGCCGAGCACCGCCATGGGGACGGCCAGCAGAATGATGAAAGGAAGCGCAAAGCTCTCATATTGCGCCGAGAGCGTGAGATAGACGACCAGTAAGCCCAGCCCAAAGATGACGATCGCTTTACCGCTTGATTCCAGTTCGTCCAGAGTGAGCCCCGTCCACTCATACGACATGCCGGGCATCATGTTCTGCTTGGCCAGAGTCTCCATGGAAGCGATCCCTTGTCCGGAGCTGTACCCTGGCGCCGAAGAACCGTCAATCTCCACTGCGCGGAAGAGGTTATAGTGCGTAATCACGGGTGGCCCGGAGCTCTCCACCACTGTGGTCAAGTTATCGAGAGGTACCATCTGCCCGCTGTCTGAACGCACATAGTAGTTATGCAGATCGCTGGCGTTCATTCGAAACGGCTGGTCGGCCTGAACGAAAACTCGATAGGTGCGGTTGTTGTAGTCAAAGTCGTTGATATACTCCGACCCCATGAACACCCCAAGAGTAGTCGTGATCTGCGAGAGCGGAATGTTCAGGGATTTGGCTTTTTCGCGATCGATGGTAACCAGTTCCTGGGGATCGTTGGCGGAGAATGTGGTTGTAAGACCCGTCAAATCCTTGCTGCCGCGGCTGGCATTCACAATCTGGTGGGCGATCCGGTCAAGGTCGCTTAGCGTGTTTCCGCCCTGGTCCTGAAGCATGAACTGGAAGCCGCCAAAGCTGCCAACGCCTTGTACGGCGGGAGGTTGAAACATGGCTACCAGACCGCCGTTAGGAGCAAACAGAAGGCTTTGCAATTTCGGAGAAAGGTCGGCCACAATGTCAGCGGCCGAGTGGCCCTTGCCTCGCCTCTGATCAGCGGGCTTGGTGCTCACGAACATTAAGCCAGCGTTGGAAGAACCGCCTGAGAATCCGAAACCCATTACCGAAAAGGAGCCTTGGATATCGGGGTTGGTTGCCAGGATGGCCTCTGCGCGGTCCGCCAGTGCTGTAGTGTACGTAAGCGACGAACCCGGGGGCGCCTGCACAATCACAAA
>Ga0302319_10005213_pt1 | contig 26237 bp, 19 predicted proteins | sample Bog_T0_2_FD_203319 | JGI IMG/M metagenome (GOLD analysis project Ga0302319, IMG submission 203319) | Peat permafrost microbial communities from Stordalen Mire near Abisko, Sweden - Bog_T0_2 | ecosystem: Environmental > Terrestrial > Soil > Wetlands > Peat | place: Sweden: Abisko, Stordalen Mire...
AGAACCGCTGGAGAACCCGACCAACCGGGCGATCAAGCGGACGTTGGATTTGTTGGTTTCAATTCCGATCGTGTTTCTGCTGTTGCCGGTTATCACTTTTTTTGTTTGGGCTTTTCAGCGCGCGCAATCGCCGGGTCCCACCTTTTTCCGCCAGGCCCGGATCGGGATGCGCGGGGAAACTTTCCTTATGTGGAAATACCGTACCATGCACCCGCATCATGGTAACGAGGCCAAACAGGCCACCAAAACCGACGATCGCATATATCCCGCCGGACGCTGGATGCGAAGATTAAGCGTTGATGAGTTGCCGCAGTTTATCAATGTGCTGACCGGCGACATGAGTGTGGTCGGACCGCGTCCCCATATGGAAAAGCATGAAGAGCTTTGGATCGCGGCCATGCGCAAGTATGTGATCCGGCGGTTTATCCGTCCCGGCATTACCGGGTACGCGCAGGTCAAAGGCTTTCGCGGAGAAGTGCGCAATATTTCGGACATCCACAACCGCGTGGAACGCGACATTCATTATTTGGAGAACTGGTCCTTGAGCCTGGATCTGGTGATCATTTTTCAGACGGCGAAGGAATGTATTTTTCCGCCGAAAAGCGCCTACTAAATTCGGCCGCCCGAATTTGAACCCTTGAGCCTGATCGGGTCGCCCCAGGATCGCCGACCAGCTGGTTCCCTCGCCCCTCAGAAGGGAGAGGGTTAGGGTGAGGAGCGGGCGTTCCTCGATTCTTTGAAGTCCATGGAGAGTTCCTTCCTTCGGACCTGCCCACCGCCCATGAACCTCGGAGGGTTGGCGCGCCCGAGGACGACGAAATAGTACGGATGGCCGATCGCGGCTCCCTCTCCCCTCAACGGGGAGAGGGATCAAGGGTGAGGGGTGAGATCGCGTAAGTCATTGAAAATCAGCGCAACCTTTTTGAGGTTCATGGAAAGCCCCCCTTCGATTTTCGAATGCATTGGGACCATGAACTGCCTGAAGGAGCCGTGGTTCCTGAAAAAGTCGGAAAATGTCTCCTCTGTTTTCTTTCCGCGCGCGCCTCCGCGTGAACTTTTTTCCGCAGGTTCATGGAAAGTGACCCGCCTGACCCGGCGGAGCTTTCCGGAGGAAATTCACGGGGTTGCCACGTCATCGTCGCTGAATCGACACACAAATTGGAGATTCTGCCATTCCGTTTCATGGCGGTCGTTTTTTAGCGGGTGACCTGAACGGGAGGAAGCATGCCACCATGCGGTTCGGCAATGCCTACAACAAATTCGTCCGGCGCCAAAGGATTTTGCGAAGCGAAGTGAGCAAACATCCAAGTGCGGCAGCTTGCCTTCAAATATTGTGACGGAAAAAACGATCATCCTTCCGCCCGGACCGTCCGGGAATGGTGACAATAGCCTGTACCGGTTGACCGTGATGCTGCCGAAACGGCATTACACGGCATATTTAAGGGAGCGCTGGTGGCTGGTAATGGTTTGCGTGGCCGTCGCCTTGGGCGGGATCATGGCCATGGAAACGCTGCAAAAACCAACCTACACGGCCTTTGCCCAACTTTACGCGGGTGGATCGATCCCGCTTAATACCGGCAGCATCTTCAACGATCAATCGGATAACTTTTTCGGCACCCAAATTGAAATCCTCAAGAGCCCCCGACTGGAAAATGAGGCCTTGGAAAAAGCAGGCTATGTTCCCAAATCCGGCGCGGGGGAACCGGTAAAACTGGACGTGACCCAACCGTTAAAGACAACGCTGTTGGACCTTAAGGTGACCGGTTCCGACCCGGATTTAGTCCGGCGTTTTCTCCAAGCCTTGATCGACCAGTATCTTGCTTACAAGAAAGATACTGAGAATTCCAGCTCGGAGGAACTGGTGTTATCGTTGACGGACCAGTTATCCAAGAAGGAAGGCGTTTTACAGACCTTGCAGGACAAATGGCTGGCGTTTCAAAAGACAAACAATGTCGGGGCTTTGGACGCTGAAGCCAAAAGCGCGGGCTCATACCTGGCCGAACTGAATTTGCAACTCGCCAAACTGCAGGTGGACCGCGAGCTGTTGGCGGCCGGTTTATTGCCGGAAAGCAAAACGGCCGAAAAAGCGGCGCTGGTTGGTCCAACGGAAGTGAGCACGAACGGCACCACGGGCGACCTCGCGGACAGCGGAACTTCGCCGAACGAATCCACGGAAGGGTCACACGTCTCCACGAGCGCCGAGACACTGAAAGCCACCCGGGTACAGCTCGCCCTGAAGCAAGCGGAACGGGACCGGGTATTTAACGAGCACGGCCCGGCCGCGGCCAAGCAAATGGGTGATACGATAACGAATCTGCAGCAGGAAGTGGCGATCCTGGAACGGCAAAGCCTCAAGGAAATACAGGCTGATTTGGCGGACACGGACCGGAGGATTGAGATTTTGAGCAGTTCCATCCCCAACTGGCAAGGCCGGTTGCTGGAAGCCAACACCAGGCTTACTGAAGGCCAGAAGTTGAAGGACGATATGAAACGCGAGAGCGGTTATTATGATCATTTGGTAGGAATGTTGGAGAACGTGGACTTGAACAAGAACGTGCAACAGGAACAGTGGTCCATCTTTCAAGCTCCGACCACCGCCTCTCCAGTGCTGCGAAATGTGCCGCTCCGAATTATTCTCGCACTTGTGTTCGGGACCGCCATCGGGTTGGGACTCGTATTCGGCTGGTACATGCGGGATGACCGGTTTGTCTCCGTACAGGACATCAAAGATCAGTTCGGCGAGCTGGTTCTAGGCATGATCCCGCGCATCAAAATCCCGAAACAATCGGCAAAAACCGCACTGCTGGCTGAGGCGGACTCGCGCTGGGCCTATGCCGAATCCTATCGGCACCTGCGCTCCGCCTTGTTGCTGGCGCAATTCGGAGAAAACCAACCTCGAACCATCCTGTTCACCAGCGCCATGCCGGGCGAGGGCAAATCCACCGTGGCCATGAACCTGTCACGCATCCTCGCACGCAGCGGCCTCCGGGTGGCTCTCGTGGATGCCGACCCGCACGGAGGCGGAATGGACAAATTTCTCGAGAATCATGGTCAGGCTGGTTTATCCGATTACCTGCGCGGCGAGGCGTCAGCGGAAGGGATTGTCCAAGCGGCCGATATTCCGGGTCTGAGCTACATTCGCACGGGCAACTACCGGGAAGGAACTGAGGGGCTCATGCTGCAGCCACAATTGCCTGCCCTCTTGGAGGAATTGCGAAAAAACCATGATTACGTCATCTTGGACGGTGCGCCCGTTCTGGCGGCGGATGATGCCGCGCTTTTGGTGCCGCATGCGGATACCGTGGTATTGGTGGTCCGCCCGTTCTATTCCCGATCGCGCATGGTGCGCCGGGCGCTGGAGATGTTGTATCAAAGACAGGCAAATTATGTGGCAATAGTGTACAATCAAGCGCGCCCGGATGATCTTTCCGGCCAGCTTTACCGGCAGCGAAACGGCGCGGCCAAAAATGGTTTGGTGAAGAACGGCTGAAAGGCCTGTAAGGCCTTGGCAAAACGCGACAATGGAACAACAACTGCTAAGATGAAGGTTGCGAATGATATTCACGACAACACTTGGCAGAATTGCATCGGCAGCCATTGTTCTCTCATTGCTCATGCTGTGGGCTTTTCCCGCGACGGCCGCCGCGCCCCATTACGTTTTTGCTCATTACATGGTTTGCTATGCCACATATGGGGATTTTGGATCGGACACGAATTCGACCATCGCGGGCTACAAGCGGGATATTCAGGACGCTCAAGCCGCTGGAATTGATGGGTTTGCGTTGAACATGACCGGCTATAACGATCCTACTCAAATGTATTATAACACTCGCGTCGCCCGGATCTATGATGCCGCCGAACAGCTGGGCACCGGGTTCAAGCTTTTCTTTTCGGTCAATTATGCCGGGGAATCCAATGTCGTTAACATGGTCGAGACCTACGCCCGACGCACGAACAGCTTCATCTTCAACGGACAGTTGGTGCTTTCGGCTTACGGCGAGAACAATGTAGCGTCAATGGGTTGGCCCGGTATGGATTGGACCAACGCGATTATTGGCAAGCTCGCCAAAGATGGCTATCCGATTTATTTTGTGCCGTTTTTCTTTTCCGACCCGGTGGAGGAGATACCTACGTCCGGCAGCGCCCCTGAAGTGTTAAACCAGTACACCAATCTGGTAAACGGTTTGTTCTGTTGGACTGCGGCGGGGCTGCCGCGGCAATCAGCCTGGGCCAATAATACTTACACCAAGTCGGTGCAGGCCGCCGGCAAACTATCCATGGCTGGCATCACGCCGCACTATTGGGGATCGGTCCAATACGGTTTGGGCCGCCGATATTATGAAACGGACGGTGGCGAGGGGCTGCTCACCCAATGGCTAAACATTATCACCAATCAACCGGACTGGGTGGAAATCTGCACGTGGAACGATTTTAACGAGAGCACGTACATCTCGCCCGTCATGAATCCCGAGACCTATTTTCCGCCCCTGCAAATCCCTCATCGCTATTCTCACGAGGGTTATTTGGAGCTTTCGAAACGCTTTATCGCGTGGTACAAAACCGGCCAGCAGCCACCCATCACACAAGATGCGCTATTCTATTTTTACCGCACTCATCCCATGAACGCGGTAGCCTCCAATACCAATGATATGTGGGTCGGCTGGCGAACCGGGGACATCGCCGACCAGATTTATGTGACTACGGTGCTGACCGCGCCGGCCCAAGTTGAAATTTCCTCCGGCAATCTGACGACGACCAATCAAGTCCCGACAGGGATCAGCAGTTTTAGAACGTCCTTCGCCCCCGGCGCCCAGAATTTTGTGTTGCAGCGAAATGGCGTCCAAGTGCTGACCACCCAGGGACCGAACATCTTGGGCCGGATAACCAATTACGACTTTTTTCCCGCGAGCGGATACAGTTACGGCATCGGTGCGCCAGTTCATCTGCAGATTTCTCATTGATTCTCTTCCCGGGAAATTCCCGGCTATGTTTTGAATTCGAGCGGGCCAACGGCTCCGCCTCATCGGGCTTATGAATAAACTCATCGTTACCGGCTCGTCCGGCTTGATCGGTTCTGAAGTCGTGGCTTCGTTTTCCCAGGAAGGCTGGAAAGTCCACGGTGTCGATAACAACATGCGCGCCGATTTCTTTGGCCCCGGCGGCGACACCCGCTGGAACCAGCGCCGGCTGCTGGAGACTCACCCGCAGTTTTATCACCACGAGCTCGACATGCGGGATCGGGCTGGTGTCCTCGCCCTGTTGAAAGAAGTCCGCCCTACCGCGATCGTTCACACCGCCGCCCAACCCAGCCATGATCTCGCCGCTTCGCGGCCCTTTGATGACTTTGATGTCAATGCAAACGGCACGTTGAACCTCCTCGAAGCGGCGCGCCACACCTGCCCGGAATCGCCGTTCGTTCACATGAGCACGAACAAGGTTTACGGCGATGCGCCGAATGAAATTGCACTGAAGGAGCTGCCCAAACGTTGGGATTATGCCGATCCGGCCTACGCCGATGGCATCCGGGAAACGTTCCGCATCGACCAGAGCAAACACTCGATTTTCGGCGCCTCCAAGGTGGCGGGCGACGTCATGGTGCAGGAATATGGGCGTTATTTCGGCATGCCGACCTGCGCGTTGCGCGGCGGCTGCCTGACCGGTCCCAATCACAGCGGCGTCGAATTGCACGGCTTTCTGAGCTATTTGATCAAATGTAATTTGGAAGGAAAAACCTATCGGGTGTTCGGTTACAAAGGCAAACAGGTCCGGGACAACATCCACAGTCACGACGTGGTCCAATTTATGCAACGCTTCATTGCCGCGCCCCGGCGGGGCGAGGTCTATAATCTTGGCGGCGGTCGCGCGAATTCCATTTCCATACTGGAGGCGTTTGATTTGATTGCCTCGATCTCCGGCAAAGCGATGAACCATGAGTACATCGACCAGAATCGGTCGGGCGACCATATTTGTTACATCTCAAACCTCGAGAAAATGAAGGCGCACTATCCGGGTTGGGACATCACCAAAGATCTGGCCACGACTTTTACGGAGATTCACGACGCGTGGGCCAAGCGTGAAACCGTGCCGGCTTAAACCGCGACCGGTTGGTTAAATAAGGTGACTATGGAGGCGAAACTGACTGTGGAAGAAGCTGGCATACCGCTGCCCGAAGTGGACATAGTGGCCGGGCATTCCGAGAAGAACTATTGGCGCGACTTGTGGCGCTTTCGGGAACTGCTATACTTTCTGGCCTGGCGGGACATTCTGGTTCGCTATAAACAGACCGTCGTCGGGGTAGCCTGGGCGATCATCCGGCCATTCCTGACGATGATGGTCCTTTTGATTGTCTTTTCACGGATTGCCAAAATGAAGACGGGATCGGACGCTCCCGACGCCCTGTTTATTTTTGTGGCCATGCTGCCTTGGCAATTTTTTGCCACGGCGCTGACGGAATCGAGCAATAGCCTGGTCACCAATTCGAATCTGATTTCAAAGGTCTATTTTCCAAGATTGATCGTGCCAGCGGGTTCCGTGATTACCAGTTTTGTCGATTTTCTAATCACGTTTTTACTGTTGCTGGGGATTATGGCGTATTACCGATACGCTCCGGATTGGCATATGCTGGCACTGGTGCCATTCGTCCTGCTCGCATTCGGGGTGGCCATGAGCACCGGGGTGTGGTTGTGTGCGCTGACCGTGCGGTACCGTGACATGCGTTTTGTGATACCTTTCATCGCCCAGTTCGGGCTCTATATTTCGCCCGTGGGCTTTGGCAGCCAGAATGTGCCGGATAAATGGCGGCTGCTCTATTCGATGAATCCGATGGTGGGAGTGATTGATGGGTTTCGCTGGGCGGTGCTGCATGGCAACAAAGAAATCCCGGCGGATGGACTGCTGCCTTCGGCGACCCCGTATTATTGGCCCGGCCTCGCACTTTCCATCGCCTGGGTGCTGCTCGTGGGTCTTACCGGCATCCGTTATTTCCGCAACACGGAGAAGAGTTTTGCAGATGTGATCTGAAACATTTTTGTTGGACAGGATTTATATGGATACTTACACCACGAAAGAACACTGGGACGCCTATTTTTCGGAATACCAGCCCAAGATCGTTGAAACAAACTTTTTCGGCGAGGTTTTTGACAAGTACCTGAAGCCTGACCCCGCCAAATCGGTGCTGGAAATCGGTTGCGCCGGCGGCGAATACCTATGCTACCTGCACAAGCGGTTTGGGTACCAGCCGTTTGGGGTCGATTACTCGGATGAAATCGTCAGGACGGCGGAATTGTTCCGCCATAACAAGCTCCCGGAACCCACCTTGTTTAACGAAGACTTTTTCAAATGGCAACCTGGCCGGACCTTCGATGTGGTATTTTCCATTGGTTTCATCGAACATTTCGAAGACACACGGCTGATCATAGAACGTCATGCACAATTGCTTTCCCCTGGTGGGACGCTGATTATTACGCTGCCCCACTTCGCGCATTTACAATATCTGTTTCACTGGCTTATCGACCGGGAAAACTTGGAAAAGCATAATACGCGGATGATGCGTTTGGGTGTCTTGCGAAATGCTTTGCGCGGGGCGCCACTGACCCTCAACCATCTTGATTATTATCAGACTTTTGGATTCTGGACGGATCGAAAAAGCTGGAACCAGACCCAGCGCCTGATCAAGCGAGGCATCGATATTTTTGGAAAGGTCGCTTGGAAATTGCTCGGGTATCGGAAGTCTAATTTTCTCTTTTCGCCTCACATCATTTTGGTCGCTACCAAGCAAACCGAAGCCTCTCCGATCTTGGTGAGAGCCTGAACCAGACCCCATGAGCCGGATTCTCATCCAGACCGAAAAGCTCGGAAAGAAATACATTCTTGCCCACAAGAATGGCAATTCCGAAGGACTTCGCCACCTGGTACAGGCAGTGGCTACCCAGCCCTTCCGCTGGTTACGCGGGCTCGGCCGTGGCGGAGCCAAGCCGGCCAAAGCGGGGCGGAAAACCGACCATCAGGAGGAATTCTGGGCCCTGCGCGACTTAAACCTGGAGATTCGTCAGGGCGATGTCGTGGGAATTGTCGGGCGGAACGGCGCAGGAAAATCGACACTGCTCAAGATTCTGAGCCGAATCACGGAACCGACGGAGGGCCGCGTGAAGATTCGGGGGCGCATGGCCAGCCTTTTGGAAGTCGGCACCGGATTTCACCCCGAACTGACCGGTCGCGAAAACATATTCCTGAACGGGGCAATTTTGGGAATGAGTTTCAAGGAGATTAAACGCAAGTTTGACGAAATTGTGGCTTTCGCTGAAGTCGAGAGATTTTTGGATACGCCGGTGAAACGGTATTCCTCCGGCATGTATGTGCGGCTGGCCTTTGCGGTGGCTGCTCATCTGGAATCGGAAATCATGCTGGTGGATGAAGTCTTGGCCGTGGGCGACGCTCAATTTCAAAAGAAATGCTTGGGCAAGATGCAGGACGTGGCCGCCAAACAGGGGCGGACAATTCTTTTCGTCAGCCATAATACCGGCGTGGTGGCATCGCTCTGTAATAAAGGTATCCTTTTGCGGCAAGGCCGATTGATCATGACCGGCGAAGTGCGCGATATATTGAAACATTATACATCCGAAGCTTCCAAAGAATCAGTGGAATTCCAGCCAGCCGTAGACCGGGCTGGGATCACGCGCATTGTGATTGACCAGGCCGGCTTGAGCGAAGGTGCTTTCAACCTGGAGGTTTCCTTCCGCAGCCCAACACCACTGAATCCGCCCGTAGTCGGCGTAATCGTTTCCACCATGATGGGGGTGCCAGTATTTGCGACAGACCACTTGATGCACCCGGAGCACTATAACTCCCAGAGTTTGGCCGAAGGCACCGCGCGCGTGCGGGTGCCCGATCTGCATTTACATCCAGGAGAATACCGAGCCACCGTTTTTCTCGCCGAAATGGGCGCCCCGCTGGATTATCGGCGAGATGTGCTGAGTTTCGAGTTCGTTCCGCGGCGTCCCATCGCCGCAAAGTGCTCCCCCATAGAAACAATTGGCCCGTTGATTGTGGATGCCCGATGGGAACTATTGCCGAACGAGATAAAAATCCCGGCCGGACCCGTCCTGGATGAAAATTGCCCTCGTTAGCAAAACCAATGGCTGTGGCGGGGGAGCCAGTTTTTTTGCGGAAAATCTGGGCGGATGCCTGATCGAAGCCGGGCACTCTGTGACGCAATTCTGCGTCGATCCGCGCCAGGATCTGCGTCCGTGGCAGCAGCCGATGCCAGTGTCCGGATGGGTCAGCCGGGTCGTGCGGCACGCAAACTGGAGAGCGCGCCAATGGGGCATGATCGAGCCGCTGCCCTGGGAATATTGGTTTGGACTGCGGAACCAAATCAAACCGTTCGACCTGATCCATTTTCACGATCTTTACATGGCCATATCACCAAAAACGCTGAGGGCGTTGGGGCGCCGGAAACCAGTCCTGCTGACGGTGCATGATTGTTCGGCGTTCACCGGCGGGTGTTTGTATCCGCAGGACTGCCAGCGTTTTACCGATTCGTGCGGGAGTTGCCCGAGACTGGCCGAAATCGGGCGGTTTGATTTCACCCGTGGGAATTTAAAACAGATGCGCACGCTCGCGCAGTCCGAATCGGTGAACTACGCCTTTCCATCCCGTTGGATCCAGGGCGAAGCGGCGTGCACTTTGGATTTTGGCGGCGAGTCGGTGCATCTGCCCAACGGATTCGACCCGCGACCTTACGAATTCAAGCCCCGAAAAAGTGCGCGCGCCGTCTTGGGGCTGCCCCAGGAAAAAAAGATCGTCGCGATCTCCTCCGCGGCCTTGGACGATCACCGAAAGGGTGTCCATTTCGCGCTCCAGGCCTTGATTGCAAACCGCAATTTGGATCTCCATATATTGGTGATTGGCCGAATTTCCGCGGCTCTGGAAATGGCTCTGGAAGGACTGGAAGTTACGCTGGCGGGATTTGTGACCGAGCGGCCTCGGTTGGGTTTACTGTATGCGGCCGCAGATCTGCTCTTATTTCCGTCGCTGGCGGACAATCTGCCGATCACGATCCAGGAAGCGATGGCGGCGGGCACGCCGACGCTGGCTTTTGACGTGGGCGGGGTGCCGGAACTGGTGCGTCCCGGGACCACCGGATGGCTGGTTCCCGCCGGGGATCAGGCGGCAATGAACGTGAAGTTGCGGGAGATTTTGGAATCGGGGGAAACCCCGGTTTACGGCGAACGGGCGCGAAACTTGATGCGGGAGGAGTTTTCCGTGGCCCAGTGTGTGCAACGGCACGAGGATCTGTATCAAACGATTTTGTCCGCCCGGCGTGGGCGTCGAGGTAAACATTGAAGACAATCGTCATCAATCTGGATTCCGCCGAAATCACGCTGGTTTCATTTGACGTGTTTGACACGGTGATCACGAGAAAGAGCGGAACGCCGGAGACGATATTCCGGAGGACGGGTGAGAAACTGCGCGACCAAGGCTTGCTCGATATTCCCCCGCGGGCATTCGAACAGATGAGAGCAGAGGCAGAACGGCGAACTCGGAAGCATCGGCCGCAACGCGAGATCAACCTCGCGGAAATTTACCAGGAAATGAATCGGTTGTGGTTCTTTCCCGAAACCAAATTGCGCGAGTTGATGCATCGCGAATTGGAAACGGAACGGGAGAACCTTTATGCCATACCAGGCGCAGTCAAGCTCATCGAGCAGGCGCGGCAGGCGGGAAAACGCATCGTCTTCGTTTCGGACATGTATTTGCCAAAGTATTTTTTGCGGGAGGTTTTGATCGAACAGCACTTGATGGCCGATGGGGAAGGTCTTTATGTTTCCAGTGAATGGGGCGGCAGCAAGGCGGGCGGAAGGTTGTTTCCCCTGTTGTTGCAGCAAGAAAAGTTAAAGGGTGCACAGGTCCTGCATTTGGGGGACTCACTTTACTGCGATGTGGTTCGCGCCACGGAACAGGGTATTCAGGCCCGGCAGATTACCCGCGGAAGCTTGAACCGATTTGAGCTGGCGCTGGCAAAGGCCGAGGCCGAATTGTTCGAGCGGCCCGGCCAGCTGGCCGGATTCGCGCGCCAGGCGCGGCTGAACGCGCAGGCGAACGGGGAGTATTTTGTGGCCGCCCGCATGGGATCGTCACTCGCGGGACCGCTACTGACGGCTTACGCGGAATGGGTCTTGCGCACGGCTCTGAAACGGCAACTGCGACGGCTGTACTTTCTGGCCCGGGATGGCGAAGTGTTGATGCGGTTGTGCGAAGTGCTCGCGCCCTTCGTAGGTGCTGCGGACATCGAGCTAAAGTATCTTTACGGCAGCCGGGAAACCTGGAGTCCGGCGGCGCAGCTGCCGATGGACGAAGCGGCCGCGGATTTTTTTGCCAGGCAAATCGCATGGACGGCCTCGACATGGGAACATTGCGTGGAATACCTGGGGTTCACACCCGCGGAAATAAATGCCACAAGCCTGCAGGACAAATGGGGTGCGACAGTCAAGAATTTGGAGTGGAAGAAACAGATTTTCCGGGATGTGGCAGGGAATCCCGTCTTAGGACCAAAGTTACGCCAACGACTGGGAGAGAAAACCGCACTGGCGGCCCGCTATATGCGCGAACAAGGATTAGCGGAGCCAGTCCCGTCCGGACTGGTGGATTGCGGCTGGTCGGGAACGTGGACGGACCTGATCGGCGATCTGGTGGAAACGCAGGGAGGTCGCCGACCGTTGGTATTTTTCCTGGGACAACGCAAACGCAGCTCACCGGCGCGGAGTGAGACGCTGGCCTGGATGTTTGATCATGAACGCGGGAGCGGATTGAAAACAGTCCCTGATTTCTTTCATGTGGTCGTTGAGTTTTTGCTGACGGCAAACCACGGACGCACCATTGGATTTGAAGAACGCGATGGCGCTTTGCATCCCAAACTGGCGCCCGTGGACTGGCAGGGATTCGCGCCGGCCAGCTGGAAAGTGTTTCGGGAGGCGCTGCTGGCTTTTGCCAAAAATTATGCCGAAGACCTGAAACCGAATCGGGAATCGGTGGATCTGCGGCCGACGCTAAACGAACTGGTGATTTTGTCGTGGGAGCAGCCGACCGTCGAGGAGGCGCAATTCCTTGCCGGTCACACGATCGGGCTTTCGCCTTCGCGGACGAACACGAACGGGCTGGCGCGGGCTTACCGCTGGCCCGATGGATTACGGCTGTCATTCCGGGGGCAACTCCCCGGCTATCCGCCATTCTGGTGGCACGAGGGAGCGCTGGCACTTTCAAAACCGAAAATTCGGAAAACGATGGCTTTCCTGTGGCGGGGCTGGCAATTGCTGCGGGCTTTGCGTGATAATGGATGCGGGGGCCTGGCGGCAAAACGCCTGGTTCGATTGCTGGGCGCATCAGCCCGCAAGCTGAACCAGGAATTGGACTCACGTGAGGAAAACAGCGCTTGCTGCTTCGTGACCGCCCCGGCACAAACCGTCATTCCTCCGCGGACGCCTCGGGCCGTAAGTGCAAGGCCTGCCGAAAAAACAAAATCCTGATATGCGCTGGCTGATTGTCGAAGACGCGTTAAAGAATCGGACCGGCCATTGGCTGGAGTGGGTGACCACGTTTGATCGTGGACTGAGGGAGCTCGGCGATGAAGTCACCGTGCTGGCCGACCGGGAGGTGGAAGACGACATCCGCGACTCGTTGCGAGCCGAGGCGATTTTGCCGCGCTCAATTTGGCACAGGCTAGGGGACGGGGCCGGACCATTGACGCGCTACAGCCGGGTGGTCACACACAACTGGCAAACCGGGCGGGTGATGGATCACTACTTGCGCAACCGGACGGGCTTTGACGCGATTTTTGTGCCGACGGTTTCCGTACATCACCTCTTGGCGTGGACTCGTTTGATCAAACACACCTTGCGCGGGCGAAAAACACGAGTGTTGCTGTTTTTTTTGACAGCACCGGTCAAGAATGGTCTCGCTGGAACCCCAATTCCGGACGGCAGCCCGACCGGACGGCTTTTAAGAGCCACGTTAGGATGGTTGGCCCCGGAAATCCGTACGGGCAAGGTGGTGCTGGGAGTGGAAACCAAAGCGATGCAATGTGCGTTTGAAACACTCAGCGGACTGCCCTTTGTTTGGTTTCCCCAACCCGTGACTCCGCCGGTGCGGGAAGCCAGGCCACACGGAGAGCAAATTAAAATGGCATGCTTTGGCGCCGCACGAGCAGAGAAAGGCAGCGATGTGTTGCAGGAAGCGATCCGGCTGTATCTGCGCGAAAAGCGGGGTAGCCGCGCCCATTTCACTATTCAGTGGATAGACAATTTCACGGCCGGGGGCCGGTTAATCACCAAAGCCGCGGATCTTGAGACAGATTCGCGGGTAAATTTCGTGACCCGCTATTTTAGGGAGGGCGAGTATGCGAAACATCTGCAACAAACTGACGTGATGTTGCTGCCCTACCGCCTCGATTCCTATGCGTTGCGCGGATCACGCGTGGTTATTGAGGCGGCCGTCAATGGCATCCCGGTCATTGTCACAAGCGGAACTACGCTGGCCTCGATCGCGGAAGCCTTCAGGACGGGCATCGAGTGCAAAGACGGAAATCCACAAAGCCTCGCGGAAGCGATCGGTCAAATGGAACAGGGCTTTGAAGAGATGAGCGAGCAAGCGAGACGTATGAAGAGCACTGCCGTGGACTTGTTTTCCGTTAAACAGTTCCGCCGGATTTTTTTGGCGTCCGCGACAGGGACGAACGCCGAGCCGACGGCTAAACCAATGGGGAACGGCGCAGTGGAACCGTCAAAAGAAGGTGCCACTCATGAATTCTAAGTTATTGGCGGGTTCAACTCTGGCCTACGTTTATAATCATTTAATGACCTGTGTCCCGTTTCACTGTATGCGGCGCACATATTTGCAATGCTACTTGGGAAGGGTGGGAGAAGGATCGCAAATACAAATGTCCTGCCGCTTTCTGCAAGGGCGGAAGATATATTTGGGCAAGCGTAACATCATTAACTTTGGCTGCTTGTTCGACGGAAGGCGTTTTTCGATCCGGACGGGAGACGATGTTTCCATCGGCCCCGAGGCGGCAATCCTAACGCTGGGCCACGATCCGCAATCGGCTTCATTTGCGGATCGCGGAGGCGAGGTCACCATTAACAACAAAGTCTGGATCGGCTTCCGGGCCCTTGTCCTGCCGGGAGTCACGATTGGAGAAGGAGCGGTGGTGGGGGCCGGGGCGGTGGTCACCAAGTCGATAGATCCGTACGCCATCGTCGCCGGATCTCCCGCGCGAAAAATCGGGGAACGCAACCCAAATCTGGATTACCGGTTGGACTACAAGCCATTTCTCGTTTGAACACCGAAACCGCTACGGAAAGCCGCTCTACTAAATGTCGAGCATTGCGATTGGCCTATTTCTCCCAGGAAACTTATGGCGGGCTGGCAGATTATGCGCGAGAACAGACGAGGGCTTTGAGCAATGCTGGGGCGCTCGTTTCGGTCATCACCGCACCGTCGGTCATAGAGGTTTATCGTGATTCCGCCCGCGAGGTTGTGCCGCTACTAGCCGAAGTTCCGGCGGCGGGAACGACAAATCGCTGGTTGCGCCGCTGGCGAACCATGCATTGGATCCTGGGCAACATGCGGCGCTTAGCGGCGTGGCTGGAACGGGAACAGGTCAAATGTGTTTTGTTCAGCGCTTTTATGGAGTATTACGCCCCCTTGTGGGTGGCGCCATTCCAAAAACTGGCGAAAAACGGGGTGGTTTTTGGGTCGGTGATTCATGACCCGATACGAAGCACGCGCCTCGGACCGCGCTGGTGGCAACGCCGTTCCATCGCCGCAAATTATTCGTTTCTGTCCGAGGCGTTTGTTCACGATGACATTGAACTGGATACCGTCCGGGCAGTGGCGGGATTGCACACGACCGTCATCCCGCATGGGCCTTATCCTTTTTCCTCGGCGAAACTCCGGCGAGAAGTCGTGAGGGAGCAACTGCAAATCCCTACCCACGGACTTCTGTTGCTCGCCTTCGGCCATTTGCGCGACGCCAAAAATCTGGACCTGGTCCTCCGGGCCATGCCGTCGCAGCCCGATACTTTTCTTTTGGTCGCGGGAAAAGAACTGTCCGGCAACCAGCGCCCGGCGGTCTATTATCAGGAACTCGCGACCCAGTTGGGCGTTGCCGATCGTTGCCGCTGGCGAATTGGATTTGTGGCAGAACACGAAATTGGCAACCTTTTTGAAGCGGCTGACCTGGTGCTTTTGACGTACAACGGACAATTTCGGTCCGCCAGCGGCGTGCTTAATGTCGCGGCTCAGTATAAAAAGCCTTGTTTAGCCTCGGGTGGACAGGGTAATTTGAAGACATCGGTGACGAAGTATAGATTGGGACAGTGGATCGAACCGGACAATACTGAGGCCATTTCGCGCGGACTGGCTCTGAACTGGCGAAACGCAGCCGCGCAGGCGAATTGGCAGGAATATAAGCATGATAATTCCTGGGACCGAAATGCGGCGCTCGTATTGCAACGGTTCGCACTGCACCCAACGCCAAGCTCCCGTTTGATGTCATCGATATGAATGCAGTCATCGATCTGTTGCAAGAGGAGGATGTTATAAAAGGACGGACCATAAGTTGGATATGTTGTGTTTGGGCGTCGTTGACCGTTGTCATCACGCACCCGGCGGACGCGGATGAGATCACTTACCAAGGGCAGCTAACCGATCAGGGGGCGCCAGCTACCGGCGTTTATCAGGTTCAGTTTCAATTGTTTGACGCCGTCACGGGCGGCATGGCCCACGGAGTGCTCGTGACGAACCTTTTGACCGTCACCAACGGACTCTTTACCACGACGCTGGACTTTGGTCAGGGGGTTTTCAATGGCAGCCCGCTCTGGCTCGCACTGAGCGTTTCCACCAACGGATCATCACAACCGTTCACCATTTTGTCGCCCCGCCAAGCCATAACCGCGGCGCCCCAATCTGTATTTGCCGAAACCACGAGTGCCGCCGGAATCGTCGGGATACTGCCGGACTCACTCTTGAGCACCAATGTCGCCCAACTCGATGCCGACGCCATTTTTAGCGGGGCACTGCAGCTCACGAATCCAACCAATACCTTTCAAGGAACTTTTACCGGAGACGGCAGCGGTTTGTCGAATGTGAGCACGGCTAGCCTGGTCGGCGGAATCAACACGACGAATCCGCTTGTTCATGGGGCGACCACCTACGGGACCGACATCAGTTCAATAACGGACCAAGTTTCAACTAATTTCGCCTACCCGACGGAAGCACCCGCCGGCCATGTCTGGCGCAGCCTGGTCCCAGTGAATGATGCCTTCGGCCAATCCAACTGGTGCGACATTGAAGGATCAGCCATTGTCCTTAATCCGCCGTTCGCCGAACCGGTCCTCCCCACGGGCTATCCCACGGTAACCTCAACCAAGTTTGTGTTTGGCATAGACGGCGATTCTTTTGTGATTCCGCTCCGTGGAAACGGATCTTATCTGGGAATTCAAGTCGATGGCGCTGACGACGGGACGCGGATCTTTACGCCGTCGGATGTGCAAATGCATAACTACACCGTAACCTTTGCCTCCAGCGCTCGGCGGCAGATAGAACTGGAGCTCTCTGGCAACTACCAGTTTGCCGGTCTATTCGTTCCAGTCACCAACGGTCTCTGGTCGGCTGTCCTACCCAAGCAACATCGCTTGATCGTGGTGGGCGATTCGATTTCAGAGGATACCTCCAGCTCCAGTTGGACGAGTTGCCTCATGACCCTCTTTCGGAATGTTGACGTCTGGTCCAGTTCGGTGGGATCCACCGGTTATATTAACCCGGGCACGCCCGGACGGGTGAATTTCCAGGACCGAATTGGAACTGACGTCGTCTCGAATCAGCCAGACTACGTTTTATTTGCGGGCGGCATCAACGACAACACGCTCACGACCAACGCCGCTTCCGCCTCCGCCTTAACCGCCGCGTGCGTCAACTGTTTTCAAATGATCCAAAACCAGTTGCCCAATTGCAAAATTGTCGTCCTGGGGCCGTTCTGGCCGGGCACACCCGGGCCGCCGTCGATCTTTCTGGTAAACAATGCCATCAGCAACGCCTGCCAGACGGTGGGAATTGGCAGCAACTATGTTGACACCCTCGCCGACCCATGGGTGACCGGTGTCTGGAACCAGCCGGGCAGCGGAAGCGCGGTTAATTATACCTTGTCGGATGGAACGCATCCGACGCAAGCTGGCAGTTGGAATATCGCCTATCATGTGGCGGGCGAGCTGGCGCGCAGATTTCCCGAGTTTGAGGTCCGGGAGAAAACCCGTTAGCGATCCGTTTTTCCCCATCGATGCCCACGTCAACGAGTGATTCCTCTCCCGAGCGGCTCAGTACAAATGTGCCCGGGAGTCCCCTGCCAAAGACCGTGGTCTGTTTTTCCGGATCGAGGGACTACTATCAACTGGCGCGAGCCCTGCAAGAGGCGGGCTTGCTCGAAAAGCTGGTAACCGATCTATATTTGGATTTGCCCAACCTGCCGATGGGAAATGCCATTGGCCGGCGATATCCCAAGCTGCTGGCCCGGTCCTGTCCCGGAATCTCTCGCGACCAGGTCGTGACACCCATGCGCGCGACCCTGCAGACTATTTTGATGAAAAAGGGCTTCGCCAGCAATGAGCGGCAGACCCGGTTGGATCAATCCATCGGGCGATGCGCGCGCAAGCTGGCGTGGCAGACCCAAACCGCCCTTTTCTCCTACAGCTATTATGCCGGCTCGGCATTCTTGCCCGGCCGCCAGAGACCACCGCTCCGCTTCCTTTTTCAACTTCATCCCCACCCCGCGGTCGTCCGGGAACTCCTGCAGGAAGAAATGCGGCGCGCCCCCCGGTTTGCCGCTTCTTTAAAATGGGAGCATGAGATCGGGTCGCCGGAGAAACATTTCCAATCGTTGTGTGCGGAGCCCCAACTGGCGAATGGCTGGGTGGTGGCCAGCAGTTTCACCGCCCGGACCCTCGCGGACCGGGGAATTCCGCGCGACCAGATTCACGTGGTGCCTTATGGGGTGGACACGAGGGATTTTCCGTGCCGTGACTCCGCCCCTCGGGAAGAAGAGCCCTTCCGGGTAATCTGGATCGGGAGCATGACCCAACGGAAGGGACTTTCCTATTTCTTGGAAGCCGTGGGTTCCCTGCCACAGGAAAATTTGGAGGTGTTGATTTGCGGTTACCATGCGGTGGATCGGGCGGTGATTGAGAACTACGGCATACGCAGCGTGCGCGTTTTCCGGGCTTTGCCAACGGCTGAACTTACAAAAATTCTGCGGAGTTGCGACTTGTTTGTGCTGCCGTCTCTGGCCGAAGGCTTTGGACACGTGATTCTCGAATCGATGTCTTCCGGTGTGCCGGTCCTGACGACGGCCTCGACGTGCGCGGCAGACATTATGGAGGACCGTGTCCACGGATTTATTGCCCCGATCCGGGACGCATCCGCCATTGCGGGCCGGATAACCTGGGGCCGGGAACACCGCTCCGAACTGCATCGGATGGGCTTGGCCGCCGCCGCCCAGGCTCGCAACTTTACCTGGGAACGATTCCGAAAGGGGATTGTCACGGCTTATGAACGAATGGTCCAAAGCCACGTGTCGGACGGCAAGCCTCCCGCGGAAGATCCCCAGGCACCGAAAGGTGTTGTCCAATGATGTCCCTGATTGATTTGGCATTACTGGGCCAGGTTATGGTCTGGTTGATTGTGGCGGGAATGTTTATCGCCTGTGGTCAGGCTTCCCTGTTCCATCCGCTGACATTTTACCTGGGGTTTCACGGCCTGGTGTTTGTGCTGCGTCCTCTGTTGGTTCATTATCTTGATTTCGACACCTTATGGCGCTACATGCTGATCAACCCTTCGGAAGAGGACTTCATTCGCACCCTGGTCGTAACCTCGGTGGCATTGCTGGCGTTCAGCATTCCTTGCATCTTGGTGGGTTGGAGCAAGACCAGCTTTGCCGGATCGCAAATGGAACCGTTTTCTGTCGCTCAACGCCGTGGATTGATTCTCGTGACCCTCATGCTCGGACCGGTGATTGCTTACTCCATCCACAGTTCGCTGGGAGGCGGAATGCAAGGGAAAAGCATTGGCGGCGTCTTCATTTTAACGGGGGCCAGCGGCTATACTTTGGAAGCGCAGTACATGTTCGGGCCCTTGATTTGCGCCTGGCTCGCGGTGACACGGTTCAACCGCTTCGTGCTGCTACCGTTGGGCCTCTATATCGCCTATCGTTCCTACATGGGCTGGAATCGTTGGTCCATGGTATTGCTGTTTCTTTCATTGTGCGCCGTGTATGCGTGGCAAAACCGGCTGAAATGGGTGCCACGTTGGGCGGTCCTGCTGGCGATTCCCTTGCTGATGCTATTTCAGACGCTCGGAAAGAATCGGGATTATTTCCGCATGATGCTTGCGGGTGAATCTGTTGAGCAATTGGATCAGACGGGCGCGATGACCGGTTCCGAAACGATAAAATTGAAATACGATACCCAGGAGTTTGCCAATTTCGACTATGTTTGTTACATTCTGAAAGCCGTGCCGGAACTGACCAAGAGCTTCACCTATGGCACCCAATATCTACAGCTTTTTACCGAGCCCATTCCGCGAAAGCTTTGGCCCGGCAAACCCGTCGGCGCCCCAATCGGTTTCTTCAACTTGAACAATTACGGCAATTTTAACGGCTTGACGCCATCGCTGCCGGGAGACGGTTGGATGAGCGGCGGCTGGATCGGCCTGATCATCACGCTGTCGGTGGTGGGAACCCTCCTCGGTTTGGCGCATCGCTGGTTCTGGCGCCATCTGCAGAATAACACGGGGGTATTATTTTACCTGGTGGGAATCGCCATGCTGCCCCAGTGGTACCGCGACGGCGGCATTTCCATTTCGAAATTTCTGTTCTGGAATCTGTCTCCCTTGGTTTTCTGGCTGGGCACGTCGTGGCTCTGCGGCCCGCGGCTCATGCCCAGTTACAGTCGCGTGCTGCCCCGGGGCGTTCGAGTGCAAGTCTCACCGCAGCGCGGAGTCGCGGAACCGGCTCCGAACACCGTCAACATTCCAAACCACGAAGGCACTTCCCCCATATGAAGTCTATCGCCATCGTCTGGGCGCAATATGGCCCCTACCATTTTGCGCGCGTCGCCGCACTCCGCCAGCACGCCGGCGACATGACTATCCACGCGCTGGAGCTCGCCAATCACACCGGCGATTATGCCTGGCAACGCGGTTCCGGTGTCGACAGTGTGATAACGGTCTGCCCCAATTCGGTGTACGAAGAACTACCTTTTAATAAAGTCTTTTTGGGTATGCGCCGCATACTGGCACGAAATCGCGTCGAGGTTTGTTTGCTGCCAAGCTATTCACCGAAGCAGTGTCTGGCGGCACTGCTGGCCGCAAAATCCCTTGGCGTCCGACTGGTAATGATGAACGAAAGCCACGCCGGAACGGCGCGGTCAGGACCGATGGGAACCTGGATAAAACGCCGGCTCGTGGCCATGTTTGCCTCCGCCTTGGTTGGCGGACAACCGCAAAAAAGGTATTTTTCCTCGCTGGGGCTGCCGGCGGAAAAAATCGTCACCGGTTACGATGCGGTGGACAATGATTATTTTGCCGGAAGAGCGGACGCGATCAGAAATAGACGATCAGACTTCCGGCTGCAGTACGATTTGCCGGAACATTATTTCCTTAATCTCGGCCGGTTCGTCGCCAAAAAGAATCTGGAAACGTTGATTCGCGCTTATCGAAAATTCCTGGACGCCGCCTCGCCGCGGGCGACGCATCTCGTTCTGGTCGGTTCCGGCGAGGACGAAAGCAAACTCCGAAAGCTGTGCGACGAACTCCAGCTCCCGCAATACCATCATCCGCCGGGCAGTTCCCTCAGATCCACTTTGAATCCACCCGGGGTACATTTTTACGGCTTCCGGCAAATTGAGGAAAACCCGATTTTTTACGCATTGGCTGACGCCTTTATTCTGCCGAGTCTATACGAGGAATGGGGACTGGTGGTAAATGAGGCCATGGCCTGTGGTTTACCGGTGGTCGTGAGCCAGAACGTGGGTTGCGCCGAGGATTTGCTCGAAGTTGGTTTACCAAACGCTTACCTAAACGGCGATGCGGCAGGAATCCAGAAATTCGGGTTGCAATCCCGGACAAGGCAAAATGGTTTTGTTTTCGAACCGGATTCAGTGGAGGTATTGAGCCGGGGGCTGTCCTGCCTGGCAGAAAACCCTAAGTTAAGAGTGGCCATGGGACAGCAAAGCAGCCGGATCGTCAAAAAATTCTCCTGCCAGAATTTTGCCAAAAACGCCCTGCACGCCGCCAGACTGGCAACCCAATGAAACATCTCCATTTCACCCAATCACTGGAACCCTTGCAAGGCGGGGGGCTGGGCCGGGCGGCTTTGGATTTGCATCTGCAATTGCTCAAGGACGGGATGCTCTCACGCTTATTCGCCACGCGAAGCCGCCAATTTGAGCAGACTTGGCAGGAAACGCAGCAGTTTGCGCGCAGCGGGCCGCCAAAAGCCTATTTCGCCCGGGGACTGGCGGATGGCGCCCGCGCATGGCTGGCCGAAGCTCATGTGGTCCACGGGCATGGATTTCATGTTTATCCCAACTGGGTAATTGGAGGTTCGGCCGTCTCAAAACACAAACCTCTGGTTTACCACCCGCAGGGGTTTTTCGAGCCGTGGATCCTAAGGCGCGCCCGCTGGAAAAAACGAGCCGCCGCCGTGCTTTTCGAAAACCGGAACATGCGGGCCTGCCGGCTGTGGCGAGCCTTGACCAACAAGGAAGCGGACCAAATTCGCCAACAAGGTTTCACTGCGCCAATCGTCGTCGCCCCGAACGGAGTTCATCTGGAAGATTACGATTCCGCGCCAGAAGGAACGGCCGGGTCCGGACTCTTACTCCCGGACCGCGTCCGCGACAAAAAACGATTGGTTTTCATGGCGCGGCTTCATCCTAAGAAAGGACTGGATTTGTTGATTCCCGCATGGGCCAAGCTCAAAGCCAGCCATCGCGACTGGGAATTGTTGATCGCAGGACCGGACGAGGAACGGTATCGAGCCACCGTCGAAATTATGATTCGCGACCTTGATTTGGTGTCTTGTACGACGCTTGTAGGTTCGGTCACTGGCGCCGCAAAACGTCAACTGTTGCGAAGTGCGGATGTGTTCATCTTACCTTCCTATTCCGAGGGTTTTCCGGTTTCCGTATTGGAAGCAATGGCCTGTCGCGTGCCGGTTGTCGGAACCGAAGCCTGCAATTTCGCCGAACTGGAGGCCGAGGGAGGCGGCTGGTTGTGCCAGGCCGATGCCGATTCGGTTCAGCGAGCGCTCGCTGCCGCCTTGCAATGCTCCGACGTCGAGCGCAAATCCCGTGGCCAAACCGCCCGACATTTAATCGAGCAAAAGTACGTTTGGAAATCAATTACCTGCACGATCCTCCAGGCCTGCTCCGCGCATTGCGTCTGAGCGCACGCTTATCCGGTGAGGCCATGGCCATGCCCTGAAGCGAAAACTCTTTATTATGCAGAACGAAGATAAATATCGCCGGATTTTGGGCGTGAATTTTTTCATCGGCGATGCGCCCGAAGCGGTGGAAATCGGTTCCCAAGGCGGACTGGTGGTCGTGCCGGCGGCGCCGGCGATGATGGGATTGCAGCGGGATCGCGAGTATCGGCGCGCCCTGATGGAAGCCGACCTGGCGATCACGGACAGCGGCTATCTGGTGCTCCTCTGGCGCTGGTTGGGCCATGAGAGCATCCATCGCGTGTCCGGTTTGGAATATCTAAAGTTATTATTGGCGCGCCAGGAATTTCAAACTTCCGGCGCCGTTCTTTGGGTGATGCCTTCCGAGCATTCCCGGGACCGGAATCTGGCGTGGTTGCGAACCAACGGCCACCCATTTGTCGCTGCGGATTGTTACCTGGCGCCAAAATATCCCAAGGGGGCCATCGCGGATGAACCACTGGCTGAGATCGTCAACCAGCGTAAGCCCCGCCATATTGTGGTTTGCCTCGGCGGAGGCACCCAGGAAAAACTGGGGTTATATTTGAAGGAACATTCGCATTATAAACCGGCCATTCATTGCATCGGCGCCGCCATCGGATTCTTGAGCGGTGACCAGGTGCACATTCCCGGCTGGGCCGATCAATGGCGGCTTGGCTGGCTGTTCCGTTGCTTTTCCGATCCCCGCCGCTTTGTGCCGCGCTATTTGAAGGCATTTGAACTGGCTTTTTTGCTTCAACGGTATCGACATCAGCTGCCAAAGATGATCGAATAACCTAAAGCCGATTATTGTGAATTCAATGGACAAGAGCATTGTAGCGCCCAGCGTGAGCCCGACTTTTTTAAGCGGCCTGAGCCGCTTGATCTCGTCAGGCCGCATCTGGCAGGGAGGATCGTGGGCGGTGCTCACCTTGGGTGTCCTTTGGCTGCAATTTTTTAATGAATTGCGCGGCGAGTGGGACATCAATCCCCAATACAGTTATGGCTACGCCGTCCCCCTACTCACTTTAATGCTCCTCTGGCGGCGGTGGCCGGAACGTCCCCCGGCAGCGCCAGGCTGGACGTCCGGCATCGGGCTCATCGTCGTAGCCGCGTTGGCCTTTCTGCTGCCACTGCGAATCGTGCAGGAGGCAAATCCGGAATGGCGGTTGTTATATTGGACGCACGGCGCCGTGGTACTATTGCTCACCTTTTGCCTCCTCTATCGGGTCGGAGGCTGGCCTTGGGTCAGATTTTTCTCTTTGCCCATCCTGTTTACGCTGGTGGCGGTTCCCTGGCCGATGGTTTGGGAAAAAAACGTGATTCAGGGCCTGATGCGAGGTGTGGCAGCCATCACCGTCGACGTGGTCGGGTGGCTGGGCATCCCCGCAGTGCAGCACGGAAACTTGATTGAGGTCGGCACCGGCATTGTGGGCATCGATGAAGCCTGCAGCGGCGTTCGCTCCTTGCAATCGGCGTTGATGCTCTCGTTATTCTTGGGGGAACTATACCGCTTTACGTGGGAACGCCGAATCACGCTCTTGTTCGCGTCGGTGATTGCGGTGCTGGTGGCCAACGTCACCCGCACCAGTTTCCTGACTTGGGCCGCGGCCCAACGGGGCCTGGCGCAAATGGAGGCGTGGCATGACTCAGCGGGAATGATCGTAATGTTCATCATTCTGCCCGTTTTGTTCGGTTTGGCGTGGTTGATTCGTCCAAAAAATCAGGTTCAGGTCCCGACCGCCGCCGCGTCGCCCTTTAACGCCGGCGCGCTCCCGCGCTGGATCGCGGTCGCCGCCATCGGTTGGCTGTTAACAACAGAGATCACCACCGATCAATGGTATCGTTTTCACGAAAAAAACCTGGTTGCGAACGCGCATTGGACCATAGCGTGGCCGGTCTCAAGTCCAGATTTTAAAAAATCGCCCCTGCCGCAGGAGTCACTCGCCACCTTACGCTGTTCCAATAGCGCCAGCGCCAGCTGGGAGGATGACGAAGGCAATCAATGGAGCGCCTTTTTTCTCCGCTGGGACGCGGGCAAAAACTCGGAGCAACTGGCCAAAGGTCACCGCCCCGATATCTGTTTCCCCGCGGCCGGGGCGAATTTGGTCGCAGATTTGGGACCAATCACCGCGGACGTGAACGGAATCAAAATTCCGTTCCAACATCAGACGTTTGATTCCAAAGGCGGCGTCTTGCAAGTCTTTTACTGTCTCTGGTCGGACCGCATCGCCGCCAATGAAAACCAGCCCTCCGGGACTCATGCCACCAATTCCCGCCTGCAAGCCGTCTTGGATGGAAAGCGCAATTTGGGCCAGCAAGTTCTCGAAGTGGTTATCACCGGCCCCTCCACCGATGATTCCGCAACGGCGCTTCTCCGGCGAAATCTGCCTTCATTGGTTCACTTGGACGCTCCCGCGTCCACCCTCCCGTAGCCAACACGCTTCATTTCAAAACCGTGCCGTGCTGCGCCAGCCACAGGGGATCCTTGGTCCCAGTCCCATTGATCGTTAAAAAGGCATCATGCCACACCACCAACGCCGCATGACCATCACCAAATGACATTGAACTGTTATTGCCGTGATTGACCGCGGGCCGGTCATTGACGCTGGTCCCCGCGGCAATATATAAAAAGAAGCCGTCATTCAGGCTTTTGGGATTCTCGTCCAGAAAATAGAACTGATCCACCGGACTCAACCCGCCGCGCCCAAAATCCGTCGTCTTGGCGTATCCGATGTAGGATCGATTTAGAAATGTTTCGCCATACTTCAATTCGGTGGGTGACAGTCCGATGTAACAATTGGCCGAACAAGAACGCACGCGGGGCGCTTTAGCAGCCGGGTCGATTGTCTGATCGGCCGGACAATGATAACTTCCGGCGGCCTTACAATATCCGCCAATCGATCCCAGAAGATTTTGACTCGCATTGCCATTCGGATTGATATCTCCGTTTATTCCGAGGTAGAACACGTTAGTGCCAACTCCGGCCGGAGAATCTGAGCCTCCGCTGACATCCAAAGTTGCAAATGAGCCAGCCACCCAGTTAGGATCACCCCCCACAGCACCGATGAATGCCGCCGTGCCCGAGGAGGTTCCGGCATTTCCCGGCAGATAATCATTGCTATCCCCGGAATACAGAATGCCGGATAACCCCAACTGCTTCATATTGTTCAGACAGGATATTCCCTGCGCCCTGCTCTTGGCTTTGCTTAAAGCCGGCAGCAACATCGCCGCCAGGATCGCGATGATGGCAATGACCACCAACAATTCGATCAAGGTAAATCCGCCGGGCCACCCCATCGACCGCCCCCGGGCGGCCCTCCCAGTTTCATATTTGGTCTGCTTCATAGTATCTCGGAAAGGAGTTGTTCCAGCAGCCAGCGCCGCCGACCGCGGGAACAACCATGGTTAAGGAACTAACGATCTTGTTATTGAACCGCAACGCGATAATAGCGATGGCCGCCCGTTGCCGTATCAGTATCGGTGGCCGATTGGACGGAACCGTTGCCAGGGACCGCGCTGCCCAATGAAGTCCAGCCCGGGTCGGTCAGGGTATTCTTATATTCGAGCTGATAGCTCGATCCATTTTGGGTCGGGAAGGAAATCACAATAATTCCACCGCTGACCGCCGCCTTAAGGGTGATGGCACCGCTTGGCGCAAGCGCCGGAATCAGCATGAAGAACCCGGCGTTGATGGTCGGATCGCCCGCTTCCACCGGATTGCCCTCCA
>Ga0302319_10005217_pt1 | contig 26222 bp, 20 predicted proteins | sample Bog_T0_2_FD_203319 | JGI IMG/M metagenome (GOLD analysis project Ga0302319, IMG submission 203319) | Peat permafrost microbial communities from Stordalen Mire near Abisko, Sweden - Bog_T0_2 | ecosystem: Environmental > Terrestrial > Soil > Wetlands > Peat | place: Sweden: Abisko, Stordalen Mire...
AATAACTTACGCGGATACGGCGGAAACAGGAAGGCTTGCTCTTGCACGATCTACGCGTCTGGCACACTGGCAGGGCAAATTCAAGCGGCGGAACACCGAGCGCGACGAATGGGACCTCGCCAAAGTAGTGGCGGGTGGCTGGGAGGGGTTTGGATGTCGGGAGAGCCATCGAAGCCCATTCGAACGCAGACTATGGCTTCAGGACTCTCCTGGCGATCGTCATTTCACAGCGAAGGACCGGCACGGAGAGTCGATGATTTTGCCGCAGGTTCCTCTGGCAACGTACACGGCGTCCTTAGTCGCAATGGTTACAACCCAGACATCCCGGTATTGGGCATTTGAGCCCCCGGTTGGGTTCGTCGGGTTAACGAGTGACCCAACGTACGCCAGCCCATCAGAGATGTCCATGACGATTGCCTGCTGCCATTGTTTCGTATCGTTCTTGTTTGGGGCTTTCGTGTTCTGGGCCAACGGATTCGCCGAGGGCTGAGGGGTGGGAGTACGGCTAACGTTTGGGTGGATTCGCTGCGGCTTGGGCTGCCGCCTTTTGCTCCCAATTCCGAGCCAGCGTCTGGGCTTCTGCGATCTGAGCGGGCGTCATCACGGCCGCAACGGCGTCCCTCACGCCTGAATATCGCGTTCGGTCATCGCCGCTGGAGTTCGAGGTGGCGAGGTTGGACCACATGTATGCCAGAACGTAATCCTGGGGAACCCCCTGTCCGTTCGTGTAGCTCAAAGCGAGGAGACCCTGAGCATCAGCGTCCCCTTGGTCGGCACCCCTGCGAAGCCACTTCGCAGCTTCCTGGTAGTCCTCAGGCACCCCAATCCCTAAGTAGTAAGCCAACCCAAGATTGGCCGCGGCCTCAGCGCGTCCCTGGTCGGCAGCCCTGCGAAGCCAGCGGATAGCTTCGGCCATGTCCTGTTGGACGCCTTTGCCATCGGCATATTTCCTGCCAAGGCTAAACTGCGCCGCACTGTCACCCGCGTCCGCAGCCTTTCGCAACACGGCCAGGTCAGCCTGCGAATCGGGTTGTACGGGTGGTGCCGCCGGCGGGTTCTGTTTTGTCAGACCTTCGGCCCGCAGAACTCTTGCCTCTTCAAGCTTCCTGGCCGCTTCCGCCTCGTCCAGCTTTTGGTTTTTGGCTTCCGCGTACCGGTCTTCCCGTTCTGGTTCATCTTCGCGGCGAACCTCCTCCGCTTGCCGGTCGGCCTCGGTCTGTCTGGACAGTTTGATATCTGGATCGAAGCGGCTTTCAACGCCTTGTGTCACCTTCCTGAGGCCTCTTACGAAATTTCCAAGTGCTCCTGCAGTCACCGGGCTGTCGGGCTGTTTGGGTGGGGCAATGGCGCGCTGCGGGGACGCCACAGGCGCGGTCGGCAACGCTTGAGCGACTGCCGAAAGTGGCGGGCTCGCCTGTACAGAACTTAGCTTCAGATCTCTTATAGTCACCTGATGCGCCAAGGGCACGCGATCCGCGAATATCACGTTGAAGGTCAGAATCTCGCCTGGACCGACTCTATCCTTGTTCCGCATCTCGTACCAACAGCTCTCGCGCCCGGACGGCTTTACGCACAGGTCGGCGTATGCCAGGCTCTGGCCGGAATCGTTCTTTACCGTGGCAACCAATCGAACGCCCGAACCCTCATAAGTCAACTCGGAGTGAACGTTTATCGGGCCGATCCCGTTTGCCGAGAGACTGAAGTCCGCCGCGTTGAGCAGGACTGAACTCAGAACCACTGCAGCAAAGAGATTGTTGAATCGCATTTAACCTTTCAATCGCAGGGCCGGAACTCGATTGGCGAGGGCGATGGACAGTGACGCAGGCTTCGTGGTCATGCGCTATTCTACCTCGCCCTGATTCCCGTTTTGGGATCACAGCCCGCTCCGCCCCACAATCGGTGGTTTGTCCCGCCCCCTCGGAGTCCGAGTTTGACGAAGTTTGTGTTCACGCCGAATTACGTGCGGCTGCGGGAGTTGCTGGTGGAGACTCGGGAGGCGGCGGGCGTCACGCAACAGGAACTCGCGGATCGGCTGAAACGGCCTCAGTCATATGTCTCGAAGTTCGAACGGGGAGCGGCGGTTGGATGTGGTGGAGTTTTGATGTGGTGGGGGCGATTGGCGCGGACCCGTAAAAGCTTCTGGGGAGACTGTTCCTTGCATCGAAGGCGGAATGAACTGCGAGGTGCCGGGCGGCATGTCGCTCGTGGATCTGTTGGGGAGGTTTTAGTTTAGGAGAGCACCAGGGAGGCAAAGATCCCGCTTCCAAATCACGAGGTAACATTACCGCGTCGGACTCGTCGGACTATTGGAAGAGCATGCGATCCGGCATTGCATGGTAACCTGAATTCTCTGCACCAGGCGCTGCAGAGGTTTTATTCCCCGTCCCGAAACCGGTCCTGGCCGGTCGTTCTCAGGCGAAAGCCGGAAGTTTGTCCACTACCGTGAAGTCGCTTGCGGCACGTCGGACCGTTCAGTCGCAGTATTGCACTGGAGAGCCATTCGAATGTGGATAGGGGCCACACTGACATCTCAGTCCGACGCAGCAGCGCCTGAGTCGCGGGTATGCGCGACCCATTGCCCCTACTGCTCGCTGCAATGCGGCATGCATTTACAGTCGGAGCCCGGCGTCCCAAATTCGTGGAGCGTAACGGCGCGGAATTTCCCCACTAATCGAGGCGGCCTGTGTCAAAAAGGCTGGACTTCAGCCGAGTTGCTCAATAGCCCGGAGCGTTTGCTCACCCCACTGGTGCGCGATGCCCGCACCGAACCGCTGCGTCCCGCCACATGGGGAGAAGCGCTCGACCGCATCGCGGGCGCCATCGAACGCACGCAGCAGTCATACGGCCGCGATGGCGTAGGCGTCTTCGGCGGCGGCGGACTGACCAACGAAAAGGCCTACCTGCTGGGTAAATTCGCGCGCGTCGCCCTCCGCACTTCGCAGATCGATTACAACGGCCGGTTCTGCATGTCTTCCGCGGCCGCGGCTTCGATCAAGGCCTTCGGCATCGACCGCGGACTCCCGTTTCCGCTTGCCGACATCGCTCGCGCTGAGGTCATCCTGCTTGTCGGCAGCAATCTCGCCGAAACCATGCCGCCGGTCATGCAGTATTTCCAGGAGCACAAACAGAACGGCGGCAGGCTGATCGTAGTGGATCCGCGAGGCACGCCCACCACTGCGGCCGCGACTCTGCACCTTCAGATAACGCCCGGCACCGATTGCGCTCTCGCCAACGGTTTGCTCCATATCGCCATAAAGGAAGGCTATCTGGACGACGCGTTTATCGAGGAGCGCACCAGAGATTTCGAGTCGGTGCGCCGCACCGTATCGTCGTACTGGCCGGAGCGCGTGGAAAGAATCACAGGTGTCCCGGAACAACAGCTTCGCCTCGCCGCCTCCATGCTGGGCCGGGCGAAGACCGCTATGATACTGACCGCTCGCGGACCCGAGCAGCAAAGCCAGGGCGTGAACAACGTCCTGGCATTCATCAATCTCACCCTTGCGCTCGGCAAGGCGGGCAAGCCCTATTGTGGCTACGGCTGTATCACGGGGCAGGGCAACGGGCAGGGCGGCCGCGAACACGGACAAAAAGCCGATCAGCTGCCGGGCTATCGCCGTCTCGACAACCCAGCCCATCGCGCCTGCATCGCCGGCGTTTGGGGCATCGAGGAAAGCGATTTGCCGGCTCCGGGTCGCTCGGCTTACGAAATGCTGGACGCGATGGGGTCGGAAGGCGGAGTCAGGGCCCTTCTGGTCTTCGGCTCCAACGTAGCCGTCTCCGCGCCGCATGCCGGCCACATAGAGAATCGCCTGGACGACCTCGATTTCCTGATGGTGTCGGATTTCTTTCTTTCCGAAACGGCCGAGCGTGCAGATGTCGTCCTCCCCTCCGCGCAGTGGGCCGAAGAAGAAGGCACCATGACCAACGTGGAAGGCCGAGTGATTCTGCGGCAGCGTGCGACGTCGCCGCCGCCGGGCGTCCGCACCGACCTCGAAGCGATGTCAGCGCTTGCCGAGCGCCTGGGATGCGCCCGGTTCTTTCCCTCCGAGCCCTCCGCCGTATTCGAAGAACTGCGCCGCGCCTCAGCCGGCGGCATCGCCGATTATTCCGGAATTACCTGGGAAAAGATCCGCAGTTCCGACGGAATATTCTGGCCCTGCCCCGCCGAAGACCATCCGGGAACGCCGCGCCTCTTTCTCGATCGCTTCGGCACTGAAGACGGCCGCGCCCGTTTCCACGCCGTCGCGTTCAAGACGCACCTCGAAGAGCCGGACGAAGAGTTCCCGCTCTACCTCACCACCGGACGCATCATGGCTCAATATCAGTCGGGCACTCAGACGCGGCGCATCCCGGCTCTTATGACCTCCGCACCCGAAGCATTCGTTCAGATTCATCCTTCGATGGCCCGAACCTACGGGATCGTCGAGGGAGACCGGGTCAGCCTCACTACCCGTCGAGGCACCGCGGTCATGATCGCGCAACTCACTCCGTCCATCCGAATGGACACACTCTTCGTTCCGTTCCATTTCGGAGGGAAAGCACGCGCCAATCTGTTGACCAACCCGGCGCTCGATCCGATTTCGCGAATGCCCGAATTCAAAGTTTGTGCAGTACGCATCGAGAAAGGAATTCTATGTTAGAAAAACCGGCATTCATACAGGGGCTGTTCGCCTGGATAGGCCAGGGGCTGCAAAGCCCCGTCCCGTTCGACCCGCCCGTTGTCTATCAGGTCCCCTCGGACAAGCGCTCGCAGACGATCTATTTCCGAGCCGGCAACGCATCGGCCGAATTGATTTATCTGGTGCTCACCAATGGAGGCCAGCCCATGCGCTACTTCCCGGTGGGTGCGAAGGGCGCTATCCACGTCCCGCTCGCGGTGGTCGAAGACATTTCTCCCGGCAGCAAAGTCGAGATCCTCCTCGCCGCGCCCGCGGGCCTGAAGTCGTCGGTGCTTCTCGACGTCGGGTTCATGGAGATCGACTGATATGCCCAAACAGAATCTGGTCGTCATCGGCAACGGAATGGCGGGCGCTCGCGCCGTTGAGGACATCCTCGCGCGCGGTGGCGCCGACATGTTCGACATCACCATGTTCGGCGAAGAGCCCACCGGCAACTACAATCGCATCCTGCTCTCGAACGTGCTCAACGGATCGTATAAAGAGGAAGACATTTTTCTCAATCCGCTCGAGTGGTATCGGGAGAATAATATCCGCCTGCTGGCGGGCAAGCGCGCTTCGGGACTGCTGCGCCGCGCGCGCCTCGCTTACGGAGAAGACGGCCAGCCGGTGCCCTACGACAAGCTGATCATCGCCACCGGTAGCCGCGCATTTGTGCCCCCTATCGAAGGCGCCCAAATGCCGGACGGCACCCTGAAGCCAGGTGTCTTCGTTTTCCGAACCCTCGACGACTGCCGCAAAATCGCCGCCTGGGCACACGGTAAGCAGACGGCGGCCGTGATCGGCGGCGGTCTGCTCGGTCTCGAAGCGGCCCGTGGATTGCAGAATTTCGGCCTCGAAGTGAACGTGGTTCACATCGGCAGCCACCTCATGCCGCAGCAGCTCGATGCCGGCGCCGGCGCGATTCTCAAAAACAGCATGGAAGCGCTGGGACTCAAGGTGCTGCTGAAAAAGAACACCAGTGCCGTGCTCGGCGAAGATCGCGTGCTTGGCCTGCGGTTCGCCGATGGCGCAACACTCGAATGCGATATGGTCATCATCTCCGCGGGCATTCGCGCCAACTGGGAGATCGCCGCGGGCTGCGGGCTTACCGTTGAGCGCGGCATCGTCGTCGACGACCAGTTGCTCACCGACGATCCGAACATCTATGCCGTTGGCGAATGCGCGCAGCATCGCGGACACATGTACGGGCTCGTGGCGCCGCTGTGGGAACAGACGAAAGTTCTTGCCGATCACATCACGGGACGCAACACGCGCGCCGCGTATCACGGATCGAAAGTTGCCACCAGGCTGAAAGTGATGGGTGTGGAAGTCGCCTCGATGGGCATTGTCGAGCCTCAACTGCCGGACGACGAAGTGGTGCAGTTTTCCGAACCCAAACGGGGCACCTATAAAAAGCTCATCATTCGCGACGGGCGGCTGGTCGGCGGCATCCTGCTGGGCGATATCAGCAAGGCGGCGTACCTCATCCAGACCTTCGACCGCAACACCCCGCTCCCGGAAGAACGGCTGCATCTGCTGTTCGATATCGGCGATCCGCCGAAGCAGGTGACATTCGCCGAAATGGGCGCGAACACTCAGGTCTGCAACTGTAACGGTGTGAGCAAAGGCGCGATTGTCGCCTGCGTCAACGCGGGCAAGCGCAATTCAAAAGCGGTTATGGACGCTACGCGCGCGGGTATGGGCTGCGGTTCGTGCAAGAGCATGGTGGCGGAGATCGTCGAGTGGGCGTGCGGCGGGGAGACTGAAGAAGATCCGTCGGTTCATTACTATGTTCCTGGCGTTCCCCTGGCGAAGCCGGAGTTGATTCGCGCCATTCTTGAACGCAACCTCAGATCCGTGTCAGCGGTCTTCAATTACCTCGCCGGAGGGAAAGAAGACGCCGCGAGCAAACCCGGCCTCGCATCGCTGCTCAAGACGCTGTGGAAAGGCGAGTACGAAGACGAGAAGGACGCGCGCTTCATTAACGAGCGAATTCACGCCAATATTCAGAAGGACGGCACGTTCTCCGTGGTGCCTCAGATGCCCGGCGGAATTACCAGCCCCGCGCAATTGCATCGCATCGCCTTCGTAGCCGAGAAATATCACGTGCCGCTGGTCAAGCTGACTGGCGGCCAGCGCATCGATCTACTGGGCATTCGCAAGGACGATCTGCCGAAAGTCTGGCATGACCTGGACATGCCTTCCGGCTACGCCTACGGCAAGAGCTATCGAACGTGCAAGAGTTGCGTCGGGTCCGACTTCTGCCGCTTCGGTCTGGGCGACGCCATTACGCTTGCGCTCAAAATCGAAAACGAATTTCAGGGCTTCGACAGCCCGCACAAAATGAAACTCGCTACGGCGGGCTGTCCGCGCAATTGCTCGGAAGCGATGGTGAAAGACCTGGGCGCGGTTGCGGTGGAGGGCGGCAAATGGGAGATCTACATCGGCGGCGCGGCTGGTTCGTCCATCCGCAAAGGCGACGTCCTGTGCCAGGTGGGAAGCCATGAGGAGGTGCTGAGGATCATGGGCCGCTTCATCCAGTATTATCGCGAGAACGCTAAGTATCTTGAACGCACGCATGGTTTCGTCGAGCGGGTCGGCATCGAGAAAATCCGCGCCATCGTCGTCGAAGACAGCGAGGGGATAGCCGAACGGCTGGATCGGGAAATCGCGGAATCGAAAGCTGCCTACAAAGATCCGTGGAAGGAAATGGTGCGCGAAGCCGCTCCCGAAGCGGCTCTTCCGGCAAGTGAAAGCCGGTTCGCATCGGTTCTCCCTGTTTTGTCTTAGCGCGAACATGACCGAAAAGAAGCTGGGGCCGATAGACAAAATTCCGCCGGGCGAAGGACGCGTTTATTCGGTCGACGGTGAGAACGTTGCCGTATTCCGCACGCGGTCCGGCGCCCTTTACGCGACTCAGGCGGCATGTCCGCATCGCGGCGGACCACTTGCCGACGGACTTATAGGGGGCACCACGCTGATCTGCCCCCTGCATGCCTGGAAGTTCGATCTCAGCACGGGCGCCGCTTTATTCGGCGACTGCGGAATCAAGACCTTCCGGGTACATGTGGATGACGCCCTGCAGATCGTTCTGCTGGTTGATTGAAGAGAATATTCCTCCTCCAGGTAAGAGGTCCGCTCGATGCCACAGAGCCATCCGGCGCACGAAAGTGGCGCCGTACCCAGAGGTTCGGATGACTATTCGTAATAAAGCCACAAGAATTAATCTGCTCGATTTCCACAGCGTACCGATGCGCGCGTTTCACATGGCGTGGATCGCTTTTTTCCTCTGCTTCTTCGGCTGGTTCGGCATTGCGCCGCTGATGCCGATCATCCGTACGGAACTGCATCTCACGAAGGAACAAATCGGCAATTCGGCGATTGCCGCCGTTGCCATCACAGTCCTGGTCCGCATCTTTATTGGCCGGCTCTGCGACCGGATCGGCCCGCGACGCGCTTACACATGGCTCCTTGTGCTCGGCTCGCTCCCGGTGATGTGCATCGGCCTGGCCCACGACTATCGAACGTTCCTCGTCTTCCGGCTGGCCATCGGAGCCATTGGAGCCTCCTTTGTGATCACCCAGTTCCATACCTCGGTGATGTTCGCGCCCAATATCGTGGGAACTGCCAATGCCACTGTGGGCGGCTGGGGCAACCTCGGGGGCGGAGTCACGCAGTTCGCCATGCCGCTGCTGGTGGGAGTCTTCATGAGCTATGGCGCGGGTACGTGGTGGAGTTGGCGGCTGGCGATGGTGGTCGCGGGTCTCGCGCTGTTGCTTACCGGCGCCGCGTATTACTTCCTAACCCAGGACACCGCCGATGGCGACTGGAAAGCCCTGCGGCGCCAGGGCGCGTTCGCGGGTACGCCCGGAGCTCCCAACGCCTTCCGCCAGGCCTGCGTCGATCCCCGCGTCTGGTCTCTGGCCATTCTCTATGCCTCATCGTTCGGTGTCGAACTGACGGTGGATAACTTCGCCGCGCTCTACTACACCGACAATTTCCATCTCTCCCTGCAAATGGCGGGCATCGTGGCCAGCATGTTCGGAATGATGAACCTGTTCGCTCGCGCCTTAGGCGGAATCGTCAGCGACCGCTGCAGCCGCCGCTGGGGGCTCCGTGGCCGCGCCCTGCTGCTCGCCTCCACCATTGCCGCCGAAGGCCTCGCCATGATGCTGTTTTCCCGCATGAACCTGTTGCCGCTCGCCATCGCGAGCATGATGTTCATGGGGCTGTTCGTGAAGATGTCGAACGGAGCCAATTACTCCGTGGTGCCGTTCATCAACAAGCGGGCGCTGGGCGGTGTAGCCGGAATTGTCGGGGCGGGCGGCAACGCGGGCGCGGTGTTCGCGGGCTTTCTGTTCAAGACCTCCAGCCTGACCTATCCCCAGGCATTCCTCATTCTTGGCGCCGTCGTGCTGGTCTGCTCTCCGATGGCTCTCATGCTGCGCTTCTCCGAAGGCGACGAGTTGAACGCGAAGAAAGAAATCGCTTTGCGGCTTTTGGGCACATTCCCAACCCAGACCGCGACGGCCGCGGGAGACTAACCGATCCGAAACGAACACTGCGTGCCCTTTCCGGCATCGGCCTGCGGGCCTTTGAACAAACGAGAGGTATTTATCGTCTTTCAAGGCGATCTGGTCTGCAAATCCACCTTTCTTCGTCGCATCCGGTGCGTCTTGTCGGCTGGGGATGCGTTGGCCGACCTACTTGTACGAGCCGCTGGCATAACCGAATCGTCGGCTGAATCGTGAGTATCGCCGTTGTCGTCGGGTTCTCAAATACGCTGTCGCCCCTGGTGTTTGGTGTAAATGAGCAGCGCTTGACGGAGCAGGCAAAGGCAGCGGGGCGCAATGAGGCACACATAAAATCCACAAAGGAGACTCTCCAATGAAACGCACCACCATGTTGACCGTCGCATCTCTGCTCTCGCTCCTCTTCCTGACGCTTCACATTACGGACGACATCGTTCGTGGGATATCGAAGGCAGAGAGCTCAAACACCGCGCTGCTCGTCCTCGCCGTCTTCCTCTACGGCACACTCGTGCTCCCCGAACGGCGATCGGGGCACGTCATCATGCTTCTCATCGGATTGTTCGCAGCAGCCATGCCCTTCATGCACATGAGAGGGGCACATTACGGCGAGATCGCCAAATCCCCCGGCGGCTTTTTCTTCGTCTGGACACTCTGGGCGCTCGGCGGGCTGGGGGGATTCACCTTGATCCTCTCGGCGCGCGGACTGTGGGATCTGCGACGGAGGCGGCCCCGGTAGTCCAGGCAACGGACGGTGGCGATTTTTGCCCATTGGGTGTTGCAGTCACTATCAACGAAGTAGCGTTACCCGACACTATCCCAATTTGTCGCAGTTCGGTGAGGGGTCTGGTGAGCGCCCGCGAGACGACGTTCCCACCGGAACGCTGAAGCCATTCAGAAGGCAGCGGGACTGGAGAAAGCGATGAGCGCCCGATACGCCGTCATCTCCCGCCCACCATCTCCGCCGGTCCGGTAGGACCGTTTCCGCGCGTCACAAGAGCGACGAAGACCGCACCGACTGGGAGGCTTTCTCGAAGCCCCTCATCGACTCCCTAAAACCCGCCGATCCCATGGAACTCCAGTTGGCCCCAGCTCATTGCCCAGGACAACTATCGCATCAACCGAATCCACGCCATCGAAGAAAACACCTTTACCCTGAGCCGTCGCGACGGAATTTACGGCGAGGATGTTTTCCTGAACCATGGCAAGACATTCCAGAACCTCTCGCTCTACGAACAGCGCATCAGCCGCACCATGCACAAAAACCTGAAGGAGTTTCAGGAGTTTCAGGACCGCAGGAAAGCCGACGAAGATCGTCGCAAAGCTGAAGAACGCCAGACGCCCAGCGAGTCCGCAACAAAGCCTAAGGCCTTTGCCGCCAGTGCCGGGGCCCAGTCGGGCCAGGAAGAGAAGTCAGACAACGAAAATGAGTTCGTTTTTCGAATGCCCAAACGGCCGCTGAAGTCGCCACTCCTCGCCCCGCAAATCTCGATCCGCGACAGCACGAGGCCGGTCCGGAAGCTCAAAAAGCCGCCTGAACCGATGCGGAATCCCTCAAAAAACACCTCCGCCAGCCTGCTCCCGCCAGGCGTCTCACCCGACCTGCGCTCCGGTACTTGCGACGAAACTTTATCGGTCACTTTGCGGGCCGTTTCTACTACAATCAGAGAATCAGGTTTCCGCACGGTGAGCCCGGCATTTCAACGACAGAGTGAAATGGAATCGGGCCAGGAAATCACTCAGTCCTCTCGACTGCAGTGGCACCGAATTGGAGGTAAGGGAAAGATGATGACGTATCACGATTATTTGATCGTCGGCGCAGGTCCAGGAGGCGTCCAGATGGGCTATTTCCTCGATCAGGCGGGACGGGATTACCTGATCGTTGAAGGCGGACACGCCGCGGCCATGTTTTTCTCCCAGAAACCTCGCCATCGGCGCCTCAATTCGTTTAACAAGCGTTTCAACTGGTTCCCCGAGCCGGAATACAATCTTCGCTTCGACTGGAATTCCCTTTTAACCCACGATTACTCTTTTCCTTTCCGCGGTTCGGACGAAATCTATCCGCTGGCCGACACCGTCGTTCAGTACATCAACGAATTTGTCGCCAGATTTGAACTGAACGTCCAGTACAACACGCGCATCGCCCACATAGCGCGCGATCCGGATACAAAGCACTTCATCCTGACCACCACAACCGGCGACGAATACCGTTCGAAAGTTCTGATCATGGCGACGGGACCTGTCAAGCCCAACATTCCCGATTTCCCGGGCGCCGAGCTCATGGAGGGTTACGAGTCGGTCGACATGAACCCGAAGCGGTTCGAGAACAAGCGCGTGGTGATCCTGGGCCATGGCAATTCGGCGTTCGAGACCGCGAATCATCTGGCCAACTCGGCAGCCGTCATCACCATCCTTTGCCGCAACAGGATGCTGAAGCACGCCTGGCAGACGCATTACGTTGGGGACGTGCGCGCCGCGGGCAACTGCATTCTGGACATGTCGCAGCTCAAACTGCTGCACAGCGTGCAGGGCATCACGCCGACCAGGATCACCAAAGAACCCGATGGGACGCTCCGCCTCTACTACGTCGAGGAGTTTCCTCACTGGACCACCCCTGGCGAGGCGCACGGCTGGGTTCCCGTGGACCATATTATTCGCTGCACGGGCTGGAAATATATCGACACCGACCTGTTCGCACCCGATATTCTGCCCGCGCCGTCGGATGAAACCGACAAGTACCCCCTGATGAGTTCGTCGTGGGAATCGACTACTCCGGACCTGTACTACGCGGGCGCGGCCATGGAGGGACGCAATCGCCGGAGCCCAACCGGATTTATTCACGGCTATCGCTACACCTGCCGCGCTCTGTTCCGCATGCTTGAGAGCCGCTATGAAGGAGTGTCGACTCCCCCCGAGGAGTTCGACCTTCGGGACGCAGCCGACGTGCAGCGCCTTGCCGAGCACATGATCAAGCGCATCAGCCTGTCGTCCGGGCTGTACGAGACCTACGGGATCATGGCCGATACTCTCATTTTCGATACGGAAAACAAAAAGGCGCGGCTTGTCTGCGAACTCCCGGCGGACTATATTCTGGAGCAACCGGAGTTTGCGGGCGAGAACCGGAAGATCATGCTGTTCACGCTCGAATACGGGTTCGACAATTTCCCCAATGCCGACCTGAATTCGTTTGTCCGCCGCAACGATCCGGAGCGGCCGGGCTGCGTCGCATATCTGCATCCCGTCTTCCGTTACTACGAAAACGGAGTATTCGTGAAAGGGCGGAACATCCGCAGTTCGGCGGTGATTCGTTACGACAAAGCTGCGAGCGAGTTCGACGGCGATTTCGGCCACGAGAAGCCTCGGAATGTCCTCATGAACTTCATCAACGAGATCGTCGGCGTAACGTCGGAAATTTTTCCCGAGGAGCACTTCGCCAATACAGAGGAACTCGGCGGGTTTACTCCCTGGCCGCCGGAGAAACAAAAGGACGGCCAGTGGTTGCCGCAATGTCAGCTCCAGGTGGGTGGCCCGCAGGTACGCGATTTCGATCACCTCGAGAACAGACGCGAAGGCACGGCAGGACCCATTCCACCCTGGATTCACACGATGTGATGAGAGTTTTATCGATTCTGTTAGGTTTGTCAGCGGCTGGCAGCCTGATGCCGGTACTGCTTTCGGCGCAGACCATCACATCGATAGCCAATGCCGCAAGCGGCTTGCCGGGGGGCGTTTCTCCCGGCGAAGTTGTCGTGATCCTGGGCAGTTCGCTGGGGCCGGCTACTTTGGTGGCGGCGCCCATCGCCGGCGCCACGGCGCTTCCCACCACGCTGGCCGGAGTGAGTGTGTCATTCAATGGCGTGGCTGCGCCCGTCGTCTATGCCAGCGCAGCCCAGACCGCGGTCCAGGTTCCCTATGAACTGGCCGGTTCGAGCAGCGCCTCGGTGATTCTCACCAGCGCTAACGGGGCATCGCCGGCTTTCAATGTTCCGGTCGTTCTCACCGCTCCCGGGCTGTTCACGCTGAACTACAGCGGAACAGGCCAGGTTGCGGCCCTCAACTCGGGTGGCGCCAACTCGGCACAAAATCCGGTGCCCGTGGGATCTTCGGTTATTTTGTTCGCGACCGGCGAAGGCATGACGTTCCCGGCAGGTGTCGATGGGGTGATTCAGACCGTCACCACGATTCGGCAGCCCACTCAGCCGATCTCCGTCCAGATCGCGGGCACGGCGGCGCAGGTATTGTTCGCCGGTTCGGTGCCCGGTGACATACCAGGGGTTCTGGAAATTGGAATTCTGCTGCCGGCAGGTCTTCGGGTTGCCGCAGCCGCCCCGGTTACACTCACCATCGGCGGCGTTACCACGACCCAGCTCACCACTCTGGCGGTTCAATAAACGATGACACTTTCGATTGCAGCGTTGATCGAACAAAATGCAGGGGCCGCGGAGAAACGCGAGAACCTCCTGGCAGACGACTTGTATACATTCCGGATGCGCGAACTGCCCCAGCTCCTGGATGAAATCGACGGCGTACTGTTGCAGGCTGGCGCCGGTACGGATTCGTGCCTTGCCGTCGAATGCAATAACTCGGTGCCGTCCGCTCTGTTGGCGCTGGCGCTGATGCGAGCTGGGCGGAGCTTTATTCTGGCCCCGCCATCCATCGCCGAGAACGATCTCAAGCCCGTGCCGCGTTTCTGCACTCATCGGATCGTCGTCAGTTCTCCGGAAACCGCGACTGTTCCTGCCGCGAACTGCCTTCGCATCGAAGCGAATCCGTTTTACAACGGAAAACCGGCCGTACCGGAGAAACTGTATCTTCGTACTTCCGGCAGTATGGGCGTATCGAAGATTGTGGTGCACAGCCACGCCAGTCTGCTGGGGAACGCTCGCAACGTCGTTGGCAAGTATGGTTTTACAGCGGAATCGCGCGCTTCCATTCCGGTTCCTCTCGCGCATATGTACGGGTTTGGCGCCGAGTTTCTGGCGGCGGTGATCGCGGGGTCGTCGATTGATTTGCTGGACAAAACCAATGTGGTTAAATACCTCGATCGCGAACGCCGTTTTAATCCCGACATTGTGTTCGTGACGCCGTCGCTCTGCGAGATGCTGCTCACGGCCTTCCGCAAGCCACGGACTCAATATCAGGCCTTTGTCACGTCCGGCCAGCGCATCGGTGAAGAGTTGTTTCGCGCTTTTGACCAGGTCGTGGCAGGGCGGCTGATCAACCAGTACGGCAGTTCCGAAATGGGTGCCACCGCGGCCTGCGATTTCGACGACACTCTGGACAAACGCGCCACCGAGATCGGCCGGCCGATGGAAGGTGTTGAGTTGCGCCTCCAGCCATGTCCCGATACCGGGAGCGAGCTCTATTGCCGCCATCCCTGGGGCTTCGAAGGCTATCTAGATGAAGATGGCGAATGGATCGCCAAAGCCGCGGCCGATGGCTGGTATCGCACCGGAGATATCGCAGTCAAAACCGCGGGCGGATCCATGATCGTCACGGGCCGCGCCGATGCCAGTGTCAACCGAAGCGGATATCTGGTGATGTTATCGGATATAGAGCGCATCGTTGAAAAGCTGGAAGGAGTGGGCGAAGTCGCCGTGGTGGCGGGCAAAAAAGAAACGGAGCGCGGCCAAAGCATAGCCGCGTTCTGCGTGCTTCGTTCGGGTATCGTGCTGGACGGGACTCAGGTAAGGAGGCGTTGTGCCAGCCTGATGCCGCCGTATGCCGTGCCGGACGAAGTTCGCATCGTGACGGAGTTGCCGCTGCTTGCGAGCGGCAAACTCAACCGGCGGGCGCTCGAGGCCCTGGTGAGTTGAATGCAGCGAATTGAAAACAGGAGGAGACATGGAAAAGATTATCGACCGCTTGCGGCATCTGGTTGGCGAGAAACTGGATCTGAACCTGAATCCGGAGGAAATCGATCCCGACGCTCAACTGATTGACGGCGGACTGAAGCTGGATTCGCTCTCGCTCGTTAAATTAATTGCCTTGAGCGAGCAGGAGTTCAAGGTCGAGTTCGAGGAAGATGCGCTTAGCATGGAGTCCTTTGCCAGTCTGCGGGCTCTGGCTGGAGTGATCGGCGCTCATCTCAACGGCCGGCACTCCCGGCCCGAGACCGCAACGGTGTAGGGAAGATTGCGGCTTCGGCGAACAAAGCTGTTTACCATCCCAGGCGATACAGGTATACTTTGTGTAATTGTAATTCGCGTAGACCTGAATAGAGGAGGTTCGTTGTGAGAAAAGGCGATTCGCAGACAGGCGCCGCGATTGATGATGCGGCTACGGTTGCCGAACCTGTCACGGAACAGACATCGGCGCCGAAGCAATCCGGCCGTGCCGCGCAGGCGGAAGCTGCTCGTGCCCGCGCCGTGCAATTCATGGCCGACAAGCAATTCGCCCAGGCTCGCAAGGCTCTTGAGGAAGCGGAGGCGCTGGACGCCGAACCGGTTGCCGACAGCCAGACCGGTCCGCGCAAAGTTCTTGCCGCTCTGCGTTGGCGTTTGAATCGCAAAGCGGAATCGGCAACGCCCGAGACCAATGAGACAAACGAGGCGGTAGTTCTTACCTCGACAGCCACCGTGGATAAGGCCGTTAAGATTGTCAACCTTTACGCGAAGATCGCCGCGGCCGTTGGATTACTGCCCGGAAATATCCTGAATTTTGCCGCGATCCTGGCTGTGATGGTCACCATGGTATGGCGGATCGCCACCACCTTCGGGCAGCGCGAGGGCAAGAATCGGATCAAAGGTTCGATCATGGCGCTCGTGGGCGCCATGATTCCGACCGGCGTGGGACACGGAATCGCAGCGGTCGTCCTCGCGATTCCGGCCGTCATCGCAGGCAGCGTGCTGTATTTCCTCGTAACCCCGGTTCTGGCCTATGCGCTGACAATGGCTGTGGGCAATACGTTTGTGATGCATTTCGAAAGTGGAGGCACACTCCTCAACTTCGATCCCAAGGGTTTCCAGGAGTACTTCCTGAAAGAATTTCAGGAAGCAGGCGGTCAACTCAAAGCGGGGTAAGCGCATTAGTCATTCAGAGTGCAGCAGCTAATCCATTTCGTCGTCCCGCCCACCCTGCTTGCGATTTCGCTGATTCTGAGGCCGTTCGCCGAAAAGTCTCCCCGCCTGCGAACGGCATGGGCATTTCTGAGTCTCTGGCTGGCGCCCTTTTTAGTCTCGTTTCTGCCTGCCGAGTGGAATCCCGGCATCGAGCCCCTTAGAGACATTGCCCATGCCCTTGCGGAGCTAGCCGGGGTCCAGCTGGCGGCTATCGTGGTTTTCGAGATCGTCCTGCGGCGTTTCCCCATCAACAAGTTCATGGTCGCGGGGATAATCGGGACGGCTTCCGGCGTCATCCTCATCAACCTTCTCTACGGGCTCGGCATTAACGCAACCGGTATATTCGCGACCTCCGTCGTCACCGTTGCGATTATCGCCTTTGCCTTGCAGGACATGCTCGTTAGCGTTGCCTTCGGCATCGTGCTGGATTTGAGTGGCGGCATTAAGGTGGGCGATTACATTCAATGCGGCGAATGGTCCGGTTGGGTGGAAAACTTATCCATGCGGCAAACCACTATCAAAGACCTTGCCGGCGACACCATCATCCTGCCCAACAGCCAGCTATACCGGTCGGCGGTGCGCATCTGTGCCCCCTTGCAACGCCGGATTATTCCGTTCGTAATGCCCCACGGTGCCGATTCGCAGGAAGTTATCGAGACCGTCGAATTTGCGCTGCGTGCGTCGCCGATCCTGGGTATCGCCAGCGATCCGCCGCCGGTTTGCACGATTCAGGAAATGGCCGTCTCCGGAGTGACGTATTCGATCGCGGTCTTTGTGACCGGGCCTGGCGACCACAATGCGGAAGTCTCCGCGGTTCTGACGCGCATTGGTTTTGCGCTCGACCGCGCCGGGCTGCCGTGCGGAGATTTCACCAGCGTGATTGAAGTCAAAACGGAGCAGGCGGCGCGAAAAGGATCTCTCACGCCGATCGAACTTCTGCGCCGCGCGCCGATCCTGCGTCTGCTGGACGAAGAGGATCTTCACAGGCTGGCGTCAAGTATGCGTCGATCCTCCTTTGGGCCGGGCGAGATCATTGTCCGCCAGGGCGAAGCCGGAGATTCGATGTTCTTCATCGGTAAGGGCAAAGTGACCATTCTGTTCGACTCCGGCGACGGAGTTGAGCGCCAGGTCGCCATGATGGCCGGCGGCGATTTTTTCGGCGAAGCTTCGCTGCTGACGGGCGAGGTGAGATCGGCCACTGTGCAGGCGGTGTCACGCGTCGACTGTTACCAGCTCCCGAAGGAGGGTTTACACGAATTTATCAGCCATCGGTCCGATCTGGTCGAGGACATCGCGAATGTGATGGCTCAGCGTCAGAGGGAGCTAAAGGACATACGCGTCCATCTGGATGAGGAGCAGGAAGACGAGGCGCGCCGGCAGTTCATGTCGAGCGTGCAGCGCTTTTTCGGAGGGTCGGGGGACCGTGCGGCGGATTCCGCGCCTAAGCCGCCGGAACGACCACAAACTCAACCCGGGCCGCAGGCGCATCCGGCTGGTTCGCCGGCTTCCCGACCGGTTCGGCGGGAGTCCGGAAACGTGGCGGACGCATCCAGAGAACGCGCCGCGCGGCTGCTGGAAGAGGGGAAGTACTCCGAGGCGCTTCAGGCTCTGGCGGAGGCCGACGCTATCGAACTGGCGGAGCCCGACGCTATCAGGCCCGAACCTATCAGAAAAGATCCGGCCAAACCAGCAAAGCGGACAATGCCGGGAACCGGAAAAGTGGCCTACCCTCGCCATGTGGGAACCGTGGATAAAGCCATGAAGATCGTGAACCGATATTCAAAGATCGCGGCCGGCGCAGGCCTGGTTCCGGGAGCTCTGATCAATTTTGTAGCGATACTGGCAGTCCAGGTGACGATGGTCTGGAAGCTCGCGCGGTGCTTTGGATACAAGGAACCCGTGGAGCGGGTCCGCGGCTCCATCATGTCTTTGCTTGCGGCCGGAATACCGGCAGCGCTGGGACACGGAACCGCTGTGGCGGTTACGACGACCGCGGTTGTTGCGGGAAGCGTACTGTATTTCCTTTTTACTCCCGTGCTCGCTTATGCCATCACCCAGGCCCTGGGACGGACTTTCGTAATGCACTTCGAAAGCGGTGGGACACTCCTGACGTTCGACGCAACGGCCTTCCAGGACTATTTCCTCCGCGAATTTCAAGAGGTGCGCGGGAAACTGCCTGCGCAAAAATCGGTCGCGGCGTAACCGCCTACACCGCCGCGGCGGAACTGGCCCGCGGGTTGCCGCTAAACAGCTTCACGACCGCAACCCCCAGCATCACGATTATCATGGCGGCGATGTCCAGCCCGCTGAATTTCTCGCCGTAGAGCAAAGCGCCCACCAGCACCGCGACCACCGGATTCACGTATGTGAAGATCGAAACAACCGCGACCGGGAGATGTTTCATCGCGTAAATGAATGAGCTGTAGCCGACAATGCCTCCGAAAACGACGAGATAAGCCACCGCTGCAACTCCCCGGAAACTCCACTTGACCGGATCGTGATGCATCAGCAGCCCTGGAACGAGGAAAACGAATCCGGTAGCCAGTTCCTGAACGGCAGCGTTGATTACCGGGTGAGTCGTTGTTCGATGCCGCCTTTCCAGAATCGAACCCAGCGCAAACCCGCCGCACCCCATCTGCAGTATCAGGAAAGATGACAGGACGGCGCCCCCGAGCCCTTCCTGCATAGCGCCCGGCACTACCAGCAACAATGTCCCCGCCAGCCCGATCAATACCCCGAACAGCGTCGCAAGATTCGGCCGTTCGTGGCCAGGGAAAAGAGCTGCCAAGCCAATCATCCAGAATGGCGTGGTTGTGGTGAGGATTGCGGCCAGGCCGCTGGGAACCCATTGCTCGGCGAAAGCCAGTGTGCCGATGCCCAGGCCGAGCGTGATAATACCGTTGAAGGCCGTGACGGCGAATTCACGCGGGGAAGGCATCCTCGCCCGGAACACAGCCCCCGCCAGCAGCGTCGCCAGGCCGGCGTAAAAGAATCGTCCGCCCATCAGCAGCATCGGCGGGAAATATTCCAGCGCGATACGGATGCCGAGATAGACGGTACCCCAGAAGAAGCAGATCGCGGCGAGCGCCAGCCAGGCGGTTAAAGGGGGACGAGGCTGCATTCGATTCCGCCCCTTGAACTACACCGAAGCGAGGGCGAGCTCCACTTGTTTGGTATCGGCCCGTGAATCCCGAGCCCGAAACAACGCCCGGACCTGCTCTTTGATCGGACTCAAATCGCGCGGATCCGATTCGGGCGCAAACAGACCGTCTGCCTCCCATCGCTCCGGATCGAGGCTAACATGCCAGGCATTCAACCAGGTGTTCTTCGGGAAGCGGTGCAAATGTTCCGGCAGCGCATCCTCCACAGCAATCAGGAATAAGACCTGCGCCAACTCCTCAACGATAGCCATATTCTGCCGGTGGTCGGCCAACAATTCCGGCATTTCCTTGCCCGACCTCAAATTCCGGGAACGGTAGTTACGAAGGAAATCGAGTGACAGGTAGTCGAAGAAATCGAAAGTCAGGTGGCTCGGCGACCGCTTTGCCCAGTCGCTGAACATCTTCTGCATGCAGGTGGTAAGCCCGAAAAAGCCAGACGTTATCGCGCGAATCTGAGCGTGTTTGTCAAAAGGATCCAGAAAGATCGAGTTGAACATCTGGGGGCACAGAAAGCCCCACGTAGCCGCGTTATCCCACACTAATTTCGCCACCGTCGCCATCGGGTGCCCAAACAGGGAATACGCCAGTTGAATGGTATCGGTGAGGGAGTCGTTCAATCCAATGAGGAACCAGTTATATGCATCGACAAGTTTCGGAGTCAGAGTCCCTTCGGCATCCTTCTGGATCATCGATGTCACCATCGTATTGCCGAAGCCGATCAGGTCTGTGCCCGGCGAGTAGAAGGGGTCGGCAAACACTCCCGCTTCACCCACGCAGGCCCACCTGTCAACCGAGTAGACCTGCTTCGAAGAATAGCTGTAACCGCGCATGCATTTGAAATCCATAGGCAGCAGGTCCCTGACGAAGTCGAACACGGCCGGCTCATGGTTTCGCAGCCATTCCAGCGCAAGGGGATAGGTGCAGTAATCCGTAAAAGGATAGATCTCTTCGGAAGTGACGATTCCGACGCTGGTGTTGCCGGATGCCAGCGGTATGAACCAAACCCAGTACCCCTTATTGATCGTGTGGTTGGTCGAGAAGTAGCGGTTGCGGCCGGGAACTCGCGCATGCCAGGCGGCCTCACTTTCCGGAACCAGATCGCTGATATCGATTCGACCTTCATACCGGAACCAGACTGAACTGTATTTTTTTTTCGATCTCTTGCGCTCCAGCCCCAGTTTCCTCTGGAGAAGGCGTCGTCGGCCAGTCGCGTCAACCACCCACTTTGCTTCGATTTTCAGGGCGTCCGACGTGCTGTTATCGACAATTTCCACCACATGACGCCGTTCGCCGCTGCCCACAGTGACATCCCTGATGTCGACTCCCTCCAGCAGGTTTACACCGTCCGCCTGGTTCATGGCCCGCAAATCGTTTTCCAGCATGCCTCGATCCAGCTGATAAGAGTGAATCTGCGGAAAGCGCGACAACCCGTACTCGGGTCGTGTATGAACCGGCCCCGCGGAATCCCCCATGAAGTAGCGCAGGCCGAGCTTACGGAGATGCCGGCTCTGAAAGTAGTCGGTGAGACCCAGCTTTTCGCTCAGGTAGTGCGCACCTAATTCAACGCTGGATTCACCGACTTTGAAGGATGACTCCGGAAGGGGGCGATTCAAACGGTCGACCAACAGGATCGATTGGTCGGGTACGGCTAGCCTGAGTTGCCGGGCTAAGGTCTGCCCCGCCAGGCCACCGCCGCAAATGACCACGTCGTAGGAATCCTGAAGCAAATTCGCTGCCATCATGGGGAAATCATCTCTCTATCGGCTTATGCGGTGTCGGTCTTCAGCAGCGTGAAATCGACCCGGGTTTCAACGTACTTTAAATTACATCCCGGATCGCTGAACGCGGCGAAAGGGAGCACGTAGCGTTGTCGGCCAGTGTACCACGTTCTGTCTTTCCGCTTCCCCGCTGAGGATACGGAACATACGGAAGATACGGAGGCAAGGGTGCCTGAGACTGTGTACCGCTCCTTACGGTCGGTGCGCCAGGCTAAGTCTGGCAAGTCTAGTGAACGGAAGGAGTTCACCATGTAACTGCTCTCCGGGCCCCACCTACCCCCGAACCACCTCCACCACCATCTTCCCCCGCAGGTTCGCCACCCCCGCCGTATACCGCGAATCCGCTACCGCAAACGCCACCGCATCCTCCTGCCAGGCATGCCAAACCCCATCCGGATCGTGCGAAGCCGCTGTCACCGTATAATCCCCCGGACACAACTCGCACTTAAACCGGCACGTTACCCGCAACACATCACCCGCCTCCACCGGCCCGCAACGAATCTGCTCCAGCTCGGTGTTGGTCCCATAAACATTCAACCCCACCCGAGTCCGAATCAGAATCCCCACCACCGGATCTTCCACCCGGGCCCGATACCGCACCACCACCCGAATCGAAACCGTCTCCCCGCTCCGCCAAACCGTAGCCGGCTGCCCGCTCTCCCCAATAAGCTCGATCGCTTCCAGAGCCGCCCGCCCATCCCCATCGCGCAGCGAAGGGGCAACCTGCGCTACCTCGCCCTCACCCGCCGCCCGCAAAGACCGAGCCACATACCGCCGGTACAAAGGCAGAACCTCCGCCGGATCCCCCCGCGCGATCAAAGCCCCATCCCGCACCCACCAGATCTCATCCGCGCAACCCGCCAGCAGCGCTTCATCGAACGTGACAATCACGAAAGTCGCGCCCGCTCGCCGTTGTTCAACCAAACGCGAAATCCCGCGAGCCTTCGTCACCCCATCCGCCGTGGCAAAAGGATGAATCAGAATCTCTTCCGAACCGCCGAACAAACCGCTCGAACCTTCTTCAATTACCCCGATAATGCTGGCATCGGGAGCGACCAGGCCAAGCGCGGTGAACTCAATCATGCTGTGAACTCAATCATGCTGTGAACTCAATCTGGAACCGCTATGTTAACTCGGGCGAACTACTCTTCCCGCAAAGCCACCATCGGATCGATCCGCGAAGCCCGCCACGCCGGCCACGCCGCGGCCAGCAAAGCAATCGCCGCCACCGACGCGAAAACCATTCCCCACGTGGACGGATCGCTCGGCTTCAACCCAAACAACATACTTGAGACGAACCGCGAACAAGCAATCGCCAGCGCCGCCCCGATTCCCAAACCCACAGCCGCCAGCAAAGCCGCCCGAGCCATCACCATCCCCACCACATCTCCCGCACCCGCCCCCAGGGCCATCCTCAAACCCAGTTCCTGAGTCCGCTGCGTCACCAGATAGCTCATCACCCCATAGATCCCCGCCATCGCCAGCAGCAGAGCCAGGCCAGCAAACACCGTCGACAAAAACGCCCGGAACCGTGGCGCCGCTATTGAATCCGCCACCATCTCATCCATCGTGGTAAACCGGATCGCCATAGCCGGATTCACGCGCCTGGCAACCTCCCTCACTTCCGAAGCGGCCCCGCCCCGCACAATCACCTGCACCTCATTCGCCCGGAACGGATGCTGCGACAAAGGCATATAAAGCGACGGTTCCGGCGCAGAACCAGGCGAAGTCTGCCGCACATCCCCCACCACCCCCACAATCGTCATGGGCTTCATCGTCCATTCGTCCAGCCCGCAAATGAGCCGCTGCCCGATCGGATCCTCGCCCGGAAAACTCTGCCGAGCCAGCCCCTCGCTGATAATCGCCACCCCGCCCGAATCGAACGCATCCCGAGCCGCAAAATCACGCCCCCGCAGCAAAGGAACCCCCATCGTTCGAAAATAATCCGGGCTTGTCAAAGCCCAAATCGATTCCGGAGCCTTCGCCGGCTTCGGCCTGCCTTCCACCCAATAAAAACCGTTCGAACCCATCGTACCCGTGGGCAATCCCATCACAGCCGCCGCCGATTGAACACCCGGCATGGCCGCGAGCTGAGGCAACAATTCATTCGCAATCTGGCGCGACACCGCCACATGCTCCGCCAAAGTTTTTGCCGGAGCATGTGCATACATAACCAGCATTCGCTCCGGCCTGAATCCCAAATCCGCCGCATTCAAAACCATGAAGCTCCGAAAGAACAAGCCCGCCCCCAGCGCCAGCACACACGACAAAGCGATCTCCGAAACCACCAGCGAATTCCTCAGCACATTCGACCCGCCCCGCAAAACCCCGCGCGCCGAGAACTCAACGCGCGACGCGTGTAAAGCCGGCAAAACTCCGAATATCATCGCCGACAAAAGCGCCATCGCCAAAGCAAAACCCAGCACCGCATAATCCACCTGAACATCGCCTATACGAGGCAGATTCGCCGGAGCGAACCGCACCAAAGCCCGTGTACCGGCCCACGCCAGGCCAATCCCCAACACCGCCCCGCCTAAAGCCGGCACGCCGCTCTCGAGCACCAACTGCCCCACAAGCCGCCCCCGAGTAGCCCCCAGCGCCGTGCGAATCGCCATTTCCCGAGCCCGCACCGTCGCGCGAGCCAACAGCAAATTCGACACATTCGCGCACGCGATCAAAAGCACCAGCAAAACCGCGCCCAGCAGCATATACAAAGTCGAACGAACCGGCCCCACCAACTGATCCCGCAGCGAAACCACCACAAAACTCTTATCGCGATTCGATTGCGGATACGCCGAAGCCAGCTGCGAAGCAATCGAATCCAGATTCGCCTGCGCCCGCTCAATCGAAACACCCGGCCGAAGCCGACCTAAAGCCCGGTAATTATAAGCCGTCCGATTCAGATTCTCCGGGACATATGCCGCCGCAAGCCACACATTCGCCTCAGCCGGAAAACCGGGACCATCCAGAGTTCCCGTAATCGAATACCCCCGGTTCTCTACCTCGATCCGTTTCCCCAAAGCCGCCGCCGCGCTCCCGAAATGCCGTGCGGCAAAAGCCGCGCTCACCACCGCCCCGTTCTCCGGCAACCGTTCCTGCCCCGGCTGCCCAACGATCCGGAAGAACTCCGGATTCACCCACCAAATCCCCGTAAACTCCGCGCCGCCCGCAACCTGAACCCCCATCTCCCCGCCGAAATACACGCTGACCGCATCGAACACCCGATTGAGCTCGCGGATATCTGCAAAATCCCCGCCGGTCACACGAGCAGAATTCCGCCGCCCTTTATTCGCGGTGTTGATGCTGACGATCCGCTCAGGCTCAGGGAAGCGCAAAGGCTGCAGCAAAACCCCATTCACCACGCTAAACACCGCCGAGCTGATCCCGATCCCCAGCCCCAATATCCCGATGCACGCCAACCCAAACGAAGGCCGCCCGTTAACCGCCCGCACCGCCTGTCGAATCTCGAAGAGCATATCTACTCCATACGGACGAAGAGCGCGAAGGTTTGACGGTGCGCACATCTAAAAACAGGCAAAACACAGAAAAGCGTCCTACCCGCGAATATGCCACTCGGCCCGACCCACAAGTCCATCCAGTCCGCGATCGAGGCCAGCGAAAACAGGCTTCCGATCGCCTTCCACGATTGGGCCAGCCCTATCGAAGTTCGCGTGAAATCCCACTCCCACGCCCTCAGAGTCTTCGACCGCGAAAACGAAAACTGAACAAGTACCGGCTCAAGCCGGTACGATGGGTTGCGACTGAAAGTCGCCTGAAGGAAAAGCGTGGCGCACGCACTTTTGCGTGCCGGGCGTCGGCACTCTGCCGACGCCCGGCCATTCGCAAAAACCGGTGTCGAGAAAGTCTCGGCACGGCACGTTGAGAACGTGCGCCACGTGAATTCCCAGACGGACCTCGCCCATGCTCTGCAGCCAGCCGCGAAGCCTCCCGGTAACACGAAGCCAGTAACTAATCCCCCACCACGATAAACCGGCCCCACCGCATGAATGATGTGTTTCGTGCGCAACCGCCCAGCCCCGGTAACAACGGCCTTGCCCGTGGCGCAATTCCCACTCCGCGCCCGGATCTTGTCCAGTTCCGCCATCACCGAAGGCCCAGCCGCGCGATGAATCGCCCCATCCACGCCACCGCCGCCTTTGATAAAAAGAAGTTCGCCCACTATCGAACTGCGCCGACCGGCTGCGCCAGCGGAAGCCGCGCCAGATCCACCCACATCCCCGGAGCGACGTTCTGCACAAACGAAAGCCACTCTACCGTAAACCGCCTGGGCCCCCGATAATCCCGCCACCGCTCCCGTGCCACCTGCGCGAGTTCCTTAGCTTGCTCGCCAGTCAGATCCTGCGCCACCGTGATATGCGGATGATAGGGAAATGGGCAACAATACTCGAGCCGGCCAACATTAAGACCGTCATACAACGCCCGCAAAGATCGCACACCCCGCGCCAGACTCAGATAAATCACATTCGTGACGGGAAACATCTCAATATCCCCCAGCGTCACTTCAAACGGAACCGCCAGCCGCGTCTCCTGTTCGAGGAAACCCATCAGTTCCTTCAGGTCGCACTCGGTCGCAATCGGACGAGGCGGCAAAACGGTGACATGAGCGTGAGGATTGCACTGCGGAGTAAGTTCCAGCCGAAGCTGATCGAGAAAAGCCCCGAGCGGATCGGGTATATAACTGACAAGCGCAAACTGGTTCAGTGTGCGCCCACCCCCAGAGGTACAGGACATTGCTGATTCCAGTGTACCAACGGATTCCGTTCGCGCGGGACGCGCGGGTGCTTAACACTATTGGGGAAGTCTGCGGGTTGATGGCGTGTTGGCTTTCTGTCTGTAACTTGATTTAAGTCCTGGCGCTGATAAAACAAGAGAGCTACATAATGTTTTATGGAAGGCAAGAGCGCTCCGGAATTGGCGGAACAGGCGTCACAGTTTATGCTGCTGGAGCGGGCGGTGGAGCGAGAATACCGCCCGCTGATGCTGGCGGAGTTACAGCGCAAAGTAAATGCGGCAG